>ULRP01092060.1_pt1 | contig 47693 bp, 50 predicted proteins | sample 1955521 | NCBI WGS metagenome assembly ULRP01 (sample SAMEA4835685, study PRJEB28245) | human gut metagenome | biome: gut microbiome; material: fecal sample | place: Denmark | collected 2008
TAGCAATATCACTTGCTCGTTAAAGCAAATTTCATTAAAAAAACAATCCCAAATAAGGATTGTTTCTTTTTCTGGAGCTGGTGGTGGGAATCGGACCCACGACCTATTGATTACGAATCAATTGCTCTACCCCTGAGCCACACCAGCATATTTTGGGCAAACCGCATTTAATTAGATATGTTAGCGCAATTTTCGCTTTAAAACTGTCGCCCTGCCCTTTTATTAAATTGGAGCAGGTGAGGGGAATCGGACCCCCGTAACTCGCTTGGGAAGCGAGCACTCTACCATTGAGTTACACCTGCACGCACTTGCGTTATAATCTGCGCTACGCATTAAACATAATAGCATAGACACACCAAAAACGCAAGTATTTTTAACAATTTTACCCCAAATTATTGTTTTTAATAAATAACGACAATTAGCTTCCCTCTACTTTTTCTTTTTGGTGTTAGCGGCGATAAGCCCGTCTAAAACTTCACGTAGTTGCTGTTTGGCGGCCTCGGTTTCTTCTTGGGTAAGCCTGTTGGGGTTCTCGCCAGACACCATAAATGGCCTGCCGATGACCAACTTATTAAACCTGAAAAGCCTTGGGCGCTTTAAAAGCACCATCGGGATAATCGGTACGCCCGCGCGCGACGCTAACATAATCGCGCCGTCGTGGATTTCGCCGATTTCGGCACGGTCAGCCTTTTTGTTACGCGTCCCCTCTGGGAAAACGCCAAGTTTTTTGCCCTGCTTACAGACGTTAAGCCCTGCCTTAATTGCCCGCACGTCCGCGCGTGACCTGTCAACCGAGATAGCGCCCAACACATGCCCAAAAAACCACGCCCGCACCTTGGTTTTAAACAACTCTGCCTTCGCTAAAAATATCAGCCTGCGGTGAAGTTTTATATCCAAAAGCGGTGCATCAATATTACTGAAATGATTGCAAACAAGCACTGCCCCGCCCTTAACAAAATTCTTTCGCCCCACCACGCGCGTAGGAAAAAATACTGTAATTGGCAGCCACGCCAGCACCCACAATATCCAAAATAAAACCATCTATTCCCCCTTAAAAAACTTTGACCGAGCGCACGCCGCCGCCGTTGAAAATGCGATTTGAAGGTTAAACCCGCCCGTAAGCGCGTCAACGTCAAGCACCTCGCCGATGAAAAACAATCCTCGCACCAACTTGCTTTGGCAGTCTTTCGGGCTAATCTCAGTAGTGTCCACGCCGCCGCTGGTTACAACCGACGTTTCAATCGGCTCAACGCTAACAAATTTAAGCGGAAACGCGCTAAGCAAATTAACCAAATCTCCCCTCGTTTCGCGCGAAAGCTGGCTGCACTTTGTAGTCTCACTCAGCATCAGCCGCGATAGAAACACGTCAACCAGCCGCTCTGGAAGCATACTTCTTAAAAGCGCCCGCACTTGTTTTGCGCCCATCGCCGCCACCTCGCGGTCAATTTTTGAAATCAGTTGCTCACGCGTAAGCCCCGGCTTAAAGTTGATTGAAATCGTGTCAACCGCCGCACGGTTAATAAAACTTGACATCGTGAACACCAGCGGCCCCGACACGCCCACCGACGTGAAAAGCATCTCGCCAATGTCGCTTGTGTAAACCGTTTTTCCTTCAAAAGTGGCCGACACGCGCACGTTTTTAAGGCTAAGCCCTTCAAGTTTTTTACACTCGCCGCCCCCAATCTTAACACCGTTAAGCGCTGGCGCCAGCGGCGTTATCTTATGCCCCACGTTTTTGGCGAACTCAATTCCGTCGCCCGTTGAGCCAGTAAGCGGATAACTACACCCGCCCGTCGCAACGATAACCGCGTCAAAATCTTCGCGTTTGCCATTTACAACAACGCCCGTTGCCACCCTTTCGCCGCTCTCAGTCACGCTATGTTTGCCGCTTTTTTCCGTATTGTTTTTGACAGCTCTATTAACATCAAATTCCGCGCCGACCGCAGAATTCTCGTCACTGCTTACAGCAATTTCCGCGCCGACCGCCATTTTATCGTCACCGCTTGTAACATTCTCGTTACCGCTTGTTACGCAGATTTTTTCAACGGCCGCATTAAATATTATATGCGCGCCCGCCTGTTTAAGCGCCCTTTCCATCGCGTCACGCACATCAACTGCCCTGTCGCTTATCGGGAAGACGCGCTTGCCACGCTCAGTTTTAAGGCCAACGCCCAGCCCCTCAAAAAACGCCTTTGTATCGGCCGAATTAAAGCCCCGCTCGGCGCTAAGCATAAACTTTTTACCTCTTACAACGTTAGACAAAAACTCTTCGCCCGTTGTGTCATTAGTCACGTTACAGCGTCCCTTGCCCGTTATCAAAAGTTTTTTGCCAAGAAACGCATTTTTTTCAAACAGAAAAACGCTGTGACCCATCTGCCCCAGCAAAATTCCTGCCATCATACCGCTTGCGCCGCCACCAATAATCGCGATTTTCATTACAGCGCCTTTAAATAGTTGATTTCTTGCACGCTAAGCGGCCTGCACTTTCCGCGCCCAAGCCCGCCTAAGGCAAGCTCGCCAATATGCGTGCGCTTTAAAAAGATGACCTTAAAGCCTACCGCCTCAAACATCTTTCTAATCTGGCGGTTTTTGCCCTCAAAAATGGTGATTTCAAGTTTGGTGATACGGTTGACGCATTCAAGCTGGCGCACCTTACACTTAGCAAGCCTTACGCCCTCAACAACAACGCCCGCCCTTAAAACCGCAAGTTGACTTTCTTTTATCTCGCCCTCGATTTTAGCAACATACGTCTTACCCACCTCGTGCGACGGGTGCGTAAGGTTAAACGCAAGGTCACCATCGTTAGTTAAAAGCAAAAGACCTTCGCTGTCATAGTCAAGGCGGCCAATAGGTTTAAGCAATTTGTATTCATCGGGCATAAGGTCAATAACCGTTTTACGGCCGCGGTCATCACTGGTGCTGGTTATAACGCCTTTTGGCTTGTGAAGCATAACGTACATAAACTCACCCGCTGCACTTACGCGCTCGCCACGAAACTCAACCACATCTTTTTCTTTAACGTCAAAAGCAAGGTCACAAACAACCTTGCCATTAACTTTAACCTCGCCATTGCGCACAAACTCTTCAACCTTTCGGCGTGAACCAAGGTTGGCGCTTGCAAGATACTTATTTATTCTCATAACTCCCCTTTAAAGAAAGCCCTGCAAAATTTTCTCAATCTTAGATTTTAAGTCGTTGCTTTCTACACTATTAATAGTATAGATTTTTTCACAAAAAATCAAGTCATTTCCTAAATTTATTTCAAGTTGCCCAACTTCTTGATTCTTTTTGATGGGCGCCGCAACGCTTTCAGGCAGGTTTCGCGTTATATGCACATTACTTTTTTCTTGCGCCGTTAGCGGATAAACAAACTCGCTGCGCGTGAAAATACCCACCTCGTTTTCGTCCGCTTTCGTTACCTTAATCTTGCCACACGCGTCATACGCACTAAGCAAATCCACTAACTCAAACTCATTAAAACCACGCTCTAACAATTTGGCGCAGTCTTCAAACATCGGCTTACAATCAAGCAACACGCACACCAACTGCATCCCGTTTCGCGTGGCCGAGCCAACAAAACAGCGCCCCGCCTTTTTGGTGTAACCCGTTTTAACGCCGTCTGCGTCTGCCAGTTGCGCTAAAAGCTTGTTTTTGTTTTTTAAAAGCCGATTTTCGTTGGCCTTAAACTCGTTAGGAATAACCGTTTTTTGCGTTTTAACGATTTCAGCAAACGTTGGGTTGTCAAGCGCATACGCAGTCACTCGCGCAAGGTCAAGCGCACTTGTAAAGTGGTTGTCGTCATGAAGTCCGTTCGGCGTAACAAGATGGGTATTAGTTAGCCCCAAGCGCGCAACAAATTCGTTGGCAAGGGTCATAAACGCGTCAACACTACCACTTGTTGCAATCGCCAAAGCCACCGCCGCGTCGTTGCCGCTTCTAAGCATAAGCCCAAAAAGCAGGTCGCGAATTGACAGGTGTTCGCCCGCCTTTAAATAAATCGTGCTGCCCTCAATGCCCGTGGCCTCTTTGGGGATTTCAATCACGCGGTCAAGGTCAGCATTATTCTCAATAGCAACAATCGCCGTTATAATCTTAGTAAGGCTGGCCATCGGCAGACGTTCATGCTCGTTTTTGCTGTAAAGCACGCGACCACTGTCACGCTCAATAACACACATCGCCCTAGCAGACGTCAACTCGTTTTCAGCCTCTTGCGTTGCGCGGGCAATATTAGTTACGCTAAATTGCGCCAAGCCCAAAAGCGCCATAAGCGCGCCAATCACCAACGCCAAAAGTAGTAATGCGTTAGTTTTTAGATTTTTTGTCATCATTTTTGGCCTCGGTTGCGTATTTTTTGATAAGTTCAGGAAGAAGGTCTCCCAACTTGTCCCACCCTGTGCGGTTCTCAACACGAATAAAGTTTGGTGTGCCATCAATGATGGTTAAAAAGCCCATTGGCGTAAGCGTGACACCTCCGCCCGAGCCACCCGCAAACGGATACGCGCGCAGTTTTTTCGGCTTCTTTGTGCCGTTAGTGTACTCGCCGCCACCCGCAACAAACCCCAAACTCACCTTGCTTATTGGCAAGATGATGGCGCCCTGAGTGTTGGCAATGGGGTCGCCAACGATGGTATTAACGTCTATCATCGTTTTAAGTTTGCCCATCGCCTGCCCCAAAATCTCTTCGATTGGGTTGGTTCTGTTTTGTTCCATTTAATACTCCTTGCTATTTACCCTAGTATGTCTTTAACCCAAAGTTTGTATTCTTTTTTCGCCATTAAAAAGGCAAGAATAAGCGATAAAATACTTACCGACACTGACAGCTGGATGGTTAATGTACACTCGTCGCCTTCAAACTCGGGCTTGATATGCTCAAATACGTCGGCGTTTGGGTTACGGTTAAGCACCAGCCCCGCCACCACGGCCGAAATGCTTTGAACGGTGCCACACACCAACGCCGTTGTTTGCGCGCTTGTGCTTGCGCCGAAATTAAAAAACAGGTCGGCCTTGTTGATGGTAAGTTTTTTTAAAATCTGGTTCGTCCACATATCCATAAGGTGCGGGTGCTTCTCGTCTTTTGGTAGGTTATCAGTAACATTTTCTGTTACAATCCCTCTGGGCAATTTGACACGCGCACGCCCAACTAACAGCCTGATAAACAAAACTTTAAGCGAATAAATGCAAATGTTATTTAGCACGTTTATGTGGCCAGCAAACCTCGCCCGCAGCGGAAACACCAACACCAAAACGACCAACAAAAAAACGCCAGCAATGATTAATAAGGTTCTCATGCCCTTATTTTGCGCATTTCCAGCGTTTTTATGTAAAACCAACTTTCTTTTATACTATTTCGTCGTCGTCATCGTCAGCATTAATGTCGTCAAGCAAATCCATCTCTTTGGCGGTTGCGTTAGTGTTGACGTTTTTAATAATATCATTAAAGGCGTTCATTGTTTCTTTCTTTTCGTGCTCAGCGGCGGTAACATCATTATTTTCGACGTCTGGCCTGTTGTCAGCAGTGTCTGCTTTGCTAGTTTTGGTTTTTTCATTGCCCGCAATGTCGGTTGCGGATTCATTAGTATTTGTTTCCATATTTTCTTTAGCAGCCTCGCCATCTGCCTCACGCACGATTTTATCAGTCGGTACGTCGTATTCGTTGTAAAGACTGTCGGTGCCCGCGCGCACGATTTTAACTTTTTCAAGCAGCGCGTTATAGTCAGGCAACTCGCCGATAGAACTGATATTAAAGCGCTTTAAAAACTCGTCAGTGGTGCCAAACAACACGGGGCGGCCAACCGCGTCTTTTCGGCCAACCACCTCGATAAGGTTGTGTTCAAGCAAAATGCTTATGGCATAGTCACACCCAACGCCGCGGATTTCTTCGATTTCAAGCCTTGTGATAGGCTGTTTGTACGCAATAATCGCCGCTGTTTCAAGCGTCGCCTTTGACAAGTTTCGTTCACGAATTGGGTTAAGCACGCTTGCAACCGCCTCTGCATAAAGCGAATTGGTTGACAATTGAAGTTTGTTGTTAAACTGGTTTAAAACAATGCCACTTTCGCCACAGTATCGCTTTTTAAGGGTCGCCGCCGCCGCTTTAAGCTCTTTTTCGGTTACGTCAAGCTTACCAACAATGTCTACCATCGCAACAGGCTCGCCCGCCATAAAAAGTATGCTTTCAAGAATTTTATCAAGATTTTCCATTAGTTTCTTCCTTGCTGTTGATTTCAATGTCTTCAAACGTGGCGCTTTGGGTAACAGAAATTACCTGCCCCTTTAAAAGCTCTAAAAGCGCCAAAAACGTGTTAATTATCTCGCTTTTGCTGTAATCACTTTCAAAAAGTTCACTGAATTTAAAATGCTTTTTGATAAGCAGAAGGTCTTTGATATGGCCAATTTTCTGTGCAACGGTAAAACGGTCTTTCGCTATCTTTCGTTCAACAGGCACCTCGGCTTTAAGGTTGACCTTAAAAAGCAACTTTGAAAACGCGTCGATAAGATTGTCAAGGTTAAGACTTTCGGGCAAAACAAACCTGAAATCGCCCGCCTTAGGGTCAGGGTCTTTATAAAATTTATTAACATCTTCGATAAGTTTAAGTTTTTCGCTGGCCTCTTTGAAAAGTTTGTATTCTTCAATTTGGCGAATAAGACGCTGCTCGGGCGTTTCTTCGTTAGGGTCTTCTTCAATCGGTGCTTTTGGCAAAAGCCTTTTTGACTTAATCTCTAAAAGGGTTGCGGCCATGTCTATAAAGTCGCTAGCCTTTTCAACGTCAACCGTGCTTATATCGCTTACGATTTCAAGATATTGCTCGGTTATCTCGCTTAAAAATATCTGGCAAATATCAATCTTGGCGGATTTTATAAGCGTTAAAAGCAGGTCAAGAGGCCCCTCAAACTGGTTAAGCTTAACCTTAAAACTGTCAGCATCAAAATTATCGTCAGTCACATCTGACGCTACATCAACACCCGTTTGTATTTCGTTTTCGTTAAGTTCGCTCATATTAAATCAATCCAAAAATTTTTACCCACATTTTTAACAAAAGCTCTGCAAGATTTACGGCCGTTAGGTTAAGATAAATGCTTGAAATCCCACTGATTAAAACAACAAGCATGATAAGGTTGCTGTATTTTCGCATAAAGTTGCTGAAATTATTGTCTTTGGTTTTACAACAACTTTCAACCACCCTAAACCCGTCAAGCGGATATATAGGCAACAGGTTAAAAAACGCCAAACACAAATTTATAACAAGCATAAGGCTTAAAAACGTTTCAAGCGCCAACGAATAAAAGTTGCCCGCAAACAAAAACTTTGGAGCAAAAATACCAAGCACGCAATAGATAAAACTTGCGCAAAATGCAAGCAAAAGATTCATAACAATGCCAGCCACACTAACCCGAAATTCGCTCACGCGCCCGCGTTTAAGGTTTCTAAAATCAACTGGCACGGGTTTTGCCCACCCAAACCCGAATATCAAAAGGGTAATAAACCCAACCGGGTCAATGTGTGACAGGGGTTTAAGGGTCAATCTTTTTTGCGCCTTAGCCGTTGGGTCGCCCTCGCGGTTAGCAACGAACGCGTGCGCAAACTCGTGAAAACTAAGCGACGTTAAAATCGCGCTTAGATACGCAACAACAAACGCCACCACCCCAACTGCATTAAGGGATAATAAACTTGATAAAAACATAGCTCACCATTTAAATTTATTTCAGTTTAATTATATCGGCTGGCGCCACAAAAGTCAAACAAAAAAAGAGGAAAGCCCGCGCTCTCCCCTTGATTTTTTGGCAATTTAGATTTTTTTGTTACCACGCCTCAACGATTTTTGAAAACGTGTCTTTAAGCGTCAGTTTTTCATCACCAGTCGTGGCAATCAGCGCAATCTTTTCTTTAATGGCACCACTTTTATCAACGATTAAAATCTCGCCAACCTTTTCACCTATTTTTACTGGAGCGCGAAGTTCAAACGGACAAATTTCATAAGTAAGCGTGGTTGCCTCGCCTTTTTTAACAAAATCGTAATAGTCTTTTTCAGGCGTCGCAATGATTTCGCCCGTCTTCCCGCCCTTAACCAAAACAGCGGTTGCCAAATGTTCGGAGTTTAAAATCGGCTTACTTTCAAAGTTAGCAAAGCCAAAATTAAACATCTCCGCCACCTCGCTGAACCTTGTTTTGCTGTCCGGCTCGCCCAGTACCGACGCAATAAGATTGGTGCCCGCGCGCGTAGCCGAACACGTCAAGCAATACTTAGCCTCGCTTGTGTAGCCCGTTTTGCCTGACGAACAACCGCTGTACGTTTTAACAAGGCGGTTGGTGTTAACAAGCTCGGTTTTTCGGCCGCTTGGGTGAACAAGTTCGTCCATCCAAACCCGCGAATACTTGCTATAAAGTGCGTTGTTTGTAATTTTGCTATAAATTTTAGCGCAATCGCGCGCCGTTGAATAGTGCTCGGCCGCTGGTAACCCCGTGGCATTTGAAAAGTGAGTATTTTTAAGCCCCAATTCCTGAGCCTTTTTGTTCATTTCAAGCGCGAAGTGTTTTTCAGTGCCGCATAAAGCCTCAGCAAGCGCAACCGCACTATCATTAGCTGACGCGATGACCACGGTTTTTATAAGGTCTTCAACCGAATAGGCCTGCCCCGCGTCTAAAAACGCCTGTGACCCCTCTGCCGCCGCGGCGTTAGGGCTTATGGTGACCTTGGAGTCTACCGAAATCTTGCCCGCGTCAATGGCTTCAAAAACCAGTAACAACGTCATCATTTTGGTCATACTGGCGATTGGCAGCCTCTCGTCCGCGTTGTTTTCAAAGATAACCGTGCCCGTGTCCGCACACATTAAAAGCGCGGCCTTAGCGCTTGGCGCAAGTTTAATTTCAGGCGCTGGCTGCGGATTAGCGTCGTTATTTTTGGGCGCTTTTTGCACGTTTTTTGCGGGCGCAAATTGGCTTCCTGCGTCCATTTTAAACGGCTGGCTTGACTCGGCGCGCGCAACAAATACCGCCTTTTTAAAGTTACAAAATGGCGAAAATGTAAATGCAAAAACTAACAAAAACAAGAAAAATTTTTTCATAATTCTCTCCTTTGTTGTTAGGTTGCGCCCCGCACGTCATTTTTATGCATTGCTTTTCCCTCGCCGCCCTTTTCCAATTCCCTACACCCGATCGCGCCTTGCATTGTAACCGAAGTGCAAACTAATTTAACACATAAAACCCTTTATATTAGTACGCAAAAATAAGGAAACTTTTTATAAGCAATGGAATAACAAACGAGTGCACAGCGCAAATAGCAACGGCCAAAAAAATGCAAGCAAGCGAGCCCAATGGCAGATTTGAAAACTTAAAACTTTCGCCAAAACTTAGATTAAACCTTTTAGCATCCTTAGCACGTGCCCACGCAAAAGATATAAAAAGGCCACAAACAATCAAAAAACAAACATTAATCGGCACTACAAAAAAGATGACGTTAAGTATACCAACAAACCCATAAAGCGAGATAATAACCGAACTGGTTATAACAAGCAAAAAGGCCTGAAAACCAAACACCGCAAATGACAAAACGCCGCTGTAAACGCTTAAATTAAGTACAAATATGGCCAAAAACAAAAGGCCAAATTCAAGAAGTTTGTCAAAAAAGATAGACACGGTCGGCGCCGTCCCCGCGATAAACTCAAACATCAATTTGTCGCTGGGGTTTAAGATTTTTGTAAAGCTTGTATCGCTACAAATCGCGCAGATTCCAAGCGCAACGCCCACCAAAAATACAAGTGCAAGCGAAAAAAACACCCACCGTGACCGCCGCAAATGCAACGAGAAATTATCCGCCGCGCGCATAAAAAAACTGCTCATACTTAATTATATGACCAGTTTAAAAATTTATTTAAAACCTAACTGTTAAACATAAGACCAAAGCGCTTTATAGTGTCGCCGCTTGTGATTGTGGTCACGCGCTTGCCACCAACCATATGCCGAATGTTGCGCTCTACATTTTTATAGTCAGTTCCAAACTCAACGGCGATAGGCTTATAAACCTCATCAGTGATGTTGCGGATAAAATTGTTTTTGTTGCCACAAATCTCAATCGAACGAATTAAAAAACTATATCCAAGCGTTTGACAAAGCAGGCTCTTTCGCTTTAATTTTGCAAGCGTTTTGCTATCAACAACACAATGAATATTCGTTGCGTTTGGGCGGATAATCGTAAGCAAAAATCGCGACGCTCCAACCTTCCAACTGCGCGATTTGGTGTTGCTAATACCGCCAAAATCTATGTTGTTTACGCCTTTAACCGCCATAATGTTACATCCAAAGCCAAACTTTAAAACGTCAATCAGCTTAAAAAACGCAAAACTATCACGCATAAGACGCACGTCAATAATAATCGCCTCAGGCTTAAAAGTAACCAGCCGATAAATAAATTCGTCAAGCCTTAAAAGCACGCCCGCTGACTGAAATTGCGCGCGATGCCCATAAAGATTATCTCTTTCAACCCTTTTAACCTTGCCAGAAAAGCCAACAACGTTTAGTTTCATCGCCACCCCTCCGCTTACGCTAAATCACCTTAATTACAACAATTATACCACAACCCAATTTAAAAAGCAAACTATTTTGAATATTTTTGAATTAATTTGTATTATTTTAAAATACTGCGGGGTTTTAATGTACTTTCAGCCCATAAATGCGCCAGTTAAGACTCTATCATATTATCGATAAAGGTGGCAAAACCCTTGGTTGGGTCGCTTACAAATACGTGAGTTACGGCGCCAACCAGCTTGCCATTTTGAATGATTGGGCTGCCGCTCATACCCTGCACAATGCCGCCAGTTTTGTTTAATAGGCGCGGGTCGGTGATTCTTATCACCATATTTTTTTGCGCACTTGAAGAGAAGGTGTTAGTTTTGATGATTTCAATGTCAAAGTTTTCGGGCGTGGTTCCGTCAACGGTGCACCTAACGATTGCGCGGCCGATTTTAACGTTTTCGCGCGGCGCGGTAAGCATAGTTTCGCCGGCTACCTTAGGCAGTGCCTCCTCTTGAAGGCATCCAAAAACGCCGAAATTTGTGTTGTTGTCAAGCACGCCGACTTGGTCGCCGCCCTTTAAAAACAGCCCCCTTAGCTCACCCGGCTTACCCCTCTCTCCGCGCGCCACGCCGACGATGTTACAGCCATAAATCGCGCCGTCATCGATGGGCAAAAGTGCGCCCGTGTCTATGTCACAAACGGGGTGGCCAAGCGCGCCGAATCGCCCGTTGTCTTTGCGGATGTAGGTCAGCGTACCGACTCCCGCCGCGTTGTCACGAATCCAAAGGCCAAGCTTGTATTTGCCCGTGGCCGCATCAAGCGCGGGATGAATGGTGGTTTCAAATGCCTGCCCGCGACGCACCACCTTGACTTTTATCGGCCGCCCACAGCGCGTTTTGTCATTGACCAAACTTTCAATCATATCGGCGCCTTTGATGGTTACGCCGTCAATTTGCTTTAATATGTCCCCCGCCGAGATGTCGCTTGACTGGGTTGGACTTATGGCACCGCGCGCGGTTATAACGTCGCTTAGCCCAACAATAACAACGCCCTCACAGTTAAGCGTAAACCCAAGCGCCGTTCCGCCAACAAACACCTCTCTTTCAACGAAATTAGACGACGCTTCGGCAGCCTTATTCGCCCACGGAAATAAAAAGTCAACAATCTTTTTAATAGGGCCGTCTTTGATGCAGCCAATTCCGTCGCCACGCTTCTGCGCCGCACACATCGCCACATCGCCGTGCTCATCACAACCGCCCGCACATACTGCCACGCCATCGCTATCAACGCCCGCCGCTGAACAATCAAGAACATCTCCGTACGCGATATTTTCGCCCGCGAAATTAAGTATGCCAGCCGTCGCGCAGGCAAAAACGCGGTCGCAAGATACCACCATACCGCTAAAATACGGACGCGTTGCCGAAATAAGGCTAATCGCCACCGCAAAAACAGCTACGATTATTGCTCTTGTTTTTGTGCGCAAGCTACTCATAAAAAAACCACCCTTTAAGAGTAGTTTGTTTGTTTTTTATTAAAATATGTAAAATTTTTTCTTTTACTAAGTTTTTTGTTCACCTTTTCACGGCGCGCGACTAACCAAAATAATCTAGCGTTAATGGATAAGCATTTTACGATACTCTTGCCCCTCGGCGATAAGTTCTTTTGCGTGAGTTTGCGCTGACGCCGACGCGCTTGACCCAACAAGTCGTGCCACTTCAAGCACCTTATCATCGCCTTTAATTTCAGTTACGCGCGTGCGAGTTTGGCCATCTATGACCTCTTTTTTGATAAAGAAATTGGTTGACGCAAACGCACAAATCTGCGCCATATGCGTTACGCACAAAACTTGATGACGCGCGCCAACTTTAAGCATTTTCTGCGCCAAAACCTTGGCCATCTGGCCACTTACTCCCGTGTCTATCTCGTCAAAAATCATGGTACCGATGTTTTCAATGTCCGCCGTGATGTTTTTAAGGGCAAGCATAAACCTGCTCATCTCTCCCCCGCTTATAACTTTTGCAAGCGGCTTTGGCGGCTGGCCAACGTTGGCCGAAAACATAAATTCAACCGTGTCTAGGCCATTTTTTGACGCGCTTTCAACGCCATTTTCGCTGATTTTAACAATAAATTTTGACCCGCCCATACCAACGTCTTTAAGTTCTTTTGTTACCGCCGCCTCAAACGCCGCGGCCGCCTTTTTGCGTGCGTCTGTCAAGTTTTTGCCAAGCGCGGTTAGCGACTTTAAAATCGCCCCCTTTTGATTTAAAAGATTTTGTACATAGTCTGCACAATTTGTCAGTTTCTCATATTCAGCCTTGATTTTATCGTGATATGCGTTGATTTCGTCAATCGTTTGGCCATACTTCTTTTTAAAACTTGAAAGCAGGTCAAGCCTACGCGAAACCGCCTCGGGGTCAAGCCCGTCAAGCACATCGTCATCAACCATATCTGCAATCGTTTCAAAAATGTCGTCCGTTTCGAGGCGCACGCTTTCAAGACGCGAAAGAATCGCCTCAAGTTTAGGCTCAAACGCGCTTATTCCTGAAAGAAAAACCTGCGCGCGTTTAAGGTTAGACAACACGTCTCCGCTTCCGCGCCCCAACACCTCAGCCGCTGAATTAATACCATCAGCAATGCGCTCGGCGTGCGAGATTTTAAGTTGCGTCTGTTTTAACTCTTCGTCTTCTTGGGGCAAGAAATTCGCGTCCTCAATCTCGTCAATTTGATATTTAAAAAGTTCAATCTGCCTTTCGCGTTCGCGCTCGTCAGTAGTAAACTCAGCAAGTTCATGGTTGATTTTGATAAGTTTTTCAAACTCGGCGCCAAACGCCTCTCGCGCTGGCACGATGTTAATCTTGTCAAACTCATCAAGGATATTTATGTGGTTAGCTGGGCTTAAAATTGACTGGTGTGAAAACTGCCCATGAAGGTCCATAAGCGGCGTGGTCAGTTTTTTAAGCATCGAAAGCGTAAAGTTTCGGCCGTTTACGCGGCACTCATTTTTGCCATCAGCCGTTATTTTTCGAAAGATGATAACGCCAGTATCGTGGTCAACGCCAAACTCGTCAAGCACCGCCACCGCCTCACGCGAAATGCACGAAAACACCGCCTCAACACTAGCCTGATTCTCACCAAAAGAAATCAGCCCCTTATCCGCCCGCTCGCCCAAAAGCAGCGAGATAGAGTCAATAATAAGAGACTTGCCCGCGCCCGTTTCGCCGCTAAGCACGTTAAGCCCTGCGCCAAACTCAATGGTCAGGCTGTCAATAAGCGCAACGTTATTAATAGTTATTCTCTCAAGCATACGCCACCCCTTTTATCAATTTAATCAGCCTTAGTGTCGTCAAACGGCGTTTCGATAAGCGCATCAAGCTCTTTTTTAAGCGTCACGATTTTGCCATCGGTTTCTTTCAATTTTTCAAAACAAAACTTTGAAAGTTCAAGGCTTTTTTCAAACAGTTTAACCGCGTCTTCAAGCGCCGTATCCTTGTCTTCAAGCGCGGCAGCTATTTTTTCAAGTTCTTTTAATGCGTCTTCATAGGTCATAGTTTTTTCTCCTTAACACAAATAGTTTTGGCCAAAATAGTGCCGTCGGTAAACGTCAAATTAAGCTCATCGCCAGCCGTTACGTCTTTTACGGAGGTAACCTTTTTTGCGCCAACCGCCACCCCCGCGTACCCCGCCTTTAAAATGCTAAGCGGGTTAGATTTTTCAAGCCTTAAACAAACCAATTCGGTCTGTTTTTTAAGGCCGCTAAGTTTAGCATCCATCGCGTTTTCAAAACGCCTAAGGTAAGCAAGTTGCTGTTTTTCGCCGCCCGTAATAAGGCCGCTGACCCTGTTTAAAACGGCTAAAAGCGCACTGCTTATTCCCTTTTTTTCAAGGTTTATGCGGCTAACGGCAGCCCGCCACGCTCGGGAAAGATAGTTTTTAATGCGCGCCACCTCTTCAAAAAAGTCAAACACACAGACCTCGCTGGCGACTGACGGGGTTGGAACGCGTAGGTCGGCCGCAAAATCACAAAGTGAAAAATCCGTCTCATGCCCAACGCCAGAAACTATCGGCTTGGTGCACTCAAAAACCGCCCGCGCTACTGTTTCGGTATTAAACGGCGCCAAGTCTTCAAAAGACCCGCCGCCGCGCGCAACGATAATCGTGTCAATATCCGTGCGTCCGTCAAGCGTACGAATACCCTCGGCTATCTGGGTTTCGGCGCCCTCGCCCTGCACCTTAACCGGAAACAGCACGATGTCAACATAGGGGTTTTTGCGGCGCGCCACGTTGATAATATCGTGAATAACCGCGCCCGTTTCGCTTGTAACAACGCCGATACGTTTGGCGTATTTGGGTATCGCCTTTTTATATCTTTCGTCAAAAACGCCCTCGGTTTCAAGCTTAGCCTTTAACGCCAAAAACTTTTCATAAAGCTCGCCCATACCATATGGCTTGGCGCTTGAAACAATAAACGACAAGCGGCCGTATTTAGGCGCAAAATTAAGGCGGCCAGAAAGCACCACCTTGTCACCATTTTTTATATCAAGCCCCGCCACACCAAACTTTAAGCACGAAAGCGTTGCAGCGTCGTCCTTTATATCAAAATAGGCGTTCCCGTTAGAGATTTTAAAATTTGTCACCTCGCCAAAAACGCCGATATTAAAAAGGATTTCTTCGTTATCAAAAATGGCCTTTATATAGTTATTAAGTTGCGTTACTGACAGTTCAAACTTTTGCATTATCTTCAATCATTTTAGCCAAAATGCCGTTAATGAACCCCACAGATTTTTCAGTTGAATAGGTTTTTGCAAGTTCGCATGCCTCGTTAATGCTTACTTTTTTAGGCACGCTTGGCATAAACTCTAACTCATACGCCGCTACCAGCAAAATTGCAAGGTCAACCTTAAAAATTCGATGCGATTTAAAACCGATTGACAACTTTTCAATTTTGTCAAAAAGATACTCAAACTTATTCGCAACGCCAAAATAGACATCGCGCACGTATTTTTTTTCATCCTCAATTGCGCGGTCATCTAAGCGCTCATCTGCGTCGCTTTCGCTTAGGTATTCTTCCATAAGTTCGTCGTCAATTTCTTTCATGAAAATATATTCAAAAACAAGTTTAAATGCGCGGTCGCGCGCGGTTTTTCTGCTCATAATTACTCCTTAAATGTGTTCATTAATTACTTATCTGGCTCAATTTCGGTCTCGTTTAGCTTATCTTTATTTTCAAAATAACTCATATGCTTCTGCATAAACGCTTCTTTTCTTATAAACATCGCGCCATAAAAATGCGCCTTGATTGAAATACTGCGCACAGGCTTAACGCCCGCAGAACCTATTCCACCGCGCTCGTTTTCACCAGTCTTGGCTCCACCGCCGGTTGCTGATTGCTCCGCCCCAGCATTATTCTTAGTTTTATGCCCAGCGGTTGCTTGCGCCGATGGCTTTTTAGTTTCAGTTTCAATAATAACTACCACTGGTTCGGGACTAGGTTTTTCGGATTTGCTTGGCGTTATAGTTTTTTTCGGCTCGGCCTTAAATGCGGTAGATTTGTCTTTCGCTTCAAGTTTTTTAATCTCTACCTTTGGGGCAGACAATTTGTCTGTCTTGGCCTTTTTTCCGCTTTTAGCTGGGGTGATAAATGTGGTTCCGCCAACCTTCTTTTTGGCGCCCTTTGAAGCTGGTTTCCCCGCAGGTTTGGCCTCTTTGGCATCCTTACCGCCCGCAGATTTAGCGTCTTTACCGCCCGCAGATTTAGCGTCTTTACCGCCCGCAGATTTGCTTTCTTCGCCTGACGCGCCCTCTTTTTTTTCAATCGGCTTAGCAGTTAAAACCAATGGCTCGGCGATACCACACGCCACCTTTTTAACGCGATTTTTAATGATAAACACGTTAGGCAACTCCACGCCATCAGGCGTAATTCGCGGGTTTATTTTAAGCTCTTCATAGATGGTTTTGATGCGCTTGCCATCTTTATCAAACCGCTTTGGAATGCCGATAAGCTCAAAAATGTCTTTAATCGTGCCATCTTCGTTATAAACTAATTCAACGCCCAAAAGTTCATAAAGTTCTTTCATCTTTTTTTCGCGATAGTCTTTAATCTCTTGCTCTTTTTTAGCCGCTATTTTTTTAGCCCTTACCTGCGCGATTTTGACACCAACAACATAGCCCGAAAGCAACAAGAGTATAACAAGCAAAAGCACCAAAAACGCCACAAGAGGTAAGATTTTTACGCAAAATAAAACAAAAATGGTAGCGATAAAAATTGCAGCCACAAGGCAACAAATTATCAACTGCCATTTATTTGTTTTATTTTTCTTCATCAATACCTCTTACATAACGGCGGCTTCGCTGTTAGCGTCAAAAACAACGCCACAAACGTGCACGTTAATCGTTTCAGCCTTAAACTCGGTCATCGATTCGATGCTGCTTTTGATATTTTCTTGAACCCTGAAAGCAACGTCTTTAACCGAATAGCCAAACAAAACATTAACAAAAACGTCAACATAAACGCTGTTTTCAACAAACTCAATGCTTACGCCCTTGTGATAGTTTTTGTCAAAAAGCTTAGTTACCGCCCCAACGCCATCGTTGCTTAGCCCCGCAATCCCGTTAATTTCTTGGGTTGCAAGGTTAACGATAGACAAAACCACGTTCTTTTTATAAGAAACACTGCCCTCTTCGGCCTTGATATTAGTTTTCGTTGCCATAAATTCCCCCTTTAATTTGAATTATTTTAACACATTTTTTTGTTTTTTGCAAGAGCCTTTTTAAAGTTAAAAAGTTACTTCTTACCAAATTTATCGTCGCCACCATTCGCATCTTCGTCAATCTTGTCTTTAATACGATTTTTAAGTTCTGGTGGCAACTCGTCCATCTCGCTTTGAATTTTCATAACAACGGCCGAAAGTTCTTCGTTGCTCATACACTTTTTGCTTTTTTTGTAAAGCGAACTGTAAATCGCGTAATAGATAACAAACAAAACAACAACCGTTACGCACTCAACAAAAGCCCACATCTTGGCGTTTCGCCAAAACGCGTACGTCTTATTGACGTCTTGTTTGACGCTGATTTTATTCAAAAACCCGTCCGCAGTTATAAGATTGGTTACGCTTTCAGCAATAAGGCAAAGGTTTGCGGTTATGTCTTTTTTGGTTGCAATTTCAATGCCCGAAACGGTGTCTGCCATCGTTCCCGTTATGCGCTCTGTGCCACTAAGTTCGCGCCAACCGTTAGCAATGCCACTGTTGCAACCACTGAAAATGCTAACCGTGTTTATACCGCTTGTTAAAAACACGCCACTGTCTTTATTGTTGCCCGCGTGATAAAAGGCATTTTCGGTTGATACAAGGGTGCTTGCCTTGTCAAACCTAACAAAGTTATAGTCGCCTAAAAGCGCGGTTTCAACAAACTCACCATACTCGGTTTTAAATTCTGTTGTATAAACATAGTTAAACTGGCCAACTGCGATATTATTAAAATTAATAATCGCTGCATAATCAGCCTTGTTTGCCACAATGCTTCTTAGATAGTTTTGCGCGCCCACACAGTCTTCGTACCCCGCGCCAAAAAACACAAATTCAACATTAAACCCAAGGTCAATACCCGCCGAAACCAAATATTTAGCCAGCGCCATAAGCATTGCAACCGCGCCCGCGCTTGCGTTCACGCCCTCAGCAGCCACCTTAACCTCTATTTCTTCGCCATTTGCTGCCTTGCCAGTTGTTGGAATAAGTTCATTGTCATAGCGCGCTGCTAAAACAAGTGTTTTTGCGTTCGCTTGCGCAGAGTTAAGTTTAACGCTTACGTTTTGACTTTTTAAAAACTCTCCCGCAGCGCTAACAAAGTCAAACTCTTGCAGCCCCGCATTAAAATACCCGTCTTCGCGCGCCGTTAGCCCCGCGTGAGTTAGGTTATTTAAAATATATTCGGCCGCATTCTTTTCTCCCGTCGACCCCGCCGACCTGTCAATACGTGACTTGGCGGTTCGCGTACGCTCTAAAAACAAGTCAAGTTCTTGCTTAATTTCAGTTTTTAAAAATGTTGACTTTTCAACAAGGGCGTGCGCCTGTGATGCGGGCGCGCCACCAAAAATGCCAAAAAACGCAAACACCGCAACGCAAAAGCCAACCATAAATATTTTTCTTAATTTTTTCATTAAAGCCACCCCAAGGCGCTAAGCCCAACGTCAATAAATTCATAGATAATAAATGGCAAAACCAGCCCCTTAAACGCAAACGGCGCAACAACGGGGTCAACATACCTTTTCATATTAAAGAAAGCGAAAACAACAAAAGCTAAAAACAAAACAACCACGTCAATAATGCTTATAAGCGGGTAAATCTCTGGCGAAAAGAAACACAAGAAATAAAGGCAGCCGCTTATCAAGTTTCTTAAAACGATACACCATTTAATGTTGTCTTTAATCGCAAAACTTGGAACGATAAACGTATAAATCGAAAAACCCAAACTAAACCGATATATAAACAACAAAAGTTCAAATATCAGCCAGATGAATGCTCCCGCAATGATAACCTCCATCAAAAGCGATGTAAAATAATCGCCCTTTGCGCCCAAAAGAAAATCAGCGTTAGTAAGCGTTACCGTGTCAAAAAGGCTTACCCACATGCACGACAAAAAGAACACAAGCGGTAAAAGTCTGTGCTTGATGCTTGCGCGGATGCGCGCGTTTTCACTGTTGTTATCAATTGTTATAATCTTGTTTCTAAGCATTGCTGTAAGTCCCTATTTTGCCTTTTGTTTTGGCGGTTTTGCTTTACGTTAAAATATAGTTATCCGTTACCTTTTCGTATTTTTAAGATGCTTGAAAGCACGGCCGTAAGCCCAACCCCCTCTTTTATTTTGCCCTGTTTTATATTTTTATCAAGGTCGGCGATCAAATCTACGATAGTTTTAAGTTGCTTTGGCGAGAATGCTTTTGCTTGCGCTCGCTGCATTTTAACGGCGTACTCTTTAACGCCCAAAAGTTTTGCTAGTTCTGCATCGGTTTTCTCTTTATTTATCGTGATAAAAAGCGACCGTCTAAACGCCGAATAAAGCGGCGAAATGATGCTGAACGCATTTTTGTCTCGCGTTAAGATGAACTCAGCAATGTCAAACGCCCGCTCGGCCTGATTTTTAGCGATAGCGTCGGTCAGTTCAAAAACTTGAAACTCGCTTTGCTTGACGGTTATCTGTTCAAGGTCGCTTTCACAAATCTCGCCCGCGCCCTTAAAGAAAATAAGTTTATCACACTCATTTAATATGGTTGAAAGGTCGCCAAGCGTGAACGCAATCAAATTTTGCTTGGCCTTTGGCGTAATGCTAAGCCCCGCCGCGCGCACCCGCTCGTCAATAACCTTGCCAAGTTCAAACTCAGTTAAGTGCCCGCAATCAATGTTAACCGCGCTTTTTACTGGGCATTCAGCCACTGCCCCCGCGTTAAAGAAAACAACGATACTTGTTCCGCTTACGCTTGCGAAATTGTTAAGTTTTTCAAGCGCGGTCGCATTCGCCTTGCCCGCCAGCTTTTTAAAGTTAAAGTTTGAAACAATAATAAGCCTAAACGGGTCACCAAACGGGCACACGGCCAGCGCGTCAAACAACGCATTAAAGTCAAGGTCTTCGCCCGCCATATTTACAAGGTTAAGGTCAGCAAAGTTAGGCACTGCCGCTTTTTTGATGATTTCAAGCGCGCTAAAACAAAGGTGTCTGTCTGCCCCACTGATAGCCATCACTGCCCCAATATTTGGTTTTTGTTTAAACTCTGTATATTTCACGCCTATATTTTAGCAAACTTAGCCCCGTTTAGCAAGTTTTTTTGAAACGAATTAAAAACTAAACAAACCCCAGCCCGATAAGTATCACAATCGCAATCAACATCCCTGCAAGGTTTTTGTAAGGCTTGCGGCCGAAAAAGTAATCGCTTGCAACCGCGCTTGCAATCAAAACGATATACATACACACGTCAATAAACCAAACGTTAAAAATCAAGGCCTTTAAGTTGGCAACCGTTTTGGCGATTAAAATAACAAGGTTAAACGCAAATTCAGGGACGATAAATGCAACGCTAAGGGACGGGAAAATCGTGGCCACCATCAAGATTATCACCGCGCTCATATACGCCACAGTTGCAACGGGGATAGCAAGCAGGTTGGCAAGAACGCTTAGGCCACTTATTCGGTCACTAATTTTAGCGATGATAAAGAACGTGCCGATTTCAACTGACAGCGTAACTGCCAGCGCGCCCGCAAGCCTGTTTCCAAGTTTTGGCTCCATCGCACGCTGCAAAACCGGCGCTAAAAGGATGATCGAAAGCACAGACGCGAAGCTTAACTGAAACCCAACCATAAACAGTTGAAACGGCTGGATAGTTAACACTATTATGCACGCCAGCGCCAGCGAGTTAAGCTTGTCATACTGCTTGCCCCTAAGAGTTGATGCAGTCATAACCGTGACCATAATAAATGCGCGCAAGGCAGATGGATTAAAGTTACATATCCAAACGTAGATAAACAACAGCGTCGTTATAAACCCAAACCGCCACTTATCATTTAGCTTCATAAGTTTGGCAAGCCCCGCCAAAATTAAAGCCATAAACCCAACGTGAAGTCCGCTTACCGCCAAAAGGTGCGCAATACCACTGACTTTGAAATCATCATAAATATCCTCAACCGCGCCCTTGTCACCAAACAGCATTGAATAGGCAATCTCGCCCGCGTCGCCGCGCATATTGGTTGTAAACATCTCGTGCGCGTGCTTGCGTATAAAGTCAAATAAATCAACCTTTACGCCCGTGTTAAACACCGAGATTTCTTCGCTGTCAAGAACGCAGCAGCCAGACACGCCCGCAACAAACGGAAGCGAACTTAGCGCGCCATCATATGACGACGTATAGTATTTAAACCGCCCATGAAAAACAACCTCGTCACCTATGTGAAACTTGCCCGCCGTGCTGACGTAAATGCGGATATTGCCCTTTAAATCGTCATCAGTGACCGCCCTGCCCGTATCAAGGTCAAGGTAATCGGCCGATACGCGCGTAACCTCAATATATTTTGTTTTTACATCACAAACCACGCCCGTGGCTGAGGTGATGTTGAATTGTTTTGGCGAGCGACTGTCTACCTTAAGCGCCGCTAAAAACACGTACAGAAAACCAAACACAAAAAACACGATGCCAAAAAGCACCGCGATTTTGCGAACCGAAAGAACCTCTCGTACCTTTTTAATGCACGAAAGAGCCACCACCAAAACGACACCAACGCCACAAATTATTGGCGCCGCCACCGAGTTTAAAACAACAAGCGCACCCAAAGCAATGCCCGCCATAAGTGTAATCGCAACAAGCACCAGTGGCCTAAAATTAAAAAGCCGTCTTCCGTACAAATTCATATTTAAAGTATACCACGCCCCGCCCTTTATTGTAAAGGCTTTTGCCCTATTTGTCATTGAGGATGACCTGCATTCTTCCTGTCATTACGAGGAGGCGAAGCCGACGTGGCAATCCCCTAGTTAAAGTTTAAAGTTGAAATGCGGCCTCCGCCCCCTTGGGGGAGGATTGCTGTGGCGGAGCGTAAAGCGACAACGAGTCAGAGGGGTCTAAGTCCTCTTGAGCCCCGCATAAATCTCACCAAGTCGAGCGTCAAACAAGTTCGCGTTGCGACGAGTTTATATAAGCCATCATCGCCTTTTTGCACGAAAAGTCGCTGCCAAGTTTAAAGCCCGTGGCAATAATCTGTGCCTTTAAAGCCGCTATCTTTTCATTGGGCGAAAGGTCGGCCATTGACGCGTTTTCTTCAACCTCAACAAGCAGTCCAACCCCCTTTACATCTTGAAAACACAACTCTTCGTCACCGCGCTTATACACTATTGAATAATTGTCAACATTAACCCAATTTTTAAGCCCTGCCAGCCGCAAAATTTCGGCGGTTTTGGTGGCGTCATCAACCAAAACATTGACCTTATTTTCGCTTATAACGAAGCCATTTGAATTAAACTCTTTCGCCTTATAAGTAAGGATATATTTTTCGGTTTTGTCTTCGCGAACCAGACGTCTAACCAGCACCGAATTTGCTATAAGCGTTTGAAAATCAAGCCCGTCTACGTTTTTAAGCGTTGTAAAATAATTGTCGTGAAGTTCAAACCTATCACGCACTTTAAAGCCCTTATTTTTAAGCACTTTATCTACCGTGTCAAGTGTTTCAAACACTTGAACTGTTATCTCAGTTTCAGCCACCATTAGTCACCATCCTTTTAAAAAATTCCTGTAAAAAATTTACCACACGCGCCCCCAAAACACAACTTATTTACAAAATTTAAATAATTTAGCCAAAATCTATTGCATGAACCAAAAATATGTGATATAATTCACTCGGTTTTATCCGCAAAACATCGTTATTATATGTGCAGATGGCATAATCACCGCCTCAAACGCACAAAATCCGCAGATGGCATCATAGTCTAGCGGTCAGGACACCAGCCTCTCACGCTGGGGACCGGAGTTCGATTCTCCGTGGTGCTACCAAACAAAAAAAACTCCCGCTCGGGAGTTTTTTTGTTTGCACCAACGGAGAATTGGCTACGGCGCCAAATCGAGTTCGTTAATTTGTTTGCAACTAAAAGATTATTACGAAAAACATATGGCAGAAAATTTTGATGAATTTTTTGAAATAAATCAAGAAAAAGGTTGCTGGCTTGGGTGTCCTGCCAGCGTTCTTTTTTGAAGATTTAAGCGAAAAAGACACAAAATTTTCGTATACTAGTCGCGCGCGGTTCCCATAAAGTGCGCGCAACTCAAGCCATTCGATTCTCCGTGGTGAAATAAAAAACCGCATCACGATTCGCAATGCGGTTTTAAGTTAGTCATCAAGCAGGATGTCATAAAGGGCGCCATAGACCTCGCTGGCCTTGCTCTCCCACTTTTTATAGATATCTTGAGCGGCTGCGCGGGTGGCAACGTTAAGTTTAAGTTCAAGTTTTGCGCCATTCGGGTCAAGAATTTTCAAAAGCACGGTATAACTTCCATCATCATTACGGCTGTAATCTCTGAAATACTCTTGCTTACGCCTGAAATTAATGCGGTTCATTTTGATAAAGTTAGAGATTTCGTCACGCAAGCTTACGGGGATATTGCTGAAAAAATAGTTAAGGCAAAGCCTGCCCTCAGCCGTGATGTTATAATACCTTTCGCCCGACTTATTGGTGTTAATTACGATAAAATTAGACTCAACCAAATCCGCCATAATCTCTTTGCAAAGCATATAGCTTATCCACTGATTTTGTGAGCAACACATATCCAAAATGGTTTCCTCAGTCAGCGGGATTTCCATTTTGTCAAACACGAAAAGTATTACTAATTTGCTGATTTTTGCGTTATTGGCGGTGTCCATAAAAATACCCTCTTTTGTTATTACGAATAAAGTATACCACGAGCGGCCAAAAAAAGAAAGATTTTTAACAAAAGTTTATAAATTTTGTTTTCTTTCGATTTTTGTTTGCGTGGGTGGCAAGTATTTTGGTATACTATATTTGTAGGAGAGTAAGTATGAATAATTGCACTTTAACTGACCTTGAAGCCTTTACCACCGCATGTGACAATATGGCTGCAAGTAAATATATTTTGGTTGACAAGCGCCTTGGCGACGTTTTAAAGTCTATCGCGCAAACGAGGCAGGTTTTTAACATTATAAGCGAATGTATGGTCAATTTCAACTTTGAAAAAGAGCTGACGCAAGCAACAAGCAAGCTTGGCCAGTTTATCATCCCCGAAGAAACGCACCGTTGCATCGCGTTTATCTTTTGCCTTCTTAACCTTCTTGATGACAAAAAGATTAATTTCAGCCAATTTCTTAACAAATATTTTTCAACAAACGATGACGGCGTGGGGCCTTATGCTAACTTTTGTAACCGCGTTGTTAAGGTTTTTAAAAATGTGATTGTTACTACCCTTGTTGGCGAGGTTAAACCAAGCGCGAATGAAAAGCAAGAGCAAGAAAAAAAGCAGCTCTATAATTTTAACCCAGAGTTGCTTGACAGGCTTCAATTTTTAACCAAAGACCTTAAATCGTATGTCCACGGGCTTAAAACCATCAAAAAAAGCAAATGCACGCGCACTGAGTTAATTGACCAAATCACGGCGCTAAGCATCGCGATTGACCAAAAACAGGTCGTGTTTTTAAAACCGCTTTTGCTGGGCATTAAATATTCAATTGGCAAAGAGCGCGAGCTCGCCCGCCGCCTAATCGAAATCAATGACATTATTGACCGTATCTTAGACGCAAGGAGCAGCGATGAGCAACTCTAATGACCCAAAAAGCATTTTAGCCAAATACCGCGCGAAGGTCGCAGGAAACATAAAACCATCAGGTGAAGCCGCACAAAATTTTCAGTCGAATGAAGCTATGCAAAATGTCCAGCCAAAGATAACTGAGAAAAACGGCCAAACGAGCAAAGTCGCGACAGGACCGCAAAACAAAAAAGGCACGCCTAAAAATAGTGCGTTAAAAAACGCCAGCGCTCTTGAAAAACAAAAGCAACAGGCCGTCAAAATGTTTGACCAACTTTCACAGCGCAGTGACGATGTTAACGCAAGTTATTTTAAAAAACTGGCCGAAATTGGGAATATGCCAGACTATGACCCAAACTCAAAAAAAACCAAGAAGGCGCTTGATAAAGTGATTGCCGAGTTTGCGCCCCAGTTTGCTGAGCTTGAAAATGGTTTTCGTGACCTTGATGCCCTTTTAACAAGCATAGACAACGCGCAATGGATTGATGGCTAGCTACTAAGATTGATTATTTGCATTAAACCGCTATGGCTTCCTTGTATTAATTGTGCCCTTTTGGCCGCGCCTAAACCATCCAGTCAATACCACCCATATGAAAATTTTTAACAATTCGACAAAACACGTCAAAATTCACGTTGACGTGCTTTATTTTTTTAAGTAAAATTTTAATGTAAGCAAAATAAAACCGCTTACACAAAAGGAGAAACAAACAATGAACATCTTAGATGACTTAAAAGTTATCTTAGCTGACGAATTCGTGGCTAATATAACTACAACAAAAAACGCAATCGAATTAAAATTTTTAAATGGCGAAACCTTTAAAATAACCGTAAAGAAGGTTTCTGCAATCAAAAACCCCCTTCCTGATATGCAGTCAGCGTAAGGGGGTTTTCACATTTATTGCAAGCATATTGATGTGCGCAAGGTTAATGGCTATTTGCTAATGATTACTTGCTGGTGCCAAAAAGAGTTGCCTCTTTAATCTCCGCGTCAGCCGCGCGGTTAAGGCTTGTACGATAAATCATCGTCTTGTTATTTTTGGTGTACATAAAATAAAGATTATCGCCTGAAATTTCAGGAACCACCATCCCCGTAGAGCTGTCAAGCTTGGTTGACGTAAGTTGAAGCGGGCTGATAATATCGCTTGATTTTGCCCTAAACTTCATTTTATACGCGATGCCGTCATCAGTAAACACAACTTCATCAGCGCTTGTGCCAATAAACTCAAACTTGCTTTTCGTGCTGGTGTAGGTATAAAGCGCGTTATTGATAAGCACGCCGCTTTCGTCCACGTCGCTCTCTTGCGGAACAACGCCGCCCGTCACCTTGATATAGCGGATGGTTTTTTTATTGTCAAAAACCAAAAGCGAAATTGCGCCGTCAGATTCTTCAAGAAATTTCACCGTGTCATAAACCACGTTGCTGATGATTTGGTTGGTTTCAAACGCAAGCGTTTCGTCCCCCGCCGTAATGCTTTGAGCATAAATCGTGGTTTTGTCAAGACTATAAACAAGCTTATCGCTTACAACAGCCAAAAGTGAAACCGATTTGCCTTCACTTATCTTGGTCTCGTTAGAGCCATCTGGATACGCCTTATAAACGCGCACGCCCGTCCTGATAGTGCCCGTTTCAAGCGCAGAACGCGTGAAATAGATAAACTCCTCTGCCTTGCTGCCGTGGGTTAACCCCTTAGCCTTGCCATTGTTTTCGCCAAACACAACGCTTTGCGCATCGCTTGCAATCACCTTAACTGAGACATTTGTGTCAATCTTGATGCTTGTAATCGTAGTTTGAGATTTTTCATAAACAACCAAATAAAGAGCGTCGCCCTTAGCCATATAGGTGTATTGCAAGGTTTCGCTGCTGTTGTTTTGGCTGGTTGTGAAAAGTTTTTGCGTCTGTTTAGTTTTAAGGTCATAGCGCATAAAAACCGTTTGGTTATAAAGCGTTTCAGCCTTACTGTTTTTGCCCGCGTTAGGAGTTGTGTAATAAACGAAGTCGCCAAAAACAAAGATCTGACCATCTTCAAACCCAACAACGCTTGAGATAAGCCTCTCGCTTGATTTAAGGGTGCCGTCGTCGTTTAAGTCAACCTTACCCTCGCTGTTAAGTTTCGTGCGATAAAGCCCGCCGATAGTGTTGCCCGACGCGGTGTTAGTTGACCCGTTATTAGCAACGATTCCGTTGATAAAATACATATAGCCGCCTGCGGTAACAACGCTTCCGCCATTGCTTGAAACGCCGTCAGTTGATGCACTGGTTGCGCTTAGTTTGTTTTTTCCGCAGCCAGTTAAACCAACCGCCGTAAACAAACAGCAAACCGCCAAACAAAGCGACAAAATTATTTTGCTTATTTTTTTCATATTTGTGCCCCTTTAATTTTTCCCGCATTTCGCCATTTTCGCAACAACGCGCAACAGACGAGAATACGGCAACATACTGTCTTAATTATAATAAACTAACAAACCCAAGTTGTCAAACAAAAAATCAAATATAATCAATTTTTTTAAGCCTTCTTTTACGACTCACCTAATTTATCAATTTTATCAATAACCAAACTTAATTAAACTAAATTACAGGCTAAATACATCCTTACCAAAAGTGGCGTCTTTAAAGTTGATAAAATACCCAAACTTAGAGTTAGTTGATATTGGATAAAATTTACTCATTCCAAACGAGGTATGAAAAATATTGCCAACAGGCACCGCATCAAGCCACGGCTGCCCCACCCCCAAAAACGCAGGTTTGTTATTTCTATAAACAATACCAACCACCCAAATATTGGTTTCCGTTTCAACTCTTACCCACTTAGACATTTCAAACATCTTTTCTAAAACGAAGTCTTTTGAAAAGTTGGCGAATAAAGAATTTAGCGTTTTTTCATTGTTTTTAAAATACATTCCTTTCGTTTTGCGCCAATATTGCGATTTTGCAGCATTTACTTGCGTCATTTCATATATTTTAGCGCAATTGTTTATAAGATTATTAATATTTATTGCATTTTTTATATTTTGATTTTCATTTTTGCAGTTTTTTATTCGCGCATAAAAATTATCAGGCTCGTTATTAATACAGCTAATATCTTGTTTTAAAAATTCATTCAACACGCAATAAGTATTGCCAAAAATCACATATTTAAAATATTTTTAACAATAAAAAGAGTCTGGCAATTCCACCAGACCTAAAATATTAAATTGATTATCGCACTTAATTTAAACAAACTTATTGGGGTTAATTTTCTCTCCATAAAACCCAATTTACCAGATTTAAAAGACTTTTTATTTCTGCATTATTTTATGATAAAGGTTTTTAAAATCATAAACACTTAATTCCTCCGCACGCGCATTCGGATTAAGCCCAGCCTCTTCTAAGATAAACCCTATCTGTTTTTTTGAAAGGCCGGTATACATTGAAAGGTTATTAGATAAGGTTTTTCTTTTAGCCATAAAGCAGCCGCGAATAAACTCTATAAACATTTTATCAATCTTGTTATTATTAAATTCAAGTTTTAAAACCGCGCTGTCTACCTCGGGCGACGGAATAAAACAAGTTCTTGGCACAACGCGGGTTATTTTAATTTTTGCAATCGCCTGACAAATAACGCTCATCGCGCCATAATCACTTGTCCCGCTTTTAGCACTAAGCCGCTCCGCAACCTCTTTTTGAACCATAATAGTCATGGTTTTTGGCCTTATATCAAAAAACTTTTGAATAATGGCAGTCGTTATATAATAAGGCAAATTGGCCACCACCGAAAATTCATTCCCATTAGTAACCTCACCAACATCCGCATTCATAAAATCTTCAAACCTAACAGATAGGTTGTCAAACTCATTTTCAAGTGGAAGCAGAAACTTTTCAAGGTCTCTGTCTATTTCGAAACTTACAACCCGTTTGGCGCGCTTGCAAATCTCACGAGTAAGCGTTCCTGCCCCCGCCCCAATTTCAATAACAAAATCATTTTCGCCGATGTCCGAGTCGTCAACAATCGCCTTTAATAGATTAACATCGGTTATAAAATTCTGCCCATACTTTTTCTTAAAATTATGTTCCATTATTTTTTCCTTAATCTTAAAACCCTTTCAGATAGTATTTTTAGTTTCTATTTTTATATTCCCATTGACCATCTTGTGCTTTATTAAAAATCGCAATTTTAACGCCAGTTTGCCATATTTCTGCCAAAATTTTGCAATTGCGTGTCAATTTTGCGTTTTTTGAATATATTTTTTATCATTACCAAACACTATTATTAGCCTTAAAACACAAGGCAACAAAAGTCTTTCACGAAAGACAATTCGCCCCGTCGTGGGGCTTTTTGTTTATATTCTATAAAATAATTTAGTATTTTTTTCAATCTGTTTAGTAAGAGTGTCAGAATCTTCGCCGCGAACTTCTGCCAAATTTTTAGCAACAAGTTTAACATTAATTGGTGTATTTTTTTGCCCTCTTAGTGGCACAGGCGAAAGAAACGGACTGTCAGTTTCTATCAATATCCTATCTGCTGGCACCGCTTTTAAAATCTTCTTATCATAACTTCTAAATGTGCTGTTGCCTGCAAAAGAAATAAACGCGCCCAATTCAATAAATGGCCTAACCCATTCAAACGCCTCACTGAAGCAATGCAAAACAAAACCGTTTTTTAACTTCCTAATATTTGATTTTAAAATCTCAAACATCTCGGGCGCTGCATTCCTGCAATGAATGCAAATAGGCAGCTTATGTTTATCTGCCAACTCGATTTGACGCACAAACATTTCTTTCTGCATCTGCTCAGTTTCACGCGTCCAATAAAAATCAAGACCAACCTCACCAATCGCCACAACCTTTTTATTGCTTAAAAGCGTTTCAATCTTAGCGATGTCACCATCATTAAACTCGGCCGCGTATTCAGGCTGAAACCCAACCGCGCAAAAAACCTTATCGTTTTTCTCTGCGATTTTAACAGCCGCTTCGCTTGACCCCGCGTCACACCCAAGCGTTACAACCGCCGTCATTTCCTCATCATTATTTAGCGTATTTAAAAAGTCATCCAGCCCTTCAACCTCGTCAAGATGGCAATGCGAATCAATAAACATACTTTCCTTTCCCTAACCGATTTTACCACACCTTAACATAAAACGCAATCGTTTCAAATAAAATTTAAATATGAACAGAGTCTGGTTATTCCTTTTGATAGCAAGTATCGGCGTTTTGCTTTTTATTGACCCTAACGCCGTGATGACGGGGATGCTTGGCGCAAGCAACAAAGCGCTGACATTATCGTTTGAACTTTGCACCGTTTACGCCGTGTGGGTCGGCATTTTTACTATCCTTGAACAAACGGGAATCACTAAATTTTTCAGCAAACTTTTGAACCCCGTTATCAATTTAATTTTTGGTAAAAACACGCTTAGCGACGAAAGCAAACGCCTCGTTTCGATGAACATAAGCGCCAATATGCTTGGGATGAATGGAGCCGCAACCCCGCTTGGCATCAAGGCCATCGCCTCTATGGGCAAAAACAACACGCGCGCCACCTTTCCGATGGTTATGCTTGTTGCTATCTCGTGCACCAGTCTTCAACTTTTGCCCACATCAATTATGGGGCTTATGACGGCGGCAGGCAGCAAAAACGCGTCAAGCATAATCCTGCCATCTATCCTTGCAAGTTTTCTTTCAACCGCAATCGCCATCATTTTGGTGCGCATCGTTTACGCTTTCAAAAACAAAAAGGACAAGGACAAAAGCTGATGGCAATCTATATCGTACCCGCGGGCATACTCATTTTGTGCGTAGTGTGCCTTATCAAAAGCATCAATGCATACTCGTGTTTCGTTTCGGGCGCAAGCGAAGCCGTTGATCTGTGCATAAAAACCTTTCCACTATTGGTTGCAATTTTCTGCGCTGTTGAGCTGTTTAAAATCAGCGGGCTATCCGACCTATTTGCACGCGTCCTTTCACCAGTTTTCACAATTTTTGGAATTCCCAAAGAGCTTGTCAACTTTCTTACTTTGCGCCCGTTTACCGGCTCTGGATCGGTTGCGATGCTTAGTGACCTTTTTGCCACTTATGGCCCCGATAGTTACGTTGCCCGTTGCGCCAGCGTTATTATGAGTTGCTCTGAAACAGTCTTTTATATAACCGCACTATATTTTAGCCAAACCAAGGTAAAAAAATTAGGAGTTACCATCCCAATCGCCCTCCTAAGTTGCTTCATAGGAAGTATTATCGCTTGCCTTATCTGCAAAATTATGTAAAACAAAAATCAAAAACTTACACAAAACAAAAATTTTTTCAAAGCACAAATATTGCTAAATTTTATTACTTTTTCGGCGTCAGCAATTTCATTTTGCAATTATTTAATCATTATATATTTATTCAATATTGTTTTGATGAGTTTTATCGCAATTTTTATATTAAATTTTAAAATTTTACCATAATTTTTGCATTTTTATATTTATTTTGCGTTTTTTATGCGACCATTTTGATTAATTTTTATTAATTCTCACAAAAAAATAAGGCTGTATTTCATGTGAATTTTCTTAAAATACAGGCCTTTAATTGATATAAATTGTTGGTTTGGTTTCGGTTAAACCTATCCTTCCTTTTATTGCCTTACACATAAAAATGTGAGGCGCTTTTTGTTTGTTGACCGAAATTGGAACAACGCATTCAACACCAAACCCATTACGCGCAAGGCAAAGTTTAATTTCGTCGATACGCGCGAAATTGTGAACAAGATAAAACGTGCCATCGGTTTTTAAAATCTTTGCTGCACCCTTTATGATTTCATCAATCGTTATCTCTGTTTCAAAGCGGGCAAGGCGCGACTCTGCGTTTGCGGGAAGCTTGCCACTGCCAACTTTATAGTACGGCGGATTAACAAAAACCAAATCTACCGGCGCTGCGTTAAACTCACTGCAAAATTTTTGAACTGACGTATTTTCAACCGTGATATTTTTAATCGCGTTAAGCGCAATTGTCCGCCTGCTCATATCCGCAAGTTGCGGCTGAATTTCAATGCACGTGATTTCTTTTACCGGCTGTTTGGCGCCAAACAAAATAGATATGACGCCCGATCCCGAACAAAACTCAACTGCCCGCGCGCCCGCAGCACACTTAATAAAGTTGGCAAGGTAAACCGCGTCATTAGTAAACCCGTATCCCTTTTTCTTTTGTAAACAAAACAGACCTTCATATTGAAGGTCACAAAGATACTCATCGTCTTTAACATCAGCCACGTCTTTGGTTTTTATATCCGTGGCAACGCATACCGCGGCTCTTGTTTTGCAGTAAACTTTTTTGTTATTTTCGTTCGCCATAAAATCAGCCGGTCGCTTCGCCTATTGCTGAACTGGCGCGCCTACTGGACAAACGCTTGCGCACATCCCACAAGACACACATTTTGCGGGGTCGATAACATACTTGCCATCAACAAAGCTGATTGCACCAACCGGACACATAGGCTCACAACCCCCACATTTAATACATTTATCAGTTATTTTATATGCCATAGTTATTCTCCTTTTTTGTTAACTTTAATTTGATTAATTTGATTAAGCGGAAATTCTTCAACAACCATCGACCCATCATTGCCCGCCAACTTAACGCTTACAAGTTCACGTAAGATGTCAAGATACACAACCGTGCCCTTGCCCTTTGGCGACGTCACCTCGCTGCCGACTTTTGGCATCCGCTTTAACACCTCTTCATAGGCCTTGTTTTCATAGCCCAGGCAACACATCAACCGCCCGCACAGTCCGTTTATCTTGGTTGGCGACAACGAGATGCCCTGATTTTTAGCCATCTTTACAGTTACGTGCTCAAAGTCGTTTAAAAATCTTTTACAGCAGCATGGTTGACCACACGGCCCCAAGCCGCCCTTGTTTTTCACCTCATCACGCTGGCCAATCTGCTTTAATTCTATCCTTACCTTAAACGTCGCCGCAAGGTCTTTCAAAAGTTCACGAAAGTCAACTCTGTCATCCGCGGTAAACTCTACGATAAGTTTTGACCCATCAAACGTCCAGTGCGCGTCGCTTACCTTCATATTCAGCCTCAACTTGGCCACCTTGTCTTTAATCGTTTTTATGGTTGGCAGGCGCTTGGCGTCAAGCTTTTTGCGTTTTTCTTCATCCTTGTCACTGGCCAGCCTTAAAACAGGTTTGATTTCAAGCCCAAACTTTTTCTCATCAATCTCACGCTCAGCAAAGTCCACAATGCCAAACTGACTGCCCGCGCCCGTTTCAACGATAACATGGTCGCCCTTTTTAAGCGCCAAACCGTTAGGTGAAAAATAAAACACCTTGCCCGTTTCATTAAATTTTATGCCAACTATTTTCTGCACGACACTTTCACCTCTACCATTTTTAAAATATACTCGTCTAAAACCGCCTGCACATTCGCATACAAGGCCAAATCTTTTTTAGCCCCAAGCGCCAAATCGACAATGCGCGTAAGACTTGCATAGTTAAACCCACCCGAAACTCGTTCAAGTTCGCCCAAAACGTGACGGTTAAAAACTCCACCTTTGTTGCCCGAAATTATCATAAGCAGGTCACGCGCAAGCGCCACACTTAAATCAAAAAACTCAACTAAATCCATTTTTGAAACGTTGATTTTTGATAGATACGTTAAAATCTCGCGGCTTGAATTCAGTGAAAAGCTTTCAACACACAGGTTAAAAAGTTCGCTGAAATCACTTTCGCCCGCAAGCTCTTTCGCGCGCGTAAGGTTGCCCCCAGCGCAACTTGCAACCAGCGCCGCCAAATCGTCAGCCACGCCCTCGTCACAAAGGATACTTTCAATCTGCGCCTCGGTAAGCACGGGCACTTCAATCTTGTTAACGCGCGACAAAATGGTTGGCAAAAGCGCCTTCTCGTTGCTTGCGCCCAATATGATAATCGCGTGGGCAGGCGGCTCTTCAATCGTTTTTAGCAACTTGTTTTGCGCGTCGGCCGTCATCGCGCTTGCGTCAAGAATTAGTATCACCTTTTTGTCGCCTTCAAGCGGCGTTGAAAACACGTCACTTGAGATAAACGCCACGTCTTCAACCTTTAAATTCTTGTCGCCCCCAACGAAAACAAAGTCAGGGTGCGTTCCACTTTTAACCTTAACGTCGTCATTTAAAATAAGTTCCACTACCGACAAACACAATTGTTTAAGCACCAATTTGTCTGGGCTTAAAAAAAGATAGGCATGCCTAAGCGCGTCATTTTTAGCCTGCGCCGAAACCTCAACAAATGCGGGGTTATTTTTAACAATCAAGCCTAAGTTTGTCATACTAAAATGATACCACATTTAAGCGCGCTCGTCAATTAAATCGCCGCAACGCCCGAAATTACTATTAACTCTGCCGCGGCTGTATCGCCTTGCAGCCGCAATATACCATCAAAAAAAGCCCAAAATGGGCTTCATTTTTCGCATTTAAATAACGCAAATCCTCTTATATACCTTAATTAAAACACAATGTTTTTTAATTCGCGTGCATCAAATACCGCTATTTAACAGACACGATTTTAAGGTTAAACGCCCCTCCATCAGGCGTTGTTACAGACACGACTTCGCCCGCTTTTTTGCCCATAATGGCCTTGCCGATTGGCGACTCGTTTGAAATCAGACCCGCATCTGGGTTGCTTTCAAGAGTGCCAACGATTTTGTACGTGTTTTTCTCGTCAAACTCTTCGTCATAAACCGTAACCGTGCTGCCTACCATAACCGTGCTGCTTTTCTTTTGGTCGCTTGGGATGATTTTAGCAACCCTAAGCGTCTCCTCAATAAGCGCGATTTTTGTTTCAAGTCTGCCTTGCTCCGCACGTGCAGCATCATACTCACTATTCTCACTTAAATCGCCGTATTCGCGCGCCGCTTTAAGATGTTCGCCCACCTTAACGCGCTCAACAGTTTTAAGATATTCAAGCAACTCCTCTTGCTCTTTTTTGCCCTCTTCGGTTAAATAAACTTCTGCCATAAAAACCTCCTTGCATCGTTAAACGTGACCATTATATTGATTAAATTACGATTTGTCAAGAATTTTTGACCCCTTTTTTAAATATTAATTTGCCTTGTTTTCTTGCGTGAACATAGAAACATTAAGGTTAATAATATTTTCCACTCAATCCTTTACTAAACTCTCTAAACTTGTAAATTTGGCAAAACTGGCTAACAGTGTTAAATTTTATTGCACAAACTTTCAAAATATGCTAAAATTTCGAATTAGAGGTAACAACATGATAAAAATTTGGGCAAAACTTGAAACAAATCACCGCTTAGGCAAAAACATCATCTATGAAAGCCTTGATAAATATGACCCCGACAAGCTTTATCTTCATATCGCTGAGCTTTGTCATACGCTTGATATCCCGACTCCCCTTGTGTTAAAAAGCCACGTGATGAATTTTGACAAGTTTAATTCAACCGCCTTCACAGCGCGTGACTTTGTTGAGTCTATCGATTTTGACAGGCTGATTTTAGAGCACGTCATTGAAAAATAGTGTTTTGATACATTTTTTATGTTAAATAATATACCCTTAAAAGATGTTTTTAATCTTTGTTTTTGCTCCAAAATTTAGTTTTTTTATATTTTAATACACCGCAAAAAAAGTCACCATAAATGGTGACGGAAAAACCTGATCATTTTTGTTAGTTGCGTTTTACCCCTTTTTAAATGGTTTTATCAAAATAACCCGCATATTTATCGCAATATTTGTTGCTGGTAAGGCCAAAAATAGTCAAACTTGCGCCATTATCGAAATGGTCTGCGCTGAAAAGGCACCTTTTAACAAAGGTCTCGGCCTCTGCGCCATAAATTTTGCTGAATGCCGCGTTAAGCGAACAGAAATCATCAATAATAATTACAACCGACTTTCCAACGCCAACCAACGCCTTTGCTTTAAGCATTGCTGCGTTAGCCGCGCTAACAACCACGCTTGACATATCCGTAACAAGTGCCTCAAACGTAAATGCGTCGCCTTTTAACGCGTCTTTTTTATCTATCAAAAGCTTGATAACAACGTCGCCCGTTTTGGCAATAGATTCGGCCAAATTCAGCGCAGTTTGAATATCAGTAACAGGCTGGTCACGCCTTATTAAAACCTTTGACCCGCGATTAAATATAAGTTTCTCGCCGTTAAAGGTTACGTTTACCTCTTCGCCCTTTCCATCGGCTTCAAGCCTGTTGAAAACAACTTCTTCTGGTGAAACTTCTTTACCATTAACGGTCAAAATCTTGCCAACCTGCTTAATGTAAGCATTGTCATCAACATAAAGAAACTCAACAACGTCAAATTGCCTAAGGTTAAAATCAAGCGCCACGTCTTTTGGCACCATCGCGTCATCCACGCTTACAACAAACGGATACTTTGCGATAAACATCCCCGTCTCGCGAACAACAACCGTCCCGCGCTTAGCATTTGCGTTTTCAGGACACATAAAGCAATAGTTATTGTATTGCGGCATCTGCGTTGCAACCATCCCAAGCCCCATCGGATGCTCATTTTGCCTTAATTCAAGCATTTCAAGGTTTATTGGAGTAATATCACCTTTTGGTGGCCTACCGCGCCTGTCTTTCTGTTTATATGGCTCTTGTGACCCAGTGATTATTGAATAAATATTGCCAACAAGAGTATCTTTGCTTTGGTTTGATGGCGATTTAACTCCAACGCTGGCGCCAAGCCTTCTTAACTCATGAATATTAAGGTCAAACAACGTGTCTTTGCTAAAATTCTTATACTCCATTAGGTTCTTTCCCTCACGCTTAGAATACCATATTTTTTAGCGTTTGGCAATTATTTACACAGTTTATTTATAATTTCTAATATTTTCGACTTATATGTTATCGAATTAGAGCCATTACTCTCGGCGCCGATAAAGCAAAGCGGTGGATAAACCACGCACCACCAATTATCGCCCGTACCCGACCCCAATTCAACGATAAGCGCGTCATACACCCCCTCGTCAAGCACCAACTCACCATACGCCCGCGTTGGAAAGTATTCATCCGTCATCCTCGCGCGGCTGGTATATTCAAACCCTTCTTGCGCCAAAACCGTATCCGCCACCCGCGTTACGCCGCTAAGATGGCTTTTTATAACAGCGTGCGCCTGCTCTAAGGTGCCGCAACCTGCGATAAATGGCGTAAGAAATTCAACCACCGCCTCTTTAACTTTAAGCTTAACCCGCTGGTCAACCTCGTCATTACTGTTAGCACGAATATGAATGCGGACATAACTAGACTTTGCAAGGGGTACCTCATCGTGCTTTTTAAACCCAACAAACGCGCCCAAAACAAGCGTTAAAATAAAGCCAATAACCAAAAGTGTTAAAATTTTTTTCATACCCATTCTCCTTGTTTATAAGTATTGCCAGGAATCTGGCACTTTAACAAAAAACAAGATAAAAAATGTACAACTAAAAGAGAAAAAAGCAGCAAAACTTTAAAGTTCTTGCTGCTTTTTGGCGTTTGATAGGTTTTTAAAAATTAACAATTTCAGGAAGGTAAACAAATATCTTATCCCCTGCGTGCACCTCTTCTAGCCCCTCGTTCTGCGCTTTTAACATCTCTGGACGAACTTTAAGCGCCCTGCAAATGTCAAACAAGTCTTCGTCTTCTTTGGCAACAATCATTTTCACGCCCGCCTCATCTGGGCTGGACTCTTCAAGCTCCGCGCTTGAAACAAACGAGAAGTTAGCCTTTGCCTCTTTATAGGTCTGCGCTGACACATTTAAGATAACTTCAAGTTCGCTTGTCCCGCGGATTTTAAAGCTGGTGACAACGGCAGTAACGCCCGTCGCGACGTCGTTCGAGTTAAGCGTGAATGGGATTTGTGCGGCCTTTTTGTCAAAACCCCCGTCAAGAGTCGCGAAGATTACGTCAAGATTAATATTGCCCGAAATTTCGCCGTCAGCCTGACTAAATGGCACGCCTGTTACCGTAACAAGCTTAATAGCGTCAAGCTCTGGATAGTCTTCAAGCCCGATGCCATAAACAATGTTATCGGTAAGCATTTGCGCCTCACCAACCTGCGTCGCCTCTATATATTCAGTTGCAAGTTTAAGCTCACCACTGCACGAGAACGCGTCGGTTGTAAGCGTAATCGCCTTGTCTTCAAGCGTGAACGCAACCGCCTTAACGTCAACCGTAATGTTAGCTTGTTTTTGCTCGTCGCCGTTGTCTTCAATCGCCGCCGAGACATTAGTTACGCTTAAATTTACGCTGGCCGTTTGACCATCAGTAGCGCCAAGCACGTCAAGTTCTTGCTTAAAATCAAAGGTCTTAGCAATCTCGTCAAAGCCGGTTTCGGTTTTAACCCAAAGTTTAACGATGCACGCGCCATTTACCGTTACCCCATCAGGCGCACTTGTGGCCTCACTTACTAACACGTCCGCGCTAACTAGTTCGATTTCTTCATCACCCGAATTAAGCGCAATGTCTTCGGCGATTGTAAAGGTACTAGCCGCCACCGCTGCCACGCTTTTAACCTCGGTTTCAGTCGTGCGCGCAACGATGTCTTCGTTTTCAGCAAGCGTTGAAAGGGTTGACTCTTGGTGACCAAACGCTTCAATCTCAATCACGTTTGAAACAAAAATAGCATCGTCAGCAATGCGCGCTTGAGTGTCAATAACACGCGCTAAAAACTCAACGCCCGTCAAAGTTGTGTCTATTTTTTGCGTAAAGTCAAACTCGCCATTTGCGTTTGAAATATCGCCAGTTTCGTCAATAAACGCCGCGCTTACATTAACCTTGCCTGACACCATAAAGCCGTCAGCAAGCATCTCTACCGACGTCACACTGACAGCCCCAGCCGTCTTTAAGATTTTAATCGGTTTTGTATCTTCACTTGGGGTTAATTTGTTGCTAACATTAACCTCCCCCACAAGTTTTTTACCAATGTTTAAGTTTGTTTGAGTCATTTCAAACGCCATACAAAAACCCCCTTTCATTGTGTCTTAGTAGAGTTTATGCAAGGGGCAAGCGTTTAGAACTTATTTAATTAAATTTGTTTGCGCGTTTGATGGTTTTAAATTAGGCCTTTTTATTAGGAACCACCTTAACGTCGCCGCACAGAACGTCGTTATAACTGTAACTAAGGCTTTCTTGCGCGATGGGGTCGTCAAGCTTAACGGTAAAGATTGAAGGATAGACGCTTTCAATAACGCCCGTATACTTTTCAATACGCTTGCGGCCGCGATTGATATGCATTTTAACACTTTCACCTTTAAGCGACTTAATTTTTTCACAAATCTCGGGTAAACTAACTGTGGCTTTTCGCATTCACTTCTCCTTTGTTTCAATTTTTGCCAATTGGATAATTAATATACATTAAAGGCTTTTTTGTTTCATAAACCGCATATAAAAGCCGCTAAAATACACTAACACAAAAGCGTAACAAGAAAAGCCACCCTAAAAAATTGGATAAATTAAAAAAAGTTGTAAAAAATAGTTTACAAATCAATATAATTGATATAATATATTGCTAATTGTAACGCAAGCGCGTACACGTGAATAAATTAAACTAATCAGGAGACTAAAAATGGATAAACCTAAATATATCAAATGCCCACGATGTGAGCTTAACTATATAAAGGCGGGCGAAGACCTTTGCCCCGTTTGTAAAAGCGAACTTAAACTTGGCGAGGCGCTTAATGACGACCTTGAAATCTGCCCTATCTGCGGAATTAACTATATGACGGTTGACCAGGCGATGTGTGACGAGTGCGCTAAACGCCGCACGCTTGACGACGTTGTTGACGAGGTTGACCCTAAGCGCGATGGTGATGATGAAGACTGGGACAACGAAGAAGAGCCAAAACCTCAGCCTAAGTCTATTGACGATATGCCCGCTGATGACGACGTTGAAATTGTCAACTTCTCTGACCTTGAAGACGATGATGATTATGACGACGATGACGATGATGACGATGATGACGACACATTTGAAAACTTTGATAATGGCAACAAAGATGACCTTGATAAAGACTTTGACATCTCTCTTTCAGACGACGACATCGATGATGACGACGACGATGACGACGATGACGACCTCGATGACGATTACGATGACGATGATGACGACAACGAATAGTTTGATTAAAGTTTAAAGCCTGCAATTTAAAGTTTAAAGTTGAAATGCGGCCGAGATTATTGATATTATTAAAAAAATACTCTAAGTTAATCAATATTGACTAACTTAGAGTGTTTTCTTTTTAATTGTGCGGACTGATTATGTCTTTAACTTACCTTAATGCCACTAGCCTTCAATCAGCATTTTATCCGCAACAAGGGCAATGAACTCACCGTTGGTTGGCTTTTCGTTATTGCTGTACACCTTGATGCCAAAAACTGCGTTGATGTTTTCAATCTTACCACGATTCCACGCGACCTCGATGGCGTGTCTGATTGCACGCTCTACCTTGCTTGGGCTGGTGCTGAATTGATCAGCAACACGCGGATAAAGTTCTTTGGTTATGCTGTTAATTATTTCGGGTTGTTTAACCGCAAGTTTGATGGCGTGCCTTTGCCACTAAGCCAACCGTTACCGGTTTCACCCTTAGCGCCTTCATCACCTTTGTCGCCTTTTGCGCCTTTAAGGCCGTCAACATTGCCAACCTTTTCCCAAGTATTGTCACCTTTCTTTACGAAAAGTTCATAGGTCTCATTATTAATGTAATAGTCGCCCGCAACGCCAACTGAGGCCGTTGGGTTGCCCGCATTGACGTAAAGTTTGTATTCGCCTGTGCTGCACGCCGCTGAAAAAACAACAACAAAACAAACGCATAAACAAAATACCAAACATTTGATAATCTCTTTCATTTTTTCTCCTTAAATATTTTATTTTTTTATAATTAAATTATATAACTCTGCACTTTGTAAGTCAAATAAAAGATTAGTATTCCTAACAATAATTCCTTAATATTTCAGACTTTCGCTAACATCAAAAACCTTTCTATTTTTTATAATTTTTACGCCAATAACAAAAAAGCATACTTAACATTTATTACTTAAAGTATGCTTTAAAACTTTATATTTTAATCAGTGTTTTATAAAATTATTTGGTTTAGTCAGGTATAATCTCGCCGAACTTGATGTTAAGGTCGCCTTTTTTAAAGTTAAACCCGCCGATACTGTTAACGGCTTTAAGGTCATAAAGAACGCCTTTCATAAACTCTGGGTAATTGGTGGTTACCTCGGCGTCCGCTATCTGCGTTTTAAGGCTGATTTGGTTTTCACTTTTGAACGCTCGTACACGGCTTACGATTTCAACCATCTCGTCGCCGGCGTTTAAAACGCTATTTTCGTCATCAAGCGCAATTTTTGAAAGGACAGAATTATTGATGCTTTCGTATCCCTTAAACTGCCTGAAATAGTCTTGATAAATTTCTTCGGTTATGTGTGGCATAGTAATTGAAAGAACTTGAAGCAACCCAAACAAAACGTTAAAGCAAGCCCACTGCGCGCTGCGCTTCGCGTCCTCGCCATAAACCTCGGGCTTATACAGCCTGTTTTTGGCAATTTCGATATAGTTATCACAAAAGTTCCAGAAAAACTTCTCGATTTCGGCCTTAGCATAGCCCATCTCATAGTTTTCGTATTGCGCCATAGTTTTGTCAAACGCGTCGTTAAACTTTTGCATTATATACAAGTCCATCGGCAGAATCGTTTTTGGCTTTTCAGGTGTCCAGTCATAAAGGAAAGACAAAACAAACTTGCTTGCATTCCAAATTTTGTTTTGAAGTTTCGCACCATCTTTAATGCCATCGTCGCTGAAGAACACGTCGCGGCCATAGGCGCCATTCGCGCTCCAATACCTAACAACATCCGCGCCAAACGAGTTTAAAACCTCTTTAAGCCCCATTTTGCTGTTGGCAAGGTGCTTGCTTATTTTGATGCCCTTATCCGCCATAACCCAGCCGTTAACCATCAGATTTTCCCATGGCAAGGTGTTTTGGTGATAGTGCGCCTTGATAATCGTTCTAAGGCACCATGTGTTGATAATATCTCTCCCGCAAGGCCTTAGACTCATCGGCATTTTTTTAGCGCACCCCTCTTCATCTTCTGCCCAATTACAGTTAATTTGAGGTGTAACCGAACTTGTTGCCCACGTGTCAAGCACGTCCATCTCAGGCTCAAACTCATCATGACCACATTTAGGGCACTTATCTATTGGCGCTTTATGTGAAATAGGATTGATTGGCAAATCTTCCTCGCGCGCAAACACTGGCTCGCCGCACTTTTTGCAATACCAAACTGGGAACGGAACGCCAAAATACCTCTGCCTTGAAATAGACCAGTCTTGGTTAAGATTGGTTACCCATGCGTCAAATCGCGCCTTCATACTTGCTGGGTGCCAATTAAGTTCGTTGCCTCTTTCAAGCCAAATTTGTTTGAGTTCTGGCGTGCTGGTTTTAATAAACCACTGTTTTTTCGCCATAAATTCGATTGGCTCGCCGCAACGCTCGTGCACTTTAACCGCGTGCGTAATCGCGTCTTGCTTATATAGATACCCTTCGGCTTTAAGGTCTTCAATTATTGCCTTGCGCGCCTCGGTAGATTTAAGCCCCGCATATTTGCCCGCAAGTTCGGTCATACGCCCGCCGTCATCAATCGCTTGCTTTAACGGGAGGTTGTATTCGCGCCACCACTCAACGTCGGTTTGGTCGCCAAACGTACAGCACATTACCGCGCCCGTACCCTTGTCTATGCCAACCTTACTGTCAGTTAAAACAGTAACCTCGCCCCCAAAAAGCGGAACAAGAACCTTTTTACCCACCATCGCCGAGTACCTTGCGTCATCTGGGTTAACAAAAATCGCGCCACACGCTGGCAAAAACTCAGGGCGAGTTGTTGCAATTGGTATAACGCCCGACCCGTCAGCTAATTTAAAGTTAAGATAGTTAAACACGCTGTCAAGGTCGCTGTCTTCAAGTTCGGCCGTTGCAACGCTGGTGCGACACTTGGTGCACCAAGGCGACGGCTTGTCACTTCGATAGGCAATGCCGCGTTTTGCCAAGTCAATAAAACTTTTTTGGCTGGTTTTTTGGCTGCGCGCGTCGATGGTGTTAAAGCCCAAAGACATATCAAAACTCATACCCGCCTTTATCATCGTTTCTCGATAGTTTTGGTTGTATTCGTCTACCAGCGAAAGCGCCATTTTGGTGAAATCTTCGCGAGGCATAGTGTGCGCACGCACGCCTTTTTTCTTTTCAACCAACAATTCGGTTGGTAGGCCGTTATTGTCAAACCCAAGCGGATAGAATACGTTTTTGCCAAGCATACGTTGGTATCGTGCGAACATATCAAACTGGTTAAAGCCCGCAATGTGGCCAATGTGAAGCTCACCACTTACCGTTGGAGGCGGCGTGTCTATCGAAAACGTCTCTTTTTTTGAGTTTTTATCAAACTTATAAGTGCCGTTTTCTTGCCAAAACTTTTGCCATTTCTCTTCAACGGCCTTAAAATCATACTTTTTATCTAACATAAATTCTCCTTAAAATAGTGAAACAATTAAGAATATAAGCGCTGAGCACAGGCATATAACAAACCCAATCAGCCTCAGTTTCGTCATCTTGCGCGCGCGCTCTTCGGGCGTCCCCTTATGGTCAGGCACCAATGATTTTGAAAACACGGACAAAACACAGCCTATCACCAAAACAACAAGCGCAATAATTCTAAAAACAAATTTTGCCATTCTTTCCCCCAACCCGCGCGTTTTTATCCCTTTTATAATACACCACAACCCGTAAAAAATCAAGAGATTTTCGCAACAAAAAAGGTGAGGATAACCCCCACCTTAAAAGGAAGAACCAATATTAGGAAATTAAGTACTTTTATTTTAACTAAGCCTGCCCCTAGATTAGCCAACAACAATGTCATCTTCGTGAATAGATCCCGTTTTAAACTTTTCTTTAATCTTGTTTTCGATCTCGTCACAAATCTGCGGGTTATTAGCAAGAAAGTTTTTAGCGTTCTCTTTACCTTGGCCAATCTTCTCGCCGTTATACGAGAACCACGCACCGCTTTTGATAATGATGTCATTGTCAACCGCAAGGTCAACAATGCACCCCTCTTTTGAGATACCAAGGCCATAAACAATGTCAAACTCAGCCGTTTTGAATGGAGGCGCAAGTTTATTTTTAACAACTTTAACCTTAGTACGCGAGCCAACGTTTTCGGTTCCGTCTTTGATGACCTCGCCCTTTCTTACGTCAAGGCGGATGCTTGAATAGAATTTAAGCGCCTTTCCGCCCGGCGTTGTTTCAGGGTTACCAAACATAACGCCAACCTTCTCGCGAAGCTGGTTAATAAACACAACGCACGTGTTCGTTTTGCTTGTAATACCCGCAAGTTTTCTAAGCGCCTGGCTCATCAGGCGGGCTTGAAGACCAACGTGACTGTCACCCATTTCGCCATCAATTTCGGCCTTTGGAGTAAGCGCTGCAACCGAGTCAATAACAACGATATCAACCGACCCACTTCTAACCAAAGATTCACAAATTTCAAGGCCTTGTTCACCCGTGTCAGGCTGAGAAACATACAAATTGGTTGTGTCTACCCCAAGGCGCGAGGCATAAACTGGGTCAAGCGCGTGCTCAGCGTCAATAAAGGCCGCCGTTCCGCCCAAACGCTGTGCCTCGGCGATGATATGAAGCGACACCGTTGTTTTACCGCTTGATTCAGGCCCATAGATTTCGATGATACGCCCGCGAGGCACCCCCCCAATTCCAAGCGCCAAATCAAGGGTTAAGCACCCCGTTGGGATAACGTCTATCTCTTGATGAGAAACGTCGCCAAGTTTCATAATGCTGCCCTTACCAAACTGCTTTTCAATCTGCGCAATAGCCTGTTCAAGGGCTTTTTCTTTTTCTGACATAAAATCAACCTCTTTCGTTAAATTTTTCCCACTTTTTATACGTTCATTATACACTATGCGCACAAAAAGCGCAAGCAAATTCGAACATTTGTTTAAAAAATTCAAGATGGTTTTTGTTTACCCATTCTTTCATCAATTTTTAAGTTTATTGATTATCGGTAAGGCTTTGTTTGATAAGCGCGCGCGCGTTCCACGTATAGTTTACGCACGAAATAAGTGTAAGCACTGCCCCGCCAATTATGCCAACAAGGCCGATAATTCTAATAAATTCAACCTTGCCCCCAAGCACTGCGTTAAGGCCAAGATACAAAAACATAACCATAAGCGCACAGTCTAAAACAAATGACTTGATTTTGCCAAAAATGTCAGCCGCGATAACCGTGCCGTATTTGGCTGCAAGCATACGAATGCCCGAAATCAAGATGTCTCTTAAAACCACGATAAGGATGATAACAACGCTAAGCCAGCCCGTACACACCCCGCGTGAAAGCGCTAAAATAAGCGCGCTGGTTGTTAAAAATTTGTCTGCAATTTGGTCAGCAAAACGGCCAAAATCAGTAACAATGTTGTATTTTCGCGCGATTTTTCCATCAAACAGGTCAGTAAGGCACGCGCAAATATAGATTAAAAGCGCCGCAAAAATGTTAATGCCATACGGAATAGGAAGCAAAAACACAAGTATCATAAGCGGCGTACAAAAAATTCTTGAAAGCGTTAATTTGTTAGGTAAATTCATAGTTTTTCTCCTTTAAGGTCACAACCCATCACACGAGTAATTTTAACGGGATACATCCCGCCCACATCAACAAAATCTTTCGATTTGAAGTAAATAAGATTATCAATTTCAGGCGCCTGATATTGGCTTCGGCCAACAAACAACTCGCGGTCATAGTCAATATCTTCATAAACCACGTCCACGGTTTTGCCCACCATAGCGCGAAGATTGGCCTTTTGCACCTTTTCGGCCTCTTTCATAATGGCAAGAAGGCGCTTGTTTTTGGTTTTTTCATCAACCTGGTTCGGCATTTTCGCCGCCACCGTCCCCTCTTCTTTTGAATATGCAAAGAAACCAACTTGGTCAAGTTTATATCTTTTAACAAAATCAACAAGTTCAGCAAAATCTTTGTCCGTCTCTCCCGGGAAGCCCACCATAAACGTCGTACGGATAGCGATATGAACAGGTAACGCGCGGATTTTTTCAACCAGCGCAATGGTCTTTTCGTGATTTATATGTCTGTTCATCATCTTTAAAACGTTATCGCTTACGTGCTGGAACGGGATGTCAAGATACTTGCACACCTTATCGTTTGTTACAACTTCATTTAAAAGTTCGTCAGTGACCAGTTCCGGATAGCAATAAAGCAGCCTTATCCACCTAAGGTCTTTGATTTTTGACAGTTTTTTGATAAGGTCAACAAGTGCAGGCTTACCAAACAAGTCGGTGCCATATTTTGTTACGTCTTGCGCAACCAAAATAAGTTCAGTCGCTCCGCCGTTTACAAGGGATTTGGCCTCGCGAGCCACCTCGTCAATCGGCTTAGACCTAAACCGCCCGCGGATAAACGGAATTGTGCAAAACGTGCAATAGTTTTCGCATCCGTCCGCGATTTTAAGATAGGCATAATGATTAGGCGTTGTTATCATTCGGTTTTCAACGCAGGCTATCGTGCTCGCATCGCCACAGCGCACAATCTGACCGCCTTTGTCGTAAAGGTCACTTACAATCTGCGCGATGTTTGGATAGTCATCAAACCCCAAGAAACAGTCAACCGTTTTAAACTCTTTTTTAAGCTCGGGCAAATATTTTTGAGGCATACAGCCCGTAACGATTATCTTTTCACACTTGCCCTTCTTTTTGTATTCAAGCATCTCATCAATCGTATCAACCGCCTCTTTTCGCGCCTTAGCGATAAACGCGCACGTGTTGATGATAATCACATTAGCCTCTTTTGGGTCAGACGTAAACCTAAACCCCGCTTGGTTTAGATAAGTTAGCATCGTTTCGGTGTCTACCCTGTTTTTATCGCACCCTAGTGACACAACGCCAATAAGTTTTTTCGTTAGTTGTTTTGTTAATTTACTACTTGTTTCTTTCATTAAATATCACCAAAAATTTGTTTAAATTCGTCCATAGAAATAGTTGGTTCGCGATTTTTGCTGCCGTCACCCGCCGTAACGTAACCCCTTACTTCCATCTGGTCAACAATACGCGCCGCACGGTTAAACCCAACATAAAATCTGCGCTGAACCATACTTATTGACCCCTTGCCACACTCTATAAAATATTTTAAAACTTGTGGCATAAGTTCATCCATCTGGTCGCTATGGTCAACAGGCTGCGCGCCCGAAGACACAGCCGATTCGGCCTCTTCGTCATTAGCGCTGTAAATCTCTTTTTCAACCTCTTCGTCATAACTACATTCGTTGTTTTCTTTGATATAGTCAATGCATTTTTCAATCTCTTCGTCGCTTATGTATGCGCCCTGCAAACGTGACGGTGTGTTAGCCTCTTGCGGCGCAAACAGCATGTCTCCCTGCCCCAAAAGTTTTTCAGCGCCCGGCTCGTCAAGGATGGTTTTAGAGTCAATAAAACTTGAAAGTGCAAACGCAATTCGGCTTGGCAGGTTGGTTTTAATCGTACCAGTTACAACCTCAACTGACGGCCTCTGCGTTGCCAAAACAAGGTGAATACCGCTGGCACGCCCAAGTTGTGAAATACGCCTAATTCGCTCTTCAACCTCGCGCTTAGCAACGCCCATAAGTTCGGCAAGCTCGTCAACCACGATAACTATGTATGGAAGTTTCTTTTGCTCGCCATTTTTAACCGCGTCACACTGGTTAAACACTTCCAGCTTTTGGCACTTATATTCCTCTAAAAGTTTATAACGCCTTTCCATCTCTTTAACCGCCCAAGTTAAAGAATTTATGGCCTTTTCAGCGTCACTAACAACGTCTTTAAGCATCATATGAGGCATACCTTTATAGCGCGAAAATTCAACGCGCTTGGGGTCAATCATAATAAACCTAAGTTGCTCTGGGCTCATCTTAAACATA
>ULRP01040538.1_pt1 | contig 46485 bp, 36 predicted proteins | sample 1955521 | NCBI WGS metagenome assembly ULRP01 (sample SAMEA4835685, study PRJEB28245) | human gut metagenome | biome: gut microbiome; material: fecal sample | place: Denmark | collected 2008
CTTAAATCGCAAAAATAGCCTCAAAAATGACTTTTTCCGTTAAAGAAATCATAAAATGTGGTATTATATAATAGTTTGCCAATCTCTGCTATAATAGTAAAAATACAGAATATTCCTAAAGATAACAAATCTTATTGACTTAATCTATATTAAGCCAATGATTGTAGTTACAACCCATAGTATCAAGTACTTACAATAATATTCGTTTTGGAAAATTGATTCGTCTGTTGACAGTTGAACTTGTTTTTAATGGACAAATAGTAAATATGGCGATGCTTACAAATCGAGACGAAATTATTATATTGACATTAAGAAATCTCTATAAAAAGCGTGTTTTTCGGCTTATTCTTTCACTTACAAGCTTAAAACTGCGGATTTTTTCACTATAACCCCATTTTTTTTAACACTAAAAATAGGCTTTTTTAGAGCAAAATCGGTTATGCGCAACTATTCAGAAATGCTTTACCAGACTTACAATGTAATATTCGGGTCATTTCCGGTTATTTCCGGTCATGGTCATTTTCGGTCAAAATCATTTTCATTTTTCTTTTCCGAAACACCATCCACAGCCACAACGAGTTTTCCGCCAAAGCCTGTCCTTGTTTCGACGTGAAGAAGGAGTATTCATAATATTTTGAGAAAGGGAGTGGGGAATAAATAACAAGGCGTACGTCCTCTTTGCGAGGGGCGTACGCCTGTTTTGGTATTATAGTTTGGGGTTATATAGTTTGGGGGGATATAATCTATTTAACCCCATGCTTTCTATAATATGAATATTCCGATGAGACCACAAAGCAGCATGACTAAAATCGGATTCGTCTTCCTTACTTTCGTGAAATAAAAGGCGAAGGCAAAGAGGAGTACACTGATTGTAAACTGGTATGGACTATCTACTGGCGAACCGAAGTTCTCCTTGTTCATCAATAATACTGCTGCTGCGGCTATCAGACCTATAATGGCTGGACGGAGACCGCTGAATATGTTCTGCACATCCTTGGAATCCTTGTGGCTCATTAAATACTTACTGATTAATATCATGATGATGAAGGGTAACCACATGATCGAAAGGGAGGCGATGAGTGAACCTATACAGGCTACCCAATGGGAATAGCCGGCATGAAGTACGGAAGTGTAACCTACATAAGTGGCACAATTGATGCCTATCGGTCCAGGTGTGGACTGGCTGATGGCTACAATGTCCGTGAACTCGGCATTCGTGAGCCAGTGATTTCTTACTACAGTCTCATTGTGGATGAGCGAAAGCATGGCATAGCCTCCGCCAAAATTGAATGTTCCTATCTTTGTGAACGTGAGAAATAGATCCAGAAAAATCATACTTGCTTTTTTTACTTGTCCTTTTTGATGATTCTGCCATATAGCCAACCGAGTACACCGGCTGCTATGATGACATAAATAGGGGATACGGCGAATACCGGCAATGCGATGAGTGCACAGCATACAATCGGTATCCAAAAATTGTACTTGTTGATGTTGGCAGTCTTTGCCATCTTGAAACAAGGTGCTGCTATCAGGGCTACTACGGCAGGTCTTACTCCTGTAAAAAACTTAGCCACCCAGTAATTGTCCTTGAAATGCTGGAAAAACATAGCGATGATGAGGATAGCGATTATTGATGGCAAGGCGATGCCTATGGCGCCCACGATGCCTCCCCATACTCCTTTTAATTTATATCCGATATGACTGGCCATGTCGATGGCAAAGATTCCCGGAGTGGTCTGCGCTACTACCATGATGTCCATAAACTCCTGTTTTTCCATCCACTTGTTCTTATCCACAAACTCTCTCTCCATGATGGGGATCATGGCATAACCTCCTCCCAAGGTGAATGCCCCAATCTTGTTGCACGTCGCGAAAAAATTCAATAACATCTGTATTTCTGTTTTAATTTGGCTGCAAATTTACACATAATTTGTTAAATATTGGCCATATCGTCATGAGATTTTTTATTTTCTTGTTTTATTTCAAGAATATTCATTATCTTTGCAATCTATATAAATGCATTTTGAATTAAACTTAAAAAATATAATAGCATGAATTTAAAAGTACGTTTGGCAGTGATGAACTTCCTGGAGTTTGCAGTCTGGGGAGCTTATCTTACTTCTATGGGCAATTATCTTGGCAAAGCTGGCATGGGCGCAGAAATTGCCTGGTTTTACGCTATTCAGGGAATAGTGTCTATCTTTATGCCTACCTTGATGGGTATTGTTGCTGATAAATGGATTCAGCCTCAACGCCTCCTCGGGTATTGCCATCTCCTGGCTGGCGTGGGGATGTGTGCACTCTTTGCCATGGGACAGGCTGCTGCTCAACCGGACGAGGTTCTCTTTATGGCTGTCTATACCTTCAGTGTGGCTTTCTATATGCCTACGCTCGCTCTGTCAAACACGGCTGCTTTCACCATTCTCAAGGATCATGGACTGGATACCGTGAAAGATTTTCCGCCTATTCGTGTGTTCGGTACTGTGGGCTTCATCCTCATGATGTGGGTGGTGAATTGCGCAACTTGGGAAGACGGTTCTTTCTCTTTCCTCCTTACTGAAAATGCAAATAAGTTCCAATATACGCATCTGCAGTTCCTCATGTCGGGATTGATGAGCTTTGTGCTTTTCCTTTATTGCTATTCCCTGCCTCAGTGTAAGATAGTAAGGAAGGAAGACCAGAGTATTGCGGAGATGTGGGGACTGGATGCCTTCAAACTGTTTAAGTCTAAGCAGATGGCGCTGTTCTTTATTTTCTCCTGTCTCTTAGGTATGTCTCTGCAGGTAACCAATGGTTATGCTACTCCTTTTATTACCAGTTTCAAGGGAGATCCTGCCATGATAGATACTTTCGCTGCCAATAATGCTACTCTGTTGGTTTCTATATCTCAGGTGGCTGAGGCGCTGTGTATCCTGCTGATTCCGTTCTTCCTGAAGCGTTTTGGTATCAAGGTGGTGATGTTGATTGCCATGTTTGCCTGGGTGCTCCGATTTGGCTTCTTCGGATTGGGTAATCCTGCCTTTCCGGGTGTCATCCTCTTTGTGGCTTCCTGCATCGTTTATGGTGTGGCTTTCGACTTCTTCAATGTTTCTGGTGGATTGTTTGTTGACCAGAAATGCGACCCGAAGATTAGGGCTTCTGCCCAGGGACTGTTTATGCTGATGACGAATGGTCTGGGAGCTACAATCGGTACGCTGTTGGCTGGACAGGTGATCAATCATTATTGCCAGTTCAATGAACAGGGATATTTGATGGGCGACTGGAGAAGTTGCTGGTTGATTTTTGCCGGTTATGCGCTTGTTGTAGCTGTACTTTTTGCTTTCTTGTTTAAACCTAAGAAGCAAAACTAATGTGTGATTAAGAAAAATAGGAGATATTTATTTATGGACTCATGTTTATTAGATGTTAAAAGTGTTTCCGAGATTTTAGGAATAGATGATGTGGCTCTGGTGTCTTTGGTTAATTCTGCAGAGACCAGACAGCTTGTCGTTGCGTGTGATCTGGAGATGCGTGACTTGATCATGAAGTATATGGCGGATAAGCCTGAGACCCAGATGCTTTTCCCAAGTGTGGTGAGTGATATCTTAGGTACGCGGGATAAGAGTTCGCTGGAGGTCAGAATCTTTGGCTTGAAAGATGGTGTTTATCAGACTGAAATTTATGATCAGTTGACACAGAGGTCTTTCCCTATCAGATGTAGTGACGGAATCTTCTTTGCTATTGTCTGCAAGCTCCATATTTATGCTTCGGTAGAGGTGATGCGCCGTCATTCTATTCCTTACGAGACGTTTGCTACGAAGGTAGGGCTTCCTTTAACCGTACTCTCTGATAAGCTGCTCAAGGATTCTCTCCAAAAGGCGATAGAGACAGAAAACTACGAGATGGCTTCCAATTTGCGGGATGAACTCAATAAAAGACATAAAGATAAGCACGAATGAAAGAAGTAAGATATTTTTTTGTGCCTGATGCTGGCAATGTGACGGAATTGCCTCAGGAGGAGGCTAAGCATGCGCTCAAAGTGCTGCGCCTCTCCTCGGGTGATGAGATAAATCTGATGGACGGTGAGGGTAACTTCTATCGTGCGGAAGTTAGTCTCGCCTCCAGCAAGCACTGTCTCTATCAGATTTTGGAAACTTTCCCTCAACAGCCTGCCTGGAAGGGAAAGGTGCATTTAGCTATTGCGCCTACGAAGATGATGGATCGTATCGAATGGATGGCTGAAAAGGCTACGGAAATCGGCTTTGATGAACTCTCTTTTCTCTCTGCCAAATTTTCTGAGCGCAAGACTATTCGTGTGGACCGTGTGGATAAGATTGTGGTTTCTGCCGTCAAGCAGAGTCATAAGGCTTGGAAACCTGTGGTGAATGAGATGACTCCCTTTAAGGAGTTTGTTGCCCAGCCTCGCACGGGGAAAAAATATATCTGCCATTGCTATGAGGAGATAGACAAGGTGGACTTGTTTGCTGAACTCCAGAAGCCTTTGGATGATGAGGGAGATGTCACGATTCTGGTGGGACCGGAAGGGGATTTCTCTATCGAAGAGGTGCAGTTGGCTTTGCAATATGGATATGTATCGGTGAGTTTAGGTACCAGCCGATTACGTACGGAGACTGCTGGTCTGATGGCTGTGGCTATGGCTAATTTGGCTCGACGCATTTAATTTAATTTATATAATGGAACTGATGAAAAAAATGAATATCAGCATGGCACTTGCCTGGCTGATCATGGGAATGGTATTTTTCTGTTCCTGCTCTGGGTCTGATTATATCAACGCTATTCCTGCCAATAGTTCTGCTGTCATCTCTATTGATATGCAGAAAATGGCTGAGAGTAATCCGCAAGCCAGTAAGGCTGGTGTATTGAAGTCTTTGCTTCATGTGGACGATGTGGCAGAATGTGGCATTGATGTTTCTGAAAAACTGTATCTCTTTGAAACTGCTGATGGTAACTTGGGGCTTTGTGCAAAGGTCTCTGATGCAGCTGATTTGGAAGATTGGTTGAACCAACTGTCGAAGAAACAGAAGATTTGCGAAAATGTAACAGAAAAGAAAAGCTTTCATTTTTCTGTGCTCAAGAATTCGTGGCTGGTGGGCTTCTCCGACCAGACGCTCCTCGTTATGGGACCTGTTGTAGCTGATGCCCAAGCTGAACTGCAGCGCATGATGATCAAGTATCTGAAAGCTGACGAAGAACATGGCATCAAGTCTTCTCCGATGTTTGAACGTCTCGATTCGATTTCTTCCCCGATGGCTTTGGTGGCTCAGGCTCAGGCTTTGCCAGAGAAGTTTGTGGCTCCTTTCACCTTGGGTGCTCCTAAGAATGCGGATGCTTCCCAAATCGTTATTGCTGCCGAAATGAATGTTCAGAAGGGAATGCTGAGAATCAAGGGTGAGACTTTCTCCTTTAATCCTGAAATCAATCAGGCTCTCCAGTCGGCGATTGCTTCTTACCGTCCTATACAGGGCAAATATCTGGAATCAATGCCGGATGATGCTACTGCTGGTATCTTTATGAATGTGGATGGTAAGAAATTCCTGCCGATGATGCAGACCAATAAGGGTATCCAACAGCTTTTGCTCGGCATCAATGCGGCTATTGATATGGATAATATCATCCGGAGTGTGAATGGTGATATGGCCATCGTGCTGCCTTCTTTCTCTGATGCTAATCTGAAGATGACGATGGCTGCGCAGTTGGCTCATTATAAGTGGCTGGCTGATGTGAGCTACTGGAAAGAGTCGTGCCCTAAGGGTGCTTCTATTGCTGACTGGGGGAAGAATGCCTATTATTATACGGATGGGAAAACGTCTTTCTATTTCGGTGTAAGCGATGACAAACAGTTCTTCAGCGGAAGTGACGAACTGCTTGCTTCCTATGCCATCAAGCGTTCTAATCATCCGGTTTCTGCGGACATCAGAAAAGAAATCAAGGGACAGAAGTTGGCGATGGTCATCAATCTCAATAAAGCCGGTAACGGTGGTGAGGCCATGGCGGCAGTTACTTCGCTGCTGAGTCCGATTTTCGGAAATCTCAATTCCGTCGTATATACATTGAAGTAAAGGTAAACTAAGTTTTTTAAAATATAAATAACTAAGTTTTTAAAAAATATATATCAAAGTGGAAACAATTCAGTTTCAATCTGTTCTCCCTCAGGTCTTTGCGCAGCGCACTGATCTTGATTCGGAGATCTGGCAGCAGGATGTCTCTTTTGAGAAAGGGCATCTTTATCTTGTTGAGGCAGACAGCGGAAAGGGTAAAAGTACTTTCTGCAGTTATGTTTTGGGTTATCGTCACGACTATAGCGGAAGCGTGATGTTTGACAAGGATGTGACCGCTCATTATCAGGTGAAAGATTGGGTGGAGGTGAGAAAGCGCCATATCAGTCATCTCTTTCAGGAACTTCGTCTTTTCCCTGAACTCACGGCGATGGAGAATGTCGAAATCAAGAATAAAATCACAGGGTTTCAGAAGAAAGATACCATCATGGAATGGTTTGACAGATTGGGCATTGCGGATAAGGTGGATGCCAAGATAGGGCGTATGTCCTTCGGTCAGCAGCAGCGTGTGGCTATGATCCGTGCCCTCTGCCAGCCTTTCGATTTTATCTTGGCCGACGAGCCTATCAGTCACCTGGATGATACCAACTCTCGCATCATGGGAGACATCATGATGGAAGAAGCGGGGAGACAGGGCGCTGGGGTCATCGTCACCAGTATCGGTAAGCACATGGATCTTGCCTATGAAAAGATTGTAAGATTATAGTTTAGTTTTGGTGTTATGAATTTGGTTTGGAAATTACTTAGGCAACATATCAGTATCTCGCAGTTTGCTGGTTTTGCTTTTGCCAATCTGTTTGGTATGCTGATTGTACTTTTTGGCTTTCAGTTTTATCAGGATGTCTTGCCTGTGTTCACCCAGCAGGATAGTTTTATGAAGGCTGATTATCTTATCATGAGTAAGAAAATCGGTATGGGGAATACAATCAGTGGTAGGACTAATAGTTTTGCGGGTAGTGAGATTGATGAGATTGCATCGCAGAAGTTTGTGAAGAAAATAGGTAAATTTACTTCTACTGAATACAAGGTGGATGCTTCTATGGGCGTGAACGGTGTGAATGTGCTCAACTCGGAACTGTTCTTCGAGAGTGTTCCGGATGGCTTTGTGGATGTTCCGCTGAAAGACTGGAAGTATGAGCCTGGGGCGCATGAGGTTCCGATTATTCTGCCTCGTACCTATATTAATATGTACAATTTCGGTTTTGCCCAGAGTCATTCTCTTCCTAAAATCAGTGATGGACTGATGGGCATGATTGATTTTCAGATTTTCATCCAGGCTGGGGGTAAGAAGGAACAGTTTAAGGGTAAGGTGATCGGTTTCTCTTCCCGTCTGAATACGATCCTTGTTCCTCAGGCGTTTATGGACTGGAGTAATCAGGAATTTGCCCCTGAAAATCATAGTGATCCTACCCGTTTGATTGTTGAGGTGGGAAATCCTGCGGATGAGAATATCAGTCAATATCTCGATAATCATGGTTATGAGGTGGAAACGGATAAGTTGGATGCTGAGAAGACGACTTATTTCCTCCGTATGATTGTCATGATGGTGATGGTCATCGGTCTGGTGATTTCTGCTTTGAGCTTCTATATTCTTATGCTGAGTATCTATCTGCTGGTTCAGAAAAACTCATCCAAGTTGGAGAATTTGCTGCTTATCGGCTATAGTCCAGCGCAGGTTTCAAGACCTTATCAGATATTGACAATGGGGCTGAATGTGGCTGTGCTGGTGATTGCCTGGGTGGCTCTTTTCTTTATCCGCAACTATTATATGGATTTCATCGAGACCTTGTATCCTGATGTGGAAGATGGCAGTATGCTGCCTGCCATAGGATTGGGAGCGGTATTGTTCCTGATAGTTTCGCTCCTCAATATTGTGGCGATTCGCAGGAAGGTGGGAAATATCTGGAAAAGAAAGGAATAACTGCTTGGTATTGTCAGCGTACATAGTATGATAAAAAGAAGAATAGTATGACAATAGAAAAATAGTATGACGAAAAGAAAAAGTCATTTGTCAGTCCTTTTATGTGGGGCTTACAAATGACTTTTTCTTATTGTGGACTTTTAGGGGCTTTTTTATATTTGAACCTTTGATAAGAGGCTTTTATTTTATCATTTCTCTAAATGCGTAAAAAGGTCTTTTTTCGGCATATCTGCCATGTATTTCTGTCTCAGTTTTTCGAAGAATGTCATGGAGTCATTGGAGAAACCATGTCCCTTCCAGGTGGAGGTGTTGGTAATCAGAATCCAGCATTGTCCATCAGGATATTTCAGGATGAGTGCGGATGTTCCAGAAAGCGAACCTGTTCTAATCCAAGGTCTTCCCTTGGCAGTGAAATTCCAACCGATAGAGAAATTATGATCAGGCTGTTCGCGGGTCATGAATTCTATGCTTTTCTTACTGAGAATGTCCTTGATATGTGGCATTCCGTCGATGCAGGCGATGAGTCTTGACAATTCTGCTGCCGAACCGCACCAGGCTCCCGCTCCTTCGAGTCTTGGAACATCGTTCTCTCCATAACAGCGAGGTACCATTCTGCCGCTATTGTTGTATTCATATACATTTTCAGAACCCTGATGCATGTAATATTTCACTTCGTTTGGACGGCGATCTTCGTAGTAAGTGCCTGCAATGTGCATATCATAGCAGCCTGCCGGATGCAAAATGTATTTCTGCATGAAGTCGGCATATTTCATTCCTGATTTTTTGGCGATGATTTCTGACAGGATCATATAGCCCAAATTGGAGTAGCATCTTCCTTCACCTGGAGTATAGCCGAGACGTCTTTTCAGCAGAATCTTCAGCAGTGTCTTGTGGTCGGGGGGAGTAGTGAGGTGATTTTGCATGATAATGTATCTTGTAGAGAACATCGGGTCGCCTGCTCCGTTGGTAAAACCTGCATTGTGTCTGAGCAACTGTTCTACGGTTATATTGTAGTATCTGTCGTCCTTGATGCTGTTGTTGTAGGTCGTATCATTGAGAATACCTTTTGGGCCAAATACTTTGTCGCTCATCCTGACTTTCTTCATCTCCACAAGTTTCATGATGCCTGCGGCAGTGATGAGTTTAGAAACAGAGGCGAATCTCATTACCATATTGGGTTCCATCAGGATACCTTTTTCTTTATCCGCATAACCAAATCCGCGGGCATAGAGGAGGGAATCGTTGCGGGAAATGACGAGCTGTGCTCCATGGATTTCCCATCTTTTCAGATAGCGCGCCACAAGAGAGTCCAACTCCTTGTATTCCTTTCCGTCTGACATCTTATTGTTTAATACCTTGTTCAGATGTATGCTTGTCACAGAATCCTTTTTCTCCGTTTCTGTACTTGTACACTTGCTGACGCATCCTCGCAGGCAGAAAGTGATGATGGCGAACAGGATGAGCAGGAGTGCTGCTATTCTTTTTGTCTTCAGTCTTCTTCTTTTCATTTTTCAAGGTTTATTCTTTAGAATCATTTTTTTTGTTTAATTTCTTCAACCGCTTCTGGGCTTCTGGATGTGTCGGATAGAGTTCGAGGGCTTTTTTGTAATTATTGATGGCTGCCCCTTTCATATTCTCTTTCTCACATTCTTTTCCAAGAATCACAAATTCTGTAGCCAGTTTCTTGAGATAATTTTCCAACTTGTTTCTTTCTTCTTCTTTTTGTCTGATGATTTCTTTCAGTTGGGTATTTTCATCTTTCAAACGGTTCACAATGTCCAGTTTCCTCCGGATGAACCTTTTGGCAAGCGGCTTTTCTATATCATAGCGACTATGGATGGCAAGATAGAAATTATCAAGCGCTCCCTGCATATCTCCTTTGTCGAAGGCTTTAGCCGCATCGTGATATTGCTTGTCGGCCTTGCTTTGCTGCAAGGCATTGTTGATGATGTTGTGGTCGTTGTATTGACGCGCAAACTGTTTGACTTCATTTCTTACGAAGACTTCATTGTGACGGATGGGTTCCTGAAGGCTGATTCCTTCCAGACTGGTGCATCTGGAAAGTGCTACGTATGTCTGTCCGCCTGCAAATACGCCTCCTGTGAAGTCAATCTTTACCTGTTTGAAAGTGAGGCCCTGACTTTTGTGAACGGTGATGGCCCACGCCAATCTGAGTGGATATTGGGTATATCTGCCGATTTCCTCTTCTTCTATCTTTTTCTCTGTCTCATTGAAATGATAGCGCATATTGCTCCAGGCTGCCGGTTCCACCATCACATCTTCCCCGTTTTCTGTTCTTACATATATTCGACTGTTTTCGTCGTCGTCAAATCCGATGATGGTTCCCAACGTTCCGTTTACCCATTGGTGGTCGATATCATTCTTGATGAAAATAACCTGGGCGCCAGTTTTCAGATAGAGTTCCATAGGGGTAGGAAGACTACTTTCTGGAAATTCGCCTTCGATGGTCCCCCTGAAGAGCGTAGGGGGTCCTGGGAGTTCTTTCAACTTGTTTTCATTGATGAAATCTACCGTGTCTCGTCGGGTGGATAAGGTGATTGCCAGTCGTGAGTCTCCTTCATCCAGAGTGACTCCCACACGCTCGTTGAGTTTCATGAGGTCGCTGTTTGCCACCTGACTGGTTCGGATATGATCGAGTATGTTGATGAATACAGGATCACTCTGCCGGTACACCTTTTTCAGTTCGATGCTGACTAATTGGAACTGGTAAAAAACTTTTGCATCAAAGAAAAAGTTGCTGGAATAAAAAGGGTTGAGCAGTTTCTTGTCGTCTTCCCTCACTACCGGTTCCAACTGGTATATATCGCCCACCAAAAGCAACTGTTTTCCTCCGAAAGGTTCGCGCATATTGCGGTTGTAAACCCTTAGAATCTTGTCTATGAAGTCTATAATGTCAGCTCTTACCATACTGATCTCATCGATGATGATGAGTTCCACTTCTCTGAGAAGTTTGATTTTCTCTGAGTTGTATTTCATGGTGTTTCTCAGGTTGCGGACACTATATTTACTGTCGTTAGGAAGGAGGGGATAGAAGGGAAGTTTGAAAAAGCTATGTAGGGTAGAGCCTCCGGCGTTGATGGCAGCAATCCCCGTAGGTGCCAGCACCACGTGCTTTTTCTTCGTGTTTGCAGCGATATAGCGTAGGAATGTAGATTTACCCGTTCCTGCCTTTCCTGTAAGGAAAAGGGAGCGGTGCGTATATTGTATGATCTGCAAAGCATTTTGCAATTCTTCGTTCTGTAAATCTATATTCTCAGCCATATCGGTTATTCTTAAAAAGAGAATCGGCGGTTTCAGTTATATGACGGAAACCACCGATTGTCCTATTGTTTTGTAATCTATCTTTTAAAGTCTTGGCTTTTGGCAAGTTTACCTTTTTCAAACTTATCTTTCGAAAGCCTTTTTGAAAGTTTTTCTTTTCAAGTTTTATCTTTCCAAGCCTTGTCTTTTGTCTGTTTTATAAATCGTCGAAATTGATGACTTGCTCTGCAGGTTTGGCTTTTTTCTTTTCTTTCTTTTCCTTCTTTTCTTTCTTTTCGCCATTCTCTTCCTGCTTCTTTTCACCATTTGCTTTCTCCTCAGAGTTTGAATTCTCGCGGACAACCGGGTTGCCGTTTTCATCGAGAATGATTTCCTCGTTCATGGCAGCACTGTCTATCCTTGTGGTATCCACTTTGACTTTCGGTGCATAACTTGCGCACATGTACATATCCTTGGTGATGTCGCCATCCTTCGGCTTGTCAAATTTTGCCCTATATTCCTTGAAGGCAGGATCTTTGAGTAAGGATTGCAGGAAGTAACCGCAGATAGGTAATGCCGTGCGTGAACCTTGTCCTAAAGCTCCTGTGCGGAAGTGGATGCAACGGTATTCGCCGCCTACCCAGGCACCGCAGACCAGTTTTGGACTTACACACATAAACCATGCGTCTGAATGGTTGTTTGAAGTACCTGTCTTTCCTCCAAATTCTGTATCCTTATAGTCGCCTACATATCCCCACAAGCTTTGTGAAGTTCCGCCTGGCTCCAGCATACCTCCTCTGAGAAGCTGCTGCATCAGGAAGGCGCTCTTGTATGGAATCACCTGTTCGGCAGTCGAAGGACCGGTATATACTTCCTTTCCGTCTCTGTCAACGATACGGGTAACGAGTACAGGGTCGTGATGCATACCGTTATTTGAAATGGTGCTATAGGCGCATGCCAATTCCAGCAGATTGACATCACTGGAACCGAGAGCCAATGATGGTTCGTCCTCCAAAGGACTGTTGATACCCATCTTCTGAGCTGTTTCTATGATGCGCTTGATGCCCATTTCCTGTCCAAGTCTTACGGCTACAGAGTTGATACTCTTGGCAAAAGCACCCTTCAATGGGATGGAATCACCCGAGAAAGAACCATTGGCATTGGATGGAGTCCATTTCACCATTTCATGTTTCTTCTTGTCATATACGTCCATGGAGATGTATTCATCACGACGCTTGTCGCAAGGTGTCAATCCCTGATTCATCGCCTCTGTATAGACAAAGAGCTTGAAGGTAGAACCCGGTTGGCGTTCTGCCGTAACCTTATCATATTTCCATGCATCGAAATCGATGTCTCCTACCCATGCTTTCACTGCACCTGTCTGAGGCTCCATTGCCACAAAAGCACAGTGCATGAATGTAGTCATGTACTTGATGGAATCTTCTGAAGTCATCATCTTGGTGACTGTTCCCTTTTCATAGTCAAATACCTTGACAGGGTGAACCCATTCCTTATAATAATAGTTGACGGAATCTGGATTGTTAGGGAATTTTGCCATCAGATTCTTATAGAATGTCTGACGCTCTGCGATGCCCTGGATGAAATTTGGTATTTCCTTGTGGTTTTCGTCCTGCCAAGGATTCTGTCCCAACCATTCTCCTTCGCCAGCCTTACCTCGGTTGATGCTCCAGTGGCTGTTGAAATTCTTCTGAACCTGCTTCATCTGTTTTATGGCAGCTTCTTCAGCATATTTCTGCATACGGGTATCGATGGTGGTGTATATTTTCAGACCGCTGGAATAGAGGTCGTATCCTTCTTCTTCGCACCATCCTTTGAGGTAGTTGGCCACGGCTTCACGGAAGTATTTAGCCTGTCCGTCGTAGTTTTCCTCAACCTTAAAGTTCAGTTTGATAGGCAATTCCTTCAGTTCGTTATATTTTTCCTCCGACAGGTCTCCGTGTCTTACCATATTATATAATACGACATTTCTGCGGGCGAGACTGTTTTCCGGATTAGAACGAGGGTTGTAGTAGGTAGTGGCTTTCAGCATGCCCACTAACACTGCAGCCTGATCTGTAGTCATTTCTGTCGGAGAGGTATTGAAATAGGTCTTGGCAGCAGTCTTGATACCGTATGAATTGGAACCGAAATCCACAGTATTAGCATACATGGTGATGATTTCCTTTTTGCTATATACGGTTTCGAGTTTAGCTGCGATGATCCATTCCTTGCTCTTGATGATGAGAATGCGGAGAACAGGGATCTTGCCCAACAATCCTGTAGAGTATTGTGAGCGAACTCGGAACATGTTTTTAGCCAACTGTTGTGTGATGGTAGAAGCTCCACGAGCATCATGGTGCAAGAGTGCATCTTTTGCTGCACCAAATAAGCCGATAGGGTCTATACCCAAGTGCTTGTAGAAGCGCTCATCCTCTGTATCTACAAGTGCTTTGAAGAAATCTGGGTTGACTTCCTCGTAAGTCACAGGCGTACGATTCTCATTAAAGTATTTACCGATGAGTTTGCCGTCGGCACTATAGATTTCAGAAGCCTCGCTTGTTTGAGGATTCATGATACCAGAAAAATAGCCTGGTGATTTTCCGAAGAGCCATAGGAAGTTGATATCTACTGCGCCAAGATACAGAATGAAGGCGATGATGCAACTCACCAGTCCAATGGCGGTTTTTGTGTACCATGCTTTGCCTCGATACAAATTTCTATACCAAGGCCAGAAGCCACAGAACTTGTGCCATAACCAGGCAAAAAAAGTCTTGAGTTTTTTCATATTTTTTATTGTTGAGGGCTATTGAAGGAAGTTTTCAGAAGCTTTCTGACTTTCTGAAGTCCTTATTGAACTGAGAATCGACTTTGCTTGTCTATTCAGAAGTCTTTATTGACTGAGAATCGGCTTGTGCCTGTCTATTCAGAAGTTCTTATTGACCTTAGAATCGATTTGATCTGTCTATTCAGAAGTCTTTAGAAAGCTTTTTGAATCTTTCTTTTCCTTTTCTAACCGTTTTTACGTGCAAAAATAGCAAAATTATTTCTTTTGCAAGCAGGTATCAATATAATTTATGATTTCTTTACTGTTGTCGGGGTGAAACCAGGTGATTTCTTCATCTCTTTTAAACCATGTCAGCTGCTTTCGCATGTATTCTCTACTATGCGACTGGATTTGTCGGATGGCTTCTCGCAGGTCTATTTCCCCATCGAAGTAGGCAAACATTTCTTTATATCCTACGGTTCTGAGGGCTGTCAGTCCTTTTTGAGAATATACGTTTCTTGCTTCTTTTTCAAGTCCTTCTTCCATCATCAGGAGTACTCTCTGGTTGATTCGCTCATAGAGTTCTGCTCTATCCCGGTTGAGTCCTATTTTGATGATGCGGAATGGTCTTTCTTTCTTCTCTGCAGTACGGAAGGAAGTGTATGTCTTGCCAGTTTGATGGCAAATTTCAAGTGCATGAACTACTCTGCGTGGGTTTTTCTTATCTACGATATTATAGTGTTCTGGATCCATCTTTTGCAGTTCTTCCACCAATTTTTCCAAACCGTCCTTTTCCAGTCTTTCCTTCATCCATTGGCGGATATCGTCTCTTACTGTAGGTATATCATCGATTCCTTTGCATAAGGCATCAATATACATCATGCTACCGCCCGTGAGAAGTGCAGTATCGTGACTTTTGAATAGGTCGTTCTGTAGGAGATTCATTACATCTGCTTCATACATGGCTGCGCTGTAATAATCTTCTATATTGTGATTTCCTACAAAGTAATGGCGTATTCGCTTTTGCTGTTCTTCGGTGGGAGCGGCTGTTCCTATCGGTAGTTCTTTGAAAATCTGACGGGAATCGGCATTGATGATAGGGGTTTGCAAATGTTCTGCTATGGATAGGCAGAGTTCTGTTTTTCCTACACCTGTTGGGCCGAGAACAACAATGAGGGTCTTCATTTTTATTGTTTTAAAGTTTAAGATGATCATTCCCTTTTGGGAAAGGGAGTGCTTTCAGTTTTTTTGAACCTTCTGATTCATTTGAACCTTCTGATTCTTGAAATCTTCTAAGATTCATTTGAACCTTCTGTCTTTCTGTCGCCAGAACTTAAAACTGAATGCACTTCCTCTATTTTTTCTATTTCAGATTCATTTTCTTTTTGTAAACTTTTTCTAAAAAACTTTCTATCTTCAGGAATCCTTTTCTTCTTGAAATTTATTTCTTCCTTTTTGAAAGTCTTTTCTTTTTATCAGAAAATTATCTGATGATTCCTCGTTTTGATGTCTCTACGAAGTCGATGATGTATTGAATTTCAGGAGTAACATCAAGGTTGTTCTTGATTTCCTGAATACCTTCTTTCAGCACACCCTTAGAGTAGAGGAGACGATAAGCCTCATGGATACTCTGAATGAGTTCGTTGCTGAAACCGCGACGACGGAGACCTACGAGATTCAAACCACAATACTTTGTAGGTTCCTTTCCTGCAATAATATAAGGAGGAATATCCTGAGAGAAGCGGCAACCACCCTGAATCATCACGTAGCCTGCGATATGGCAGAACTGGTGAACGAGTACATTGGCACTTACGATAGCATTATCGTCAATCACTACTTCGCCTGCAAATTTTGTTGCATTACCGATGATGCAGCCACTGCCCAACTCACAGTCGTGAGCCACGTGTACACATTCCATCAGGAGGTTATTGCTGCCCACAACGGTCTTGCCCTTAGAGGCAGTGCCACGAGAGATGGTTACGTTCTCACGGATACTATTGTTGTTGCCCACCTCGCAGATGGTTTCCTCGCCACGGAATTTGAGATCCTGTGGCTTGGTAGAGATGCTGGCACCTGGGAAAAATTCATTACCATTGCCGATGCGAGCACCTACATGTATTGTTACACTATTTTGAAGTACATTATTATCTCCTAGCACGGTGTTTTTGTCGATATAACAAAAAGGACCGATGATATTGTTGTCACCGAGTTTTGCCTCTGGATGAACAAATGCTAAAGGACTAATTTGATTCATATCTAATTCTCGTTATTATTTATTTTTTACAATCTGAGCGGTGAATGTTGCTTCTGCTACAACCTGATCGCCTACGAACATGTAACCTTTCATGCTGCTGATGCCATGACGTACTGGAGCCAACAACTCTACTCGGAAGAGCAGTGTATCGCCTGGAACTACCTTTTTGCGGAACTTCACGTCATCGAGTTTCATGAAGTAAGTACTCCAGCGCTCTGGTTCTTCCAACTGGTTGAGTACGAGTAAGCCGCCACACTGTGCCATTGCTTCTACCTGGAGTACACCTGGCATTACTGGTTCTTCAGGGAAGTGACCAGTGAAAAATGGTTCGTTGGCAGTTACGTTTTTCACACCCACAATGCTGGTAGGGCCCATAGCAATCACCTTGTCCACGAGCTGCATAGGGTAGCGGTGAGGCAAAAGCTGGCGGATGCGGATATTGTCCATGATAGGTTCCTCGTTTGGATCGTAGATAGGAGCCTGAATTTCATGCTTGCGGATTTCCTTGCGCATCAGTCGGGCAAACTTGTTGTTGACTGTGTGACCTGGGCGGGTAGCGATAATGCGTCCCTTGATAGGTTTACCGATGAGCGCCATGTCACCGATGATATCGAGCAGTTTATGGCGTGTACACTCGTTCTCCCACTGTAATGGTTTGTGCTGGATATAGCCAAGTTTGGTAGCATCCATACGAGCCACTCCAAGATGATCGGCAAGCTGGTCGAGCTGTTCCTGTTCTACCTGACGTTCGTAGATAACGATGGCATTGTCGAGGTCTCCACCCTTGATAAGGTTGGCCTGGAGCAATGGCATGATGTCTCGTACGAAAACGAATGTGCGTGCAGAAGAAATCTCTTCAACGTATTTCTCCATTCTGTCGAGTGTAGCAAACTGGCTGTTGATGAATTTGCTTTCGAAGGAACACATGGCTGTGATACTGAAATCTTCGTCTGGCAGGATGGTGATGACGGAACCATTATCATCTTTCACTTCTATTTTGTGACGGATGATGTAGAAATCTTTTTCTGCATTCTGTTCCTGGATTCCAACACTCTGGATTTTCTCTACATACAGTGCAGCAGAGCCATCGAGAATTGGGAACTCAGGACCATTTACCTGAATCAGACAGTTGTCAATACCGAGTGCATAAAGAGCTGACATTCCGTGTTCTATAGTGCTCACACGGATATCGCCTTTGCCGAGTACTGTACCACGCTGGGTTTCAACTACGTTTTCTGCCACAGCCAGAATAATTGGTTGACCTTCGAGGTCGATGCGCTGTATCTTATAACCGGTGTTCTCTGGTGCAGGATTGAAAGTCACGGTGAGGCTCAAGCCTGTGTGCAATCCCTTTCCGCAGAGAGAGAAACTACCTTTCAGTGTCTTCTGTTTTGACATAACGATTTATTTTATTGTTTATTGTTAAATGTTAAGTGTTAACTTGTTGGGGGCATTCGCTCATTAACATTTTACACTTTACATTTAATATTGAAAAATTACTTCTTCTTTAATTCTTCGATCTGCTTCTTCAGGTCGTTCAGTTCCTTATACATGTCCGGCAAGCGACGGAAGATGGCCTGAGACTTGAAGTAAGCACGCTGCTCCATTGGAGGAGTGCCGATGAGCTGCTGACCGCTTTTGAGACTGCCTGGCACACCGCTCTGAGCTCCGAGGAATACCTTGTCGCCGATGGTGATGTGACCTGCAATTCCTACCTGACCGCCAAACATACACCACTGACCAACCTTGGTACTGCCTGCAATACCAACCTGTGAAGACATCACGGTATTTGCACCGATATCAGTATTGTGGGCAATCTGTACAAGATTATCGAGTTTCACGCCCTTACGAACGTAGGTAGAACCCATTGTAGAACGGTCGATACAAGTATTGGCACCGATTTCTACATTGTCCTCGATGGTAACGATACCAATCTGTGGAATTTTATCGTAGCCTTCAGGACCTGGAGCGAATCCGAAGCCATCAGAACCAACTACGCTACCTGCATGGAGGGTCACATTGTCGCCCAATTTGCATCCGTGATACACGGTTACGTTAGGGTAGATGAGCGCATTCTTGCCCACTTTCACTCCCTCACCGATATATGCGTGAGGATAAATCTGGCTACCTTCACCCACTTCTGCGCCATCGCTAATGTAAGCAAAAGCACCTACGTAAACACCTTCAGCCACCTTGGCTTTTGGAGAAATAAAAGCCAATGGGTCGATGCCTGTTTTCTTAGGCTTCATAGAATCATACATCTGGAGCAGTTTAGCTACACATTCGTATGCATTCTTCACGCGGATCAGCGTAGCGCTGACAGGCTTTTCCAGTTCCACGCTTTCGTCGATGAGGACGATGCTTGACTTTGTGTCGTACACGTAGTGGGTATATTTCGGGTTAGAAAGGAACGAGATTGCGCCTTCCTTACCTTCTTCGATTTTGGCGAAGGTGTTCACGGTTGCGTTCTCATCACCTTCTACCTTGCCCTGAACAAGCTGGGCAATTTGCTGAGCGGTAAATTCCATCAATTTGTATTTCTGTTGTAAAGTACTAATAATCAGATACTTATGTGTTTGTTAACTTTATGTGAGTAACAAAATAGTAACATTCAAATGTTAAATTTTGAAAAGTAACACGTTTGTATCATTGCAAAAGTAGTGATTATATTTTATACCGACAACTACTTTAACCAAGATTAACCATTCTAAAAATATGTTGTACTCTATATCAGCTACATATCCACTAATACTAAAATCTTAATGTTTTACAATTTAGCGATTTTTTACATTTGGTGGTTTCAGAAAAATCCTCTATATTTGCATCGTCAAAGTTGCGATTGACACATACAGATTTGTCCTCCTTTCAGGCTTTATGCCTTTTTAGATATGGAATCCCTTGGTTAGCGCAACATGACCTTGGGATTCCTCTTTTTTTATGCTATGCAGTATATAAATATAACTATAGAACTTTTGAAAGAATACTCTTCAAGCAAGAGCATGAAAGAACTTCTTGCAGTTGCTATCTGGATAAAGATGCAGCATAGTAATTCTGTAATGTGGAATGTTACGGAATATAGATTAAGAAAGGAGTTACATATTGGAAAGCCAAAAGCAGAAAGACTTATTCAAGATATGAAGGATGATGACTTGTTTACCGTTGACGGAAACAAGGTTATTGTTCATTCATTCCGTGACAACACGATAAAGTGGACTCGTAAGGGGCATGAGTATCGTGGTGCTATGGTCTGTAAGTTTGAGGTGAAAGAATATACATTGAAGGAATTATTCAATCTTATTAATGAGAAGCTTTTTGAGTATCAGATTTGTGCTGCCGAGCATAAGGACTGTTGCATGAAAGCACCTGAGGGTGAAAAAGTCGGTGCCAAAGGTAAGGCAATCACAATAAAGCAATTTCAGAAGGCTCTCAATACAAGTAGTAGTTCTATTTCAAGAATCAAGAAAAGGCTTATTGCCAGTGGAAGAATTAATTCTTCTCTTGCCGAGAAACATTCCTTTGACATAAGGAATAACGAAGAAACAAAGAGAACTTTGCTGAGAACGAGAAAAACAAAAGCTGATTTCATTATTGGTACTCTTGGTTTTGTAGTTCTTGCCTGTTCCTATTCTATCGCTGATAGAGCGGTGTCGGATGGATTCAGACATCTTATCTATGGCAAGCAGAGTGAAAAGGTTATTCAGAGAGACATGAGTATTGGAGAAATCCCTGACGGATTTTTCTGTTAATTCTTATGTGTTTATTCTGGTAACCTACATTGAAAGAAAGAAAATATATTAAGTAAATTATTAGTTATGGATAAACCAACTTATGAAAAGTTCAAAAGATATTGTGTATCTAAGAACTATGGAACTGATAAATTCATCAAAAGTCTTTATGATTATCTTGATGATAGAAAATGGAAGAAGGAAAATGGAGAAGAACCTGTAAATTGGATGATTCTCACGGATGCCAATTATGGAGTGTTCAACGCTAAAGGGAAATTTTCTAAGACTATCAGAGAAAAAATGGCTGAAAAGTCGGATGATTTTGACCCAGTAGAGCCTTTTCCAGATAATGGCATGAACTATGTTGCCTATACGGATGGAAGTTGTGATAATAACTCTAAGTATAAGGCTGGAGGTTCGGCTTACATCGTGTTGAAGGATGGCGATATTGTCAAGATGAAGAATCATGGCAGACTACAGACTACAAATAATCGTATGGAGTTGCTTGCTATCATTAGTGCTGCTAAGTCTTGTCCTGATGGTGCTTATCTTGATATTTATACGGATAGTCAGTATTGCATACTTGTATTGGGGAAGAGTACTCCTCCGAAAAAGAATCCTGACCTCTATGAGTTGTATAAGAAATGTTCTTCTCATTTGGCAGGAGTTCGTTTTCACTGGGTGAAAGGTCACAATGGTGACAAGTACAATGAAATGGTTGATAGCTTGGCTTATGGCGCATATTGCGACATTTGTGACCAATATAACATCGAGAAATCGAAAAGACATTAAAATTTTGGCTTATGGAAATTGATATGTTGATTAGAAGTGCCCTGAGTGATGCCAAGTGGTTAATTGCGAAGGGTGGGACGGATAGGGCAGAAGTCCTGAATCGTGTGATGGGTAAGATTGATAATGTCCTGAAGGAACTGGATGGGGTTGACCTCATTGACCTCAACAAGGTTTGGCATCAGGCGAAAGATGTTATGCCGCCAAGTATTTATGGCGGCAATCATGCAGACTTTCTGTGTGTGCATCAGTTCAAGCCTAACTCTCATCCTGATCTTACTCACGAAGAGTACTGCCCTGAGTTTGAGGAGTATCTTAAAATGAGTCCGAATGACTGGTGGTGTAGAACTGGGAATTTGTTGAAGAAGGAACATCGTGAACTTTATTGGAGATAGATATATTAATTAAATTTTAAGATTATGAGTGATTTATATTGGTTAGGTGTTTTGGGCAACTTACATAGTTTAGGTGCGTGTATTACGGTTATTTCATTTTTAGCAATGATTCTTTTGTCGTTTATACTTGTTACTACTACTTTGGATGGTTACGATAAACCTCCTATTTGCTTAAAAATTTTAAAGTTAAGTGCTGTTTCCACATTAATAGGATTTCTTATGTATATGTATATTCCTTCAACAAAGGGTCTGCTTATCATCTATGGAGTAGGTGGCACTATTGATTATCTCAAAGAAAACAAGGATGCTAATAAGATTCCTGATAAGTGCATTAAGGTTCTTGACAAGTATCTTGATGATGCGTTGAAGGAAGATAAGGAGTAAAAAGATATATTAATTAATTTAAATTATTTAATCATGTGTGAAAAAACAAGTAGTATGTCAATGTATATTGGCACAAAAATAGTTAAGGCAATGCCTATGACTATGAAAGAAGCACAGAAAGTGCTTGGTAGAAAAATTGCCACTCTTAAGCCAGTAACCATTGAGGAAGATGGCTACTTAGTAGAATACAAAGACGGATATATGTCTTGGTCTCCTAAGAGTGTGTTTGATGATGCTTATCGTAAACTTGTCGGAATGGATTTTGGTAAGGTTATTGAGGCATTGAAGTCTGGTCTTGCGGTAAGACGCAAGGGATGGAATGGCAAATGTATGTTTGTTGTCAAACAGATTCCTTCTCATATTGAAGGCGGCATGATTCCTACGATGCAGTCGCTACCTCAGTCTGCTAAGAACATTCTGCTGAGTCGTGAGGGTGCGCACATTGATTATACCAATCAGATGTTGATTATCAATCTTGATGGTCGTGCTGATTCTTGGGTTCCTTCTTCATCTGATGTTTTTGCTGAGGACTGGGAGGTTGTTGTAACCGAATTGTATGAGGATTCTTGTCCTGATTGTGATGCTCCTTCTTATCCTGCTATTGAATATTTGAAGAAGAGACATGCTAAGTAAATCTGCTAAATATTATCAGGAGCATCCTTTAGCTCGTGAGCGTAAGAAAAAATATGATAGCAAATTTGAGAGTTCTCCTTCTCAAAAAAAGAAAAGAAGGGAACTGGCAAAATTTAACGCTGCCCACGACAAGAAGTATGGTGCAGCTTCTCGCAAGGGGATGGACGCAAGTCACACGAAATCAGGAATCAGGTATAAGCCATCATCGGTGAATCGTGGTTCCAAGACAGACATGGCTGGAGATAGAAGGGCAAGAGGTTGTCGCTGATAGTGATACAATAAAAGGGAGCCATTATAGACTCCCTTTTTATTATCTGAATAAATCTCTAATATCACAATCTATTGCGTTTGCTACTCTTGTGAGGTAGCTGACGGTTGGGTTTCCGTTGAGGGCAGCAGATAGAGTACCTTTAGTGATTCCCATCTTGCTGGCTACTTCCTCAATGGTCATGCCTTTCTCTTTGATAACTTCTTTTGCCTTTAGTGTTGACATTACGGAAGATAATTATAGTTGTCGTTAAGATATTCCTTCAACTCATCAATCTGCTCTTCTGTTGGCTCTCCTGATTCATCGAGTTCGGAATCATCAAAATATTCGTTATAACCAGTGCCATTGTCGGCATTGCTGATAATGTAATCAGCTACAGACTCATATCCACCTTCAAGGATATACTGCTTGTTGTCACTTGCGATTGACTGAACGTAAGTATCAATAGACTTTCTCATAATTCTTATGCCTTATCCGTGTTGGCGAGGGCTTAAAAGATTACAAATCAAATAACACTCTTGGAAGTCCGTTGAATAGAACAGGAGATTCCTTCCAATCTATCGTGACCCAATTTTTGTAGTCATTAATTTCTTCCTCGTTGGTAGGATAGCTGCCCTGCCAATCATTGAGGAAATAGGCTGTGCCATCCTCATAACAAACAAAAGACGTTTTGCAAAACTCGGATGATGCAATAACGAGATAAGCACCATCTTCACTAAGTGGAGATATTTCGTCTATATTATACTTCACTAAATCGCCTGAGCAATTCTGCTCAGCTTGCTCGATGAGCTGCTTTGCTAATTTTTTAGTAATCATATTCTTGTCGCTTAACCGTGATGCGTAGGGCTTAGTGTTGTTTTTAAATCTGCTGCAAAGGTACATAAAAGTTTGGATATAACCAAACATTTTCTTATTTTTAACATAAATTTAACACTTGGGCGGTAAAATTGAGCAAAAAAATAGGGAGTGCTCACGCATTCCCTATTGTCGTCCTAATAATCTTTTAACCTTAATCAAAAACCTATAACTCAAAAACTTATGTTTGAAAACAACACTAACCTTCTTCTTCTGACATCTGTTTTAGCTTCTCGGTGAGAGCATTGTGAACCTCACGCTTATCATCAAGAGTGACAGTTTGTAATTTAGGGCAGTTGAACTCCAATATCTTGATGAATGATGTGACCTTATCCTTCGGTTCACATTTATTCCAAGCAATCAGGAAGTCTTCCCATGCTTCTCTTGTAAAGTCAGCACACAACTCACGAAACTCCTTTGTGATAGGAGACTCGTAGCCTTTCTGCTTTCCTCCAGTCTTTGCTCGACCTTTTTCAAACTGACCTTTAGTATTTCTGTCTGCTGCCATTATCAAAACTATTTTGCTGCAAAGATAGCTATATCCTGATATGTGCTAACCTTATCCGTTAACTTTGTGGAATTGCAGACACCTTAATTAATAGATAAGGTTACTATAATATAAGGTATGATTATCTTTGTATCATTATTAATAATTTTAAGTTCATATATATATGATTGGTACATTAATAGGTGCTGGGCTTGGGCTTGCAAGCAGTATCGCTGGCGGTATAGCTAACCGCAAGGCGAGAAAAAAGCAGGAGCAGATGCTTGCCCAGCAGCAGAGAGATAATCAGGCATGGTATGACAGGAAATATAATGAAGACCCTACCAAACGTGCCGATACACTCAGGTTGCTCACTCAGATGCAGGAGCAGATTAGAAACAGAAACAGAGCAGCCAAGGGCAGACAAGCCGTAATGGGCGGTACAGAAGACTCCACTACTGCGGTGAAGGAGGCGAACAACAAGACTCTTGCTGATACAACCTCTCAGATTGTAGCAGCAAACGAAGCTCGCAAGGATGCTATCGAGCGGCAGTATCAGCAGAATAAGCGTTCTATTCTGGGACAACAGATGCAGATGGAAGCCGAGAAGTCTGCTGATACTGCCAATGTTGCTGCTGGTGTGGCTGGTACTGCCGCCAACATCGCTGCTACGCTTGATAGTGGTGGTAGTAGCAAGACTCCTAAGCGTCCTGACGTGACATCGCCTACTGATTCAGACATGGCTAAGTTGGATGCCAAGGTTGGTGCGGCTCCTTCCCAGCATCAGGTAGCGAGTGACTTGAATGATATGGTTGGCGACAATGCGCCCAAAAAAATCAAAGCATAGCCTATGAAAGCGTCAGATATGTTACGTAACAACAATGGCTTGAAGACTACACAGAGTGTACTCAACAAGCAGCAGAGTGGTGCAGATGCTGCCCAAAAGGCGAGTCCTGAGCAGATGAATATGAACACCGCACAAGCTATGTTGCAAGGGAAAGGGGAACAACTTACTCCTCCCAAGAATGCGCACGAACAGGCTGCAAGGATGAATCAGCAGACTGCTGAGGGTATGCTCAACGGCTCTATTCCTACAGACAAGCCTTCCGTTCCTATTGTCAAAAAGGAGGAACAGAAACCTCAGCCTAAGCAGTTATCTTATGCAGATATGTATAAGATGCTGAATCCTGAGCGTGAGGAGACTGCCGAACAGAAGGCGAATAGGGAGAAGAAGGAACGTACAAAGGCTCGTATCGCTGCACTGGGTGATGGTCTCCGTGCGCTCTCTAATATCTACTTCTCTACTAAAGGTGCAAGGGTGGTCCACAATCCTGAGTCGGACATAACAAAGGTTGTGAATAAGCGCAAGGAGTACATGGATGCTCAGAGAGAAAGGAATCGGGCGGCATGGCTGGCTGGTTATCAGAGGGCGATGGCTCTTGATGAGGAAGCTCGCAAGAACGACCTGACCCTTGCGGAACAAATCAGGTATCACGATATGATGAACGAAAATAATAAGACGAAGAACGACCAAGGGCAACAGAGAATTGACCAAGGAAATAGGAGACTTGACTTATCGAAGATGAAGTATCAGACTGATGCTGATTACAAGAAGGCAGTCTTGGCTATCAAGAAGGCTCTGGCTGATGGTCAAATATCTCATTGGCAAGCGCAGGAGGCTATCCAGCGTATGAATGCTGATACTGGTCGTATTCGTGCTAACAAGTCGTCGGGCGGTGGCAGTTCAAGAACTGGCTCATATTCAGGAGAGGTAGATGAGTACATGGATTTGATGGAAAAAGACCCTGAGGGTATGGCTGAGGCTGCAAGGGAAGTGAAGAAGATGGGTTACTCACCGAAGACTGCTGCTGGAAAGAAGGCTCAGAAGATTGCTTATCAGCGTAAGCATGGTAAGGGTAAACTGAACCATAAGCAATCAACCAACAAAGGTGGTAAGAAGAAGACTGGTGTGAACTGGTAGTGTTAATTAATAATATACATATATCATGGCAGAAAGACCATTATACACTTTATACAAGAATCTGAAAGCGCAGAACTATGATGTGCCTGACGATTACAATAAGTTTGAGAGTGCCCTGACAAGAGACGGAAAGAGCGGTGCAGATAACAGACACGCTATCTATGAGAACTTGAAGGCTCAGAACTTCGATGTTCCATCTACTTATGAGCGTTTCTATTCTGCACTCTTTGTACCTCGTAGTAGGACATCATCAAGGGCGAAGGGCGGTAGTGTACCTATGAGTGCTGCTGACCGTGCTCGTTTTTCGGCTGGGGCAGCAGCTATCTCGGCAAGTGCAAAGCAGATAGTTAATAATGCTGGAAGGTACAACCGACTGAAACAACGCAAGCAGAAACAACAGAAGGATTTCGGTCGTGTGAAATTGGGTACACACCTGACTCCTTTCGGTGGTGATGCTAACAATGTAGTTAAGGATGAGTTCGCTTACAATCCTGAAACTGGCAAGTCTGGCGCATACGTTACATCTGACAATGAGAATGCTTACACACAGAGTGATGCAGAGCAGAAACAGAAGCTATTGGATAAGTATGGGGAAGAATGGAACAATGCAGTTGATATGGGTATTGTTCCTTCTGAGTTGGATAAGGCTGACCCTGATTTGTCTGACACAGATGTTGCTATGCGACAAATGGAGAGAAGACAAGAGTGGCTTAACGAGAATCAGGACAGACGTTCTAAGGAATTGAATGAGTCTATGCACTTGCAGGGTTCTTCTTTTGTTGCATCTGGTGGAGCAGTTGCTCCTTCTTCATTTAATACAGCTATAAGCAATGAGGCAAACCGCTTGTCTGATGTAGAGTATGGTGCTTATAATACCGCCAAGGCTTATAATCAGATGTTGCGTACCACTCTGCTTCAGGAGTTGAAAGAACAAAAGCAGAGAAATGAAAATGCTGGTTGGTGGAAAGATAAGTGGAATGATGTTTCCAATTATTTTGGTGCGATGTTTAATACCATGCTTGACCCGAAGTTATATTCTCAGGGTGTTATGGATGCAGCTATATCAAACAATTTGCTCCAAGTAAAGAAGGGCATGGAAGATGGAACAATCAAGAAAGGTTCCAATGTAGGAAATGCAGCACAAGCTATGCTTGGTGCTATTCAGCAGCAACAAGGAGAAGCTGCTAAACAACAGCAGTATGGCACAAAGGCTTATCAGTATGGAGATGTGAGCGGTCGCTCCTTAAAGTTTATGGGAGACTTTGCGTTAAGCGGCTGGAGAGATGTTATGACTACTGGTTTTACTAAGGCAGGAGAAAAGGTTGGAGAGAAAATGGCTCTCGGTGCTCTTGGCAAATGGTTTACTAAAAATACTGGTCGTGTGCTCGGTGATATGGCTGGTAGTGCAGCATTGGCAGCTACCAACCAACTTGGTTCTACATATAATAATGTGATAGAGCGTTATGTTGGAATGAATAACGAGAATGGTGGTGTTACCCAAGACAAGGATGGAGATTTGAAGTTCAATGAAGGTGTCAGTCTTGGTAAGGCTATCAAGGATGGCTTTGGTTCAGCTACAATAGAGAACTTCTCGGAAATGTTCGGTGAGTATCTGCCTGGTGCGTCTAAGTTGTTGTCTAAGTTGGGTCTTTCAAAAGTATCTTCCTTCTTTGAAAAGATAGGCAATAATGCTTACTATAAATGGTTGAGCAATGCAACCAACAAGTCTGGAATACAAGGTGTGATGGCTGAGATTTCCGAAGAGGAATTTGGTACTGCCCTTCATGCTGCATGGGGTGATGGAGACGGAAGTTGGAGTGACTTCAATGTTTTCACAAATCCTGATGCGAGAGAAAAGCAGATTGATACTTGCCTTGGAATGTTCTATTCTGTTGGTTTCATGCAGGCTCCTCGAACTGCTGTTGGCGCTATAAATGCAGTTCAATATTTCAAGATTAAGCATCAGGTCAACAAAGCAGACAAGTTCGGTCAATGGTTGTTTAATGATAATTGGGACGAAATAAAAAGCAAAATTGATGTGTCAACCAATGCAGACTTGACTAAGACTGTCTTGGATGCTACTCGCTCAGACTCCATGACTGCTAAGCAGAAAGGTGCAGTTATCAATTATGCTATGTTCCTTAGCAAACTTCGTGGATTCAATCAGGCATCAGATGCAAAGACAAAAGATAAGGTTGAAGAAGGTGATACTGCTCCAACATTATCCAACGACCTTGATGATGCTTATACGGAAGGTCATAATGCAGATGATGCAGATAAGCATGATATTCAGATTCAGCAGGAAGACCAGATGAAGACACTTGCAGCATCATTGGGTATCTCTGAGCAGCAGCTATCTGCCATGAGTGATGATGAACTGGAATCCCTGACTGGGCAGGATGATAAACTTGACCAAGCTATCTATGACTACCAGTTGTCTTCCGCTCGCTACCAAGGTGTTGTTGATGATGCACAAGATAAGGTTGACCTCGCTGCTAATCAGGCGGCACAGAAAGTTGATATGTACACAGACAAAAGTCGTGGCTCCGTTCGTAACGCTACAATTAAAGCAAGTGGTGGTGCGGAAGACTATGGTGTGTATATTATCAGCGGTAATATTGCTACTCATGACGATGGATCCATTGATGTGGGTAATAGCGATGATATGATTCTATACTATGACCCGACAACGAATAGTGTAGAACACGCTGATGCGTTGATGTTCGCTGAACTGGGTGAAGAACTTCCTGCTGATGATGTGAAGGCTCAGGCGGTAGCTGACGCAAAAGAGAATGCTATCAAGGAGATTGCTGGTATCATTGACGGAACTGTAGAGGTAGGCTCCCAGTTCTCTGTTACTGATGCAGATGGAACAGAACATACCTACGAGATGCTTGCTGACAATGGCGATGGTACTGCTATGATTACTATAGATGGTAATGTACCTACAGAACTTGTTAAGGGCGAAAATGTACAGATACCTTATTCTTTTGCAGACTTGCAGCAGATGAAAGACTTGGAAGACCAGAAGAGACTGGAAGCTGCTAAGGCTGAACGTGAACAAATGGAGAAGGAACGTGATGCTCAGCAGACTCAGGAGACAGAGCAGACTCAACCTTCATTTGACTTCAATCAGATACTTAATGATGATGGTAACGTGGTGCTTGTTGATGTACTTGATGAGGATGGTAACACTAAATACCCTGACTCCCAGTTGTTTCTTATTCGTGATGCTGGTGCTAAGGCTAAGGTAGTAGAGTTGAAGAGTGATGGTACTCTTGTTCCTCATGCAGTGAACAAAGAAGATGTGGCAACAATCTCTACTATGACACTCGATGAGTATAAGCAAGCTATGCCTGAATCCTCAATGATAGAGGATAATAGTGGAGAGAATAGAGGTGAGATAGAGGTGGAATCTCCTACAATAGAGGGCGAGACTGCTGGTCCTGCCGATGAGACTGCCACTCCTGAATCTGCCGAGGACTCTGCAACCGAACAGACTCCTGCTATAACCCTTGAAGATGGAACCATCGTGCCTATGCTGGAGGATGGCAATCCTGACTTCTCGAAGCTGACTGCCGCACAGACTGCTGAGCTATATGATAATCAGTTTGGTGAGGATGCAGATAGTATCGTATCTGGATATGTATCTGATGCAAAGAAGGCACTCGACAAGGCTAACAACATGACTGTGAAGGGTAAGACTTTCGTGGAACAGAAGGCTTCCAAGGATGCTAAGGAGAAGGCTATTGCTGATGCTCAGGCGGCTTATGACTCTGCTATCGCTATCCGTGATGCTTATAATGAGCGACAACTTGCAAAGGTTGAAGATACTGCTGAGGGCAGAAAGAATCTCATTGAGAAAGCAAGAAGAAAGTTCGCTCGCTTGAAGAGTTCTGTCAAGGATGATGCTGAGGCTGTGGCTCAGATATACAAAGAGACGGTCGGCTCTCTCCTTCATCGTCTGTATGATGGTACTGGCATTGACGTGACAGATACCATTCCGCTTACTGCTGAGGAGTATGTGGCTAGCAACCTCGGTGCTCACTCTCTCAACTATGAGGGAACAGAGACAAGCAAGAGTGTTAAGCAGGAGACAGGATTGAGTAGGGAAGACTTTGCCAAGACTCAGTTGCTCGCTGCTGATGGCAAGGGTACTACTATTGATGCGCTCGTTCATAGCTTGTGGGAAAATCGTCCATCTAACCTTGATTCACTCGACACTCAGGATATTCGTAACGCTCTTATTGGTGTACTCACAAGCGGTTTCAAGGCTTCGGAAGCAAGAAGTTATATTGAGAATATTCGTATTGCTCAGGCTGAAAAACTAATTGAAGAAGAAAGGACTGCTGCTGAGAATGCTGCATATTACGAGCAACAGAAAGCTAAGGAGGAGGAAGAGAAGAAAAAGGCTGAGGAGAATGAGAAGATAAATGAGCAGACAAATGAGAATATAAATACTCCTGAACTTTCCCATGAACAGCAGAAAGCTAAGGAAGATGGCGAGAAGTTAGGTTTCCCTGCTATTGACAAGGAAGGCGAACCTATCAATGAATATGTCATAGAACTTGCTAAATGGGCAAAGGAACAAGGCTTGGAGATAGACCCTACATCTAAGTCAAATAGCTACGCCGATTTGTTCTTGATGTGCAAAGATGGCTTTGGTGTTAGCACTCTTGTTCCTGATGAGGGTGAGAATATTAATCAGGTAGTTTATTTCCCTGACAACGTGCAAGACTTTGACCAACTTCGGAAACTGCAAGAGGAGTTCAATGCAGGACGTGACCTTAAACACTCTTCTAATATAGATAGCGAAATCACAGAAGGTGCAACGTTCTATGATGCCGATACTGCTAGAGAGTTCAAAGAGTTTGTTGACAAGAAGGTTGAGGAACAGAATAAGGTGTTCGGTGAGCAGAGACCTGAGGAAGACCTTCCTTTCTCTGCTAGAGACAATGGCACACAGCAGACAACATCAGAGCGTGCTGCTGACGTGGAGAAGAATAAGGTGGATGATATGAAGGTCGTGGACAATATCGTAGGGCAGAAGACTCGCAAGGCTTTCGAGAGACTGGCTAAGATGATGGGTGCCAACATTCGGTGGCAGTACTCAGACAAGTTGGGCAACGGCTGGATTCAGGAGACCAAGGATGCTGTTGGCAACGTGCATCGTACCATCTTCATCACTCTTGACTCTTCCATCACGGAAGGTGCTCAGTTTATCTTCGGTCACGAAATGACTCACCAAATCAAGAACCTGAACCCTGCTGCATACAATGAGTTGACTCAGCTTGTGCTTGATACCTATGGCTCTGATGCCTTCGACAAGGCGGTAGATGAGACCATGCAGAGATATTCTGATGCTGGATTCTCTGGACGTGACAGAGATTACTATGCTGAGGAGGTGGTTGCTGATGCGGTAGGCGAAATGATTCGTGACCTCAACTTGGCTCACACCCTCGCCATGAAGATGTCTCATCCTCTGCTCGCTGCTATCCATGAGATATTACAGAAGATTAAGTTGGCATTCTATGGTACAGAGTATAGCGATGTGACCAAGAATATCATCCGCTCTATCGAACAAGCCTACGTGAAGACAGCCAAGGGCGAGATAACGAACTCTGAGACTGGCGAAGATGTTTCCTTCTCTCTCCGTCAGAAACCAGAGCCTAAGAAGAAGGGTGTCGGCTACAAGGTGTTCGTGCTAATGGATGGAAAACTCTATCCGCCAATGGTAGCGAACCCTGATGGTGCTGCTACTCCAGTTGGTGTATGGCTCGATGCTGATGCGGCTCCTATTGCAGGAGAAAGCAAGACTGGCAGACCTCAAGTTAAGCAGGGCGGCAAGGGAACACAAGGTGGTAGCGGTAAGTTAGCCTATAGACCAGGCTGGCATCTTGGTGTAGTGCCTTACGCTATCCAGTTCAACCGCAAGGATGCTGAGGGAAACAAGACTCTCTTCCCTAAGAACTTCGTCTTCGCTGAGGTAGAGTATGCTGCTGATGTTGATTATCAGGAGGAAGCTCGTCAAGAGGGTATCAATCCATCGGGCAAGTATCAGCACTCACTCGCTGGCTTGAAACATCTGCCTACTGATGGATATTATATGTATCGTACAAACCCGAACCCTGAGACTGACCCTTGGGTGATTACTGGTGCGATGAAGGTGAACCGTATCTTGACCAGAGCAGAGCAAGCGGAACTTGTGAGGAATGCTGGTCGTAAACCTCAGCAGATTCAGGAGGGCGATATTGTTACTGATGATGTTGTGAACAGCATCAATCAGGAGATAGCTGATGCTCCTAAGTTCTCTATCAAGACTTACCATGGCTCCCAAGCATCATTCGACAAGTTCGACCATTCCTTCATGGGTAGCGGTGAGGGTGCTCAGGCTTACGGCTGGGGAACCTATGTGACCGAGGTGGAAGGTATCGCTAAGGCTTATGCTAAGCAGAATGCAGCCAAGCATGGAATGCCAAGAGAGTATAAGATTGCTCAGACTCGCCTTAATCATGCCAAGTTTGAATACGATAAGGTACAACGTCGCTATGATAATAGTAAGGCTTACATTGACAGCCTTAAAGAAGATTTGAAGAATTACAGAGAGTCTATGGCAAGAAGAAAAGAAAAGGTTGCATATTTCGCACAAAACAATATGCCTGAAACTGTTGATAAGTTGCTCAAACAGATAAAGAGAGCAGAAGATACCATTAAGGTTACAGAGAACGACATCAATATGCGAACTAATGACCTCGAAGGATGGAAACCAAAACTGGAAGAGGTAAAGAAGAAGTATGAGGAAGAGCAGAAGAAGTTTGATGCTATTCCAAAACCTCAGATTGAGCGCAACCTTTACTCTGTAGATATTCCTGATGATACTGGTGAAAACTATCTCGGATGGGATGAAAAAATGACTCATAGAATGCGTGATATTAGGAAAGAAATTCTTGAAGACAATGGTTATAAACTTGTCGATTCCGATGATATGCGTGACTATTTCGAGGATAGAGACGGAAAGGAATACGAATTGTTCAAGGAGCAGTATAAGACTGGCGGCACTTTTTATGAAGAGTTGGCTCAGTTACTACACTCACAGAAACTTGCATCACTCGCATTGAAGGAGTATGGTTTTGATGGTGTTAAGGTTATTGCAGACCGCACTACTGGCGGTAACAAGGAAGGCAAGATGAACTATGTTATCTTTGACGAGAACAATGCCAAGATTACTAATCACACTAAGTTTTCTCTCCGTTTGAAGTCTGCCATTGAAGAAACAGAAACCGAACCATCTGATGCACAGAAAGAGAGTGGCAACTACAAGAAGGGACACATCAAGTTCGGTGGCTACGATTATACTATAGAGAATCCAAAGGGTTCAACTCGCTCAGGCAAGGATGCTAATGGCAAAGAGTGGAAAGTAACCATGCACGATACCTATGGCTATATCCGTGGTAAGTTTGGTAAGGATGGCGACCATCTGGATATGTTCATCAACGACAAGGCAGACCTTGATAATTGGGATGGTGATGTGTTTGTCGTTGACCAAGTGAATCCTGATGGCTCGTTTGACGAGCATAAGGTGATGTATGGCTATGACTCCATGAATGATGCAGAAAAGGCTTATCTCGCAAACTATAGCAAGGGGTGGCAAGGTCTTGGCAATATCACTGGAGCAAGCAAGGCTGAGTTCGACAAGTGGCTTGATACGAGCAATCGTAAGCTAAAGCCATTTGCAGACTATGCTAAAGTAAAGTTCTCGTTGAAGGATAATCAGGGGAATCCTCTGAATCAGGATGGTACTTTGAAGCTGGATAAGATTAAGTCCGTTGATGAATTGACGGATGAAGACTTCTTGCATCCTACCAGAAATGTAGAATTGCCTAGTTTACCAAAGAAAATTGCTGATGCTATCGGAACAGAAGGCAAGCCAGTTGTTATCAAGAAGAATATCTTTGAGCGTAATTATATGAGACATAAGGACGTTACTCCTGAATTGAGTAAAGTAATCTTTAAGTCTGCTTTGTACAATCCTGATTTGTATGGTCAGAATCAAAAGAAAACTAGACCATATAATTGGGTGCTTATCAACACGAAGGACGAGAAGGGCAATAACCGCACAATATTATTAGAGGTAAATCCTAATAAAGACAATGTGGAAATCGTTCATTGGCACTTTGTGAATGATAAAAATTTGGGATTGATAAAGAAACAAGCCATCCGTGAGGGCGACCAAGTCCTCATACTGCCTTCTGAACAATCAGAAGAGGTTGGTGGTCTTTCCAACCTTACGGATGACTTATCTGCTGCAAAGATAGACAATTCTTCTGAAACTGCCAAGAAAAATGGAGAAAAGTTTTCATTGAAGGACGAAAAAACTCTTGCAGGAGTGCATAACATTACTGAGGAAAAACTGAGAAAGGCTTTGAAACTGGGTGGCTTTGCCAATCCTTCTTTGGCTGTAATTGATACCAACAAGACTGGTCACGACAACTTTGGAGAGATTTCCTTCATCGCTCCTTCTGCCCTTTTGGATAAGCGTACTGGCAAGACTGCTGGTACTTGGATAACTGATGCCTACACTCAGCGTTATCCTTCCGTAGAGCGAGAAATGAGTGAAAAGGGGTATCGGAAGTTTGAAGACTGGGTTGATAGCCTTGATTACCCAAGTGGAGCTAAGGCTGAGATTGAGAGACAGGCAAAGGATGCCCTAAGTGACAATAATTCTCCTGCTTGGGAGTTGATGTACTTGAAGGAAAAGGGTATTGATATTAAGGAATATGATTCTAGAATTGATTATCGCTGGAAAGAGATTATCAGTGACCATCCTACTGCCGAGGATATTCTGAATAGTATGAAGACTGACCCTGAACTGAATGAAAAGGTTACAAGTCTGGCTAAGCATGCCATCATCCATCCTACTTGGGAAAAGGTTTCTTTGGAGGTAAGAAGAAAGATGTATAAGGAGACTGGCGTTAAGGCTAGCCCTATCAATCCACAAGTAAGAAAACAGACTAAGGAAATCTTTGAGCGTGACTATGCGCCAAGTCTTCTTAACAAGAATGGTACACCAAAGAAATCCGATGTAAAGAAGGTTGTTGAACAGATGGTGAAGGAGCACAACGATACCAAGAAGTATGACTTCTATCTGTCTAAGGTGAAGGCAAGCAATTACGTCAACAAGAATGGTCTTTATGATGATTACATCAGATGGCAGGAGAACAAACTGGATGAGTTCGGAACGAAGAACCGTATCTTCCGTGGCTATACTAGGGATGGTTCCCGAAAGTATGTGCCTGAGACTCTTGAAAATGTTTCAAAGGTTATGAGGGAAGAAGCAGATGGGCAGACTAATGGAAGCGAATATACCTCGTTTGGTAGCTTTATCGCAAAGTTGGCTAGTCGTGTTGATTCTACAGACGAAATGCGTGCCAACAAGGATAAGTTGTCTTCTAATAAGGATAAGGAAGAATTTTACGAGAAATGGAATGAGGTTTATTACGAACTTGCCAAGTTCTTGTATAATGATGTGTTCTATGGTGAGCAGAGACTTCATGATATTGTATTGCAGTCTGACCCTAAGAAGTATGCCAAGAAAGAATATGGCATTACCCTTACTCCTACCTTCATGAAGAAACTGGATGCCTTGAAGAATGCAGTACAGACAGAGTTGAAGAGTGCGTACTTTGAGACTAAATATAACAGACCTCTCCGTCTAAACGAGTTTGCTGCTGTTGTGGTTCCTGATAATTTAGGCGAAGATGTACGAAAGGGCATTGAGGATGCAGGCTTACCAATGTATGACTACGACCCGAATAAGGAAGGTGACCGCAGTCGTGCCTTCAATGAAGCTCTCAATAGTAGCGACAATATCCGATTCTCTCTGAAAGCAGAGAAGGAGAAGATTGTGGCTGATGCCAAGGCAAACGGAACCTATATGACGGCTCCTAATGGTGAGAAGACTAAACTGAATGCTGAGCAGTGGGCAACCGTCCGTACTGCCAACTTCAAGAACTGGTTCGGTGATTGGGAGAATGACCCTGAGAATGCTTCCAAGGTGGTGGATGAGAATGGTGAACCTATGGTGATGTACCATTATACGGATGAGAGCTTTACTATATTTGGGAAAGATAAAGAAGTTGGCAAAAATACATTTGGCAATGCCACTAATGCGAGTTATGCTGCAACAACAACTATCGGTCATTGGTTTACATCAAATAAAAAACAACCTGAATATATGGGTAAACCTATGGCGTGTTTCCTAAATATAGTAGAACCATTCGATGGCTACACTTTGGAAGGTCTTGCTGATTATCTGAATAATTATATAAGCGATGAAGATTTCAATTCTTACGAGGAAGATTATGAAAATGTTGCTCCAATAATTGAGGCGGGAAATAATTTTAGAGAAGAGCAGATAAGGGATGGATATGATGGTGTTGTTATAGATGATGAGGAGTTTGGTGGGACTTCTTATGTAGCATTTAATGCCAACCAAATCAAGTCTGCCGAGAATAACAATGGCGATTTCTATGCCGACAACAATGATATTCGTTTCTCTCTCGCTGGTGAGCGTGGTGCGGCTGCTGCTGACAAGGCAGATGAGCGTACCTTCCGTATGGATAATCTCTCCGTGGCTCGCAAGATGGAAGAGGAGAAGAAGGATGCCAAGGCAATCAAGATGGCTACTGGCTGGGAGCGTGGTGCTGATGGCAAGTGGAGATACGAAATGCCTGATGCCAAGATAAAGGACACGATGGACGTAGGCGGTGGGCACATCGTTAAGCGTTATGAGGATGATATGCTCTGGAATGGCGGCAAACTATCTGAGGTGATTGATGCTCCTGAATTGTTTAAGGCTTATCCTCTGTTGAAGGATGTGCGTATTGAAACGGATGCCATTATGAACGATATGCCTTCAAATGGTGAATATAATTCAAAAACCAACACCATAACCATTCATGCTGATGAGCTGAAATATATGAATGGCATATTGAATCACGAGATTCAGCACGCTATTCAGGATATAGAGGGCTTTGCCAAGGGCGGTAGTCCTAGATTGGTTAGAGGTGAAGTCAAGAAGAGGTTTGATGAGGTCATCAAACAGATTAAGCAGCTACGTGCAGAAGGTAAGGAAGATGAGGCGAAGGCTCTCATAGAGAAGAATAGAAGTCTGTATAATGCCTACACGAAGAATGATGATTTCAATAGTTACAAGTCTCTTGCTGGCGAGGTGGAAGCTCGTAACGTATCTGCCCGATTGAACATGACTCCTGAGGAGAGAAGAAAAACTCTCGCTGAATCTACTGAGGACGTGGCTCGTAAAGACCAGATTCTGTTGGGTGTGGGCGATGTGTCCTTCTCTCTTCGTGATATGGCTGACGGAAAGGAGAGTGGGGCGGCTGATATGGCTGATGATTTGAAGAGTCTAAACACTCCTGATGAGGTGGATGATGCTATCAAGACTGCCATTGATGATATGCCGAGCGGCTGGAAGATGGCTAACAAGAAGATGATTCATATTGCTCAGGCTCTGGGCGAGAACCGCAAGGCAGAGATTGCTGGCGAGGAACCTAAGTTCTCCCTGAAGGATGGCTCACTCATTAAGGCTGGAACATACTTTAGCGGTGGCGGTCTTGTTGAGGAAGGCTTGAAAGGTATCATCGACCCAGTGGTGGCAGTTGAGTATGATGAGAAGATAAGCGGTGTGTATCGCAACAACTTCGGGCAGCACATCGTTACTGCTGATGTTCGTGATGTTGACCCTAAGGAGTTGGTGAAGCAGATTGATGGCGAGGTGGAGTACTTCCATGCCAGCCCAGTCTGCAAGAACTACTCTCAGGCAAAGAGTAACCATGCTGAGGTGGAACTTGACAAGGAAACTGCTGCTAGTACTGCCGAGTTTATCAATGCTATCAAGCCAAAGGTGGTGACCATTGAGAACGTGAAGGGATATAAGGATTCAGATGCCATGAAGACTATTACCGATGCTCTGGATGCCAACGGCTATACTTGGGATGCAGATGTCTATAATGCTGCAGACTATGGCGGCTACACCAACCGAGAGAGATTGATTGTCCGTGCGGTTCGTGATGGCAAACTTCCTGACAAGCCTAAGAAGATGGCACGCAAGAGCGGATGGTATGAAGCTGTGGCTGATATTATCCCGACCTTGACTGAGAAGAAGAATGGTGTGGCTCCTTGGATGGATATTCGTTTGAAGGCTGATGGCATTGACTGGCGAAACATAGACAAGCCATTGTATGTGATGGGAAGTGCCTATGCTGACGGAAAGATTCCTCATGCTTTCGCTGACGAACTGCTGCCAACACTCAGAACGAAGAGTGGTGACGTGATTGTGATGCCTGATGGCAAGGTATATCGTGCTATGGGCAGAGTACTCGCAAGAGTATCAGGAGTGAGCGATGATTACAAGATGCCGTTCTCTGAGAGTCTGAGTCATACCATCATCGGCAACGGAATCCCTACCCAGTTGACGGAACATGTTATTGCTCCTCTCTTGCAGAACACCTTGCGCCCAACTACTCCTGAGGATGGCAATACCAAGTTCTCCTTGCGCTATGACCAGTTTGAGCACGACCTGAACCAGTGGAAGAAGGATAATAATCTGCCTAAGGATGCCCAGCGACCAACCATCCCACAACGCAACGTTGGTGAGAGTGCCGTTGACTTCCTGAGGAGAGTGGACGAGTACCGCAAACAGATGGCTCTATGGAAGACTGCTCCAACCTACGAGCAGCATCTTCTGAGTGATGATACTGCCCTTGGTGAGTTCAACCGAGAGTTGCAGCGTGGTTCTGTGCTCAAACGTATCGCTTTCCAAGATAGTATGCTGGCTATCCGCAAGGCTCAGGAAGCTATCATGAAGGAAGTGGGTGTTGACCGCCTGAACATGGCTGAGGATGCCTATACTGCCGAGAACCGAAGCCATGGCAAGGGAAAGAATGAGTTTGAGGAGTACAACAATGAGTTCTTGCAGCCATTGAGAAAGGCTTATCATCAGATGAAGAAGGTACTGGGCGATAGCTATGATAATGTTCGTATCTACATGATGGCTAAGCATGGCTTGGAGCGTGATGCACAGATGGCTTTCAAGAAGTCTCTGGAAGCTGACTATGAGGACGTGGCTCAGAGAAGTGCTGCATACAAGGCTTACAAGGGCGATATGAACCGTATCATTAATGATAGCGACTTGGAGTATGGAAGAGTGGATTTCAATACTTGGAGACAGAGAGATAATGCTCTCAGAACGAAATATTCTCCTTCCTATATGGACTATCGTTATGATAAAATGGGTATTACTTTCGACTATTCTGGTCTGTCTGCCCTCTTTGACGGCTCAGACTTTGAGGAAGCTGCCCACAAACTGATAAAGGATATTGAGAGTAAGTATGTAACCGAGACTCTCAACCTCTGGGACGCAACGAATGCGGCTACCAAGAAGATTCTCCGTGATGGCTACAAGGCTGGCATGATGAGCAAAGATACTTATCAGTATGTGCGTGATATGTATAGCCATTATATTCCTCTCCGTGGCTGGGATGGCACTACTGCCGATCAAGTATGGGACTATATCGGTGGCGGCAAGGGTGCGTTTAATCAGACTTTGAAGAAGGCACACGGACGAACCTCTATCGCTGATGACCCTATCGCATACATCGAGAATATGGCAGAGAGCGGAATCCTGCTCAACAACAAGAACTGGGTGAAACAACACCTGATGCTCTTGTCTCAGAATCATCCAACTTCCCTGCTGACCCTGAGCAAGGCTTGGTACGTGAAGAGTGTGGATGATAACGGCAACGAGGAGTGGATTCCTGCTACACCTCAGATTACTTCTCAGATGGACAGCAATCAGGTGAAGGCTGCCATTGATGCTTTCGAGAAGAAGATGGAGAAGATGGCTCAGACTGGCGATGCTACTCAGAAGAGAGACGGACTGAACATTGCCTATCCTCAGACTCACAGCGAGGAGAGAGAACATGAGGTAAGAGTGATGAAGGATGGCGAGGAGTACGTTATCTATGTGAATGGTGACCCTCAGTTGGCTCAGGCGATGAACAATACAAGAGCACACCGAGTAAGGGAGATTCAGAGCGGCAAACTTGATAGGGCTGCTGCTTGGTTGGGCAGGAAGATGGCTGCTGCCTATACCAGTCTTTCACCTCTCTTCATCCCTTCCAACTACTTCCGAGACCTGACCATGACCCTTGCATCTACAGCTATTCGTGAGGATGCAAAGTACAACTATCTGCTCAGAAAGAATCTCGCAACCTCTTGGAATCTCGGATTCATGCTGAAAGATTATCAGAACGGAAAGTTAAGGGAGAAGGTAAGCAACGGAAACGCTACTCCAAAGGAACAGATGTTCTATGACTTCATGATGAATGGTGGCGAGACTGGCTTTGTATCTTCACTTGACGTGGAAGACTTGAAGAAGAAATTCAAGAATGACTTGAAGGATTTGGATAGATGGAAGGCGAACCCAGTTAAGGTAGGGCACACCATCATGGATGGCATTGAGTTCCTGAACAGAGCAATCGAGGATAGCAACAGATTTGCGGTTTACATGACCTCTATTCAGTATGGACGTTCCATTGATGAGGCTGTGAATGATGCCAAGGACGTGACCCTGAACTTCAACCGCAAGGGTACTGGCGAATACGGCTGGCAGATGATTAGAAATCTCTATCTCTTCATCAACCCAGCAGTACAGAGTTTGCAGACCTTGGGTGCGCTTGTTAAGCATCATCCTTTCAAGTTCACGGCTGTTACTGCATCGTGGTTGGCGAGTGGTGTGCTGGTTCCTATCGTTAACGCTGCCCTGATGAGTATGTTGGGTGGTGATGATGATAAGGATAAGTACTGGCAGTTCACCAAGTGGGATAGACGAAACAACCTTATCATGTGGGTTCCGTTCACTCATGAGTATATAAAGATTCCGCTTGCTCAGGAGTTCCGTGCCTTCTATGGAGTAGGCGATATGATTGCATCCAAGATGATGGGTGGCGAGTTGGCTGAGGAGAGTTGGAGTCAGTATGCAGAAGACTTGCTCGGTCAGGTAGTGGATATGCTTCCGCTCGACACGACTGGATATGATGGCAATATTGCGGTCAGTCTGATGCCGAATGCTATTCGCCCAGTCTTTGAGTTGGCTTTCAATGTCGATTTCACTGGCAAGCCATTATTCAAGGAGACAGAGTACAACAAGTATGACCCGAACTTCACTAAGGCATACGTGGGCACTCCAGATTGGTTGGTTCGTGCATCAAGGATGATGAACTCAATCGGAAACGACTATCCTGATGTGCAGCAGAACAAATGGGATGCTTTGGGTAACCCAAGATACAACCTGAATAACCCTGCTGTGGTTGACCATGTGTTGTCTTCTTATCTCGGTGGTGCTTACACCATGGGCAGTCAGGTGCTCGGTGTTCTTACCAAGTCACTCAACGACCCGAAGGAAATCAAGGTGGCTGATATTCCATTATTCAGCAAGTTCGTCAGCAATCCTGATGATAGACCGGTTACTAAGAAACAAGGTGATGAGTTCTGGAATATGAAGGAGAACCACGACCGAGCAGCCAATACCCTGAGCAAGTTGAAGAAACAAGCTAAGGTGGATGGAGATTACTCTATGCTGGAGCGGTTCTACGGCTCAGAGGAGTATAAGCAGTATAAGCAGGATGATGTGAAGGTGAAGAAGTATGAGGAAGACAAGAAGAAGGAACGTGCTGAGGAGAGTGGGGAGGAGTATAGACCTCACAAGTTGAATGCCGAGGATATATACAAGGCTCATGCTACCCCAAAGGATGATTTCGAGGACTTGAAGCTGAAACAACTCTACACCAAACTGAACGGATTCAAGACTTCCTATGACCTCTTGGTTGATACGGCTCCTAGTCAGAGTGATGGCTACTACAACACCAACAAGGCTGCCATTGATGCCATTGATGAGATTTCCCTTGATAAGCAGGAGATTTCCGAGTTGAAGAAAGGTTTTCTGGATGATGGCAAGGATGCCTACAACGCTGAGGACATGAAACAGATTCGTGAACTGAGAAAGAAGATTATTTCCGTGCTGGAGAAGGCTAACAAGGTAGTTGTGGCTAACCAGAAAGCGAATGCTAAGAAAAAATAAATATGGCTATCCCCTGAAAGTATAAGGCTTTCGGGGGATATTTACTTTCATTCTGAAACTTTTTGTTTCTTTAATTTGGATAAAACTTTCAATCTGTTAGTATTTGCAAAGTTTAATATTTAAAGTTTTATATAAATCGATATATTCCATTTGTTTTTATTAGATTTGCCAAATCTAAGAACGTTTATAAATTCTATAATTTGAAAATTCTTAATCGAAAATAAACTAAAAATGAAGGCTTATGAAGAAAGATGATGATGACCAACGTGTCGAAAAATTGATAGGAGAGATAATTAAACTATTCCCTGAACTTAGTAAAATAAAAACAGATTTACTCTACTTCAAGTATGCACCAATCTTGGTCATGCTTATCAGATGGTATGGTGTATTTCAATTCTATGACAACAAGATGGAGATTACCCTTTGGTATGAAGAGAACGAGGAACCCGTCTGGTTCTTCTATTTCATCACTTATATCCTTTACCCTATTTCCCTTTGGAAAGGGCAGGTGTTACACAGATTGTGTGTAGAATGGCGAATACCTATCTTGTATATTGCAGGAGTCAATGTGATACACATCATGTTCGGTTCTATTGTTGTCACAAACGATATGTATTATTGTGATATGTTCCTGATTACACTCATTTTAATTCTATATGCTTATGTCGCAATTAGTAAATTACAGAATCATAGAGGCAGGACTTCGTGCTCTTGCTGATAAAGCGCATGAATCAGCAGTTGCCCAAGCGGAAGGAAAACCAATACCTTGTGGTCTGTCAGAAGGGGACTTGGAACTGGTAGCACTCCTTACTGCCATGATGAATGATACGCAAGCCAATAAGGGTTGGTGCGCCCACGAAATGGGTAAGTCTATTTCGTCATTCGAGAAGTATGTTCACGATGGCAAGATACCAGAAGGCATCCATGACCAGTTTGGGCATGAGAAAAAGTGGAATAAATCCCTTATCCGATTCTTTGCTAATAAGAAGGCTTTCTTCCGTAAGCAAGCAAAGAAGTATGGCATAAATATTTAGGAATAGCTAAACTGATACATATAGGAGAAACTAAATAGCCTCTCCTATACTCTTATGACCTTTTCCGTAATCGCAAATCGCTGCTATTCAAACACTTAAACAACCTTTTACGAGTTTATCTATCTCTATCCATATTATTCGTATCTTTGTGCTCGTAACGTTACGTAGTATTAATCAATTAATGTTTAACAAAAGATTCAGGATAATATGGAAAGTAAAACGTATGTATTCGGAAATGAAGGCTCCACATCTAACAATGGGATGCTCGGTCTTCTTGCACCTCTGCTCCAGAAGCAGGGTGTTGACCCAAATGTCCTTCTTGCCATGAAAGGTAACAATGGTTTCGGTGGCGAAGGTGGATGGTTCATGTGGGTAATCTTCCTTTTCTTCCTCATGGGTTGGGGTGGAAACGGCTGGGGTGGTTTCGGTAATAATGGTCGTGGAGGTCTCGCTAACGAGATTAACAATGACTATGGTCGTGGTCTCCTGATGGATGCCATCGGTGGCAACCGCAATGCTCTCAGCAACTTGGCTACCCAGTTGAACTGTACAGAAGGTCAGATTCAGAATGCTATTTCTGCCCTGACCTCTCAGGTTCAGAGTGTAGGTAATCAGGTAGGCATGAGTGGTATGCAGACCATCAATGCCTTGCAGCAGGGTAATATGCAGATTGCTCAGCAGATTGCAAACTGCTGCTGCGAGAACCGCTTGGCTATCTGCCAGCAGACTGGAACCTTGCAGAATGCAATCAACAACGTAGCTACTGGTCAGGAACGTGGCTTCTCTAACGTGGCTTACGAGACTCAGCGACAGACTTGTGATTTGCACAACGCTATCAAGGAGAGTACTCAGACTATCGTTGATGGTCAGAAGCAAGCTGAAATGCGTGAAATGCAGAACAAGATTGATTCTCTTCGTGAAGAGAACAGCACCTTCAAGTCTTCTGCAATGACCTCTCAGATTGTAGGTCAGGCGGTGGCTCCTATCAATGCGGTATTGGCTGGTTTGCAGAACGAGGTGGCTGGTATCAAGTGTAAGTTGCCTGAGACCGTGACTACTCCTTACAGTCCATTTACTGCGGTTCCTAACTGCGTGGCTTATCAGTATGGTTTGAATGCTGCTAACAATGCAGGATTCTGGGGTTAATAAGGAAAGGAGGCTGCTATGCTTTGGTTAAGACCATTTACATGGGTGAATCGTAACGGCTCAGCGGCTATCGCTTCTACTGGTGTGACGGTGAATACTGCCAATGTGGTGTTCACCTTCAAGAATCACGCTTTCGTGAATGCCAACTATAGAGGAACGATTTTCGTGAATCTACGTCAGGCTATTCCGACTGGAACGACTGGTACGCTGCCTATCCTTTTCGAGACCAACGGAGCGACACAAGCTGTGAGCAAGTTCAATGGAGCACCATTGACGGTTGCAGATGTGCCTGGTACTGGAGTGGTTCAACTCTGGTTTGAGAGAGACACTAACACCCTTCAACTTATGACGGGTATTGTTTAACAAGAATAGATAATAGGAGATTACATTATGTTTCAAGGTTTAAGAACAAATTCCTTATTTTATGTTCTCGCCAAGGGTGAGAACCCGAATTTGCGAATCGGTCAGGTGGTTTCGGTAAGCAACCCTCAGACGAAATACCCTACCTTTAATAACGGCTTCACACCTCAGCCTATGGAGACTGTGGTTGATGTGAAGGTGAAGCTGGGTGACGAGGAAGTGGATTTCAAGCAACTGCCAGCAAACGGACAGATAGCCAACGACAAGAACCTTGTGGTTAGCGACAATAAGGATGCCATGAGTGCCGAGGTGGATGCCATGCTGAGACAATCCAAGGCGATACTGGAGAGCGTAGATTACAACAAGAGGGTAGTAGAATCTTGTGAGGGAATGCTACAGCAACTCAACCCCCAGATAGCCAAGGAGAAGGAACAGACCGAGAAAATCAACAAACTGGAAGGTAAGGTTTCAGGCATTGAGGGCAAGATTGACAAGATGATGGGATGGCTCCAGCAGACCATGGGCAAGTAATCTCCTATCTATTCACTTTAATATCTTATAGTTATGGTAATGATTGAGATTACAGAAGATAAGTTCGATGATTTGTATGACAACATCGAGTCTATGCTTGGTTTTGGCAGCAAGGCTATGTCTTGTCTGAAAAAGATGAAGCAGGAGCGTATGGGTGAGCGTATGCCTGATTATCGTGACGATTGGAGAAGAGAGCGTGAGGAACGTGAAGAGCGTGAGAACAGACGTAGATTCAATAACGTCAACGATGATTGGAACTACCCGAACCGCTATGGTGAAAGAGGTGGTGGCGGCTACAATGGTGGCGGTCGCTAATGTTTAACTTGGGAGTTTTGGTAGTGACATTTATGTCGGGACCAGACTCCCTTTAATATTCAGCAATATGGGAAAATGCAGAATGTCATTGGATATGTATGACCTCAAACCTGAGGCAATGGTTGCCTATCTCAGATACAATGGCTATCATTTCAGCAAGAAGATGTGTGAGTGGGCGGTAAGCCTGATGTACAAGTATGACCCTTCCTCCAAGCGTGATGTAAGTATCTCGTTTTGGGATAAGGAGAAGGTGGATTCCCTTCTGCTTGGTCAGGGAATTGAGGTGAAGAATAAGATAGGCTACGACCATGTATATGTGGCGAATATGGCGAGGGCTGACTTCTACAAGTCTTCCATAAAGGATGAGGAGCAGTTATCCCAGTTCATCAAGGATATGGTGGATGATGCCGACCAGAAGGATGGTTTTATCTTCAACCGATTCTATGCCGACTGCTGCCATAATGGTGTGCCTATCCCTTGGGAAGATGTGTTATGATGAGAAGAGAAATATACCTTCCGAAGTACGAATGGAGCATAGTATGTTTCATAGGTTATCAGCCACCTGATGCCGATAAGATATGCCATGCTCTTTCTGATATAGGCTGCAACGGAACTCCGCTATCAGAGGCCTACGAACATCTAACCAAGGAGAGTGCAGACAGAGGTCTTACCTATTCCAACCTATCGGAAAGAAGAAGTGTTCTTGCCATTGGGGAGTGTGAATCTGATGGCGGCATCATCAATACTATCGGTCATGAGCTTCTTCATGTGGTAGCGCATATCTGTGATCGGGATGGAATAGATATGCTGAGCGAAGAACCATGCTATATGATGGGTCGTCTTTGCGAGCAGCTTTTTCAGGTAGTGCAACAATAAAAAAGATAGGTAGATTAAATTTTACCTATCTTTTTATCTGTAAAGCTATTTGCTATTTATTATTGCCATAATAAAATACAAATAATAGAGCCTAATATTATCACAAAAGAGTATCTGATAATATCCTCCAATTCAAACCTTTCTAACTTATATATCTGGCTTGCGAACCAAGATGTGAAGCTTGAAGCTGTTACCTTGTACTATCTTGTAAATCATATCTTACACCTTGTTATTTATAATACTCGTTACTTTTTCTCCTCTTCGAGCAGTCCCAAGGCATCTTGGTAGAAGAGA
>ULRP01029207.1_pt1 | contig 45371 bp, 37 predicted proteins | sample 1955521 | NCBI WGS metagenome assembly ULRP01 (sample SAMEA4835685, study PRJEB28245) | human gut metagenome | biome: gut microbiome; material: fecal sample | place: Denmark | collected 2008
TCCAGTAAAACTCAGCTTTAATAATCAAAATTGTACGATCCTGGAGGGATAAGGATGAATGAAATATTTTTAGTTCAAGTATCTGTTGATAATGGATGTAGATGTGAAGATACAACTATTGTTGTTAAAGCAAAAGATGAAAAATCCGCTGAGGATATAATCAATCAATATCACATTATGAATTCAAATAATGATACTTCGATAGTTGTTAAAAATGTAAAGAAAGTTGTTAAAGATGAGAAAATCATATTTTTAAATAATTTTGACGAAATGATAAAATAGATGAAGTGCAAATCATCGAAATAACCTATATAAGAAACAGTGGTTTGTAACAACTTCTGACAGTAAGATATTATGTCTAGGTAGGGAATTACCATAGTAGAAGATTGATTTCATTTATATATTATTTAAATGAAGCAGAAAAATAAACTCACAGGAGGTAATGTCTAAAATGAGTAACAAGAAGAAACGGAAATCAAAAGAAGATAAAGAAAAACAGGATCTTTTGATACTTGTCGGAAATGTATTAGATGAGAAGTATCAGAAGTTGACTGAAGAGATCTTCCTGATGCAAGAGGAGGTGAAACGAGAACAACGTAAAGAAGATAAAAGAGCGTATAAACGAATGAAGAAACACAATGATCTTTACCTGCCATCAAAAGCAAAATTACGTGAATCTACGATTGCTAAACTTGAAGGTAACTGGTTAGATCAACTGCTTCAATTTTTAGGTGAACTTAAACCTATCATCCGAGTTATTGCATCATTTATTATGCAACTTATCGTATCATTGCTTAGTATTGATGCTGTAAAGTATCGTTGTTCACAAAACACGTTAAACAAAATGAAAAATGTCTTCCAGGTTGCTAAACAAACATCGGAAGCATTAGCTGTGTAATATGAAGTGGGTTTATGTGGCACTCATCGATGGCAAAGTATCAGCTTTTCATAAGAAAAAGAAAATAATAGAAGATTATTTGAGGAGATACAAAGTTTCAAATCCCATGGATGAGTGTTATATTGCAAAAACAAGAAAAGACTCGGTAAAAGGATTACAAGATTATGAAGATTTATATCTCACAGAAGCGTTAGATAATCTATTTATTCAGAGTAAATACGTAGATGCATACAACACATTTTATGTTAATGATGATATAATGCAGATACTATTGATGAGAGATGATCTCATGTCAGTATTATCAACGAAGTCTTACCATTCAAAGAAAGAATGTCAATCTATTATTGAATCATTGAAGGAAGTTGATCTCATAGTTAATGAAGACGATTTTTATTATGTGCCAAATCTGCAACTATTGAAAGAATCGTATGTTCAGCTAGAGTGTTACCTTGATAAAACATTTGAATGCTTATGAATGGGTGTAAGAAGATCATGGAATCATTATTGATTAAAAGGAAGATGTCTGGATTAACTAGACGTCATCCTTACACTAAATCATAGAAAGGAAGAGACATGGAAAGATTAAAAATTAAATACCATGACGAGAAATTAGAGCGTCTGGTATGTAACAAAAAAGGAGATTGGATTGATCTCCGAGCATCAAAAACTATTAATTTGAAAGCTGGTGAAAGTGCAATCATCCCACTTGGTGTGTCAATTGAATTGCCTGAGGGATATGAAGCATTACTTTGTCCTAGATCCAGCACATTTAAAAACTGGGGAATTATCCAGACGAACTCTACCGGTATTATCGATGAAACATACTGTGGTGACAATGATATTTGGGGTATGCCTGTGTATGCAACAAGAGATACTACGATTCAGTTTAATGATCGTATTGCTCAGTTTAGAATTATCGAGCATCAGCCGAAGCTTGAGTTTGTTGAAGTAGAGAACCTCGGAAACAATGATCGTGGTGGTTTTGGATCCACTGGAAAGGAATAATTTATGAAACTGATTATTCCAATGGGTAAAACAGGAACTGGAAAAGATACGATTGCAAGATTTATTCTTGATCGATCATTTATCCTTCCGATCATATCATATACGACAAGACCAATCAGGCATGGTGAAGTTGATGGACGTGAGCATTGGTTCATTACAGATGAAGAGATGAATGAAATTGTATCTGATCAGAAGTCACTCTTAGCGTATACTAAGAATAAAGATACTGGATATCAGTATTGTGCTTCATTACATGGGTTAGATCCAGATGGAACTTATACCTACATTATCAATCCATCAGCATATCTCAATATGATTAAAACACATCCGGATCTCGAGACCGTTGTATTATTCATGGATCTCCCGGAATATGAAATCAAGAAGCGTACAAAGTTACGTGGTGACAAAAAAGATGCAGTAAAAAAGCGTCTTGATGAAGAACGTGAAGAATTTGATTCATTTAAGATGAGACACTTCATGGAAAATTCTGATGATACAACCGATGGAGTTGATCTGTCAAAACAGAGGTTATACATGATCTCATCATTAAACACAAGAGATGAAATCAACCGACAGGTTATGGAAATTCTTCATAACATTAAATTTGTAAAATAAGGAGGGCATTAAATTGGCAAGATCAGATCTTATTGAACTCGATGGTGAAGTCATTGATCATAAAGGAAATTTCTACATTGTCGAGGTAGATTTTGAAACTGATGGGAAAAAAGTGAAGCATCAGGTATCATGTCATCTTACAGGAAAATTACGCATGAATTACATACGGATTCTTGTTGGAGACAAAGTACAGATAAGGGTTTCACCGTATGATCTAAGCACCGGTACAATTACTTTCAGATACCGGGGTTAATGATAAAAAGTAACTATATCAACTACTAAATAAGGAGACTAGAGTATGAAAAAATACTACGATCCAGAATCATTTGATATGGAATGTTTCTTTATGAAAGTCAAGAAAGGAGAACTTAAAAATGGCAGTAGAAACAGTAGGAGAAGTATTAGCAGAAATCAAACAGAAAGGAAGCACACCTAACAGATTTTCAAAGAAGGCATTTAACCGTCTTGTAAAAGCTATGGTAAATGATCCGACATTTACTGAGGCAGTTGCAGAGTCTTCAGGTGAAGAGCTTATCAAGGTTACAGACGTAGCTGTAAGTGAAGGATTCCGTAAATTCTTAAAGAAGGTGCTGGAAAAGGCAGGAATGGACAAGAAGGATTCAGAAGTTGTTCTTGGTAAAGATTTCACCATCGACAACGTAGACGGATTATATGAATTCTTCTCAGCAGCATTATATGAGTACATGAATGCTGGTAACAGATTTGATCTTCTTCAGAAAGAGAACTTCAAGGGATCATTATATCTGGCTAATGTTGAGGCAGGCTCACGCGTATCAAAGGTCAGAAACCCTACAACAAATGAGTTTATGGGAGACTTTGAGTTCAGTCATCAGGCTTACCAGACATTAAAGGTTACTTCACCATGTCCGAAGTATCTTAAGTCAAAGAAACCTGTAAAGTAGAACGAAGAAGAATCCGGATAAAATTACAATGAAAGTTATAAACAAAGGAGAGAACCAGAGATCATGGTTCTCTCCTTTTTTTTATTTCTTAAACGTAGGAATTGTCCTGAAAATCATAATCAAAATTTGACAAAACGATTGATTAATCGAGATTCGAACAAGAAGTTATGTTCGATGATATATTTTTTTTGAAAGGACAAACGTGAAATACTATGAAAAATATTGATTCATTAAAAATAATTCGTCGTAGTGGTCAGGAAATGAAGTATGAACGTGGAAAAATCATCACAGCTGTATCAAAAGCAAATGATGAGTTTCCTCAGGACCCAGATCGACTTACAGAAAATCAGATAAAGGAGATTGCAGATAATGTTGAAGATTATCTGTTGAATCTTTCATATAGTGCGCCAGTAGAAGATATCCAGGATAAAGTGATTAAAGAAATTATGAAAGCCGGCGCATATAATGTAGCGATTGCATATACGGAATATCGCTATTTGCATTCTATCAATCGTACGGAAAGCACACTTGATAAGAATATCTTATCCATTGTGGATTACGAAAATGAGAATATTAAACAGGAGAACAGCAACAAGAATCCACAGGTTGCATCAGTTCAGCGTGACTATGTATCTGGTGAAATATCAAAAGATATTTCAAAGAGATTGCTTTTGCCAAAAGATATCATAGAGGCACACGAAGCAGGACTTATTCATTTTCATGATATGGATTATTTCCTTGAGAGAATCTACAATTGCTGTTTAGTGAATATGGAAGACATGTTACAGAACGGCACAGTAATCAGTGAGACAGGAATTGATCGTCCGAAGAGCTTCTCAACGGCTTGTAATATTGCAACACAGGTAATTGCACAAGTTGCTAGTTCACAGTATGGTGGTCAAAGTATCTCTTTAGCTCATCTTGCACCATTCGTTGATATTAGCCGTAAGAAATTCCGTCATCAGGTTCGCAAGGAGTTTGATCTTGCAGGAATTGAAGTTACTGATGATAAGGTAAACGAAATTGCAGAAATGCGCGTAAAAGAAGAAATTAATCGTGGAGTCCAGATGATTCAGTATCAGGTTATTACATTGATGACCACGAATGGTCAGGCTCCATTTGTTACAGTCTTTATGTATCTCGATGAAGCACCAGAAGGTCAGGAACGTGAAGACCTGGCTTCTATCATTGAAGAGATGTTTCACCAGAGAATCAAAGGTGTTAAAAATGAGAAAGGTGTATTTGTAACACCAGCATTTCCGAAACTCATCTATGTATTAGATGAAGATAATGCATATGAGGGATCAAAATATTTTTATCTTACACGATTAGCTGCTGAATGTACAGCTAAGAGATTGGTCCCAGATTACATTTCTGCTAAAGTTATGAGAGAAAATAAAGGTGGAGATGTTTATCCATGTATGGGATGCCGGAGCTTCTTGACACCTGATCGTTTTAGTGAGATAAAAGGAAATATTTCAAAAGCCAAGAATTTCAAAGAAGGAAAACACAAGTATTACGGAAGATTCAACCAAGGTGTTGTTACAATTAACCTTGTTGATGTTGCTTGTAGTTCATATAAAGATATGGACAAATTCTGGGAAATCTTAGATGAACGTCTTGAATTATGTCATCGTGCTTTACAGTGTAGACATAAGCGACTTCTTGGAACACCTGCCGATATTGCTCCTATCTTATTTAGATATGGTGCAATCGCAAGACTTGGAAAAGGTGAAGTAATTGATCCACTTCTTTTTGATGGATACTCTACTATATCATTAGGATATGCAGGTATATCAGAGATGTGTTATTATATGACAGGACTTAGTCATACATCACCAGAAGGACAGAAGTTTGCACTTGCTGTAATGCAGAAATTAAATGATAAATGTGCTGAGTGGAAAAAAGCAGAAAATATCGATTATTCCGTATATGGAACGCCAATCGAATCAACAACTTACAAGTTCGCTAAATGCTTGAAGAAGAGATTTGGTGAAATCCAAGGAGTAACTGATAAGAACTATATCACAAACTCTTACCATTGTAATGTGCGAGAGAAGATTTCAGCATTTGACAAATTAACATTTGAAAGCAAGTTCCAGAAGTTATCTCCAGGTGGTGCAATTTCATATGTTGAAGTTCCTGATATGACAGGAAATATTGACGCCGTAATTGCAATCATACAGCATATCTATGAGAATATCATGTATGCTGAACTCAATTCAAAAAGTGACTATTGTATGAATTGTGGTTACGATGGAGAAATCAAGATTGTTGAAGACAAGTCCGGAAAACTCGTATGGGAATGTCCAAACTGTGGAAACAGAGATCAGGATAAGATGTCTGTTGCACGTAGAACATGTGGATACATTGGTACCCAGTTCTGGAATCAGGGAAGAACACAGGAGATCAGAGAACGTGTATTACATGTTGATTTCCATTCAAATGAAGATATTTAAAAAGTTTATCCACCCTAAAATATTTTAGGGTGGATAATACAACCGTGGATATTAAGATGACATGGAGGAATAATAATGAAACAAGAAACCACGCCATTATACATCAGATTTGGTGAAATTCCTACTAATGGAAAAAGTAAGGTTTATCGTGGAGATGCAATCATTCGTGAAGAAGCTGGAGTATCCGTATGGAGAGCTATAGAAGCAAATGGAAGATATTATCCACTATTACCTGATGAACCAAATAAAAATACCATTGCAGATTATTTTGAATATGTAATGAATTGCAATTGTAAGGTATATCTTGTTACTGGTAATGAGTTATGTATTGAAGGTGCAGATAGAGAACCATTACTTGAAGATGTAAAAATCTTGAAAGATATCACTTGGTGCTATAAAAGAGATGCATTCATAGAAGATACTGATATCAACATGTCTACAAACAATACAAATTATGATAAATTACAGTCAATGGGAATAACTGTTAGTGTAAGATATGGATATGAAGACCGTGTATCAAATGATGATATGGTAATTAAGTTACTTGAGTTTTATAACCACGTTCGACATAATACAAAAACATGTAGTTGGACTGCTGAGTATCCTGATGAAGAGATTGTAAGGATGGATCTGTTTTATCCTAAGATGATACCATATATCTTCTTTAGAGATGATACGATAATTGGTACTGTTATGGTTAATTGTGAGGATTTATCTGAAATAACATTGAATAGAGTTGCAGTACATCCAGATATGCAAGGTACCGGTTTTTCAAAACTCATGTTAGATACAGTTTTAACTGATATGAGACAATACGGCGATATAAATTCTAAAATCAGCATGTATGTCTGGGAAGATAATGTAGCAGCTCAAAAACTGTATGAATCATTAGGATTTAAGAAAACTGATCAAAGCAAAGAGATGCGAGGTATGAATTTTTATATTTATGAAATGAGGTTGAGTTAATAATGCATTATGGACAAATTATAACAATGGATACTGCAAATGGACCAGGATTCAGGGTAAGCCTGTTTGTATCTGGATGTTCTAATCATTGTGAAGGATGCTTTCAGCCTCAAACATGGGATCCTAATTTTGGGATGGCTTTTACACATGATCTTGAAGATTATATCATTGAAGAGTTGAAAGAGCCTTGTCATAATGGAAGACTTACAATTCTTGGTGGTGATCCATTTGAATTGTATAATCAGGGAGCTGTATTTAGTTTACTTGAACGTGTAGTAAAAGAACTACCAAAAAAGAATATCTGGATTTATACAGGATATCTGTATGAAGATTTGATAAGTGAAGATTGGGTAAATCATACAATTTGGACAAAATCAATACTTGATTTTGCTGATGTAATTGTGGATGGACCATTTATCTTATCTCAAAAGGATTTGCGATTAAGACTTTGCGGATCCAGAAATCAGAGAATTATTGATATGAATAAAACTCGTAAAAGTGGAGAATTAACTATTTGGAAAGGATAACCTTTATTGGTTATCCTTTCTTTTTTTGTCATTTTCACAAGGTTTCCCATAGAAAAACATTGGTTTAAGGCTTATACTTCAAAAGAAAGGGGTGTATAGTTTATGGCATCAAGTCGACAACAGCCAAAACGTAACCCTGGACGAAACAGGTCCAGATTGAATACGACTTGGTTGAATAACGCCATTAAGTCTATCGGTGCTGCAACAGCAGATACTTTCAAAGACATTAGCCCAACCTTGTATTCTATGGGTAGTGCCAGTGCAAAAGCTGTTAGTAATACAGCATCAAAAGTTAGACAAACAAGACATTCAATTGGTAAATTGAATAGTGTAATTGCTGGAAATAAATATATCCAGGTTGCAAAGAAATCAATGGATCAATCAATTGCAGATCTTAAAAGTGGTAATTTGTATAATAATAATAATAGATCCAATCCAAGTGGATCTGATTCATTTGATGACTTTGATGACATGTTTGGTGATTTCGACAGTGAAGACAGCGGAACCACTATAAACATTGTCAACGATTCAGGTGATTCAGATAATGGATCATCAATTATCGCTGATGCAATACAAAAAAGCGGAGCAGCAAACATCAAAGCAACAAAAGCATCTGTTGATGCAATGATCGCTTTGAGTTCTACTTCTCTTGAAACACAGCTTCATTCTCTTGAACGAATAGAGAGTGGGCTGTCCGATGTAAATACATCAGTCAGATCAATTCTTCAGTATCATGAAGATAACACCACAAAATTCTATGAAGACATGCTTGCAGCTATGGAAAAGCTTGGAAAAACCGTAGAGGATGGCTTCAGCAATGATGATGGTGGTATGGAATCATTATTCAACTATAAAGGTGGAATTAATGGTTCTGAATATAAGAAATATATCAAGAAAAATATAAGATCTGCTATAGATCATTCACCAGTTGGTATGTTATTACCTTTCTTAAAAGATGATGACATGATCAATATGCTTGCATCTGATCCAATTGGTGGAATCACAAAAGGTGTCATAGGAGGAATGATTCCTGCAGTAGTGTCTGGTACGTTAAAAGAACTTGATAATACTGTAAGCAATCTCATTCCAAATGTGATGGCTAATATTACAAAGAATGCAAAAGATGAAAAATCGAGCAAACTTGTTAAAGTTCTTGGAGATATCTTTGGTATTAAGAGTGGTAAAAAAGACAACATCGACCTTACAGATCGATTGAATAATTCAGCTGTTGCATTTGATGATATGACTCGTAATAGCATCGTAGAGGTATTACCGAAGTATGCAAGAGAATCGACTGCATATCTTCGTGCAATTGCGATGCATGTTACACACAAAAAAGATGGTGATCTCTTATCATCTACAAAAATCTTTAATCCAAAAGATTTTACATATACGACAGAAGACAAGATCAAGAAATCAATTGCTGATGATCTTCAGGAAGCGATTACATCTGCATTTAAGCAGGCTGATTTTGGAAAGATCCTGGAATCTGCTGGTAGTGATTTAGGTGATAAAGATAAGAAGAGCTTTGAAAAAGCCCTTAACCAGTTCTTTGTTCAATTATCATCTTTTGATGCAATATCTGCTGCCGACTTCAATCTTAATAATAAGGGAAGTGCTGGTTATAAAGCCCTTAAAGGTGTTGAAGGAAAGGGTAAATCTGCAAAATCAAAGAAGCTTCTTACAGAGGCTATCAAGTACATGTATTCCAACAATCTTGGCATTGATACAGCTACAGTAGCAAATATCAGAGCTAGAGATAACTATAGCAAGAAAGTTTCTGAGATGGAGAAAAATCCAGAATTAAGCAACTTACTTGCTGCTGGAATTAACAGTAATACAGATCTTGCTGAATTTCTTGATCAATATACAGGAAATAAAGCAGCAATGGGAATTCGAAAGAAAGCTAGGATTCAGGCTGAAAAAGATGCAAAATCCCAGATAATTAAAACAGCACATCCATACATGAGCGCATCTTCCAGAGCTGCTGAAAATATCAAGAGTTATTCTGATTATCAGAAAGACCAAGATAATCCAAAAACTGGTTGGATTACTAATAATCTTATCAGTCAAAATACTGCTAACAAAATTGGTGCAGTTGGTGGTCATGCAAAAGATGCAGTCTTTTCTGTCATGAAAGGTGATACGAAGGGTGCACTCAATAGCTTCGGACTAATCTTTTCTGACATTGGAAAAACAGCATGGACTGCTACTAAAGAAGGGTTCTTTGAACCATTAAAGAAAACCATCTTTGGTAAAAAAGATGTCAACGGAAAATCTGTTGGTGGAATGCTTTCTGGATTGAAAAATAGTGTAAACGATACATGGAAAGCAGTCGTTCAGAAAGTGAACGGAAAAGCTTATACTGATTCCGAAGGAAAAGTTCATAAAGTTGATGATATGGATGGAACTTTGGTTGGTAAAGCAAGCAATATCTTTAAGGAAATTGGTCAGGGCGTTCGTGTTAGACTTTTTGGTGAAAAAGATGCGAAAAAGAAAGATAAGGATAACCCAGGTGTAATTTCCAATATGATCCAGTCTTTAAAAGAAGGAATTCAGGGATGGAAAGAAGTTCTTTTTGGAAAAGATGATAAAGATCATAAAACTGATATTGAAAATATCAAGAAAAATGTAATTGATGCATTACCTGATGCACTTCTTGGTGCTGGTAGTGGAGCAATTTTAGGAGCAATGAGTGGTGGTTCATTACTTGGTGCTCTTATTGGTGGACCAGTTGGTGGTGCTGTCATAGGTATGGCTGGTGGTCTATTATCCCGATCTGATAAGTTCAAGGATTGGCTATTTGGTCCAGAACTTGATGATGGAAACGGTGGAAAGCAAAGAATCGGTGGATTCATTTCAAAGAAGACACAAGATTTCTTTGAGAAAAACAAATCCACAATGATCGGTGGTGCTGCATTAGGTGCAATGAAATCCATTGTATTCCCTAATTCAGCAGGATTACTTACTTCTATCGTAGGTGGTCCAATCGCTGGTGCTGCTATTGGTGCTGGTTTTGGAGTTTTAAAGAATTCCGAGACATTTCAGAAATTCCTTTATGGAGATGAAGAATCTGGAAAACGTGGAGTAATCCAAGCATTCAAAGAAGCATTTAGTGGTAAAAAAGATTCCCAAAAGGGTGATAATAAGAACGTACTTAAAGCGTTAGGTATGGGAGCTGTTGGTGCTGCTGGACTCGGACTTACTGCAAGCCTTGTTGGTAAAGTCGGTTTAATGGGAGCAATGATCACTCCTGGTGGTCCTCTTGGTGCAGCTATCATTGGAGCTGCTGTAGGAATAGGTGCAAGTTCTGAAAAATTCAGACACTGGATTTTTGGAACGAAAGATGAGAAAGATGGAAAACGAAAGGGTGGATTAGTACAGAAGTTTGGAAACTATGTACAAGTTGAATTACTTCAACCAATGAAATCTAAAGTCATGGATATTGTAGAGGATGCTTCAACAAGCATCAAATATGATATTCTTGAAAATATTCGTATTCCATTTATTGCAGTTGCTGATAAAGTAAAAGAAAAGATTGAATCTGGAATTAAGAAAGTAGGAGATCTTGGTCAAGCAATTACAAAAAATGTTGGAAGTCATATCATTAAACCAATTGGATCTATCGTAAATGGTGTGATTGTTCAACCTCTTAAAAAAGTTACATCCAAAGTAACTGATTTTGTTTATCAGGGAACCAAAGCAATTGTGTCAGCTCCATTTCAACTTGTTGGTGCTTTATACAAGAGAGCTATTCATAAGAATGGTTTAATTGTAAGAGGTATTAAGAGTATAATTCATTTTACTAAGAATGCCATTGGAAAGACATTTCAAGTTATTGGTAAAGGAGCATTTGGTGCACTTAAATTAGGTGCAAAAGGAATTGGTGCAGTTACTGGTGTTGTAAAGGGTGTAGCTGGTCGTGCAAAAGATAAATTCGAAGAGCGTAATCCTGGTCTTGTTTCTAAGTTTAACGAGTATATGAGAAAACGTAGAATCGCTAAAGAAGAAGATCCTCTTGCAAAAGAATTCTTAGAATCTCGTGAAGAAGGTCGAAAGAAACGTCAGGAAAATAAAGCAAATCGTCGTGACCGTAGAAATCTGGATAAGAACCGTCGTATGATGGCAAAGATCCTTGGTTATGATGAGAAATACTTTACTGAAGAAACCATGGCTAAAGCAGAAGCCATAGCTGGAAAGAAGATCAACTGGGCTGGAACAAAAGACAATCGTAAGTTTGATCAGACACCAGAACAACGTCGTGCTGAATTTCTGAAGCAAAACAGAAATGATATTATATCACATGGAGAAACTTCAAACGATATAGAGATCCGCAAATTAACTGAGTCTAGTAAAACCAATAAGAAATTAGATAGCATCTATGATATCCTATTCAAAAGCTATAAAGAACTTAAAGGTGATGGATTCAGTGATGATGAAATTGCAGAAAAACTCGGTGAGACAAGAGACAATCTTTCTGAAAATGAGAAAGCTGCAAAACTTGTTAAATATAACAGGAAACATGGTGGTGCTGCATCCGATTTATCTAAAGACAATGATGAGCTTCTTTCTGATGTTAAAAAATGGGGAGATAAAGTCGTAGATGAATTAAGTGATACCAAGAAATCTACATCTGATAAAGTTGCTAATGCTATTCGAAAGAAAGGCATTCTTGGTCTAATTAGAGGAAGATCTAAAAAAGGATCTTCTGATCTTGATAAGTGGTTTAATGACACCTCTATTGACCAGCTTGAAGATCCAGAAACGAATGCAAAACTTATGGATATGCTTTTTGATGATAACCATAAGAGAGCAAAAGGTGGAAACATGAAGAAAGGTCAACCTTACCTTGTAGGTGAAGGTGGATCAGATCCATCTGCTGCTGAGGTCGTAATCCCAGATCAGAGTAGTACGGTGCTTTCACAGAAAGACGGTGGAATCAAGGTAACACTTGCTGCTGTTACAGGAAATGCATTAACTAATGTAACGTCATTCTTTTCAAAAGCGAAGGACAAATTATCAAACTTAAATGTCTTTACAAGAAATAAAAATAAAGACCAAGAGGAAATGTCTGAAGCAGAAAATCGGGGAACTTATGCAAGTCAGCTGATTGCAAAACAAAAGCAAATTGAAGCTAAAAAGCAGGATGAACGCGATAAGACACAATCTGGTATCTTGAAGGCATTACTTGCTCTTGGTAAAGGTAACAAGAAGCATCATTCATTATGGGAAACTATCTTTAGTAAAAAAGGACTTATTGGTGCTGGTTTAATTTCATTAATTCCATTCTTATGGAATAATAAAGATACTATACTTGGTGCAATATCATCTATTGCAAGCTCAGTTGGAAGTATCTTATCATCAATGGGTGAACAAGCATCATGGACAAGTAAAAATAATGCAAGAGATAACGGTAATACTGCATTTGAGCAGTTAGGAAAAGAAGTTGATAGATCTGCAAATGTAACAAGTGATTTGTTACATGGAAATCTTATTGGTGCTGCTGGTGAATTCGTATTAGATGACGGAGCATATGATGCACAATCCGGTGGTCGTGCTCAATTATTAATTAATGGAACACGTAAAGGAGTAAAGAAAGCAATACCGTACATACATCTTGCATCGAAAGGTGTAAAGGGTGCTGTAAAAGGAGCAAAATCTATAGGAAGCAAGATCGCAGCCCCTATCAAAAATAGGGTTGTTGGTAAGGTTGCTGGTAAAGCGGCAGCTTCTGATGCTATTAACTATTATGGATTAGCATTAAATCCAGATGGATCTGTAAAACTCGGTGAACAGGTTTCACAAGTTGCAGGATTCGCTGATGATACCGCTTCTAGCAAAGGTGTAAAAGGATTAGTAAATAAGCTTCGTAACAGAGTTGCTGGTACTGCAAAAGATGAGATTGCTTCAACAGCTACTAAAGCTGCAAAAGATGAACTTGCTTCAACAGCTACTAAAGCTGCAAAAGGAAAGGTCACCACAGAATCTGTAGAAAAAGTTGCAGAAAAATCTAGCAGTACAATGGCAGCTAAAGTATGTAAGATTATTTCTGGTTTCTTTGAGAGAGTTGCATCTAAGTGTTTAACAAAAGCTGCAACTAATCCGAAGGTTGCTCAGAAAGGTCTGAAAGGGTTCTTATCAAAAGTAACGAAATGTGTTACTGAAAAGATAGGAACTATATCAGGAAAGATATCAGCAGTATTTGGTGGTAAAACTGCAGCTGCAGTAGCAACCGCTGGTTTATCCACAGTTGGATTTGTAACTATTGGATTTATCAATGGTGCTGGAAAAGGAGCAACTGCTCGGTTATTCCAAGTATCACAAGATAAAGTCGATGCAAAGATGAGAATTATCTCTGCTGCTTTCAATGCAATCAGTGCAGGAACCGTTACTGGTTCTGTCATTGATATAGTATGTGGATTAGTAGCTGATGTTCTTGGTGTTGATATGCTTAACATCATCGCATGTACTATCTATAAAGCTATGAGTAGTGATGATAAGGACAACGCCCTTGATCAAGCTCAGGCTGAGTGGAAGAATGCATACCTTGATTATCAGGATAAAGAACTTGATAAGAATTATGTAACACAAAAGAAACTTGGAAATATTGATTCTAGTATGACGGCTGAAGAGTACAAAGAAGGAGTAAAATCTGGAAAGTACAAAGCTACATACAAAGGATTTGATGATTGGAATGCTGACAAGAATAAGTCTCTTGGTTCTAAGATTGGAAGTGGTGTTACCAAAGGTTGGAGAGCAACAAAATCGTTCTTTACTGGAAAGACATCTTACAAAGATGCAAACGGAAATGTGTATGCTGATATTGGAGACAACCAATATGAAGTATATGGTGCTGATGGAAAGAAAATTGGTGTTGTTGCAAAAGATTCTGTAGATGTGTCGTCTATGAAAAAAACGACTAAAGGTGGTATCAAGAACGGAATTAAATCTGCTGGACGAGCAATTGGAAATTTTGCATCTAATGCGAAAGATTCAGTTGTTAATTTTGGAAAGAAAGCATTTAACAAAGGAAGTGAGGTTTTATCAAATGTAAAAGATGCAGTTACTTCATTTGGAAAAGGTGCTGGCGAAACAATCGGTGGATTTATTAAAAAGATCGGAAACGTCGGATCTGCTATTATGACTGGTCAGAAACAGATTGAAGCTAATTTCAATAATAAAGAAATTGATTTCAAGGGATACTTTTCAGCAGATGTAAATCCGTTGAAAGATGATCATCCATTACATGGATTGGTTGGTGGTCTTTTGAATGGTTCTAAAGTTGTTAGTTTCATTCCTCTTGTAGCAAAGGGTGTTCTAAAGAAAGCTGGATCTGCTATAGGCAATTTTGTCAAAGGAATGATCAGCAAAGTACAGAAAACAACTTCCGATATTTCAACACAGCAAGCTACACTTAAAACAATTGCGACCTCAGGTAATTTAACTGCACTTAACAATTTTAAGTATGAACCTGCTGACGATAACCCAATGGCTGGTATTTCTAAAGCAGTCGTAGGAATTAATAAGGTATTTATGTATCCAAGTACGCTTATGCATCTTGGTGCTAATATCGTAAAGAAATTCATTGGTACTCAAATTGACAAAGTGAAAGCGAGTGTTCAAAACATTTCTCCTGAAATGTCGAAGATATCCGATCTTTCATCTAAAGGCATTGGAAGTCTCAACGGTTATAAACCTACAATTAGTGAAGATAACCCTTTAGCTGGATTTACAAAAGGCATTCTTACGATTGACAAGTTATTCCATTATCCAAATGCATTACTACACACAGCTGGAAATACGATAAAGAAAGCTTTCAACTCAGTTATTTCTGGTGTGAAAAAAATAGGAACTGGATCATCAGCAGCTATAAGTGAAATGCAGGGATTTATGAAAAGCGGCGATTTAACGTCTATTCTTAAATATAAACCTGCCGTTGCCGAAGGAACTCCTCTTGAAGGATTCATAAACGGCATTCTTAATGTAGGAAGAATAGTTATGATTCCAGGAACTGCAATTAAGAAAGTTGGTAACACAATTCATGATAAGATCTCTAGTGGAATCAACAAGATCAAAGATGTTGGAACAGAGCTGAAAAACTATACTACAACACTCCTGAGCTATACAGATAATGATAAAGACATGTCTGGATTTGATAAGGAAAAGATGGGTGATGACAGTGTCGTTGGAAAGATCATTGGACCAATGATCAAAAACGTATTAAAGATTTATGTAAATCTTAAGCGTGGTTTAAACAGTGTCGGCGACTTTATTGAGGATAAAGTTGATGATTTAAAAGATGCTGCAGGAAATGCAAAAGATACCGTAGTAAACGGAGCAAAATCTGTTGGATCCAAAGTTGCAAGTGTAGCTAATAACATTGGAACAAGCATTATGAACTTCGGACGTGGTGGTCGTGGTGACGGTGAAGAGCCAGATGTTGTAAATGGTCACGACTACTATTCACAGAATGATTCCAAGTGGAAATCCAAGCCATATATTTCAAGCAAAGCAAAAGATGGCTCAACGATGGGAGACAGTGGATGTGGACCGACAGCTATGTCTATGGTCGTATCTGATAGAAATTCAAAGGTAAGTCCTACACAGATGGCTCAATTGGCATCACAATCTGGATTCCGTGATGAGACTGGTACAAATGCAGGATTTATTGGATATGCAGGTGATGTATACGGATTACAGCATCAAGATGTAGCAAATCCATCTGCAGATTATATCAGAAATCAGGTTGCAAACGGTAACTCTGTAGTTTTGAATGGATATTCAAAGAATAAAGGATCTGGTGCGTTTACAACAGCAGGGCATTATGTAGTTGCTGTTGGTACAGATAAGAATGGTAATATTCTTGTCAATGATCCGAGAGGAAAAGAATATTCAAAAGCTTATAAACCAGAAACACTCGCAAAAGAAACATCTCAATCTTGGTCATTCAGTGGTGGCACTGGATTCAGAGGAAAGAATGTTCTTGGTGGATTTGGTAAAGCGATTAAGCGAAAATTATTTAAGAAACTTGGTGGTAGAGGTGTAAGCGGTGACTGGTTATCTATTGTAAGATCAGTTAAACAGTTAGTTGCTGCACAACACCCAACCTACAATCAATCAGGATCCATGACGATCAACTACAATGGTAAAGACATTAAACTTAGACCTGACTGTTCAGGTCTTGTTGGATGTATGCTTCGTATTTATGGAGCAATTCCGGAAGGTCAGAATGTTACATCTTCATCACTTTGTAGTAATAACGCTATCCAAGATGGTTTCACATATGGTGGATGGACAGGATGGGAAAATCTTCAGGAAGGTGATATCATCACCAGAAGTGGTCATGTCGAGGTATTCTGTAGAAATGAAAATGGTAAGCATTATGTTTACAATGGTGGTAGCACGAAAGCTTTATGTAGTCCAGATGCCACAGTAACAGGTCATCCAGATGGATATACTGTAGTTTGGAGACCTGGAAATGCTGGAACTGGTGGAAGTGTAGTTTCTGGATCTACTGGTTCATCCAGCTCATCAGGTGGATTGACAGACGTTATGTCAAACATCTCAAATGTGTTTAGCAAATATTCAACTGCAGCAATGAATGGTATTTTAACAGGTAATTTTGATGCGTCACAGATCACATGGGATGACTCATCAGGTTCATCTTCAAGTGGTACAGATTATTCTGGAAGTGTACCAAGTGCTATTAATACAGGAGACGTTGCGAAAACACTCTGGAACTACTTTACAGGATCTGCTGGTTATTCAAAAGCAGCAACCGCTGCTATCCTTGGTAATTTACAGCAAGAGTCTGGATTAAACCCAGCAAATACCAGCGGTAAAGTTGCTGGTGGTCTTGCTCAATGGGAAAGATTTGATAAAAAGACTGGCAGATGGAAAAATCTTTATGACTATGCAACATCAAAGGGTAAAGATTGGACGGATGCAGCAATCCAGGCTGAGTTTATCAATAAGGAGTTACAAAGCCCTGGAATCAATTCATATTTCGGTAAAGATGTTAAATACGGACATGGAATTTCTGGATCAACATTGACAAATGCTGGTGCAACACCGACCACGTTTGAACAGTGGAAACAATCAAATGATGTAGATATGGCTACTAGACAGTTCGAAGGTGCGTTTGAGCGTGCTGGAAAACCTATGATCGATAAGCGAGTTGCATATGCAAAGCAATTCTATAATACATATGCAGGCGGTGGAAACGGTGAAGGTAAACACGGCAAGTCATATAAGCATACATTTAAGAAAGCTGATTTAACGTCTTCATCTACTTTAAATGGCATTAAAGCATCTCATAACTTTGATACTGCTATTAGCAATACAAAGACAATGAGTACACAAGAAAAAGTAAGCTATGGTGTTGGTTCAAGCAACAACAAAACAACAACCAATGCAAGTTCTGGATTTGATGAAAAAGCTTTAGCTATGATGGAAACTATGATTGACGTATTGAAGCAAATTGGTGTAAATACCAGTAAACTTGAAGAATTAAAGAATTCCAGTGTGTCAGTTAATAATGGACGAAATATTGTCGTAAATAAGAACACGACAAATCAGACCACACCACAGGTTAAAGAATCAAAGAACAGCACATTAGCTGAAAAGATAGCCAAAGGTTATAATTAACCAAAGAGAGAATGCAGGATACATGAGTATCCTGCATTTCTCACCCTAAAAACAGTTGATTAAGCTGACATATTCATATATTAAAATAGAAAGGATATGATATTATGGCTGTAAAACAGATAAATTATACAAATGGCAAAATTGCTCATTATGGTAATGGAACAAGTGCATCAGATTCATTATCATCTACGATGCAATTACTTGGTATCCCATACCAGTTTTTGCCGTCAGTTGACCAGAGAGTCCCTGGAATATCAAAAAATATCGGTCGAAAATATATTGAGAATATTCTTTTGAATGCTCCAATTTTGACAATCATTCCAGGAAAACCGAAGTATCTCCCTGGTGCAAAAGATAAAACCAGTGTAACAAATGCATTCATTGATGCAACAAATGGAAACTTTAAAGCAATTAAATCTCTTATTGGAAGCTCAAGTCCAGACGAGTTGAAATTATATGATTTTCAACCAGGATTTGTGGATTATTACCAGTATGTAAATGTCCTCTGTAGATCAGCTGCTGGATTTCTCGATCTTGGATCTGGTACTGGGTATAAGATTAATAATGCAGATGTTGATTTTACATCCTTCGACTGGAAGAATTACAGATGGAATGGAAAAGCTTATAAATCAACGACTGGATCGCTTGTACATTCAGCAACATCAACGCTTGGTTCAAAGTTATCAAAAACAGGAAAACTTGTTAAAAATGCTTTAACTAATGCAAATAAAGCTGTGAAAGCCCAGGAAAAAGCTCAAGCGAAATTAGAAAAAAAAGCTGAAAGACAGATGACAAAAAAACAGAAAAAGAAATTAAAACAAGCTCTTGCAAAAGAAGCTGCACAGAAAGCAAAGTTTACAGAGTCTGGGATTAACTTTTTCGATGATGATGTCAACATTGATACGGATTTGCTTGATGCATGTGAAACCGCAATGTCAAGAAAGAACTATATACAGTTCTATGTAGATCCAGATTCAGCATCAATGTCGCATAGTGTATCAAATAATACCCAGCAATCAGTGTTCAAACAAACATTAGATGGTGCGTCGGGTTCTTCGAGAGATCTCGCATTCTTAGCAGATTCTGGAGGAGTTGATTCAGAATCTATCCAAGCACTTGGTGATAAAGCACTAAGTGTTATTAGTGAAGGTCTTGGTGGTGCATTAGGAAATGTTAATCAGGGAGCAGGGTCTCTCGTACAAAGATTGTTATCATCTGGTAAAGCTGTTGTTCGTGGTGAGAATGTAATGATGCCAGATATTTGGTCTGGATGTGATATGTCACAATCACATACAATCACTGCACATTATAAAGCTCCTTATGGAAATAAACTCTGTATGTATACCGATGTTATTGTACCAATGATGCATTGGGTAGCATTAGCATATCCAAGAGCTACAACGACAAACAGTTATGGATCTCCATTCCTCGTAAAAGCATACATGCCTGGCGCATGGACTGTAAACCTTGGATGTATTACACAGCTTGAAATCAAGATGGACGTAACTGATGGAAATGTAAATTCCGATGGATTGTACACTGAGGTTGATGTCACAGCAACTATCACTGATTTATATTCAGACATGGCTATGACACCAGCAAACAATCCGTTATTATTCTTAAATAATACATCTCTTGTTAACTTCCTTGGAACAACATGTGGATTGAACCTTATCCAGTCACAATTAAAAGAGAAAGCATCATTAATCTGGAATAATACTATATCTAATATCAAGGATACACCTTCTAATGTTATGGATAATATTACTCAAAACATAGATAATATTATTATGAACTTTACAGGTTTATAAAGTTAAATATGTTAAGGGGAAATTGTTTATGACAAAGAAAGATATCCAGGAATACGAGGATAAATACGGCGAAGTACCAACAGACCGTGACGAGCGACTTGAATACATCATGTCCAAAGCAAAAGATAGAAGTCGCACATTTTCACCAGTAAAAAAAGAGATGGAACGTATTCGAAAGATAAAATGGAAGACATTAAAATACACAGTTTATCTCGTTCCAAAAGCATCTCCACGTCCAAGAAGATCTATGAATGGACATTTTTATGTAAATGGAGCTGCTGATAATAAGAGATTCTTTAAGAATTTTTATAAAGAAACTTTGGATGTACCAATTATTGATACTCCATGTAAGTTTTATTGTGATTCATATCTCCCTACACCAAATGATATGAGTCTAGTAAATCAATTTCTTGCGGAAATTGGTCTTATCAGACCAATTAAGAAGCCAGACTTTGACAATCTTGCGAAAACATACTCTGATATGACACAGGGCGTTTTATTATTTGATGATGCTCTTATCATTGAAGGTATCTCAAGAAAGTGGTATTCAGCTAAACCACGTATTGAGATCACTTTCAAATACATGGAAGAGTTTGATTCAGATTATAATAAAAAACGTATTTCTAAAGCAGTACGTCATAATTTAGGTGAGGAAAAGGAGACAAAAGATGGAAACTAGAAACAGAATATCAAATGGTGACATAGTTACACACTTTAAATATGGTGGTAACACGAACAAGGAGAAACAGGATAATCTGTATAAGTATAAGGTGATTGAAATGAATGCTCATGAAACGGATAATTATGAGCGAGTTGTTATTTATCAAGCACTTTATAATAATGCAAAAAAGGGTATTAAATATGGTGACATTTTTGTTAGAAAATACGAAGAATTTATGTCTGAAGTGGATAGAGAAAAATATCCACTTGAGAAATACCCACAATACACGCAGAGATATCGCTTCGAAGTAGAAGATGATAACTAAATAAAAGAGAAAGGAAAAAATAAACATGAGTAGAGGATATTATGGTTTAATTGGAAATCAGATCTATGAGATTATTTCAAGTGATTATAATACAACGTCTATAATCACACCATTTGGAAATCACATGTCAACAAAAGAAAGTGGACAGGCAATTCATGATGTCAATATAAAATTATCAAACTTGAGTACAAATTCTGCAACCAATAAGGAAATGGTTGATGAAGCAATTGCCAAGTTACAAACAGACAAAACAAAGAAAATCACAGCATTAGATAGTGTTTGTAAAGTATTTCTATCATACAGAGTGATTTCTGGCACACCGGATGCTCCTGTAACACAGGAAGGTCATACCAGCCCAGTTGTTGATGAAGGATGTCTTGTATCAAATATCACACTTCATCCAGCAATGTTCTCATTAGGATTAACCCTTGAGAATGAGTATGTATCAAGATGGGCTCTTACAACAGGAATCGTTAAATTCGAGAGAAACTTCGTTCAGGGGGTTCCACTTGGAATTAGCAGACATCGTCAAAGTGAGTACACACTTTTGATTGATCGTATCGTCATTGTACAGAAGAAATATGATGATATCAGAGATGTATGTATTCATCCATCAATCGAATACTACAATGACATTCATCCGGCTTCAGGAAATGTTGTTACACTGTATGATTCCAATGTTGAGGGTATTGACCTCAACCCAGTATATTTCAATGCTGCACCTAAGAAGATCACAATTCATCTTGAGATTGATCTTAACGACTACTTTGTTGTTGCTGATCGTGATGATATCGTTGCAATTCTTAATAAGAATATTGAAGATGAGAAGAATCTGGACGATAACAAAGGTGAGTTAACACCAGATCACAATGATGATAAGAGTGACGTTGGTTCTGATAAACCGGATATTACAGGATCTGAAGGTGACGGTAACCCGGATACTTCAGAACCATCAGAAAATCCTGATGATACAAAAACTGATCCACCAGCTGGAACAACTGGCGATATCAATCAGGATACATCATCTGGTGAAAATGGTGGCACCAAGACTGATACACCATCCACAGGACAGGATGGAAGTGATACAGGATCATCAAATACAACAGATCAGTCTGAGGGTGGATCAAAAGATACTACATCTGAGGAAACAGGTCAGAAAGATCAGCAGGACCCAAATGAATAATAAAAATATATAAGGCATGATACAAAATTGTAATGAGTGATAGTGTTGTGAGGATGCCACAACCTGTAAACAAGCCCTGTAACGGATAAACTTTGTATGCTCATAATTATTATCATTCATTTCCATTTTTGACCAACAATGGTAGAAATCCCAAGCCCATATGAGAGGCTTGGGATTTTTATCCCATTGAACAAAATGATAAGCATAAAAATAGACTTTAGAAAGGGGTGACGATGAATTGGCTACAATGATTAATGAAACGAATATGGTCAAAGATAGCATATTTCAATATGAAGAACGTTTGAAATCCCCAATTCGTCGATTTCAAGATAAATCATTTGTCCCTGTAACATACTATCATATCAATGGTCAGAAAACAACGACTGATCAAGGATACGGTGATGTAACTGAGATTCTTGGAAAAGAATCTCCTGTTAAATTTGAAAAGATCGAGGATTTCCCACTCTATGGAATTGATCAAATAGTATTGCAATTAAGCAATAATGATCAGGGACTTGACAGTGAATTTGAAAGTGACGCAATTGTAATGGCTGGTACAATAACACCATTACAAAATGATTATTTCATCATAAATCAATTAAAAGATCCATTTGTATTCAGAGTAACATCTGTAGAATATGACACAGTTATATCTAGTGGTTCATATAAGATTGGTTATATACTTGAGTATAATGATGAAGCAGTCACTGGTCAATTAAAAGATCAAACAGTCGATGAATTCACATGTATTCTTGATAATATTGGAACAAAAGATAAGTGTATTATCCAATCAGATACATATACAAAGATTCAGAAAATAGATGCTATGTATGATGAGTTATGTAATACATACATGGCATTTTATTATAATGAACGATATAATTGCTTTTTAGCTGATTTTGGAAATGGAATGAAATTATTTGATCCATTCCAGCTTGAGTTCATCATGGAACATCAATTGTTTAAACGCAGAAACTCAATAGATTCAATATTCATGGGAGAACAATTTGAAGATCCAAGGAGAAAAATCAAATATCAAAAGACAATATATCGATTCATTGAAAAAATGGATATGAACAAATTGTCATCATTTAATTATGTAGTATTCCCTGGTGTGAACAACCAACAAACTGCATTCAGCAAGTGGTTAGACAAATCCGTTTTGATTCTTGATATTCCAAAAGCATTTGATCCAAGCGGAGATCATACATATCAGGTGTTATCAAATGAATACGTGGATTCCATTAGATTAAATGGACCGACTGACAGCAAGTGTGCAGCGCTTATTCAGAGTTACGTAAGAAGAGAGGAATTATCAATTAATGATATTTCTCTTGATATTTGTGATGAAATTATGAATCTCGATGATGCAAATCTTGAGGTTTTCTTCTTCACACCAATCATATTATACATTATCAAAGATATCGTTCACAAAACTATTTGTGTAAATGATTAAAAAAAGGAGGAAAATAAAATGGGTAGAGATATTACCAAATTACATCCGGAACTCCAGAAAAAGATTCCGGAATTAATTGCAGCTTGTAAAAAGGAAGGAATCAATATTAAAATTGGTGAGTGCTTCCGAAGCGTAGCTGAGCAGGATGCATTATATGCTCAGGGAAGAAGCAAGCCTGGAAACAAGGTTACAAATGCAAAAGGAAGCAGCTATTCTTCAATGCATCAGTGGGGCGTTGCATTTGACTTCTATCTCAACATGGATATCGATAGAGATGGAAAAACAAGTGATGATATTTACAATAATGCTACAAGAGTTTTTAACCGTGTTGGTGCGATTGGTAAAAAGCTTGGTCTTGAATGGGGTGGTGATTGGAGATCAATCACTGATTTACCGCATTTCCAGTTACCTAACTGGGGATCAACAACTTCTAAACTGAGGTCCATGTATGGAAACTTTGAAGCTTTCAGGAAAACGTGGAATACTGCTTCGAAGATAAGCAGTCATGACACTTCAAAAAAGCACAATCCATTGAAGTCAAAGCATAAGACTACATATTCTAAGACGACTGAAGTTGCTCCAGCTCAGCATAGCAGTAAGGCATTTGTTGGAACGTACAAGGTTTCATCTGCATTACGACTTCGTACAGATGCATCGACAAAAGCACCAATTATCACAGTCATTCCAAAACATGGCAAGGTATCATGCTTTGGATACTATTCAAAAGATTCATCAGGTGCTACATGGTACTATGTATCATATGGTAAATACACGGGTTATGTATTAGCTGCGTATTGTCAGAAAAGTAAATAGGTAAGAAAAAAGGAGGTAACTCAATCAGTTTACCTCCTTTTTTATTTTTATCGTGTTTTTTACAGTCATAATAAAGTAAAATAATCCGAAAGGATCAATCATATGCCTGCTTTTTATGTGTGTGATTGTTACTAAGTAATATGAAGCAGGTCAAAATTATACCATAATGATATAAAAAAATAATGAAAGGAGACATATCATGTCATTTGATATGAATGAAGACCGTATCAATAGATGGAAATGCTTATTCTGCGGTTCTAAACATAAAAAAGTTATTGACCATATACGCAAGAGTGATGGAGCACATATCGGTGTTACATTACACTGCTGTAATTGCGGTCATATTGATAACTTTGCTTGGACAATGAAACTTGCAAAGCAATTAATAAATGAAAGCGAAATTGAAACTGATAACCCAATTATCAAATGTGGTTTATGTGAAAAAGATCTTGAATATTGCAAGAATCTCAAATGTCAGTACAGACCGACGATCGTAAAGGAAAAGAAACCGATGGTTCATTCAGCACCATCGACAGAGATATCACCAGCTCCAGTTAATATTGATCATGATGAGGTATCGCAGGCTGTTGAAAATCTGGACAATTTGCATATGCCAAATGAAAAAAGATCAGCTATACAAATGCCGAACTCTACGGATGATGCAAACAGGCTTCGTCCTGTTCTTGATGAATCACTTGTTGGAATGCCATACATACCAACATATTTAGATAAAGTCAACCGTGATCCACATCATCCACCAGTAGAGCCAAGACCTTGTCCAAAACCAATTCCACGGGATAATATTGAAAGACCTGAGATGAATGAACACATGAAAAATATGCCAGAACATTTTGGTCATGGTCCACGGTTAGAACAGGAACCAAATCTTGTAATTCCAGTTACTAATGGTTCAACAGGTAAGATTTAAAAAAAGAAAGGGGAAAATAAATGAACTTAAATACATTTAAAGGATTTGATTATGAATCCGTTGATGCAGATGAAGAGGTTATGTTATCAGAACTACCACTCTCTATCATCACGAATTCTATAAAGGAACAGTTCAGAGAACCGATCCGTTTTGGAAAGAATGACTTTGTACAGACATTTGAAACACGTTATGTTGTGACAAAGAATAACATGGATGAAGAGAACGAAGATGAAATTCATCATCTTTATGATCAGTTTATTTCATTCATGAGAGATATCTTTAAAGAAAAATTATCTTTAGGATTCCCATATCTTGAAGATATGCCGGAAGAACAACAGCTTCAGCTCATCCATTACACATATCGGTTCTTTATCATCAATCTGAAGCAGAACTATCTTTCATTCATCTTCAATTACATTGTAAAACACAAGGATGAATTGGCTGAGATTTTGCCGAAAAAGAAAGATGTTACTACAAACACACTTAAGAATATGATTGATGATGAAGCATATATCACAATCATGGCATCCATTAGTGATTGTATCACCCATATCCTTGAAGATAACAAAATCACTGTTGATGAGTTCATGGAGTTATCACGAGGTGATGACGCGAATGTTGAGAATGATTTCATCAATGAAAAATATGATGATTTCAATATCAATGGAAACTTCATTGAGCAGTATGCTGGATTGATTGATCCTATGACCAGAACAGAAATCGAGGTTCAGGTTAGAATGAAGATCATGCAGATTTGTCAAACAGAAGAAGTTATTCCTGATGAATTAACCGAGGATTAAAATATTAGATTCTCAATTACTATTTCTTATAGATGAGAACTAAATTAATGGGTGAGGTGAATAAAGTAAATTGAGTGAAGATAGATGGGATTTAAAGAAAATAGATGCCCAGATCGATGCATTAAAAGGATCACTGAGTGCACTAAAAAGTGCATGTCAATCAGCTCAAGGAAGTTATTGTACCGGAGCTGGTGTAAGCTGTAATACGGCAAGCATGTTGAAGTCTGTATGTGCAGCACAAATAACAGTGATTGAAAATGAAATAAAACTTCTCACATATATGAAGAAGCGAATATATTTTGCTAAACCTAATAGAGAGTATTTTGAGTAACTTATTAACAATTGTAATTTTGACATTAAGGAGGAAATAAATAATGTTTAACAATCAGAGTGGAGCATCAGCTCCGTTAAATCAGAGACCAAACGTAAACTCATCATTACAGTCATTTTTTGGACCGAAAATGATGTTTACAGTTTCACTGTGGAATGATAAGGTTTCCCTCAGTTGGACACCTGCAATTGGTCAGGATGCAAATGGAACCACACGATATGATCGTGACCACAGAATTAACACAGCATTATCAAGTGTTAAAGTAGGAACTATCGTTAAAGCATACGAGAAACACTTAAAAAAATATGTAGATAGAGAAGAAGAACTTCCGGAAGGAGTTATGAAGTCGATCGGGGTCAAAATAGGAGGAAACAAAAATACTGGCGCATTACCGAGCATCTTTTCAATCGGTGTTGGACGACGTGAAGGATCAGAAACTCCAGTGGTTGCCATTATGATTGCAAAAAATGTAACTGATATGGGAACAACACCAGAGAATGTGACTATATATGAGTGTAATGATACACCTATCTTAGTTGATTATGATCCAACAGCTGGTGGTGATACAATCGAGGAACATCTGTGTGGAGAAATCGATGTGTTCATTAATATTCTGAAACATCATATCGATTCATATGGAATTATTGAACACGCAAGACGTTACAATGCAGCATTATTCCCTAACAGCAGAAATAATCAGGTAGGAAGTCAGCAGCTTCCAGATAATCCAGCAAATATGGGATTTCCGGCAAATGGTGAAACTGAATTCGAATTCCCATTCAACGGCTAAATCAAATGAGTCTGAGACAGGTTAAAAAAATATCACTTGTCTCAGACTTTTTATTTCATTGGAGGACATAAAAAATGAGTGAAAAAGAACGAGTTATATCATTTGACTCTGTATTCCTAAATTCAGAGTCTATATTCATTGAGTATGTTGACATTATTCGTGCCACATATTATCCATTACTTAATCTAATGAGAAAACATGAAGAACACCCGCTATACGATTTATCAAAAATCAATAATTTATCAGTGGAAGAATTTGGTGACTGGTACATCGGTAGAAAACATCAGAACCCTTTGCTTGATCTATTTCCAGATGATAATATGAATCATCCTGGAAGTGTACTGATGGATAGTATATTAGATGAACAGATAGCAGAATGCCCACAGCTTTTAGAAATGGCACCGATTCTTAATGGTGCTCATGTCTTAAAAAATCTTTTTAAGGATGGTAATCAACTTGTAGAAGGAGGATTCTATATCTGGTATCCAACAATGAACGAATCTGTTATTAATGACATCAATACAACATTTGAATCAATCATGAAATACGGTCATATTTTAACAGGACCTATTGATGAAGCATTAACCCATGTACCAAATGATTCGACTTACATTTTTTCAGATATCACAAATATCAATGTCATGTATGACATTGGTAAACTAGCATATTCGTCTATAATTATCCCAGTTGAGTATGGTTATAATGCAAATGATGGTAAGTATATCATTGATTTTGATATGTTGAGAAAAGAGGTTGTTTTCAAGCTTGATGAATTTTATGCAACAGAGGACTGATTTTCGATTATCTCTTTAACAGCATTTTAAGGATTTAATAAAGGAGGAAATAAAAAATGAGTAAAGATTATTTTATGCAGAGTGGTAAAACACAGTATCGTACCATTGGATGTGATGAATACCCTGCAATCAATGTTATTAACAAAAACGACTTCCTGAGCCGTGCATCAACTGTATTTAAAACATACAATGATGTTTTAAAGAAGACATTAGGTGCTTATGGATCACCTACGATCATTACAAATTATCCATACAAAGATGTTACAAAAGACGGATACACTGTCTGCAGAAATATTGAGTTTGACAGAGAGGAGAGTTCAGATCTTGATAAAGTGATAGGTGGAATGATCTCAGATATCTGTGCTAAATTAAACTATGCCGTTGGTGACGGTACAACATCTGCAATCGTTGCAACAAATAAGATCTTCCAGGAATTATTCGGTAACAGTATTGCTACACAGTATGGTGTAGAGATTGGTGGTAAGAGAATTCGTCCGAAAGATTTCATGGAGATCTTCAACAATATCAAAGATGAGATCGTGGGTGAACTTGAAAAGAAAGCAATCCATATCACTGATGATAATCTTGTTGACATCATTAACAAGATTGTCACCATTTCAACGAATGGAGACAAAGAAATCATTGATGGAATTACAAAGGCATATGAAGAGATTGGATTTCCGGCAATCGTCTGTGAGAAGTCAGAAAATCACAAAACATATTGCGAGATCACAAACGGATATCAGGCTAAATGTATTCTTGCTGATAAGATCTACATCAACAACGATAACAGAACAGCAACCTATCAGGATGCTGATGTTATCATCTTTGGCGTAAAAGTTACAGCTAAAGATTATGAGAAGATCATCAAGCCAATCAATGAGGTTTCAAAGGCATGCCACAGAAAACTCCTCTGTTTAGCACCATGGTATGACGAAGTGTTATTAAATGGAACGATTAAGAGAGATCTTTTAAATGAGTATGAGCGTGAGCACGAAATTAATCTCGTTATCTGCAACTACTTTAGCAGCTCAAAAGCAGCATTACAGAGAATTCAGGATCTTGCAGTAATTCTCGGTACGAATGTCATTGATCGTACACTTGAACTTGATCTTATTGACAAGTCAAATGATCTCGAGGGAAGATTCATTGATGTTATCAATTGTTTTGATCGTGGAATTGATAATATTCTCATTGCTCCGAATCTTGAGAGTAATCACCTTGTAAAATGCAAGGATGGTCAGATTGATGAAGATCGTAAGAAAGGAACAATATTCAATCTTGGATTTACGGATTATGCTGATATCAGTATGACATCATCTGTATTTAGAAATACGCATTATGACGAAGGTCTTTACAAGTTATCTGTAGAAGATGCAAAGAATTCTTATGCAGATGCAATTGAGAAATTCAAAGAACTTGGCACATATACAAAGGAAGTATATGATTCTCAGGCAAGATATTGCTCACTTAGAATGAAGATGGCTACCCTTTATGTAGGTGGTGTGTCTGATCTTTCAGGAAATATGTACAAGGATGCCGCAGATGATGCAATTCGTGCTGCTGATTCAGCATTTCAGTTTGGATATATCAAAGGTGGTAATTTAACGATCATCGAGATTGTTAATGAAATGCTCAACGATGCAAATGATCCGGTTAGAGAATACATCCTTAAAGCAATTGGAAATGGATTCATGGACGTATACTACGAAGTATTATTCAATGCATTTCCGACTGACAGAATCAATCATCTTGGTGCAGATGCTATCACGAGAAAAGATATGGTTTTGGATGTTGAAAAAGTTGTCGATGTATTCGTATCAAATGGAATTAAGATTCCGCGTGATAAGATCAAAAAATATCTGAATGATATCATTGATAATCCAAACGCCATCAAGATTGGTGATACAACAAAAGATGAGTTTGATATTGGTGAATTGCTTGTATACTTCTCATTGCTTGAAGGAAAGGTATTCGATCTTTCAATTATGGATTTCTCTGACAATGTAATCAACAGTATGAAGACAGATGCAGAGATCTTGACAGCAACAACAGAGCTCCTTTCTATTATGGCTGTTGGTAACCAGGTTGTCATGGGTTCATGGAACCATAACAAATTAGGATATTAAAATTGTACATGAGGTGACCGAGATGGAAACATTTCAGACCATTAATGACTTTTTGGATAAACCGTTTGGAGAAAAGGAAGAGAAATCTAAGGATTTCGAAAGGAAATTCTCAGAATTAGACTCTAATCGGAAAATTAAAGTTGTTGGTTTAACCCAGGTGGAGGATGATTATCTCCTCCACCTTACAATTGGATCAAAAACGAATCCAACTGAATCATATGATGTGGTTTTATTATTCTTTACGGATGATGATTCGATAAAGAAAGAAATCACATTCAAAAATTACTATGTGAAATTCTTTTCAAATAGTCCATCATTCATATATCAATATGCTGTATTATATAAGCAGAACGGATTTCTTATTGATATGCTTTATGATAAATTGGATGAAAAATACAAAGATACATTGCCTGATAAAGTGAATAAAGATCACAAATTAAGTTATGACAGTTCAATTTATTGTGCATGTAGATATCTGCAGAATCATGGTGGATATTTTAATAAATATCTAAATGGTGCTAGTCATAAGAGATCCGAGCAGTTTTTCAGAGAGATCAAGGATTTTTCGGATGTCAAGATGATCAATGATATTCGAAATATGGATAAAAAGATCGATAAAGAACTTGCTGAAAATAAAAAGAAATCCAAAGAATTAAAACGAAATTCCCGTGGTAAAACTTCATCTACGAAGTATACAAAAACTGTCAAAGCATCAAAAAGCACATTGTCGTCTGGAAATGCTAAGACAAAAATTGTACGTCCTTCTAAAGGAATAAAGACTCGTAAGATAAAACCACGATGAAAAATATAATATAAAATCGCTAATGACGATTTGGTTTATATATTATCAATTTGGAGGTGCAGAAATAAAATGGCAAGGCGAAAAAAAGAAGAAACTCCAGAAGAGATCGCAAAGCGTGAAGCTGATCTCGAACGATACGCTAAACGTAGTGCAGAAATTAATACATGGAAACCCCGTAAATCCGAGGAGGTGATTACTGAAAGTGATGGCAATATCTTTATCGTAAATTTCGATAAAGTATTTAAAGGACCTACAGATGTGAAGAAGTACAATAATTTTTGTGTAAAGAAATCGTCTTATGAAGAACATCTTAAGACATTTTCTCGATACATTAATTATTTCATTAACAAGTACGACCCGGAAAATGAACTTGTTAGCGCATATTTCAATCTCAAGTATAATATGGATTGTCGTCATCTATTTACGAGAGACAATCCAAATGCTTTAATTGAGATGATTTATGATGTAATCTTTACACCATCTATTTGCGAAAAGATTCGACGTATGGTTCATGATAATTATCTCGATGATATTGAGAAACCATCAGATGATGAGTACAAACAGGCAAGTGATAAGAAGTATCTGGAATCACTTGAGTTTAAAAACAAGCATATTGAAATCCTTTTAAGAATTTCAACAGCTCAAAAAATCATCGTCCCAGTCATGTACCACTACTTCACAATTAATCACATCAAACCTGATGAGTTGACCGCAAAGAAAGACATATCAATTGTATACGATTTCTTTGAACCTACTTTTGGACTCTTTGAAGATGATGTCAATATGTTCAACAAGCTTTACGTTTACATCAAACGTAAAGTAATTGACTCATGTTTCCATAATGAGAAGATCTTTAAACAAAGAGAGATCTTTGGTGATGATCCTGGTTTGTTGATTGAGAAATTCGTAAAAAAGCAGCTAATTAGTGAGAATATTGTAAAGTATCACTTTAATGAAGTATGGGATCCAAAGAAGAAGAAGTACAAGGAGAACCTGATTGGTCTTAACAAAACCATCATCAAGTATCAATTGCTCTTCTTTGTCAAGGAAATCTATTCGAAGACATTAACTGAAATGACAAATGTTAGAGATGCAGATGGATTATCAGCATCTGATAAGATGGAAATGAAACTTACAAAGATGGATAAAGGTGTTATTATCTTATCTGAAGTTAATATCAAAGATACACTTAGACGTCTTAGTGAAAACGGAATTGTTATCAGTGATGATGAAGTTAACTACTATCTGGATCATTGTATTAAGAGTGATATCCAGACACAGATGTTACGATCTATTAACTCAAAAGAATTTATGAGTTATCGCGATCAATACATAGTTCCACGTCGTCAGACACAGATGCTCACATTGTTAACCAAGAAGAAATTATTGGTACAGAGTATGTGTAACCCGAATCGTAAGTATGAGAGACCTGTATTACCATTCATCCTGACAGGAAATGTTTCTGGTAAAGTAAATACAAGAATGGTTCGAAATTCAAAACTTCTTGCGAAGATTGAGGATGACAGCGACTATCAATATCTTGTAAACTATAAGTACAAAGAAATGGAAGAATTACATCCAGGATATATCAAAGGAATTCTGAGTACTTTCATTTATACTAAGTTTACGTATGTAACATATGAAGAACCAGAAAAGACTGGACTTGAAATTGAAGCTCCAGAAGATCAGATTTGTCATGAAGTCATTCAATTTTTAAAGATGATTTAAAAAACAAGAGAGATGATCTCATTAAATAATATGAGTCATCTCTCTTTATAATCGGAGGTAAAGAAAATGGGAAATATTAGAAATGGTATTGTGAAAGCAATCAATGGATTTACAACACCAGAAGCACTGACAACCGAATTTATTAAGGATGTATGTTTATCTGATTATACACTTGAAACAATTCGTGGTGTATTGATTAATCCAGTAAAATCTAGGTTCATCCCGAAAGATGAATCAAGAAATGATGAAGAATCATTGATGTATATCTCTTATGCATTGATGCATCTGCTTGGTTTTAAGAAATGCTGTAATGAGGTCTTTAAGATCTTTGAAGAGAAGAGCATCAATGATCTGGAAAAAGGATATAAAGAGGAACCAGAAGATAACTTCTACACATATATCGTTTATGGTGCTGATACAGCGAATGAATCCAAAGGGTATATGTCAAAAGTTATTCCATTCGAGGGAGCGTTCCTATATGTTGAGTACCTCAATTCGAGAAAAGACTGGAACAGAGAGATCCGTGTATACTTTGTTGGTCCATGTGCAAAATCTGTCTACAAAAAATACAAGGATATCAAAGATGCAGTAATTCAGTGGATTGATATTGATTCGAAAGCTGAATCTACACGAAAAATCATGGTTTACTCAATGAGTAACAGAGGTGGCTGGAGAATGCAGACATCAACAGTTCCTTCGACAATTATTATGGATCATATTGAAGGAGACATAGATGAGATCACGAAGATGATTAATCGTTCTGCAAATATTGCAGAAGAACTTGGAATCAATAAGACTGTTGGTGTATTATTACATGGACCACATGGAAGTGGTAAGTCCACAATTGCACGATATCTGTCATTGATTCTGAATCGTGCATTAATACTCACAACATCAGATAATCTTTCTGAGGCAATTGAGTTTATCCAAGGAAATCGAAGTGGAAAGAAGTTCATTATGCTTATCGAAGATATCGACTTCATGTTCACAGATCGTCGTAAGCAGGCTGTTCCAAAGAAAGGTTCTAACGCATCTTCAGATCAGGACTCAACATTTGAGAATGATAATGATGATATGAATAAACGTACATCATTACTTTTCCAGGTTCTTGACGGTGTACTTTCAAATTCAAATCTTATCGTAATTGCCACAACGAACTATTTTGATCGCCTTGATCCTGCACTTATTCGTGACGGTAGATTTGATTATAAGATTGAACTCAAAGGTCTCGATTATGAGACATCTGTAAAAGTATGTGAGAAATTTGGAGTATCACCGGATGATGTTGATCTTAAGAATTGGAAGTTACCAATTCCACCGGCAACACTTCAGACAGTATTGTTAAAATACAAGGTTACAAATATCAACACATATGATCCGAATAAGATCATTGATAGTGGTGATGAGAACTAAAGATAAAAAGAGGAATACGATATTATTTCGTATTCCTCTTTTTTTTATTTTTGTAACTTAGATTGCAAATACTTCTTGTAAACTTCAGCATCATGTTTTCCAATGTAATGGAAATCACATGCTTCCTCAATATACTTGATCTTTGTGTCAAGAAGTGAATCATCTACTGATTCTGAGATGTCTTTATCAATCTCTTTATCAATATAGTTTGATGCGTGTTTCCACTGAGTCTTCAGCGTATCAAGTGTTCTCTTGATAGACGGATGCATCATCTGTAAATCAGCACACATGTATGCAGTATAGTAATCTTCGTGTTTTCTGAGATTACTGTCAATCAAGATAGTTTCAATATTCATCTTTGAATTTACCACATGATCAAGTTTTTCCCGATTATATGCAATGACCATAACAGGCTTATCTTCATAGAAATAAACTTTACAGTACGTCTGCAATCCACTACTTTCCCACTTAGAAGCATATTTAAAGTGAATATGATACTTTTTCTCAGCTTCCTCAATTGTATAAGTCGCTGATTTGAATCTTCTGGCATCAATTGCATCTTCATTTAATATGGTATATTTTGATAAACGCTCACGCACATATGCTTTTCCAGTCTTAGTAAGCATTAATCCGTTGATCATTTTCGCTCCCATAAGACCTAAAGATGCAAGCTCATTGATTGCTGTTGCATACAATTTTGCTGAAACAGACTCCTGATACCATGAAACACCATCACGTAGAGTTTCTTCATATAAACCAATCAGTTTATCTGTTGATTCATAATAATACTTTTCATCTATGCTTCCAGCATCATAAAGCTCACCAGCTTCAAGAATTGCTTTCATGCATAAATTTGCTTTTTCTTTTGAGAGATCTTCAACTCTCGCACGATATTCAGGATTTGTATCATAACCATCAATTGATTTTAATGTCGAAATCCTCTTATCGTATGTGCTAATATCTGTAAACATGATATATCCTCCTTATACCCTATTTGGTTTAAATAGTTTTGCAATATTTGGAGCACCACCAAATATCGCGTTGCATATTTTTCTCCATGCCTTTAATATCTTGTCATCACCATTTTCAGATACTGCGAGTAACTCCATATATCTTGCTTTAACTTTGTTAAGCTCATCATGAAGTTCTTCCTCTAATTCAGGAGGAAAATCAGATGATCTGATATCAGCTTCAAGCTTTTTGATTGTCTCTTTACAGCGTTCCTGTGTAGTTCCATGAATTTCGAGAAGACCAATAAAGATTTCATCCATACAATTATTAAGATCTCTCATAATATCAAGACCCTTTGAATGTTCAACCTTTATTTTTGATACATCTCCAAGTTTTTCCAAACCTGTAATCAAGTCACTGCCGTATCCATATGATGTAGCGAAACTGTCTGCAAACAATTCACCTTTTTTACCATCTAATGATAATAATTGAACTGGTAGAGATATTATGAGAATAAATGGAAGTGTTAACGTAGATGCAATGAATCGTATTGTCTTTTGAAACATTCCAGTTCGCAATGCTTTTTCCATTGCACGCTTATATTCCTGATCTTTACGCTTTCGTTCAGGTTTTGATGCATAGATCTTATTCCAGTATTTTTTGGTATTTTTAAGGTATTCATCTTTAATTTTATTATGATCTTCGATCGACTTGTTATTTTCAATAGAATTTGCATAACCAGGATTAACTAAGCAATCTACCAAAAATGAAATCATATGATATTTTGAATAATCAAAATTATGACCGAATTCATGTAATAAAATTGCAGTTAATTCATGAGCTGATAAGTTGATATCTTTCTGGAGTAATCCAGTATACGCATATACTGTAAATACTGATCGACCTGATGTGTCATAAAATCCACGATCTGTTCGCTTTTCAATATAATCTTTTGATTCACCAAATAATAAGATTGATTGGATAGTAACGGTATATGCGTTTTTTACATTACTTGGTATCCAATAAAGCACCATCTTTTTCAATCCAAAGACTTTAGCAAATATCTTTTCAATCTTCTTTGTTTCAACATATTTATTTGGGTTTGAATCATAACCATCGGCTCTTGCTCGTTTAATAATTGAATCAAAGAGCATCTCTATCTCTTCAAATTCTGGAAGCTTACCGTAGTAAGCTTCCATAAATAATTCATTATTTCCCATATCTCACCTCATTAATTAAATGACCGATAGAAATCACGGACACGATTTACTGTGTTTGGATTCATCTTGGCATAGATATAGTGATCCTTATCCGATGATAAGATAGCCTGTTTGTAATCATTTGTAATACCAATGATTCCAGAAGCATTCATATCAAATGATTCAAGGAAAGCAGATACTGATCCGTCTTTCTCAGAGATATCATGTGCTAATTCTGAGAATGGAATTGCAAGATCCATATCTTTTCCGGAGATACCTTCTGCATTTTCTGTAAATACTCCAGCTCCGTTTTTAACCGTAGGTTTTGTGACCATTTTTGCTGCATTAAATCCAGGATATAATACCCAGTCGTATGTTACAACAAGTCTTACGATAATCGTAGGTTTACCATTAACCAACTTCATCTGACCAAAACATCTACATGAGAACTGTGGAATCATTCCACGTACGATTTCACCAGCAAATCCCTGACCAACAGGACCGCTTGCGGTTACAATATGAGCGAATAACTTATCGCCTTCTCTATGAGGACTTCTGATCTTGTGTGATCGTCTCTCAAGTTCAGCCGTACGAATTCGTTTCTCAGATAACTTCTGACCATCTATATGTGGATATGGATGATCCATTTCACCAAACCAATCATCAGTTGCAAGCTGTGATTGGATCTTATCGGATTGCAAGCACTCCATGATATTATCACCAAGATACTGTCTGACATTACGGTTCATAAGTTCAAATACATGTAAGCATGCATCAAACTCTAACCACCATTCATTACCAGGACCCTTCTTTGTATCAAGATTTTGAATTTTCATATCACTAGGAGATGTCTGCTCTGCAAAATAAAATAAAGCATCTGATTGATTTTCCATTTTAAAACACCTCATTTCTTTTTGTTTATATGGCTTATACCTTTGTTTTCCATAGGAAAATGCGTCAAAAAGATAAAAAAAGAAGATGAAACGAAATTTCATCTTCTTTTATGTAATTTACCGAGCCAGTAATCTGAGGAACAATTCCAGATTATCTGGGATAACTGCAATATCTAATGGAATTGCTTTGCATACACCAATTGAGACCACGTTGTTTCTAATCTGCTGACGCATCTCGTGTTCTTTAATGGTCTTGTCAAACAAAGATACCATTCTTGCAAATACTGCATAATCCGGTTCATCTCCCTGCTCAGTTTCAATTGCAACAAGATATAAATCCTGCTTCATGTCATCATCTTTGATTTCATGATTTTTAATGAATGCTGTTGTGAATTCAACTCTCTGATCTGTCGTTACCATTTGTAACCCCTTTCTTTACCCTGGTATTTTATCTTTGGTATTTCCAGGAACCAATATTTTTTTAGAGCAACTTGATTATATTATTCATTTACTCAAGTTGATAATATATAATTAAAAGTAGTCATTATCCGAATCCATTCAATCTTTTTTTATATCGAAAACCAGATATTAAGGTTACTATATACCATTTAATTAGAAAAAACATAGCACACCTTATTAACAAACAAAGAAAGGAATGGTGTGAAATGTCCAAAGTTTTCTATGAACCAGCCTTTGGGTTGGATTCTTTTAGGAAGCCTCTTGTATACGAAGATTGGCAGGTTGTTGCACAATCAATCATTATTGTGTTATTTGGTCGACCTGGGTTTTACCCATCAATCCCACAGTTGGGAGTTCATATACAGGATCTTATGTATGAGAAAATCGATGATATAGATACTGACAATTTACGAGGTATTCTCGCACATCAGCTTGAAGTATTTTCAGATATAATACAAAGTGACGACATGAAAATTGCTATAAAAAATACAACAGGAGGTAATCCTGTACTCATTATTGCATTGCCTATTTATACAGGTGATGAAAGGAGCGCTGTTGCTGTAACAATTACAGCAACTGAAGATGGTGGTATTCAGTATAACTATGAGAAAATCGATGATTCTCTATTAGCGAAGATATAATTAATTTAAGGAGGAAATAAGAAATGGAAGAGACAAAAAGAAATGAAGATTTGTCAGTAGCAAGCCTTATCTCAAGTTCAGGTGGTGATCAGTCATCTACTAAAAATGAAGAGACAAATGCACCTGCTACATTAAAGAGTTTAATTAACTCTACACACAATACAAAAGAACAAACTGAGGAGAAAGAAGAAATCTCCCCATTAGATGCCGCTATTCAGGCTAAAAATGATGGAAAAATTGGCGGTTTTGTTACAGAAGCAGCGAATCCTGATGATGAAGCTGCATTAAGAAATCCACTCGATACCGATGAGAGAAGAGAGGATTTATTAAAGAAAATGAATGAAATTGATACCCTTAGCATAAAAGCAAAATCAGTTATCGGTATCAAGAAGCCTCAGTCACCGGGTGAATATGCTCTTATGATGGATGACATCAACAGCATTGAAGTTAATCCGGAAACTGGAGAAGTTACAAATATCCCAGCATCTGAATGGTTCATTCCACGTACACCAGAAGTTGAGGAAGAGATCAAGAAGATTGGTCTTGACAAGAAACCTGGTGAGGAATCAACGGATGAAACATCTACCGATGATAAGACAAAGGAATATCATGATATCGATGTTGATACTATGGTAAAAGAAACTGAAAAAGATCGTGTTGTTCATATCTTGATGGATAAGACAGGTCTTGGACAGGACATCGAATTTACTGAAGAAGAGAGAAGTAAAATCACTTCTTCAAATTTGATTCATCTTGTTGAAGTTGAAGATAAGGATCTTAAGATGGTTTCATTCCAGAAGCCTGATCCGACGATGCCTTATCTTGCAGCAATTTCAAAATATCAGCTTTCAGTATCAAAGGTACCTATGACATTCCCGGCATCAGGATTCAAAGCAGAAATGACTGGATTATCATTCGGAGAGTATTCAGATATTGCTCTTGATCCTGGAGATAATTCAAGTGACTATGTCAACTATGACAAGATGCGTAGAAGAATGTACATTGTGTACACACATATGGTGAACTCATCAATTGGTGACTTCAAAACATTCGAGGAGTTTCTTGACAAGTTTGCATATGTTGATCTTGCACTTGCTGTATATGGTCTTGTTATTGCAACACAGCCTGAGATGGATGAACTTACATTTACATGTAAAGAAGGTTGTGGAAAGCAGTTCACATACAGATACTCTCCAAGATCAATCATCGATTTCAACAGTGCAGATGTCGGTTATCTCAATAAGATGGAAGAGATCAACACAGCTGATCCTACAAAGAGAATTGAGATCGCAAATAATTCTGCAGTACGCAGAGTAAATCGTATTGTATTACCACAGTGCGGCTGGTTAGTTGATATCGGCATGATCTCTTGTGGTGATTACTTAACGAAGATGATCTCATATGTAAACGACGTATATGAAAAACTCGATACAATGGATGACAATGATCCTGAAATTATCGAGATCGGAAAGAGACTTGAGATGTTACCAATTCTCCATGCTATCAGAATGATCGCTATCCCAGGAGAAAATGGTGCATACTATAAGCTCGATACAATTGATGGAATCATTGATGGTATTTTATCAATGCCACCAGCAGATTACAATGTCCTTAGTGCAGCTTGTGGTAAGTATGTAGGAAACTACAGCATCTCATTTGCAATGAAGAATGTTGAGTGTACACATTGTCACAAGAAGATTGATCGAATGACTATCACCCCAGATGAACTGGTTTTCTTGATTGCCCGACAGCTCGGCAATACAGAGATTTCGTTCGACAATTCCCTGTATTAATCAATGATTTTTTAGGTCTTTTCAAAGGTGAGTTATCATTAGATGATATACTTTGGAATTTACCGAAAAAGCGTCTTTTTGAATTAAGGGATTCTCGTGTTGAGCAGTTAAAAGAAGAACAGGAAGCGAATGACAATGCTATGAAGAGGATGGAAAGTGAATCCATTCGAAACCAGATTTTAGCACCATAAAACCTTTTATCTACACGAACTTAAAATTATGAATAAAAAGGTGAAAGGAAAATGAAGAAAAGTCGTACAGAATATGCTTCTATACTTTCTTGTTCAAAAATCGAATATCTGGAAGAGATTGTTGGGATGAAATATAAAAAATTCATCCGGTTTTATGAAATCTTGAAGGACCAGTCCGAATACATCAAAGATATGAAGTACGATATCACAGATATCGACGAATTATCTGCAACGATTGTATTTACAAAAAACGTATCATTAGATGATAAGAAAGATATGATCAGTGAGATGGAATCTGCTGGTTACAAGATCGATTCGAAGATCACTGGAAAGAAAGTGAAACTGAAAATTAAATATAAGGAATGATTAAAGTGGATAGAAGATTGAAAATATATCTTCTATCCACTTCCTTTTTATTCCCTGTTTTACATCTACATAATGAGAAAGTCGTAACGCTTCGAATAATTAAAAAGGAGATAAAAAACGTAATATGGATTTCATCTATATATTATTTATTTAGATGAACTTACGAAGTGTAAAGAGAAAGGAGTAACTAAAATGCCTGAAGTTCAAAAATATAATTTGAAAGAGAAACTATTAGACGCTGATAGAAGATTAAAGGGAAGTCCATCAGTTGTTGGTATGAGTTCTCTCACACATTTCAAATATAATAACTCAACAAGAACTCAGATGTTTACCGCGCATATCAACCAGATGTTAAATCAGCCAGATCCGGATTTTCCGGGTGTTATGACAGGAGCTGAGAATACAGTTGGTAGAAACTCATCTGGGTATAAGAAGTTAAAAAGTGACATTGAAATCTATCGTAAAGTCGTAAAATACGGTGATCTCTTAGAGGTTCCTTTCGTATACCAATTATTTTATTGGGATAAGACCAAAAACCGATATGATGTGTACACAAGAAAACCTGCAGAAGATCTTGGACAGAATTATGGTTATTTATATAATAACGAAAAGATCGATTCAATCGAGGTTGGTGATTCTGTACCAAAAGGAACAGTCCTTGCAAAGTCAACATCATATGATGAGTATATGAATTATCGATTTGGATCGAATCTCAACACGATGTATACACTTGAACCATTTACATCTGAAGATGCAGCAATTATATCAAAACATGCATCCATTAAATTAAGTACCATTCATTCTGAAAAGATTGGCTGGGGATGGAATACAAATGATATCCCATTGAACTTATTTGGTGATGATGAGCATTATTTGCCATTACAAAAACTTGGTGGATATGTAGAAGGAAATATTGCTGCAAGTAGACCAAAGATTAACGAGCAGATGTTGTTTGACCTCTCACACAGAAATCTATCTCTGATCAGAGATGGTGATCGTAGTGTATTCTATAATGGATATGGTCAGATTGTGGATTATGATATCTATTGTAATAATCCTGACATTCCGGATAATTCATTTAATCATGAGATCCTCGAATTGCTGGAAGCACAAAATAAATACTGGAAAGAGATCCAGGATGTGTGTCAGGAGATCATTGACAGTGGAAAAGATTATACATCAAAAATTGATCGATTATACGATCGATCACTGAAATTTATTGATTCAAATCCAAATCGTAAATGGAATAATGGAAACTCAGTATTTGGTAATATTGAATTCCGTGCACATATTGTTGAAATTTCACCACTTAGTGAGGGTGGAAAGTTTACAGCTCGATTTGGAAACAAATCTGTTGTATCGAAAGTTGTTCCTGATGCTGATATGCCATTTAGTGCAGATGGTAAACGTGTTGATGTTATGCTTAACTTATTAGCAATTACCAACCGTACAACTGGATTCGTTCCACATGAGATGGAGATCAACTGGATTACAGAACTTGCAGTTGACAAGATGAAAGCGATGGAAACTCTTGCAGAACGTGAAGAGTTATACTTCGATATTCTTGGATCATTCAATAAGGAGCAGTGTGCTTATTTCCATAAGAAATACACACGATTGACTAAGAAAGAAAAGGAATCATTTATGGATGAAGTCATGAAACGTGGATTTGTAATCTATGTAGATTCCATTAACGAGGATGAATCTATTTTCTTTAAGATTCGTAAATTATATGAGAAGTATGATTGGATTAAACCGATCACATTATTTATCCGCAAGTGGGGTCATATATATCATATCTGTAAGAAGTATTCTCCAGGTAAGATGTATTTCATGCCATTGAAACAAACAGATTCTCGTGGATTCTCAGCTCGTAATACTGGCGCAATTAATATGAAAGAGCTTCCAGAAAGATCTTATAAGAATAAGAGAAATGAAGCCCCAGTGTCTGATACAGCAATCCGATTTGGTGAGTATGAATCAATGAACTTCTTAATTGGATTGGAACCAGAAGAACTTGCAATTTTCCATGCATGTTATCGATCATCACCAGATGCAACCAGTGATCTCACGAAAGCACAGTTCATCTCAAGAGGTATCAAAACATTCAAAAAATTCTACAAGTCAAGATCAGCGGAAATATTCTCTGTGTTCTATAAGCATCTTGGTATGGAATTGATGTTCTCAGATAAGAATAAATCTGTACATGGAATTGATACTGTTTCAATCAAGTCACATATTTATAAGGGTAAAACATACATGATGACAGATTATGAATTTTACAAGATGACTCTTGAAGATAAGATTCGTGAAAAGATTCTTGATAAGAATGTCATCATGAATAAGAGTGAACTTGATAAACAGGTGAATGATGCACTTACAAAAGGTACTGATTTCATATTAGGACCGAAAAACAATCTCACTGCTTATGGAACTGAAGAACTTCCTGATGCAATTGAAAGTGATTATATTCCATACAAGAAAAAACTTGCTATGAAAGAAGCTGAGGAATTAGCCAAATCTACAGCAAATGAATCAGAGGAAAAAGAATCTAACAATTAATTAGTGATGAGTAATTTGCCAACACTCTTCACTTCCAGGATTCAGGGATGATAAAAATCATTCTTACTGTTAAATGGTAAAACCTCCGGAATAAGAAGACCATGCTTTTTGAAGTGTGGTCTTCTTTTTTCTTGTAAAAATATGAAAAAAAGAAGGTAAATCACAAAATGCAAACTGTTTTAATTTCGGTAAAAGAAGTTTCATTATTGATAAAATTGAATGATATTATCAATGATGAACCATTTAATCAATTATCTATCAAAATGGGACCTGATCGAGATTACATAATAGATGTAAAATCAATGCTTTCAATGATATCAATTTTTAACCATACTATGTATATGGTGATTGATGGGGATAAATCAATCATTAACGATATGATAGATAGGATTGAATCAATTGAGGGAATGACTATTATTGATTTATAATATTATTTAAACAAAAGCATTAAAGAGTAGAGTTATATTCTTTTTGTGTGATGACAAGGTGGTAAAGAGAGGTCTGAATCTGGTTTTATTCAGACCTCTCTTTACTATATCCTTAGAAAGGAGACATCATAAAGTTGAATAAGATATTATCAATTCAAGAAACAAAAGAAGGGATCATAGATTTTTTATACAGTAGACCTGAATATGCAAGGCATGTAAATGGTGATGAAACATATGGTGGAGAATATCAAACACGGTGTCCATACTGTGGTGATAGTCAAAAAGAGTTTAACACAGGACACTTCTATATGAAGATCGTTATTCAAAGCAAAAGTGTAATACCAGTTCATTGCTTTAAATGCAACTATAATGGTATTTTAACACCAGAAGCTTTAGATCTTATGGGTTGTAATGATCCAGAGTTAAAGAATGGTCTTACATTTTTGAATAAGACTGGAAAATATGATAGCATCACTCAATACAGTGAGGATCAGTATAGGTATTTTGAACGTATTATGCCAGAAGAATATAGATACCCTAATAAGTTAAAATATATAGATGATCGGTTAGGAATTGATTTTACAATTGCTGATTATAAAGATATGAAAGTTGTAACTTCATTATATGATTTTATGATTGCAAATAATATTAAAAAGAGCCCATTTTTTGATCGACAAACCAGAATGCTCATTGAAAGAGACTATGTCGGATTTTTATCATCAGGAAATAGCCACATCCTATTTCGTGATATAACCAATACTCACAAATTCTCATGGATTAAATTTCCAATTGATGAAGAAAGTGCAAAAAATAAAGTTTGGTATGGAATTTCGACGGAAGTCGATATATTCACAAATGATGAAATAACTGTAAATATGGCAGAAGGTGTTATGGATATTATTGGTGTATATAAGCATATAAATACAAATAGTAAGAATACCATGAACCTGGCGATCACTGGTCAAAATTACAATTCACTCATATTACATCTGATAAATGTAGGATTAGTTGGTGGAAATGTAACCATTAATATTTTTGCAGACAATGATGCAGTTTATGGAAATAAAAACAACAGAGCATCAACTGAGAAATTCCTAAAGAAGTATTTAACAAAATACAAACCATTATTCCGTAGTATCAATATCTTTTATAATCTCAAATCTAAAGATTATGGGGTAAAAAAAGAAGATATTATGGTAAAAAAAATAGCAATATAAAAGAGGTAGCATAAATAAATGCTACCTCTTATTTTTTTATTCCTTCATACGATTTATCTAACCTAACACGACATCAGTTAACCATGTCTCGTCATCTTCATCACCAAAGTTTCTAATAATAAATTTACGCATTTTTTTTGTACCTCATTTTCTTTTTTTAGTTTTCGTTCATACAAGAAAAAATATAAGGGCAATCATTAATTTAATGATTGCCCTTATTATTAACCGTTCTCTTCTTCGGTATCATCCGGTGCAGCTACCGGCTCCTGATCATCAGTCGTCTCTTCGTCGTTTTCTTCTTCGCTATATGCAATTGCATTCATCTCAGCTAACAGGGAAGATGCGATTGCTTTTACGTCGTCTTCAGATAATGACTTTTCTGATAACATGGAAGATGCGATTGCTTTTACATCCTCTTCAGATAATGGTTTTGGTGCAGGATTTTTCTTACTGTCAATTTTACCTTTGATCATTCTGATTCCTTCGATTGCAGCAATAGCAATGAATCCGCATCGCTGTGCACTAACATCAGCTTTCAATGCTTCGAATTCCTTAACTGGAACGGCTCCAATCTTCTGGAGATGCTTAAGCTGTCTTGCTTCCTTGCTGAATTTTCCGATGGTTTTCTCGCCTTTTTCAACTGTTTTTGCGGCTGTCTCAAATGTCT
>ULRP01034643.1_pt1 | contig 44006 bp, 27 predicted proteins | sample 1955521 | NCBI WGS metagenome assembly ULRP01 (sample SAMEA4835685, study PRJEB28245) | human gut metagenome | biome: gut microbiome; material: fecal sample | place: Denmark | collected 2008
GCTACGGTAGTTACCTCTGGGTGCTGACCTGTCTGGATAGCGTACTGCTCAGCAGGCAAACCATAAGCATCGTAACCCATAGGGTTCAACACGTTATAGCCATTAAGACGCTTGTAGCGAGCGTAGATGTCGCTGGCGATATAGCCAAGTGGGTGACCTACGTGCAAACCTGCTCCTGATGGATAAGGGAACATGTTGAGCACATAGAATTTCTTCTTGTTTTCATCCTCTGTCACCTTATAGGTCTTGTTCTCGACCCATTTCTGGTGCCATTTCTTCTCGATTTCTCTGAAGTTGTATTCCATTGTTGTTATCTTATTTATTTTGTTTCTTATTCTTTGTAATTTTCCGTTTTGATAGGTTTTCTGCCTCATATAATCTTATATATAATAAGGTATAACTCTATTCAAGGTGCAAAATTACATTTATTTTGGCATACTACAAAATAAATAATATTATTTTTTAAGAATCACAAGTTTTATTTCATGATTCCATTTATGTTTTTGGCAAGTTGCTCTGGTGAACTGGCACCTACCAATACGCTGGTAACGCCTTTTTGCTGGAGAATCCAGGCGAGAGCCATTTCTGCGAGTGTTTCTCCACGTTCGCCTGCTTCGGCATTCCATTGCTTCAACTGCTCCATCAACTCCGGTGTCAAGTCACTGTGCTTGAGAAAATGTTCCTTTGCCATACGGCTATCCGATGGGATTCCGTTGAGATAGCGGTCGGTGAGGAGACCTTGTGCTAAAGGTGAGAAGGAGATGAAACCGATGCCATTCTCGTGGCAATAGTCGAGGGTTCCATTCTCCTGCGGTGCACGGTCGAGCATGTTGAGTCTGTCCTGGAAGATGAGCAGTGGACAGTCGCGCTCCTTGAGATATTTGTCAGCGAACTTCAGGGCTTCCAGTGGCCATCGGCTGATGCCGAGATAGAGCGCCTTGCCTTGCTTCACGATATCTACCATCGCCTGAAGTGTTTCTTCGAGCGGTGTGTTAGGGTCGTAGCGATGACTGTAGAAAAGATCTACATAGTCGAGGTTCATGCGCTTGAGACTCTGGTCGAGACTTGCCATCAGATACTTACGGGAACCCCAGTTGCCATAAGGACCTTCCCACATATCATATCCAGCCTTGGTGGCAATGAAAAGTTCATCACGATATGGACGGAAATCATCTTGCATGAGTCTGCCCATCGTTTCTTCGGCACTACCATAAGGAGGACCATAGTTGTTGGCCAGGTCGAAGTGGGTAATGCCATGATCGAAAGCATAATGAGTAATGGCCCTGCTGCGCTCGTAAGGATCTACTCCTCCGAAGTTATGCCAGAAACCAAGACTTATTTTTGGTAAGAGAACTCCGCTCTTGCCACATCTTTTATAGAGTGCCTCCGAGTCTGTGTATCGGTTGGCATCTGCAGTATAGATTCCTTTTAAGTCCATATTCTTCTTTTTTTTAAAATATCTTTTGCAAAAGTACGAATTATCTTTTGATAAACAAATGTTTCTGGCTATTTTTCTTCCTTATATTAAGTTTATTTCAAAACATTCATGATGTTGGCTGGAGGACGCTGTGCCTGCAATTCCCGCTTCATAAAGTCCATATAAGGAGCCACATGGGTATAGTATTCGTAATATCCCTTGCAGAGATAATTCAAGCCAGGCTCTCCATATTTATCATTTTCAAATCGATTTTTAGGGCATTCGCCATGACAGGCAAATTCCATATCGCACTCCTTGCATTGGCGGGGAAGAGAGGTGTGTTTCAAGCGACTGAATGCCTGTTGCTTTTCTCCATAAAGCATGTCTATCAGGGATTTATCCTGGATATTTCCCAGTTTATATTCCGGGAATACGAAGTGGTCGCAGGAGAAAACATCGCCATTATGTTCCATCACTCCGGCATGACCGCACTCCTTGGAATAGGCGCAGATGCCTGGTTGCACACCTACCCAGTTGGCCAGTGTGCAGTCGAAGATTTCCACAAAGATTTTACCTACATCATGGCGAACCCAATCATCGAAGATGGTACAGAGGAATTTGCCCCATTGTTCAGGAGTTACTGAGAAATCGGCAATTGTGATTTCCTGATTTTCTTTCTGTTTTTTCGCATTCCCTACATCCTCATAATTATCTTCATGACTTACATCGGCTAAACTTGCTAAAGTGCGTCCATCTTTATGCTCTGTCAGTCGTTCCACGATAGGGGTGAACTGCAGGTACTGGCAACCATTGTCTCTGAAGAAATGATAAAACTCCAAAGGATGTTCTGCGTTGTATGCATTTACCACTGCCATCGCATTCCATTCCACTTGGTGTTTTTTCAAGAGGCTGATGCCATGCATCACTTTTTCCCAAGATGGTTTTCCGGCAGATGTCTGTCGGTAATGATCATGATATTCCTGTGGACCATCGATGGAGATACCTACCAGAAAATGGTTCTTGGCAAAGAACTCGCACCATTCGTCGGTGAGGAGTGTGCCGTTGGTCTGGATGACGTTATCGATTTGCTTGCCGTGGGCGTACTTCTTCTGAAGCGCCAGCGCTTTCTTGTAGAAGTCGATGGAGCGCATCAGCGGCTCACCTCCATGCCAGGTGAAAAGCACCTGCGGCATGGTTTGTGCCTCGATGTACTCTCGGGTGAATTGCTCCAGCATCTCATCGCTCATCAGATGGCGGTGGGAGTTCTGGTAAAGATTGTTCTTTTCCAGATAATAACAGTATTTGCAAGCCAGGTTGCAATGGGCACCTGCCGGCTTCAGCATCACATATAGTGGCTTGGCAAATGGGGTTGCTATGTTGTCGTTCATCATATTCATTCTTTTCTAAATGAGGGAAATGTAATCTGCATCAGGACTGTGTGCCTAAAATTTTGGTAAAGTGATTTGGAAATCAGGACTATCTCTATGTTCCTTCTTGATGGCAGCTAAAAGTTCGGCTAATATTTCCGGATGCTTAGCTGATACATCATAATCTTCATGAATGTCAGTCGCTAAGTTGTAGAGATGTAGTTCTCCCTTTTCTACTACCAGTTTCCAGTCTCCTTTCCTTACACCTATCTGGTCGGTTTCGTGAAACTCCCAGTAGAGGTAGTCGTGGTGCTTCTGCTCGGCATCCTTGCCCAGGAGGGTAGGAGCGATGGAGATTCCGTCGAAACCATCACCTGCCAACTTCTTGTTGGTGTAGCGCTTGGCGAAGTTCTTGATTCCGGCAAGGTCGCAGAAGGTTGGCATCAGGTCGTAGAAGGCAAACTGGGTATCGTTTACGCTGCCCGCCTTGATGTGCTCCGGCCACCAGGCGATGAACGGGATGCGGATGCCGCCCTCGTAGCACTGGCGCTTCAAGCCCTTCAGCTTGCCGTCGCGACCGAAGAACTTTGGGTCGGCGCCGCCTTCTTCGTGAGGTCCGTTATCGGATGTAAAGATGACGACGGTGTTCTTGTCAAGTCCTTTCTCTTTGAGTTTTGCAAAAACTTCGCCCACATACTGGTCCAGTCGGGTAATCATTCCTGCAAACTGGGCATGGGTATGTACCACGGAGTTGTATCTTGAATCTTCCCATCCTCCCCAGGTTTTGTCGTTAAAGAATTTCTTCTGGTAGTTCTCTACGATAGAATCTTCTGGTTGTGCCAACTCGGCATGAGGAAGGGTATAGGTAAGGAAACCTGCAAAGGGATGCTGGGTATCCTGCTTGTCGATCCATTCCAGTGCCTTGTCGTGAATGATGCGGGCAGAATACTGATTGCGCTTGAAGTAGTCTTTGCCAAACATCGGATATTGGATGTTCTGTTCCATCACTTCTCTCACTACAGCCGTATCTCCCAAAGCCTTGCTATATCTGTTCAGGAAATTAGGGTAGTAGAGATGCGCCTGAAATTGACAGATGTATCCATAGAATTCATCCACGCCCCGTTTGTCGGGAGTAGAGGCAGAACCTTCATATCCGCCTGCCCATTTGCCGAAAACGCCCGTTCTATAGCCTTTGTCCTTGAGCATCTCCGGCAGAATTTTGTGCTGTGGGTCGTAAGGTTCTTGTCCTACGACAGAATACTCTTCGTTTTGTCCGTATTTTACCATTGGCACACCTCTCCAGTATTCCTTGTTGCCTCTTACATGAGTATGTCCGGTATGCTGACCGGTCATGATTGTGGCTCTGGATGGTGCTGATACGGGTGAACCTGCGTATGCCTGGGTAAAACGCATACCCTCTTTGGCCATCTGATCGATGTGGGGTGTGTGGATGAACGGCTGACCATAGCATGCCAGATCGCCATATCCCATATCATCGCAGAGGATAAAGAGAATATTAGGCTGTTGGGCGTTTTGCTTAGCCCATAGGAGGGTAGGCAGACATGCCAAGCTTACCCCTGTGAACCATATCGTTTTGTTGTTCATCATGATTTGTTTATAGGATTGTTAATAATGAATGATACAAAGGTAATAAAAAAATAATATCAAATGAATAGTTGATGATTTATTTTTCCATATTGAAATGAATTCAGATAATATGTGAAAAAGAGGGTATGCCGCAAATCGGCACGCCCTCTTTAAGTTTGTACTAAACATCATCTTAAACTTATATTGCAAGTTTCAATGATATTATATAATGAATAACCTATGAAGTCTAATGTTTCAAGTTAGGATTCTTCTCACCGTCGGTTGTTGGGTATGGGCAGTAGATTCTATCCTCTGACCAAGGACCAGTAACAGTAACGCTTTCTTGAGCGGTATATTCCTTGTCACCCTCCTTAGCGATAACTACAGGAGCATTGGCAACGCGATACTCGAAGTTCTTCTTGAGTTCGTCCATACGGAGTTCATCTGCACGACGTGTAACCATTGATACCCAGTTACCTGCAACCTCCCATCCGTGCTCTATGTAGCAAGCTTCAGCAAGTTGAGCAGCGTTCATGTTGTCGATATTCACGATAGAACCATCGCTAAGAGTAACTTTATCTACATCAGCAGAATTTACGGCGCGCTGGCGAACCTGTTTCAACCAATATTTAGCTTCACTCAGGTCGAGACCTGCACGGGCAGCACTCTCAGCATACCAGAGGAGCACCTCAGAATAGCGGATGAGGTTATGACGGCGGTCGTTAACCATACCACTATAGTTAGGTTTCATACAATCGTATGGTTGTCTGAGCATTCCACCCTTCTCATCACAGTTTACAGTGAAGATAGTGAACATAGGGTGATATTCTTTGACACACTTTTTACCCTTTTCGAACAAGAGTTTTTCGTATTTTCCGTTAACCTTTCTGACGGTCTTCTTTTCACTATCCTTCTCTTTTTCGATTTTTTCATCCAGACCCTTAATCTGCTTCTCGAGTTCTTTAGTATCAGTCTTCATTGTAATAGGAACCCAAAGATCTTCAGTAGGAATATCCCACCAATTACAATCTGCAGTGATTACAGTACCATCCTGGAATGTAATTCTTTTTGCGTAGATGGCATCCTTACGAGGTCCTTCTGGATATCTCTTCCAGAAAGCAATCTCACCCCAGGCGTCACCCCAGCCACCATCACCGAGGCTTTCGAAACGGCAGCAAGAAGAAAGCTGTGAGTCATGATCCCACCAACCCTTGGCATCATTGTTGATACCGAGTAAGGTTTCCTTGTTGTAGTTGTTACCCATAGAGTAAACATCCTTCCAGTCTGGGTTCAAGATGAAACCATAAGTGCGGTTGTTGTCAATGACATCTTTTGCCTGCTCTGCAGCGAGTTTGTAGTATTCTGTGCCCTTATTGAGAGGGTAGCCTGCCATAGACATATAAACTGCAGCCAATGTTGACTGTGCAGCCTGCTTGGTAACCCAGACATCTACATCAAACAAGCGAGCTGGCTCATAATCGTACTTGGTAGGAAGTTCGTTGATGGCATCCTTCAAGTCCTTAACGATCATTTCGTAAACTTCTGCAATTTCTGCTGGCTGAGCATCCAACTGGTTAATGTCTGTATTTGTGATGATAGGTATTTTACCGAATACACGTACCAGATAGAAGTAAGAATATGCACGCCAATAGTGGGCATTACCAAAGGCTACGTTCTTCTTTTCCTGTGAGCCATTCACATTTCCTGCTCCATTTACAATCAGGTTAGCAGCCTTGATCACAGAATAATGCAGATTCCATGCATCTGTTACACCCTTGTTGGCACCCTCAGATGCAAAAGCATCAAGAGCCGCACAAGCCTGCTTGTTTGAACCAGGGTTGGCTGTGATATCATCACCCTGCCACTGTGGGTACATAGGGTTGGTCCAGCTCTGTGTCTGGTTGATTCTTTCGTACAAAGCGTTAACACTCGCAGTAAGGTCATCTTCTGTAAGGAAGAACTTCTCTGGGGTTAACTGTCCCTTAGGATCCTCATCCAAGAAATCGCCACAAGACGAGAAAGTAACCAAGGATGCTGCCATGAGACAACCAATATATAATAATTTCTTAGTTTTCATAATTATTACAGTTTTTAGATTGTTGAAATTAGAAGGTTACACGAACACCCATTGTGATGGTACGAGGATTAGGATAAGCACCCATATCCAAACCATTATCACGGTCTATATTCTTTTCGCCGAATGAAGCACCTGCTGGGTCAATACCCTTATAGCCTGTGATGGTGAAGAGGTTCTGAGCTGAGAGTGAGAGACGAATGTCTGCCAACTTGGTTACGCTACGTGGGAATGTGTAAGCAACACTGATATTCTCGCAGCGGAAGTAGTCTGCATTCTCGAGCCACTTGTCTGAGTTACCATAGGTCTTGTTCTCTGCACCTGGAGTTGGCATGGTGATACCAATATTGCCGAAGTAATCCTTATCAGTTACGAACATAGATGCACCAACCATTGAGTTCATTGCGAAACGTACCATGTTCAATCGCTTAGCACCGAAGGCTGCATTGCAGAATACGTTGAAGTCCCAGTTCTTATAGGTTATGGTGTTGTTCCATCCTAATGTAACGTCTGGATTTGAATGACCTAATATGAAGCGGTCCTTAGAAGCGTCTGGATCTGCTGTCTTGTTGCCGTCTGCAGTGTAATACATATCAACATACTCTCCCTTGTCATTCTTTTCTACACCTGCCCACTTGAAGCCGTAGAATGTACCGATAGCCTCACCTTCCTTAATGATAGTACATGGGTCAACAGTACCAGGAGAAGGAGTCTGACCGTAAATAATAGGATCTGAAGCTGTCATCTTGGTTACCTTATTCTTCAGGTAGCTGACATTCAGAGTTGTTGACCATGTCCAATCCTTAGTCTGAATAATCTGACCATTGATGGTTGCCTCAATACCCTTGTTGTTTACTTCACCTGCGTTTACCCAATATGTAGTACCGCCCATGTAACCTGGAGATGATGTCTCTAAGAGAGCATCCTTGGTAGTCTTGTTGAAGTAGTCGAAGCTAACGTTCAAACGGTTGCCGAAGAAACCGAAGTCAACACCGAGGTCGAACTGGTGTACTTTCTCCCATGTCAAGTCTGGTGTAGCAAGACCATTTGCCCAGTAACCTGTGTAAGATTGGTTTGTACCATATGAGAAACCTGTAGTTTGCAACAATCCAAGGGTAGAATAAGGATTGATGTCCTGATTACCGATGACACCATAGCTGGCGCGGATCTTCATGTATTCTACAGCATTCTTGATAGGCTCCCAGAACTTTTCATTAGAAACAGTCCAAGCACCTGCAATAGATGGGAAGTAACCCCACTTCTTGTTGGTGAAACGGCTGGAACCATCGGCACGGAGAGTACCTGTCAACATATAGCGCTCGGCATAGTTGTACATTACGCGAGCTACACCAGAGAGCATGGTCCACTTGCTATAGCCGTTGTTAGGAGTCTTAGATGTAGCATCTGCTACGTTCCAGTAGCCCACCTGTTCGTGGATAATACCTGTACCAGTCATACCCATACGGCGAACCTCATTAGAGGTAACTTCCCATACACCTGTTGCGGTCAAAGAGTGCTCACCCCACTTGTTGTTATAGGTCAAGTTGTTGGTTGACTGCAAAGCGGTAACTGTTGCATCATTGTTGCCCATTGAGTTACCAGAGGTATTCACCTTGCTTGATGTGAAATTGTACCACTTGTAATCATTATAGTCGATACCATTGGTTGTGGTGAATGTCAGGCCCTTGAGAAGGTTGAACTTCAAGTCAACGTGACCAGTTACCATCGTGCGCTTACGGTCGTATTCACCACCATGGAGAATACCATAAGGGTTGTTCTGGATATTGTTGTTGGTATCTTTAATATAATTGCCATTTGCATCCATCATCTCCATGGTAGGAGAGTAGTTCAAACCTACCCAAATAGGGTTAGATTGGTTCTGAAGAAAATCAGCACCTGAGTTGTCGGTCTGAGCCAGGTTGATATCGGTGGTCATTTCCAACCAGTCGAATATCTTGTTGTGCATGTTAGCCTTGATAGCGTATCGCTTAGAGCTGGTATCTGTGATAACACCCTTCTGGTCCATATAGTTGGCAGAGAAGTAAGTCTGAGTTTTATCATTACCCTGAGAAACTGCTACCTTATAGTTCTGAGTGATACCTGTACGGAGCAGTTCGTCCATCCAGTCGATACCTGGCTTGGTACCGTCAAGATAATCCTGCATAGCACCCTGAGATACACCCTTATAATCAATCAAAGCCTGTGCATACTCCTTGGTTCCCATGACCTCTGGAATGTGATAAGCGCTTGAGAAACCTACGGAAGCATCGAATGTTACCTGTGTAGCACCAGCCTTACCGCTCTTGGTCTGTACCATCACAACACCATTGGCACCACGGGCACCATAGATAGCGGTAGAAGAAGCATCCTTCAATACCTGAATGCTCTGGATATCTTCAGGGCTGATACCCTCAAGACCAGTCTCGCGAACGATACCATCTACTACGTAGAGAGGGTCGTTGCTCTTGTTTACTGAGCTGGTACCACGAACACGAATCTTCATGGCTCCACCAGGAATACCACTTGACATTACCTGCACACCAGACATACGTCCGTTGAGGGCATCCTCAACACGTGCAACAGGCTGGTCCTTGAAACTCTTGCCGTCTAATACTGCAACTGAACCTGCCAAGTCTGCCTTCTTTACTGTACCGTAACCGATGACTACAGTCTCTTCGAGCATGTTGGCATCGTCTTGCATGGTGATTTTCAATGGAGCACCATTCCATGTTACAGTCTACGCCTTGTAGCCAATAGATGTAATGGTCAGTTTGGCACCTTTCTTTAAGTTAGAGAGCGTAAAGTTACCATCGATATCGGTAACAGTACCGCCTACCTGTCCATCAACTCTAATGGTAGCGCCAATAAGAGGTTCACCAGCAGGGTCGATGACATTACCAGTACAGGAATTTTGCTGTTGCGTAGCAGTTGCAATCAAGCTTTGGCTTGCTAACGCTGGAACGGCGCAAAGAGGTGACATAGTACCTAAAAGAGCCGCAAAATAAAAATTCACTTTTTTGTCCATAAGTGTAATTGTTTACGTTAGTTATTTAGATAATAATTTTATTCTTTTTTATTTTTGCTTTATATCTGCCTGACAGACATTTCTATCTGTTTAGTAGGCAGCAATATTGTTGATGCAAGGGCAACCTCGGGCATCATCGAATACGATGCGAAGACCATTGGTTTTGATCTTGTCAAATCTGAGGATGCGCTTGTAACCGATTGTCGTTGTCTCTTCCTTCTGATTGAGTTTCACCCAGTTCTTGTCTTGGAGATAATAGACTGTAAAGGCTTTTACCCGTTGTCCCAATGGGATGTATTCCTGAAGCATAAGGCGAGAGATTTCTTGTGTCTTGCTCAGACGGAATTCGATGCTTGCTCCTTTGACAGTTTTCGATGCCCAGAACGTGTCGTATTTCCCGTCGGTCATATTTTTGCCAATGTTTTTGCCTTGTTGGCTATCCGTTTTAGGAGTGATGCCTTTCAAGACATTGTTGGACAATTCTTGCTGTATCTTCTTGTGGAAGTTGACTGCATTGGCTGAGTCAATAGGATGAATGAGCCCATCTTTATTTACCGGAAAATTAAGCAAGAATGTGGCATTGTGCCCTACACTTCTATAATAAAGATCGCATAACTGGTCAACGGTTTTGACCTTATTGTCCTCAGTTTCGTGATAGAACCATCCTGGTCGGATGGATACATCACATTCTGCGGGGGTCCATTGATCACCATTTTCCCAGCCGAATTGCAGTTGCTTGTAGTTTTTATAGCCTGGATATACGGTATTGGAAGGAATCATAGACCAGCAGGTTTCGCCTGCAAATCCGTTTTCGTTTCCTACCCATCTGCACCCTGGTCCGCCATCACCGAAAATAGTGGCATTTGGCTGGAGACTATCTACAATCTGGAAGATTTTAGGGAAGTCGTAGTAGTGCTTTCTGTCGATGGTTCGTTTTTCCTCTGCTCCTCCGTACCATCCATCTCCTCCGTTGGCTCCATCAAACCATATTTCGAAGAGTTCACCATAGTTGCTTAGCAGTTCCTTGAGTTGGCGCTGGTAGAGTTTCAGGTAATATGGTGAGCCGTAACTGGCCTGATTTCTGTCCCAAGGTGAGAGGTATATGCCGAACTTCAATCCATATTTTTGGCAAGCTTTGGAAAGTTCTCCCACGACATCACCTTCACCATTTTTATAAGGAGTGTTTCGGATGCAGTAATCTGTCGTATGGGTTGGCCAAAGGCAGAAGCCATCATGGTGCTTTGCTGTGATGATGACTCCTTTCATACCTGCAGCAGCAAGTGTTCTTGCCCATTGCTCGCAGTCCAATTTCTTGGGATTGAAGGTTTTTACATCCGAGTTTCCGTATCCCCATTCTTTGTCATTGAAAGTGTTCAATCCAAAGTGGATGAAAGCGTATGTTTCCATTTTCTGCCATTCTACCTGTTTGGTAGTAGGAGTTGGTTGCACAGGCTCCAGTGACTTGGATGTCTTTTGTGCCGAAATTGCCAGTGTTGAGATTCCCAACATCATGGCAATCAGAAAGCATTTTCTCATGTTGTTTCGGTTTAAGTTATTTTTTCTCGTACACAATGTATCTTCTCATACCTTTTATATATAGAGATAGATTTATATTTAATCGGTTTTTGTTAGTCATGTATATATAGTTGTCAGTTAGAGAGAGGTATTTGCTAAGCATAGAGTAATCTGTATCTTGCCATGAGACAGGCTCCCACTACGCCCGCTTGACCTTTCAGTTCGGAGGTTACAATCTTAGAATCCTCGTTCATGACGTTGAGAGAGAATCTCTTGATGCCCATTCTGATAGGCAATGTCAGATAATCTCCTGTAGCCGACATTTCGCCTCCGATGACCAGCATTTCCGGGTTGAAGACGTTGATGATTCCTGCCAGTTGTTTTCCCAGTTCATCTGCAACATGTTGTAGGATAACTAAGCTGAGCACATCTTCTTTTGCGATGGCGTCCAGAATATCTTGTAAGTTTAACTCTTCTTTTCTGTTTACCACCTTGTCTGAAAGTATGGATTGTTTTCCTTCCAGAAGTGCTTCGGTCAATTTTCTTTTCAGAGCTCTGCCAGAAGTTTCAGTTTCTATGCAACCGATTTTTCCACAGTGGCAGATGATGTTGTTGTTGTAGCCAGGTGTATGTCCAAATTCACCGGAATATCCAGACTTTCCATAATAGAGTTTACCGTCTATGATGATTCCGATTCCGAGACCCCAGCACACATTTACAAAGATAATGTCTTTCATTCCTTTGCTGCAGCCTTTGATGTATTCTGCATAGGTCATGCTTCTGGTGTCGTTTTCGATGCAAACTGGCAAATTGATCATTTCTGATATTTCCGTTGCCAAAGGTTTTTCGGTAAATGTAAACATATTGTATGCCGTTCCTTCAAAAGGATTAACGCGTTCTGCTACATTGACACAGACATTCAGTATCTCCTCTTTCTTGATAGGAAGACTGTCTATGAAATCATTGATGATGCTTCCGAGTTTTTCCAGATTCTCAGGAGTGTTTTCGTAACAGTAGGGAATTTTTGTCTTTTCCACAATCTGGTTGCCGCAGAAATCACTTGCAGAAAGTGCCAGACTGTCCATTTCCGGATTGGCACCTATAAAGTAACCTGCCTTAGGCTTCAAACCGTAAAGCATTGGGATGCGACCCATGGCAGTTTCCTTCTTTCCGAATTCTTTGACTATTCCCACTGTCATCATCTCATTCAAGGCGCTTGTCGTGGTTGGGAGACTTACTCCTATACTCTTAGATATTTCCGGGATAGTGGATTGTCCGTGAGATATAAAATGCTCCAAGATTTTCTTAGGTATAGTAGCTTTTTTATCTATATTCTTAATATATTTTATTATCTCTTGTTTCATAAGTAATATTTTTTATTTGCAAAGATAAAGCTTTTATTAATACGTGCAACTTTTTTGTAGTTAATAAACCTTAAACGTGTTCATTTCTTTGCTTTTTTATTATTTTGAGGCTGTTTTTTAGCCCCTACACCTTATTTATATATATAAGTAAACTTTAGAGTTTCTATCTTAAAGTCCTTTTTATTAAAATTCTTATGATGGAAAATAGTCTCACTCTTTCCGTGAGTTATTTTGTTCCTTTGCACGTAAACATCTGATAATGTGGCAAATATACACTTATCTGCATAAAGATGACAAAATACGAAAAGTATTGGTGTTTTAGATTTATTAACCATAAAACCTTTGAAGTAACACAAAAAACATATATCTTTGCAAAATAAAATATTTTATTAAAATATTGGCAACTAATAAAAGATATTAGAAAGATTAAAACCTCATATTTGAATAACTAGATCAAACTAACAACTGAATACGATATGAATCAGATTAAAAAACTATTTCCTGCATTCGCCCTCATGGCTTCCTTGGGGATGAATCCTGTGTGTTCTTTGGCTGCAGAAGTCAATGTGATTCCAACACCAGTCAAACTCACCCAACAGCGTGGAGAATTTATTTTGCCTTCCAGCCTTGGTATTTCCTACAATACAGAGGAAGGTAAAGCGATAGCTGGTTATCTGGCAGGCAAGCTCAAGACTTCTACTGGATATGAGGTCAATGTGGGCAACAAGAAAGGAAATGTCTCTATCATTATCAACCCTTCGATGAAAATGAATGAGGAGGGCTATCGCCTTCAGGTTACTGCCAAGGGAGTGGTTATCAAAGCTAAGACTGGCAAGGGAGCCTTCTATGGTATGCAGACCTTCCTGCAGTTGTTGCCAGCGGAAGTGGAAAGTGCTTCTCTGGTAAAGGGAGTCAAATGGGTGGCACAATGTTGTGATATTGAAGACTATCCTCGTTTCGGTTATCGTGGTTTCCATCTCGATCCATGCCGTCATTTCATTACTGTACAGAATGTGAAGAAGCAGATTGACCTGATGGCTTCTCTCAAGGTCAATACGATGCATTTCCATCTGACGGAAGATCAGGGCTGGCGTATTGAAATCAAGAAATATCCTAAACTGACTTCTATCGGTGGTTATCGCAAGGAAGGCGATGGCTCTATCTATGGAGGTTTTTATACACAGGAGGAGATTAAGGATATCGTGGATTATGCTACCAAGCGCTATATGACGGTGATTCCTGAGGTGGATCTTCCTGGACACATGATGGCGGCTATTGCTGCTTATCCGGAATTGTCCTGTAAGGGAGAGCAGTGGACTCCAAGAATGGTTTGGGGTATTGAGGACATCGTGATGTGTCCTGGTAAGGAATTGATGTTCCATTTCCTGGATGATATCTTCAAGGAAATGGTGCCGCTCTTCCCTGGCAAATATTTCCATATAGGTGGCGACGAGTGCCCGAAAACCAGTTGGAAAACCTGCCCTACTTGTCAGAAGCGTATTGTTGACGAGCATCTTCAGGGCGATGGCAAGCACTCTGCAGAGGAAAGACTGCAGAGCTATGTCATCAAACGTGTAGAAAAGATGCTGGAGAAGTATGGTAAGAAAATCATCGGATGGGATGAAATTCTGGAAGGTGGATTGAGTGAGAATGCTACCGTCATGTCTTGGCGAGGTATTGATGGAGGTATCGAAGCTGCTAAGCAAGGGCATGATGTTATCATGACTCCTGGTTCTGGTGGTCTTTACCTTGACCATTATCAGGGCGACAGTAAGATAGAACCAATCACGATTCCAAGCAGTCCTGTTTATCTGGCCAAAACCTATAGTTTCGACCCTGTTCCTGATGTAATCCGCAAGGCTGGACTTGATAAGCATATTTTGGGTGTGCAATGCAACAACTGGTCTGAATATATGTATTCCAATGCCAAGATGGAGTATATGATGTATCCTCGTGCCCTGGCACTCTCTGAGGTTGCCTGGTCGCCATTGAGTCGTAAGAACTTTACGGATTTCTGCAAACGAGTGGATGTTAACCTCGTAAGACTTGATGAACGTTGTATCAAATATCATCTTCCTCTGCCGGAGCAGCCATACGGATCCTGCGATAAAGTGGTGATTACCCAGGATACTACCGTAACCTTTACCACTTCCCGCCCGATGAAAATGGTCTATACACTGGATGGTACGGTGCCTATTCCAGAGTCTCTGGTCTATACTGCTCCTATCCCTGTAAACCATGATTGTATCATCAATATTGCTACGGTTTTGCCTTCTGGTAAGATGAGTCGCATCAGAACCATCCAGGTGGAGAAACAGAATTATGCTCCTTCTGTTGAGGTGAAAGATGTAAAGCCGGGTTTGGAGATGAAGCGCATCAAGGGGTATTATCATCATGTGAATGACTTAGAATGGACGGATGGCGTCTGGGAAAATTCTGTTATCCGCAGCTTCGGCGAAATGAAATTGAAGCAGGCTGACGATGCTCGCACTCTGCGTGGAGAGAATGGTTATGCTGCTATTGCTGAAGGATATGTGATGGTGCCAGAGGATGGTGTATATTACGTTTCTTCCCGTGCCGACCAGGTTTGGATTGACAGTAAGTTGCTTATCGACAACTCCAGCGAAGTGAAGAGTATTTCCCATCGTGACAACTGCGTAGCTTTGGCTAAGGGGTTACATCCTATCAAGTATGTCTTCATAGCCAATATTACTGGTGGCTGGCCTTCTTGGTGGAACGGACTCAACCTGCAGATGCGCAAGGATAATTCCAAGGAATTTGCAAATGTTGAAGATAGTCAACTGTTCCATTAAATATATAATAAGGTAAAACCTGTTTTTAAATCATAAATATTCATGAATATGAACAAAAGAAATTTCATGTTTCTTGCCCTATTGGGTGCCATGGTTCTTAATGGGCATGGCGAAGTAAGGGCGCAAGATGCCAGCAGATGGCATAATGTAGATGTCAATCAGCAGAATCGTACTCCTCGCCGTGCTGCGTTCTTTGCTTTCGAGAATCAGGATAAGGCTCAGGCTTTCGAGAAGAAAAATTCAGCCAACTACCTTTCGATGGAAGGCACTTGGAAATTTAATTTCGTCAAGGACTACAACAAGCGTCCTGTCAATTTCTTCGCTGCCAACTTTGATGATTCTCTATGGAAGGATTTTCCTGTACCTGGCTTGTTTGAACTGAATGGCTATGGCGATGCTACCTATAAGAATATCGGTTATGCCTGGGCTACCCAGTTTGATCCAAATCCTCCTTATATCAGCGAACTCAACAACTATACGGGTTCCTATCGCCGCACCTTTGACCTGCCTAAGGACTGGAAGGGCAAGGATGTATATTTCCATGTAGGTTCTGCTACCAGCAATTTGACTCTCTGGGTGAATGGCAAGTATGTGGGATATAGCGAAGACAGCAAGGTGGCTGCAGAGTTTAATATCTCCAAATATTTGAAACCAGGCAAAAATCTCATTGCCATGCAGGTGATGCGCTGGTGTGATGGTTCTTATTTTGAGGATCAGGATTTCTGGCGTTTTACAGGAATTGCCCGTGAGGTATATCTCTATGCCCGTCCGAAAGTTCATGCAGCCGATATCCGTCTGGATGCAGGTTTGGAAAATCAATACCGGGATGGTGTCCTGAACTATCAGGTAGCCTTGAAGGGTGGTAAGACTGATGTTACTCTTACATTGTGTGATAAGGATGGCAAGAAGATTGCTGAGGCTTCTGGTGTACAGGGTACTATTAAGGTGCCAGGGGTGAAGGCATGGACTGCAGAAACACCTTATTTATATAAGGCATTCATTACTTTGAAAAATAAGCAGGGTGTATCGGAGGTTATCCCTCAAAAGATAGGTTTCCGCAATGTGGAAATCAAGAATGCACAGCTCCTGGTCAATGGCAAGCCTGTCTTGATCAAGGGTGCTAACCGTCATGAAATAGATCCTGATGGTGGCTATGTGGTCAGCGTGGAGCGCATGATTCAGGATATTAAGATTATGAAGCAGTTGAATATCAACGCTGTTCGTACCTGTCATTATCCTGATGATCCTCGCTGGTATGACCTCTGTGATGAATATGGAATCTATGTGACTGCTGAGGCAAACCTTGAATCTCATGGTATGGGATATGATGAGAAATCTCTCGCCAAGTTCCCTGAATACCTCCAGACTCATATCGAGCGTAACGAGGGTAATGTGAAGACTTTCATCAACCATCCTTCCATCATCGTATGGAGTTTGGGTAATGAGTGTGGCTATGGCATCAACTTCGAGAAGACCTATGACTGGGTGAAAGCCTATGATCAGACTCGTCCTGTGCAGTATGAGCGTGGTGGATATGACAGTAAGACAGATATTCATTGTCCGATGTACATCGACTACGAGGAGAGTGAGAAATATTGCAAGAGTGATGGTGTAAAACCTTATATCCAATGTGAATATGCTCATGCGATGGGTAACTCAGAGGGCGGTTTCAAGGAGTACTGGGATCTGATTCGCAAATATCCTAAGTATCAGGGTGGATACATCTGGGACTTTGTAGATCAGGGTCTGCGTGACAAGAGTCCGATTACTGGCAAGGAAATCTTTACCTATGGTGGCGACTATGGGCGTTATCCTGCCAGTGACTACAACTTCAATTGCAATGGTATTATTGCTCCAGACCGCCGTTTGAATCCGCATGCCTACGAAATCCAGTATTGGCATCAGAATGTATGGATCAAGGATCTGGATGCCGTGAATGGTGCTTTCAATATCTATAATGAGAATTTCTTCAAGAAGATTGACGACCTGCACCTTACTGCAACTATCTATGCCAATGGCGTGAAGTTATCTACTGTTGAGATTCCTGAGACTAAGGGTATTGCTCCTCAGACAACTAAAATGGTGAAGAGTGATGCTTTGAAGTATGCTATTGCTGAAGCAGAGTCTGAACATGGTAAGGAGGAAATTACAGTCAATTTTGCCTTTGCCAGCGATGGTACAGAACCATTGGTAGAGAAAGGACAGGTAATGGCCCGCCAGCAGTTTGTCATCAATGAATATCAGTTTGATAAGGTAGATACTCCTATTGCGGCGACTTCTACTAAGATTTCTGGTAAGAAAGGGAAACTCCAGAGTACCAACAATATAGAGGTAGAGGAAACCAATAGCTATGTGAAGGTTTCTGCCAAGAGAATGTCGGTTACTATAGGCAAGAAGACAGGTTTGATAGACTATCTTGACGTGGACGGTGAGCCTATCTTGAAATTCCGCGAGAGCATGAAGCCTGAATTCTGGCGTGCTCCTACTGATAATGATTATGGTGCTTCTTTGCAGAAGGAGTTGAAGGTTTGGAAAAATCCTGTAATGAACTTGAAGTCATTCGACAAGAGTGAGATGAAGGATTGTGTTGTTTTGACGGCTACCTTTGAAATGCCAGAGGTGAAGGCTGAGTTGGTACTTCGTTATCGCATCAATGCGGTAGGTGAGGTTTCTGTTACCGAGAAGATGACCACGGATAAAGCAGCTAAGATAGCTGACTTGTTCCGATATGGTATGGTATTGGATTTGCCTGCATCATACTCTAAGTTGGAGTATTATGGCCGTGGCCCGGAGGAGAATTATATCGACCGTCATTCTTCTACCTTTATTGGCAAATATGAATCGGATGTAAAGGATGAGTATTATCCTTATATTCGTCCTCAGGAGAGTGGCAACCATACAGATATCCGTTATTTCTCCATCTTCAATCCTGCATCAGGCAAGGGTATTACTTTCGAGGGGTATGCTCCGATGGAGTGTAGTGCCATTCCTTATTCTATTAAGGATTTGGATTCTGGCGATGAAAAGGAGCATGCTTGGGGACAGCATAGCGGTGATTTGGTTGACAAGGGCTTGACACAGGTACATATCCAGCAACGCCAGTACGGCTTAGGTTGCATCGACAGCTGGATGACTAAGCCTATGGAGAAATACCGCATGCATTATGGCGACCGCGAATTCCGCTTCGTCATCAAGGCAAAGTAGTTTTATTTTCAAGAAGTCATATTTGTACGAGAATAGGTTTACAATGGGCGGCGCTTTCCTGCTGATTTGCAGGCGGCGCCGCTTTCCTACTTCTGTAAGTTTTGAACAAGCAGATTACTACAACTTGCCCATGAGTATGAGGAACTTTGCCATAAGCATTGTTTATTTCTTTTTGCAATTTTTCTTTGTCAGTGTCTTTTCGTCAGATTTCAATCTTCGTTCTACTTTCTTGACATCTTCTCCTGCTGGGAGTTCTTCAGGTACGATACCACGTTGGAGCATCATATTGCGAACAGCCTTGTTGTTATCAACATGTTCTTGACTGATAGAATGCTGGCCATGTAAGTCTTTTTGTTGTACATTAACAGAAGTCATTTCTGCAGCAAAGTCTTTGGCTTTTATATTGAGAGTAGGAAGAAAATCGGCCAGTGGACGGCTGTTTGGTGCGCCAAGTTTTCTTTTTAATAGTGCTGTGTCGAGATTGAACAAAGCCTTATCTCCTAATGAGCGGATGACTGCAAATCCTTTGCTATCAACGCCTCTTTCGTATAGTACACCAGATAGTCGCTTCTCTGTTTCCGCAAGTTTTGTGCGTGCTTGTACTCGTTCATATTCAAGCAAACGTTTCTGAACTAATTCTGCTCGGCGAGTCTGAACTGCAAAATAGTTTTGAGCAAATGAAATTTGTGGCTTGCGTGGGTCACCATTTTGAGCGATGAGGTAGCAAGCGTAACGAGTCAGCATGTAGTCTTTAACTTCTCGCTGAGCACCTTTTGCAAGGTTTATCATTTTCCCAACGCCGGGAAAATGATATTCAATCTTTTCTCCAGCATTAAGGCAAGCGTCTTTTGCTCGTTCTATGACTCCTTCAAATCTTTCCCATTTGGAATAACCCAATACTTGTGCAAGTTCTCTTGCACTCCAACACTCTATGCCATTATATTCGTTGGCGATAGCTTCGAATTGTTCAAACAATTCTTTAATTTCTTCTTCCTTCATACCTGTTTCTTTTTAGGATAATTCCGCAAAGTTACGCTTTTTATTTGGTTGTGGCAAGGAAAGTAATAGGAAATTTTGAATTTTATGCAAAGAACATACTACTCCCAAGTAAGATAGAGACTTACTTGGGAGTAGTATAGGTATTTAGAACATGAGTGATAAACTGCACATCAAGTTTTTGTTTTGCTTGATTTCTGCATTGGGACCTTTATACATGTTGAGTAATCCATTTACCATAGAAAAGTTGAATTGTAGGCAACTTACTCTAAAGCCGCCACCATATTCTAATGAGCTATTGAATTTTTTCAAATCGTTCAATTTGTAAGCATCATCTTCATCGTATGACAGTTCGTCATTGTTGGTTTTGACTTTCGCAGAAAGCACATAGTCTAGGCCAATACCTCCATAGAAGAATACTTGAAATTTACTGCTGAAGTTTAGTCTATATTCTAAATGGATAGGGAGATAAAGGGAATGTTCATTCATTGTTGGTTGAAATTCTACTCCGTCGTATGTTTGTGACTTACTTTTTGAGTAATAATACTCATAGTATAGTCCTGTATCTATACCAAATCCGTATTTGAATAAAGGCTCAATTCTTAGTCCAGCTTGGATACCTGAAAGTTGTTTAGTATCGTCCCAAAATCCTACTTTGTAGGTTTCTCCATCTTCTTTGACTGTCCATTGTTTTTGGACGTATCCAACAGATAAGCCTGCAACAGCGTGTTCGTCATCAGGGCAGTTGAATGGCTTTCTGTATTTTCTGGGTTTATAAGCTGAAGTTGTTGAGCTATGTGAGCTTGTATTTGTGCTTGGAGTGTATGTTGCAGAAGAATTCGCATTTGGTCTATGAGTCGAAGACGTGTTTGAATGGGAAGATGTTGAAGAAGAGTTGCTTTCATTTATCGGAGTAGATGGAGAGCGGACTGGAATGTCATGTTCTACATTATATACTAGCTTCTGGATGTCTTCAACGGTTTTCATACCTTGAGTTTTAAAAGAATAGTCTTTTAGGTAAGTTCCAAGATTAGGTGCATTATTCACCTTTCTTAGCCAATATAATGCTTCTTGTTTATTGTGTTTTGTAGCAGAGAGCCAGCAACCATAATAAATCATCCCCATTAAGTCTCCCATTTCTGCACCTTTTTTATACCATTCTCCTTCTTTTTCGGTATTATGATAGAAGTGAGATTCTATTAGTGCCACTTCATAAAATGCAGGTATAAAACCGCGTTTAGCAGAAGTTGTTATAGCATTAGTTATTTCTTCATCTTCAAAGTTTAATTCGTCAAAATCATCATTAGCCATACAATCTAAAAACAACCAATAGCCAGCTATGGCACTCCCTTCTTTAATAGCTTTTCTGTACCAATAAAGAGCTTTTGTTAAATCTTTTTCTTCTCTTCTCGAATAAAAGTATCCAAGTAATGCCTGTGCATCATATCTTGTAGGGAAATCACTTTCAGCTAAAATTAATAAATGTTTTATTGCCATTTCTATATCTTCTTTTGAAAGTGCTTTCATCACTTCTGCAAAGTGTTCATAATTGTTTCTTTGATTCTCTATGTAAGGAGTATATTTGTATATTTTGTCATAATCAGATATTTGTGTGCAGCACATAATTCCCAAAGTAGCACAAATTGATTTCTTATCAAATCGATCATTTGCTATAGCTTTGTCGCAACATTCTAATGCTTGTGTATATTTTTTTTCTTTATATAGGTCTAATGCTTTACAAAGAAGAATAAATGGACTATTTCCTACAGAAAAAGACAAAATTTTCTTTTCTATTACACTGTAAACTAATTGACGGCTGGTGATTTTGTTAAGAGTTCCAATTTTTTGCTCTATATTGAACACAATGTATATATCTGCATATCCGATTCTGTCAAAATCTAAACCAACGTTTCCCATGTCTCCACTTGTAGAAGCGTATCTTGTTGTGAGTTGGATTTTTGGCAAGGCGTATGCTTCATTTAACTGAGGAGTAGAGAATGTCATTTTTAGATGATTTTTGTACTTTTTGGTAATTAATGCTAAATATGCACTGAGCTGCATTTCTTTTTGAGAACTAATATCATCAAAGGTAGACATTTGAGGTGTTGAGCACAACTCAAATATTTTTTGGTCATTTCCCAAGTATGTGACGCCGCCATTGCTGAACTGTGCCAACAATGAACAAAACTTTGAGGCAGCGGACAATGCTTCTTGCTTTTGTGCCTCTGTTGCTTGTCCCATAGAGAGTAATGGGATAAAAGTGAGGAATAGTAGAATAAACTTTTTCATATCATTCACATTTTATGTTATTAATAAGCCATCCTTTGTTATAGGACTTTTCTTTTTCAATTCTTTCAACATCAAAGCTATATTTACCAAGTGTATAATGGTAGCTTACTTTCTCAATGGAAGTAAGTTTTAATGTTTTGCTAGCTATGAGATAGTTGAATATGGATAGATTGTCGTTTTTATGCTCTTTATAGTCTAATGAACAAATCAAATATGGATTTGTTCCGATAATAGTTGGTAAAGATATAAAGCCGATGCCGTGTTCTGCCGGCGAAATAAAGATCTTGGAGTCGATGGTATCTTTGAGAACATCAAACATCTTTCCATCTACTTTGCTGATAACCCATTTGTACTCTACATCTTTAATTCTTTCTACATTGAGGTATAGGTTGATTATGCGTTTTTGTCCTAAGTATGTACCCCAGCATTTTACATTGGCAGTCCAATTTGAATCTGTATAGTTTAGTCTGCTATTGTGTTGTATAGCATATTCTATCAAATCGGCTGCAAGTTTCTTGGGTTTCTTGTTCTTGTCCATGTATTTATCAAGATTGAATAGAGTAAACATATTTTTTGCTCTATTCTCCTTGTGTTTGATGGAATCTTTCTGTACAATAGGCTTTTTCCCATCGTAAGTGATGTCATAATTGAAGCGTTGCATAAATTCATCTATTTGCTTTACCTTAAATTGAAGTTCTGTTTCATCAATAAAGGTTGTTGCAAATTGAGCGAATGTAGTATGTGCTATAACTATAGCCCAAAGTGTCAATATGTATCTTTTCATGATTTTATAATTTTACGGTTTCTACTACGTTTACATCTCCAAGTTTCAATTGCCAAAATTCCCCAAGAGTACCATCCTTTACCTTATCGACATAGATTTTTATGTCTTTTTGAGTTCTGTCTCGATAGATGATGTTATCTTTTGTACGTCCTGTGAAATATTGGAATATGGAGACGGTGCCCTCATAGCGGTCACCTACTTTATATAGGTTGCTGATGATACAAGTTTGAGCCTTTTGAATCTTGACTTCCACGTATTTTAGGTTTTCCAAGTTCTCTATATACTCTGTTAATTTGAGTGTGCGCTTATTGATGACGTTGCTATATCTTAGCGTGGAGATTTCCATTTTTACGGCAGGATGCATGTTACCGTCAAGGTCTTGGTATGGTCTACCATCTCCCATAAAGAATGAAAGAATATTCTGTTTGTAATGTTGTTTGACAGCCTTGTCTTGGCTTTTGTCACCAATGATTTCCAGTCCATACTGAAAAGCCTCGATAGTTTCTTCACAGCGTGTTTTGAAACTTTCGATTTGCTCTTGGGTTAGGTCGTTGGTTTGGGCTTGTACGCTATATGAGCATACAAGCAGTAGAAGTGTTATGAGAAGATTTTTCATTGTTCTATTCTCTATTGGTTATTGATACATTTCGTGAACTTTGAGGTAAGTCAGTTTGCCATTGCTGCTTTCTGATTGATTGACAGCAATAACCTTGACAAGATTACGTGTTATACTTAAGTTGTTTAAGTACATAGAAGCATATTTGGTACCAACAATCGTTTTACCATCCTTGCCTACTACTTCAGTCTTGGCTTGAGGTGAGGCAAAAAACTTGTTGAGAGTGGTATTAATGAGGCTAATTCTTTCTTTAATAGGTGTATTACTACTACCTATTGCAGTTAAGTACTCATCTATACTACTATTATTTTCTGATTGGGTTATTTGTTGTCCTTGTTCTATAGAATTTGTTATTGGCAAATCTGATATTTTTTGTAAATGAGTCTCAAAGATTGGATTCTGTTTGCCATCTGTTATCTTTGATGTTCTTAATTTTGCACCATTTAAGAGCATGTTCCAATCGGGTTCCATATTATTGCTAACCATGATTTGTAACGCTTCCGTGAAGCAAATAGTAAAGGCACCACCATCTTCACAAGCTGCTGAAGTTTCTCCTGGTTTACTAGATGAAGCAATGATACTTCCTTTTACCTTTAAGAACAAGTCTTTGTAGAAGTCGCAAGGTGCTTTTGACATCTTAGTTGCCCCTTTCATTTCTGGAATCTCTTTTTGAGGAATAGCGTTGGATAGGCTATTGCAAAGGTCACCTAAAACAATAGATAGTCTTGGTTGTTTTGTTTTAATTCTCTGTAAAACTTGGGATAATGAGAAGTATTGAAAAGCAGACCAAGGGGTATTGTAAGGGTCAACCACTAATTGCATCCAAGGAAATGGATCTTGGGTATCTTGAGGAGAACGGCCTCCATGTCCTGAATAATAGAATATCACGATGTCGTCATCACTGCAAGATAGATTGTTGAGAGCATACTCCAATTTCTCTCTACAGAAGTTGCTTGCGCTACCTTCATACCATTGGAAATCTTTTTTGTAGTTTAAGAAACTTGCCATTGTTTCAAATTCTATCTTCATTCGTTGGTAATCGCAGGTAACAGAAGGACCAATACCTGTACTGCCTGGTTTTTCTCCAGGACACTTGGTGTTTGCAAAGATAATTGCATGTAATGTTTGACAGTTTGTAGATATCGCTATTGCGAATGTCAATAGAAGCAAAGTTAAAGCCTTTTTTATAGTTTCCATTTTAATATGTTTTTGATATATTCATTGTCGGGTATTACTAAGTTGAACCAACGTAAAACGTTTTTCAGTTGGCAGATTTGATAAGTCTTAGTATTTACTTCTTGGTTTATCACTCTTAGTTCTTCTGACCCAAAAGAAAATAGTAAGACTGTTACAATGTCTTGTTTGTAACATCTAAGAGCAAAAATTGGATTAAAAGCTTGTTTTGGTAACGGATATTTTTGATTAAAAACTTCGTCTTCTGCTATCAGAAAATTATAAATCGAAGTATGGGTGAAACTAACCTTTCCAAAATTTTTTGCTATTTTATAATGTTCGATAGAGTCACAGTCAATCGTGTCTTTTGGTTGTTGAGGACCAGCTATGGAATAAAGATATAGACTATCGACATTTTGTATTGCAAGCAAGATGGAATCTTTTTGAAGGTTGGATATGATATTATTCTTGTTGCTTTTATCAAAGAACAAATTGGAATAGGATGTTTGGGTTGCATTTTTTTGTATGCAACAACTAGTTAGAATAGCAATGATGGGTAGAGTTATGAACTTCCTTAGGTGGTACTTCTCCATAATAATCTTATACTTGCCTATAGTCCACCAGATTCGGCTTTTAATTAAACAAAATGGGCGTGGGAACTATTGAATATTGCTTTCACGAGGTTCTGGAATACCCACTACCAAACAATAAACAATAGCCCACGCTTTATGATATATTGATTCCTTATGAAAGGATACAATATTCCCTCAGCGTGAGCGTCATTGTCATCACCCTTGGTAGTGAAATTTTCCAGATTTCGTGAAAGGGTAATATCTTTAACGCTCAAGTTTCTTAAATCAAGTCTTCATCATAATTAGGCTATAGCCTTGTTACTCCAACTCTGTTGCAAAGATAGTGATTATTTTGTAAAGTTGTATATTTTTTGTTGATTTTTTGTTAGAAGAGAAATGATTTTATGTGATTTAAAGGATAATGGCACCAAAAGCACCTCTATTTGTATGCTTTTAGTGTCATTGGTTATGTCTTACTCTTTTTGAAAAAACTCCGTTTCGTTCAGCTTGTTATACGGTTCATCATCAAATTCTCAGATATTTTTATCTGTCTTGGATTCTTTGCAGTTATTTCGCAAACAGTTTTCCGATGAGATTCAAGAGGTTAGAAACCGTTTCCTTGCTCTCCACAGGAATCTTGATGGAAGTCTCGCCAGTCTGCTCGTCTTTCTCCACAATAGAATCTACCAGTTGTGCTGTTGCCTCTGGTGATTTCAAAGTCTCTGCCAAACCAGAGAGGAAGGATACTCCTTGGGCAACTAAGTCTTTTGGCTCAGCAGGGTGATGAGTAACTGTAGTGGCGGAATGTGGAGCAACTGAAGATATGTCTTTGGCTTTATCTGGTTCCGCTTTTACTTCCTCCATGATGCCGCTTACGGCTTCCATCATCTTGGTGAACTTATCATCTGTGATGAATACAGAATCTTCGCCGTCATCAAGAACGCCTTCAAACATAGAGGTCTTGAAACGTAATTTACCAAGCATTTCTTCCTCAATAGAGTGGGGAGTCACGAGATTGATAACTTGAATATTATTCTGTTGACCAAGGCGATAGATGCGCCCTATGCGCTGTTCGAGAACGGCAGGGTTCCAAGGCAGGTCTATGTTGATAATGGTAGCGGCTGCCTGCAGATTCAAGCCTGTGCTGCCAGCATCTGTAGAAAGAAAAACTCGGCTTGACGGTTCATTCATGAAGTTGTCCACCAAGTTCTTACGCTTTTCGGATGGGACACCGCCATGTAAGTATTCATAACCTATCTCTTTCTTCTCCAGTTCTTTGGCGATGAGGCGAGTCATGCGTTCCCATTGGCTGAATACCACAACTTTTTCACCTTCTTCGCTGATGATGTCGCTGATAATATTGATACATTCATCCACCTTGGTGTCGAATCTCGTTTTTTGGTCAAGGATATAACTGCTATCGCATACCATGCGCATCTGTGATAACAACAGGAGTAAACGCTTTCTGTCTTTGTCTGAAAGAAAATGGTGGGCGCGCCATCTTTTCACAAGGAAGCTTACTTGGAATTGCCATTCTGCATGCATTCCCATCTGCTCCTTTGTCATAGGTACGAAGAGATTTTTGTCCATTCGCTTGGGCATCTGGAGTTTCACGTCTTTCTTGCGACGGCGGATGAGGATGTCGTTGAGTTTTTCGCCTATCTTGTTCAAGTTCTTGTATCTCAATACTTTGCCTGTTTCGTCGGTGATGATATGGTTTTCCTTGAAAATATAGTATGGGGCAAGACGGAAATTATCGACAAATTCCACGATGGAGTATAGTTCGTCAAGTTTATTCTCTAAAGGTGTACCCGATAGAATCACGGAGTAATCGGATTCTATCTTTCTTGCTGCACGGGAAATTTGGGTATTCCAATTTTTGAGGCGTTGCACCTCATCCATGATGAGCATGTCGGTTTGCAGACTGCCGAGTATCTTAATGTCGTTGGCGGCACTATTATAGGAGATAATCTTGTAAGGTTCTGGACGATTGTAGGCATCCTTTCTCTTGAGATGATTTCCCTCTATAACAAAGACCTCGGCATCAGTGAACTTTTTGATTTCACTGCGCCACTGGTATTTCAAGGAGGTAGGGCAGAGGATGAGTACAGAGCCGATGAGTCCTTCTTTTCTTAGAAGTTCGGCTGTTCCAATGGCTTGGATTGTCTTGCCGAGACCCATTTCGTCGGCAATGATAGCTTTTCCTGCCTTAGCTGCAAAGCGGATTCCTTCCTTTTGGTAAGGATAGAGTTTAACTTTCAGAAGATTATCGAGTTTCTTATCATCGTACGTCTTGACAATCTTCTTTCTTGTAGATTTCTCTCGTTCGTCGATGATAAAGTCAATGGCATCTTTATAGCATCTGAATGTATCGCTAATTTGGCGGGCTTGCTTTAAGAAAGATCCGATATGGGCATAGGCAGCTTTCTTTAGAACATGTTTTTCGTCGAAATAATCTTTGGCAAGTTTTTCGTATGCTTCCTTGTTTTCGCTTCCGATGCGAATCTTCACGCATCGTTCGTCTCTGTAAGATAGATAGACAGAGGTGTAAGGAGGAAGCTCACGATGTACATGTAAGCCTCGTTTTCCACTGAACCATTTCTTCACGGCTTCGAGATGCTTACATGTGCCAAGTTTTGAAGTTTTGAAATCCATACAAGAACAATAATTCCATTCGCTGTTGGCTCCACGATACACTACCTTGTACTCGTTATTTTTCTCTGGATTGCGAACGATATATTCGCCAGGGCAAAGTTCATCATCTACACAACTGATATTGAAGTGTTCTGTTTCTGTCACTTGTTTGCGAAGTTTGATTTGCCATTCTTCCAGAGTCATTTCTGCTGGTTTAACGATATGAGAAACCTTGACTTTTTTCTTTTTCTTTGTGGTTTTCTTTGTACTCGTTGCTGTATTCTTGGCATTCTTTTCAGTCTTGCCAGCTTTTGGGGTATTGTTCTTTGCCATTGTCTTATGCTTTATGTTATTTTATGCTTAATGCTTTGTGTGATTATTGCTTTGTGTCGAATCTTTCTGCCTGTTTATGGTAGAATCTCGCAAGAGGGAGTTTCTTGCCTTCTTGTATTCCTGATTCTCCTGCTCATAGTAGTGAGCGTAATTGAAGAAAGGCTCACTGACCGATTCGGTACTCTCTGCGGTAAATGTATGACCATAAGGGTCTGAAGCCTTGATTGTTATTCTGGCATTCGGATTCTTTGGGACATAATAATACAGATGGTTCATGAGCAGATAACTGTTGCCCTTGCTCACAAAACGATAGGATACTGATTCGCTGTATTTATGATGATAGCCAGCGGCAAAGGCATCCTGACCTTTGCTGCTGATGCGGTGCATCCGGTATTCCTTGCCATCTTCTATTGCTACAATCCGCCAGTGGGAGTCGGCGTTAAAGACATTGGCTACCAGTATATTCTTATCTTTATCTTTGGAAAGTCCCCAGTCCGCAGCATACGATTCTCCATTGAAGTCGGTCTGTGCTCTGAAGATGGTCATCTGTTTGTTCTTATCCCAGAATGTGCCCTTATAATAGCAATCGGTAAGACGGGTACCAATGAACTGATAGACATAATAGCCGTTTGGTGTACCGCAGATATTTATGTTGGATTGCCAGATATTGCCACATGCTGCAGCATGACAATGCTCCATCACATCCTCGCCCTCATACCGGATTTCATGGTTGCAGGCGAAATGGGTGTGACCGCAAAAGAGTTCGTATCCTCCCTCAAACTGATGCAGAAGTGCCAGGAGTTGGGATAGGCGAGAGGAGGAATAATGTCCCTTCTCATTCTCTATGCCAAGAGGTTTGGCTTTGCCGAAAGGTGCATTTCCGAAGGTGAAAGGAATATGGTAACAGAGTACTACCTTTTTGTTTTTGGGAGTGAGGGCGAGGTCCTGCTTGAGCCAGCGCATCTGTCGCTCTCGCAGTTCGCCTGGTGAATAATAGGCCTTCCCACGATAGAAGAAGCAGTTGTTGATGCACACAAAGTGCTCATCGCCACGGTCGAAAGAGTAGTCTGTAGGTCCGAAGTTTTCCTCCCACTTACGTCTGTAGAGTACCTTTCCATCCTGGTCGTGATTGCCGATGACGGAGAAGAGGCGCATCTCTGATGAACCCAAGGCTTGGCGTATCTGCCTCTCCAGGTGGGCATTATAGCCTCCGTAATACTGTACGTCATCGCCCATGCTGAGTCCATAGACAGGAGTCCCGGCAGGCAGACTCCTGATGGTCTGCTTGATATCTGCCATCGTCTGGGTGGTAAATCGCTCTACGTCGCTCTTCTTGATGGGGTTGTCGGTGGGCGAGGTATAATAAGGACTGTAGGCATTGGTAACCTGCGGGTCGCCGATGACAATCATCTTATAACTGATTTCCTTTCCTCCAGGTAGTCTTTTCAGGGTAAAATCATATATTTTCTTTTTCTTGGATACTGGCTGGTAGAAGCAAGCCGTGCGATCTGTAGCAGAATGGGTAGGAACCTCACAGTCGGCAGGCACGCAGTAGTAGATGAAGCGGGCAAGACTGTCCCGTTTCATCTTGTATCTTCCGAGCGAATCAGTTTTCACGCAGTTATATCCATCGCTTACGATGACGTTCGCCACACCTTTTCCGTCAGTATCTCTCAGGGTACCTATGATATTGAAGTCCTGCTTGATGACAGGTTTTATCTTCTTGATGGTATCTTTTGCCACGGTTTTCTTCTTGCGGGTATCTGGTGCCTTGACAGCGGTAGGCAGAGGCTCCTTCTGATTGCGCAGATGAAGGGTGACCCCGATTGCGATGAGAGCGCAGCAAACGAGAGATATGATAGCAATATATATCTGTTTTCTTTTCATGTAAGCAAAAGTACGCATTTCTTGTCGGATACCCTTTAGATTATCATTTAAAAATATATAAATGTTACCTTTGGGTAACATTTATATCTGCAAATTGCGAATATAGCATTTTTTAACTAAAAGATGTCTTCTATAGAAGTCATGTTTTGCCTGTTTTATGCTTCCTATATCGATTTTTTTGTTTATCTTTGCATCCATATAGCGTAGAAAGGAAGAAAATGGATAAAAACGTCATTAAGCAAATCATACTTTGGCAACAGGAGTTTGTTGGTAAAGTAAGACTCCAAAATAGGAGTGTCTCTTTTGATGAAAACGCCAATTATGTATTGGTGGGGATTCGTCGTGCAGGTAAGTCGTATATGCTCTATCAGCATATTCAGCACTTGGTAGCACAAGGTCATTCCAGGGAAGAAATATTGTTTGTCAATTTTGAGGATGAGCGTATTACAGATATAAAAAAAGAAGAGCTTCATCTTATTATAGAGGCTTATCGTGAACTTTTTAGCTATGAACCCATCATATTTTTGGATGAAATACAAAATGTAGATGGTTGGGAACATTTTGCTCGTCGTTTAGCCGACGAAAAATATCGTGTATTTATAACTGGTAGCAATGCTCATATGTTAAGCCGTGAAATTGCCTCAACTCTTGGTGGAAGATACTTGACAAAAGAAATATATCCTTTTTCTTTTAAGGAATACTTGGAGTATCAGGGCATTACGTTGCCAAGTCATTGGGAACATTCTCCTGTTAAGACAGATGTAATCCGCTTATTTTCTGACTATTTCTATTTTGGTGGTATGTCTGAAATGTTTAATATGCAAGACAAACAGTCTTGGTTGCAATCTCTTTACCAAAAAATATTATATTCAGACATCGTTGTGCGAAAAGGTGTAAGAAATGAGCAGAGCCTGCGTATGCTTGTAAGAAAATTGGCTGATAGTGTGATGCAGCCTACAGCCATCAAGAGATTACAGAATATTTTGCAAGGGAATGGAACAAAGATTACAAGGGAAACCATCAGTTCTTATATTGACTATACGAATGAATCATATCTTACTTTTGGTATCAGCTGTTTTACAGACTCTATCTCTGATCGGGAAACAATCAAAAAGCATTATTTTTATGATAATGGTATCTTGAACCTCTTTCTCTTCCAACCAGAGACTAAGTTGTTGGAAAATATTGTGGCTATTCATCTGTATAAAAAGTATGGGGAGGACTTATATTACTATAACAAAAACGTAGAAGTCGATTTTTGTGTACCAAAGGAAGGACTTTTGGTTCAGGTTTCTTATCGTATGTTAGATGATACTACAAAGAATCGTGAGGTCGGTGCTTTGCAAAAGGGCGCAAAGTTTCTGAAAGCTAAAAAATGTATGATTATCACTTATGATCAAGAAGAAACTATCACTTTGAAAGATTTAGAAATTGATGTAGAAGTTGTTCCTATCTATAAATATCTTTTGGACTGAGGCATCATTAGACAAAGAAATGTTTCTGTAAATAGAAGAGGGTGCGTCACAGACTTATGACACACCCTCATTTTAGCTATAAGGTAGTCGCACTTATGTTTTCTTTATTTGAGCAAACATTTTATGTGTGCGTTCTTTGTTTTTATAATAATCAAACCTTTTTGCAGAGGCAAATGGAACAATGCTGCTCCATTAACTACAGCAGTTTGTCCTAGCAAGCATCCCTCAGCATTGTAAAGAGCAACGCTCTCATCTTCGGAAAGTCCAACGATAGTAATCTTTCCTTGGTTAGTGGTAATGCTCACTCTCTTAGTGGAAGTAACTTCCTCAATCCCTGTGCCGATACTGCTGATAGGCAATATCGTTGCATATTTCCCCCAATAAGCATCTGCCTTGTATGCTTCAACAGTATTATCTGGAACATAGAGAGGGTAAGCGTCAAGCCTATAATCTGGTTGTGGCTTATATTCACCAGTATATTCATCTATGTTCATTACCGTAGGAGGAGTTGTTGCACGACAGATAATTTCCTGTAGATTTCTGTTCTCACAAAATGCTAAATCACCCACTTCTTTCAATGTCTCAGGGAGGTCTATGGTTTGTAATGAATTGCAATTGGAAATTGCATATTTCCCAATGGATGTTATGGAATTTGGGAGAACAATTGTTTGGATAGCATTGTTCCCATAAATGGCATTTCCTTCCAGTTTTCTGACTGAGTTAGGAATGTCTATACTTTCGGCATTGTATTCCCCATTGATGATGGCTTCGTAACCAATACTTGTTATTGTATATGCTTCTCCGTCAATCATAACAGATGTAGGAATAATATTGCCAGCTTCCTTATAGGAACGCAAGAGGGTTGCAATATGTTCCATTCTGTTAATCATGAATTTGTAGCCATCTTGGTTGATGATTTGCCAAGGTGTATTTGATGCTTCTACATAACATCCTTCTGCGTTATTCCAATAATTATAAGCGGATAGGGCATCTTGTGGAACTCTTATGAGCAAATGGGAAGGAACTCTGTTTCCTTCTTCTTTGTATAAGATTCTGTTAAAGTTTCCAGATGGAGGCGTTACGCTTCTGAAATAAACTTCATTCAAATCCGTACAGTTCTTCCAAGGGAAGTCTTGTATTTTGGTAATTGTATTTGGTAGGGTTATACTTTTAATGCCAGTACCTCTAAAGCAATAGCTACTTAATGCTGTGACAGTAAATTGGGTTGACCATTCACCAGTGACTTTTGAAGGAACTTGATAGTACCGGTCGTTATTAGCCGCTTTCCACAAGCAAGCTTCATCTTTTTCGTTGATGATAAACCAGTTTCTATTGTAATCGTCAGTACCCGATCCGATTAGGTAAACAGGATTGTTTATGGTGCATAGAGGATTGTGAGCATCTTCGATTTCACCTACCCAGTAGGTGTTTTCCTCGTAGTTTTCCTTTGCTTCAGGTTGTACGCAAATAATAACAGGATAATATACGATAGATCCATCAGTTGTCTTGCTTGTCCTGCCAATTTTCATACCAGAAGTCTCTGGTGGTGTGAGGGCAAGGCAAGTAATGGAAAATAAGCTTGGACAGTTGTCTAATCCAAAATTGTCTAATGTTGTCTTCTTGATGGTTGAAGGAAATCTGAGTTCTCTCAATGAAGTACAATTTTGGAAGCATGCACCTACAGTAGTTACTCCTTCAGGAATATCAATGCTCTGAACTTTGCTTTGGTCATTAAAGCAATAGTCTTTCAGCTCTGTTATTTGATAGGTGTTTCCTTCGTAATTGACACTTTCTGGTACGGTGAAAGAAACTGGTAACATAGTATTGCTCTTTTTGAGACTAGCAGTATTGACTCCATCTATATGATAAAGATCATAGGTGAAATCTCCTATGGTAGCATCGCTATATGTAGGCATAGGTTCTTCCGTGTCTTTTCCATCACCACCAGTGTAGTTGTCAAGAGAGACAATGTCTTTGAAACTTTGCCAATAGGAGTTTTTTTTGTAGAGAGGGATAGATTCTTCTGGTACATAGAGCGTTGTGTGGCTATGTGACCAATAAATAGTTTGGCTAATGAATGTTGGTGGTATTTTTGCTCGGCACACCACGCTTTCAAGTTTTGCACAATCATCTAAAAATTCTCCTTCAATGGTGGTTACAGATTCTGGTAAATCTACAGATGTTAGATTCTTGCAGCCTGTAAAAGCAGAAGTACCTATATAAGTTACGGACTTAGGTAGTTTTATGGATACTATGCTATCACTTGCCCCATCGGTATTCCAAAAACAACTATTTTCAAGAACTTGAATGGTGTTAGGAATTTTAGGTGATTTATGGGTGATGTAAGGGCTGCATGAGGAAGCTAAATGAGTTACAGGGTATTGTTTTCCACCATATATAACAGATGTTGGAAATTTAAAATCAACTTCTTTGTATGTACGCAATAATGTTGTGTAGTCTCTGTCTGGATCTATTAAAAATCGACATCCGTTGATTTGTTGAATAGTAGCTTTGTTATCTATTGGGTATATGTAATTTACATAACACACCCAATAGGAATCTTCTTGATAGGCTTTCAGAGCCTCTTGTGGAACTTGTACGATAAGATGACTTACAAAACCTCTTCCACCTTTTCCTTCTTCTGGATAGAACCAAACGCAATTCCTTACAGCAGAACTGCTTGTTGGAGGAATTATAGCGTGGCAAATTAACAATGTCAGATTTTTGCACCAGAAAGCTTTAGAACTGATTGTTTCGATTGTGGAAGGTAACTCAATAGTTTCGACAAATGCATTTTCGAAACTACAGGATGCAATCTCTGTGACAGGATATGTTTTCCCTCCAAAGTAAATGGATGATGGAATGGAAATTTGTTTTGCTTCAGAAAATGCAGGATAACGGAGAGTAGCCTTTTCTGTGGTTTCATTTATAATGTATTTATCGCCATTTGCCATGGTGATAAATTTCGCTTTGTTTCCGATTGGGATAAAATAGTAATAACGGTCAAATGTAAGTCTGTTCCATTTTTCATCATAGTTTTTTATCGAGTTTTCTGGAACATAGATGAGAATCTCTTTTGTTAGGTTGTTATGGTCTCTAACGAGGAAACTAAAACCGACACTTGGAGGTGTCTCTGCTAGACATGTAACCTCAGAAAGATTATCACATCCGTCAAAGGCATATAGCCCAAGTTTGGTTACTTTGGCGGGAATAGTGAAAGATTCAACTTTTGAACAGTTCTTGAAAGCATTGTCCCCAATAAAATCTAAGTTAGACTCATCTTCAAAGATGAATTCTTTGATGTTTGAGCAGTCTTCAAAAGCATTGCTTTCAATGGAAACAATTGTATTAGGGATAGTTACTTTAGTCAAGTTCTTTGCTTGACTAAAGCAAGATGCTGCTATTTTCTTAACCTCATACTCCTTGTCTTCAATTGTTACTTTATTCGGAATGGTCAATTCTGTTTCTGTCTCTGGTGTATAACCTGAAAGTACAGCATAAGAATCTTCATTTTCTGTTTCTATTGAGAAGTTGAGATTGGATTGTGCATAGCTTGCACTATAGGCAAGTAACATAAATCCTAAAAACAGCAACTTGCAAAATGAATGTATTTTGTTACTTTTCATTTGAATAAAAATTGGCGTGCAACCGTTCGTGACTTGTTTACTACTAGGTTGCCGCCAAGCTACCTCCACAACAACAAGCACAGAACGGCTCACGCCAAAATTGGCATGAACCTTCCATCTGCTTGTTCTCGTTGTGTGAATATTGGCGGCATTCAGTAGTAGAGAACAAGAGCTAAAAGCTCAATATTTTAATATCTCAAAAGTCGAAACGGAAATGCACATAGTTAATAAATATGAGGGCATGGAGTCCTCGATGATTCATTCTTGGGAGCGGATTCTCTAAGAATCGTTTCCTTAGGCATTCCTTGTTCTTTATTTCTGTTTCTTAATCCGTTGTATTTTAAAGTTAGACATTTTTGTGAATAAACTCTTAAGGCTATACTAAGCCTATCGGTTGCAAAGTTACTCATAATTTCTTTTGTAAGCAAGTTTTTTAGCTTAAAACTTCTTTAAGTTGGAGAAAAGTGTTATACATTAGTTTAATATGGCTCTGAAATGAGAAGTTATTTGCAAATTATCAAAAAAAGATAATTTGTTTTGGGTAATTCGTTGAAAAGTCTTATCTTTGTGCCACAAAACAAAAGAAGAAGTAAAGCTATGACTGTAAATATCAACCCGTTTGTTGTGACAGGAAAGATACCTGCTCCTTATTTCTGTGATCGAGTAGAGGAAGCTAAAGTGTTGAGCATGGCATTGCTCAACCAAATGAACGTAGTGATAACATCACCACGAAGGATGGGAAAGACTTCTTTGGTCGATTTTGTTTTTGATAAGGAGGATGTACAGAAGGATTTCTTCACGATTAGTGTAGATATTCTGCATACCACTTGTTTCAAGGAGTTTATTTATGTATTGGGTACTGCTGTTTATGAGAAAGTGGCTTCCAAGAGTGATAAGATGCGTAGGCTCTTTATGATGACTTTGCGCTCTCTTTCAGCTTCCTTTGGATATGATCCGATACAGAATACTCCGACTTTTGATGTGAAGTTGGGTGACATCAATATGCCAGAATATACTATCAAGGAAATTTTCGAATTTATCGAGCATGCAGATAAGCGTTGTTTGGTGGTGATAGATGAGTTCCAGCAAATAACCAAGTATCCGGAGAAGAACATTGAAGCGATACTTCGCTCTTATATCCAAAAACTGAGTAATGCTAATTTTGTTTTCGCAGGCAGTCAGCGTACCATATTAGAAGAAATGTTCCTTTCTTCTCGCCGTCCTTTTTTCCAAAGTGCCAAGTTGATACAGTTGGAAGCTATAGCCTTGCCTATTTATCAAGCGTTTGTTATTAAGCATTTTCAGGAGGGAGAAAAGAAAATCATGCCCGAAGCTATAGAAAAAGTATATACGACATTCCGGGGTGTTACCCTCTATATGCAGCGCATTATGAAAGACGCATACGCCATGACTCCAGTGGGTGTAACTTGTGATATGGCTTTAGTGGATAGTTTGATAGATAGTTTTGTGACGGAAAATGATTACCGCATTCGAGAACTTTTGGCTTATATTTCTGAGCCTCAGAAAGAAGTGCTTTACGCCATACATGAAGAGGGGCAAGCCAAGAGCATAGTCTCTGCAGCTTTTACCAAAAAACATCGTTTGAAGTCGCCAAGTGCCACCCAGTCGGCTGCCCAAAAACTCTTGGAGGACGATATCCTGACGAGAAATGAAAAGGTATATAGCATAGCTGACCCTCTCTTGATTTTATGGTTGGATAAGAAGGTGTAGTTCAAAAAAACATTAAAAAAGAAGTGGTTCTTTTGTATTCTCTTTCTTTTTTCCTATTTTTGCAATTCTTGCATTACAAAAATTGGGAGAGAATATCCTCCAAAGATAAACTTAAAAATAACGAAAGGAATAAATTATATAATGGCAAACGATAATAAAGGTCTTACGCCGATGATGCGGCAGTTTTTTGAGATGAAAGCGAAACATCCCGAGGCACTGTTGCTTTTCCGATGTGGTGACTTCTATGAAACTTATTGCGAGGATGCTATAGAGGCTTCCAAGGTGCTCGGTATTACCCTGACTCGTCGTAATAATGGCGGTTCGGCAGGTGGTGCTGAGATGGCTGGTTTCCCTCATCATGCACTCGATACTTATCTGCCTAAGTTGATACGTGCCGGCAAGCGTGTTGCTGTGTGCGACCAGCTGGAAGATCCAAAGAAGAAACGCTTGGAAATCAAGGGTAAGAAGGGGCTTAGCCAGATGGATAAGATGGTGAAGCGTGGCATTACGGAACTGGTGACTCCGGGTGTGGCGATGGGCGATAATGTCTTGAACTACAAGGAGAACAATTTCCTTGCTGCTGTCCATTTCGGAAAAGCTTCTTGTGGTGTAAGCTTCCTCGACATCTCTACGGGCGAATTCCTTACAGGGGAAGGTACTCCCGACTATGTGGAGAAGCTGATGGGCAACTTCCAGCCGAAAGAAGTGCTTTATGATCGTGCCATGAAACAGAAATTCGAACAGTGTTTCGGAACTAAATACTGTACATACGAATTGGACGACTGGGTTTTCACCGAACAGACTGCCCGACAGAAACTCCTCGGTCATTTCAAGACCAAATCCTTGAAGGGTTTTGGTGTAGAACATCTGAAGAACGGTGTCATTGCCAGCGGAGCCATCATGCAGTATCTGGAGATTACCCAGCATACCCAAATCAATCATATTACAGCACTTTCCCGTATTGAGGAGGATAAGTTCGTGCGTATGGACCGCTTTACTATCCGTAGTCTCGAACTGGTGGCCCCGATGCAGGACGATGGTTCGTCGCTTCTGAATGTCATCGACCGCACCGTAACGGCAATGGGAGGCCGTATGCTCCGTCGCTGGCTTGTCTTTCCGCTGAAAGATGTGCGTCCAATCAATGAACGACTCGACATCGTGGAATATTTCTTCAAAGAACCGGAGTTCAAGCAGTTGATGGATGATCAACTGCATCGTATCGGTGACCTGGAACGTATCATTTCCAAAGTGGCTGTGGGTAGAGTTTCGCCTCGTGAAGTTGTGCAATTGCAACATGCCTTGGAGGCTATCCAGCCAATCAAGGTGGCTTGTCAACATGCCAAGAATGAAGCCTTGCAGCGAGTGGGTGAGCAACTCAATCTCTGTGAAACGCTGAAAGAACGGATAGCAAAGGAAATCCAGCCGGATCCTCCGCAGCTTATCAATAAGGGCGATGTTATCGCTGATGGCTACAATGCAGAATTGGACGATCTGCGTTCCATCAGCCGGCATGGTAAGGACTATCTGCTCAAAATACAGGAGCGTGAGATAGAGAAAACAGGTATTTCCAGCCTGAAAGTGGGTTATAATAATGTATTTGGCTATTATTTAGAGGTGCGCAATACCTTCAAGGACAAGGTGCCTGAAGACTGGATTCGCAAGCAGACGCTTGCTCAGGCAGAGCGATATATTACTCAGGAACTGAAGGAATATGAAGAGAAGATTCTCGGTGCCGATGAGAAAATTTTGATTCTCGAAGCCCAACTCTTCAATGAACTGATAGCTTCGATGCAAGAGTATATTCCTCAGATACAAATCAATGCCAACCTCATTGCCCGTATGGACTGTCTTCTTTCCTTCTCGAAGGCATCGGAAGAAAACCACTATGTGCGTCCTGTCATCGACGATTCTGAGGTGCTCGACATCAAGCAGGGACGCCATCCTGTGATAGAAACTCAGTTGCCTTTAGGTGAGCGATATGTGCCAAACGATGTGTTGCTCGATACTGAAAAGCAGCAGATTATGATGATTACGGGTCCTAATATGGCCGGTAAATCTGCACTTTTAAGGCAGACGGCCTTGATAGTTCTGCTGGCACAGGTAGGCTGTTTCGTACCAGCCGAGAGTGCAAGAGTAGGTCTGGTGGATAAGATATTCACCCGTGTGGGTGCCAGTGATAATATCTCGCTTGGTGAATCTACTTTTATGGTAGAGATGACTGAGGCTGCGAATATCCTGAATAATGTTTCTCCTCGTTCTCTGGTTCTCTTTGATGAGTTAGGACGTGGTACTTCTACTTATGATGGAATCTCAATAGCTTGGGCTATCGTGGAATACTTGCATCAGCACAAGAAGGCGCAAGCACGTACGCTCTTTGCTACCCACTATCACGAACTGAATGAGATGGAAAAGAACTTTCCTCGCATCAAGAATTTCAATGTAAGCGTGAAGGAGGTGGATGGCAAGGTTATCTTCCTGCGTAAGTTGGAACCGGGTGGAAGCGAGCACTCTTTTGGTATTCATGTGGCTGAAATAGCCGGTATGCCTCGTAGCATCGTAAATCGTGCCAATGTTATACTGAAACAACTGGAGGATGACAATGCGGGTGTGGGTGCTGCCGGCAAACCTAATATGCAGCATTTGGATGAACCGAAGGATGGAGTACAACTCAGTTTCTTCCAGCTTGATGATCCGGTTTTGAGTCAGATACGCGATGAGATATTGGGCTTGGACATCAATAATCTCACACCGGTAGAGGCTTTGAACAAACTCAATGAAATCAAGAAGATTTTGATGGGAAGATAAGAAGTAGATTATGATGGATTGAAAATAAAAACTCTCCCTTGTCAAGGATTGGATTCCTGCAAGGGAGAGTTTTTTTTTTTATAGAAAAACAGTTCTAACTGTATGGTTAAAATTGAAAATGGTTCCTATATGCTACTGCATTGACAAAGTAAGTATTACTGCCTCGGCAAAGTAAATACTACTATCCGCGATGACATAACAAACCCAAACAAGTCCTATTTCTCTTGTTTCTCTTCCTGAGCCTTTGCTCTCTTAAAGCTGGAGACAATGCTCCAAACTCCCAGAAGAATGAGTGGGATACTCAATATCTGTCCCATATCCATAGGAAGTCCAGCCTCAAATGCCACCTGAATCTCCTTTGTATATTCGATGAAGAAACGGAAGGCGAAGATGAGGGTGAGACAGAGACCGAAATATAAGCCAGTACCCACACTCTTAGGACCTTTCTTCTTATAGATGAAGAGAATGAGTAAGAAGATGATGAGGTAAGCGATGGCTTCATAGAGCTGTCCTGGATGGCGAGGGTATTGATCTTCACGAACAAAGATGAATGCCCAAGGCACATCAGTCACCTTGCCGATAATCTCTGAATTCATCAGATTCCCCAGACGGATAAACATGGCTGCAATACCGGAGACAATACCCATATTGTCGAGCACAACCCAGCCCTTTAGCTTCATGTTGCGGCAGTAGAGCCAGATGGCAACAAACATTCCGAATACACCACCATGACTGGCCAGTCCTTCATATCCTGTAAGTTTCCAACTGCCATCCGGCATGTGGTGCATAGGTATCAGCATCTCGATGAAGTGATCCCATTGCGTAAGGAAATACTCAGGCTGGTAGAAGAGGCAATGACCGAGACGTGCACCTACCAGAATACCGAAGAAGATATAAAGGAAGAGAGGCTCAAACTTGGCATCGCCCAACTTCTGCTGCTTGTAGAGTCGCTGCATGAGCAGATAGCCCAAAAGTAAACCGATAAGCCAGCAAGTGGAGTAATATCGGATGGTCAAAGGACCCAGATGCGCAAGAATAGGATCTGGATCCCAAACGATATAATTAAGCAGGTTTGTCATAATTAAACATTAAAACGGAAGTGCATGATGTCGCCATCCTGAACGACATATTCCTTACCCTCGATACCGAGTTTACCTGCCTCGCGGACTGCAGCCTCAGAACCATATTGGATATAATCGTCGTACTTGATGACCTCAGCACGGATAAATCCTTTTTCAAAGTCGGTATGGATGACGCCAGCACACTGAGGAGCCTTCCAGCCCTTGTGGTAAGTCCATGCCTTTACCTCCATCTCACCAGCAGTGATGAATGTCTCAAGGTTCAGGAGAGCGTATGCCTTCTTGATGAGGCGGTTAACACCACTTTCCTCCAATCCGAGTTCTTCGAGGAACATCTGCTTGTCTTCGTAGGTTTCGAGAGATGCAATGTCTTCCTCTGTCTTCGCAGCGATAACCATGCACTCGGCACCTTCTTCCTTAGCGATTTCCTCTACCTTCTTGCTGTATTCATTTCCGCTCTTGGCAGAAGCTTCATCTACGTTGGCTACGTAGAGTACTGGTTTCGTAGTGAGGAGGAAGAGATCGTGAGCCACCTTCTGCTCTTCTTTGCTTTCGAAAGTAACGCCACGTGCGTTCTTGCCTTGCTCCAACTCTGCTTTGTAAGCCTCCAGAACGGTAACCATCACTTTAGCGTCCTTGTTGCCTGCAGCAGCTGTCTTCTGCTGCTTGGCGAGCTGGGATTCGATAGTCTCCAAGTCCTTGAGCTGCAACTCTGTATCGATAACGCTCTTGTCCTCCAATGGGTCAACTTTAGCGCCACCCTCACGTACAATATTGTCATCGTCGAAACAACGGATTACGTGGATGATTGCATCGCACTCACGGATATTTCCCAAGAATTTATTACCAAGACCTTCGCCCTTGCTGGCACCCTTAACAAGACCTGCGATATCCACGATTTCGCAAGTAGCTGGGACGATGCGTCCTGGGTGAACAATCTCTGCCAATTTGTTGAGTCGCTCATCTGGTACGGTGATGACGCCCAAGTTTGGTTCGATAGTACAGAAAGGGAAGTTAGCTGCCTGTGCTTTTGCACTAGACAGACAGTTGAACAATGTAGATTTTCCCACGTTAGGAAGACCTACAATACCACATTTTAATGCCATTTTATTTTTAAACGTTTAAATATTTGGGTGCAAAGGTACGTTAAATCGAATAAAATACAAAATAATTCGTGGTAAATAAACTAAAAAAGGCATTCACGATGCTGGTGAATGCCTTTCTGATGATTACTTTGAGCAGTTTTTATTATTTTACGACCACTTTTTTACCGTTGATGATATAAACTCCCTGTTTAGGAGTTGAAACGCGATGTCCCTGAAGGTTGAAGACTACGTTCTTGGCTTTGACGTCGCCGGCAATCTGGCTGATGCCATCTGTATTGGTGCATACAGCTGTAGCTGATACATCCTTAGTTACTGAATTGAAGGTGAAGGTAACGTCGTAGATTCCGTCTGCTGCGATATAAATGGAGGCATTACCTTCTGGGTCATTATCATCACCATAGTTCTCAGCCCAATTGTGGTTAGCACAAATCTTATATTTATAACCGCCTTGAGCAATGGTCAGATTGGTCTTGGTCAGAATGTAGGTGACGTTATCTTCCTGTTTGATCATATCGTTTTCTGTTGCTTTCGGATCCCATTCTTTTCCGAGAATTACACCAAATCCAGCTACAGTCCATGTCTTTTCACCAATGACAGCATCACCTGTCTTTTTGGTGATTACACCGACTTCGTAGGTGTTTTCATTAAACTGGATAGTGACGTTATAGGTACCTGTTTCTTCTACCGTAAAGACATAGTTGGTTTGAGGGTACGATTCTGCCCAAGAATGATCTTTCAGAACTTTAAGTTCGTATTTCACATTTTGTTCAAGAATGCAGTCGGTTTTGGTGAGTTCCCAGATACCATTCCCTTTATCGATCAGGTCATTGTTAGTATCCGTTTCGTCCCAATGAGAACCGAAGAGTGTACTGGAACCAGCTGCTGTCCATGCAGTTTGTGCCTGCAGGGTTAGGGTTGCGATACAAAGCATGATAAGGGTAAAGATTGTTCTTCTCATAATTGATGTAATTTAAAGTGTTAATAATTAAAATTGTATGCTTAATACGTTTTCTGTTTAAACGCATTTTTATGATTTAAAATTAGGTTTTTGGCATTACCAGGTGCAAATATACGAATTATTTCAATATGTTCCAAGGTTTTTAGAGAAAAGTTGCTTGATGAAATGGATAAAAAAGCAGGAGGGTGTGTCTAAAGTATAGAGACACACCCTCCCGGATAATAATATTCTTTAGATTTCCCCTTTCCACAGACCATGAAGGTTGCAGTATTCGCGAGCCACAACATCCTTGGCTTCTGCGTTGGTCAAGAAGATAGCTTCAGGCTTTTCGCCTGGCTTCAACTCGTGACGAAGCACATCTGTAGGGGTGAGCAACTCTATCCACTGGATGTAATGCTCTGGAAGCATCGGATGTTCTACGCTTCCTACCGTTACACGATATCCGCCCTCGATAGGTTCTATCACAGGCACATGTTTCTCCTTGGCACCATCACTGGTATTTTCCTTCATGAGCTTCATTGGCTCGCCGCAGCAACTGAGCACGGCTCCTGGGTTTACTACTTCTACCACGTTGCCGCAAATCTGGCAGCGGTAGATTTCTCTAATCTTAGTCATAATGATTCCTCCTTAATATTAATTGATGACCAAATTGAATGATAAAAAGCTAACCGGGACAGGATGATAGGATTCTGTTCGGTCTGGATATTCAGGTTTATTCCTCAACAGGACTAAACTCGTCTTTTCCTACTCCGCAAAGTGGGCAAACCCAATCATCTGGAATATCTTCAAATGCTGTACCTGGAGCGATACCGCCCTCTGGGTCACCTACTTCTGGGTCATAAACCCAGCCACAAACATCACATACATATTTTTTCATAATGCTTTTGTTTTTGATGTTAATACTGTTAGTTAATTCACTCACTATCAGTAGAATATATATCTAACTGTTAGATTACGCAAAGATACGTTTTATTTCAATAACTTCCAAGTTTTTTAAGGCAAATGATGTTAAAAACATGAGTTTGATAGCATATTTACTCAATCTGCCTTATTCTTCCTTGCTGTCAGCTACGATTTGTGGACCGCGTACCTTATCTTTCAGCGACAGACCCTTTCTGATTTCTATATTCACGCCATCACTCAAGCCTGTAGTTACTTGGGTGCGTTCATAGGTCTTATCCTTATTGCTACCTTTTATAATATATACGAAGGTGGAGTCGCCGCTGAACTCGATGGCACTTTCCGGTATGGTGAGTACATTGGTTGCCTTGGAGAGAACGATTTCGGCATTGGCACTATAGCCGGAACGAATCTTTCCACCCTTCACATAACGGACGGCTGCCTTCACCTCAAACTGGTTGGCTCCATTGTTTTCAACAGCCTTTGGAGAGATGTATTCCAAATCTGCATCAAACTTGAGATCCTGCAGGGCACCAATGGTGATCTTCATCGGCATTCCCACTACCAGATTGCCTACCTCGGTCTCGTCGATGTTGCCACGGAAGATGAGGTCGTTCATGTTTGCCACGCTGGCTATGGTGGTTCCGTCATTAAAGGTGTTGGCAAGAATCACGGA
>ULRP01093991.1_pt1 | contig 43825 bp, 41 predicted proteins | sample 1955521 | NCBI WGS metagenome assembly ULRP01 (sample SAMEA4835685, study PRJEB28245) | human gut metagenome | biome: gut microbiome; material: fecal sample | place: Denmark | collected 2008
TAATTCAAAAAATTAAACAGAATTTAATTTATTAATTTAAATTAATATCAAAATTATTAGGGGGCAAAATGAAAAAAAGAATAAATATAATTATTGCGGTTTTAATTTTAGTTACATTAGTTTTTATTGCCCCAAAAAATCGGTTAGCATTGGCAGAAACGGCGTCAAGCGAGGTAAAAATCACCATTATTTCGCGCGAATACACGGGCGAGGGGGCGTATTCATTTACGCCGTTTGACGCTGAGGCGGGCGCAAGAATGACGGGCGCAAGTTTTAAACCTACCACCAATGCGGATGGAAGTTTTGAAACAACAATCAATTTTGAAAGCAGTCAGTTTATAACGCGCTCTCTTAAAATGAACTTAAATTTTTGGGCGTATTTTTCAAGCAAAAAACTTTTAAACTTGACATTTATTTTAAAGGGCGAAACGGCCGCAGGTGAAAATGTGGTTCTTTCAAAAATTGTGTCTAGCGGCGTGCTTAAACAAATGCTTTCAAAAAATATTGGCGAAAGCATTGATATTTCAAGTGATGGGTATGCGTGGAACCACATTGCCATCCCGCTTAATATTTTTACGGATGAAAGCGGTAAGTTTTTGGCGGGCGAGGGGGTTAAATTAAACAGCCTTACTATTAAATTTGATGCCGACGATAAGGCGACAGATACTGAGTTTAGTAAACTCTATCTATTTGACACTTACATAAAGGCGGACACATTTAGTGACATCGCAGTTATTAAAAAACAGGCATTCAGGCTTGTTAAATTTGATTTTTTGACGGCGGCGCAACTTAATAACGTGTATCTTGGTGACACATTGACGCTTAAAACCCACCCCGCGATAATTAAATACGCGTGGATAGGCGAGACCAACGTTAAAGAAAATATCGCCGCTTACACCACGCGCGCGACGGTAATTGATGGCGACGAGAACGATGCCAACTGGGATTTTAATTCAACATTCACCTTTAACACCGAGGGGCGCAGCATTGTTAAATTTGAGATTTTAAGCGGCTCTACGCAGGTGTTGTACGAGGCGTTTACCCTTGATATTGCGCAGTTTAGGGCGCTTACGTTTGTGTCAGGCCTGACGCAATTTGTTGAGGGCAAAACGGTAAGAATTTATCTTAACAAAAACCAAAAACTGACCGCGCTTGACAACGTTAAATTTAGCGTTTCAGGCGATTGTGCGCGCATAAAGTCAACTAACGTGGATGAGATGTATGTTGATGTTGAGCTGCTTACCTCGGGAGACTTTACGCTTACCGTTACTGGCAAGGGCTCGCGCGAGAATCAGGCGGAGTTTAATATTGAGCTTGCGCGAGACTACATGGTCACTAAAAAGCAGACGGTTGACAACACAGGCAAGATTGTTGCGCTTTGGGTGGCGCTGGGCTGCTTTGCGGCGGTTGGGCTTGGGTTTGGCATAAAAGCGATAGTGGACGCAAATAAATATAAAGTAAGGTAGTGGGTATGAAAGATTACATTTATGATGAAGTTGACGATTTTGGCGGCGACAAAATTCCGTTTGATTTAAGGCCGATTTCGCGTACGCGCGTTGGGCACAAAACTCCGGTAAACAGCGCGGCCGTGACCAAAAGAACAAGGATTTTGTCTATTATTTTGATGGTGTGTGTGGCGATAAATTTGGCGCTTGGCGGGCTTATTATCAAGCTTATTATTAACACCAATGTTACACCAGTTATCAACAGCCCAACCATCAATATCACAGTAGATGGCGACAATACGGTGGCGGCGGCGTCAACCAAGGGCAAGTTATCGGCCGTGTGCGTGTCGGCGGGGCTTAGGTCGGGCATAAGCGAAGTTAATTATGACAACTTTTTCTCGCTTGCGTCGCGCGGGGCGGGCATCGTTACCGGTCTTGACAAGACGGCTGGAACGGCGATTATCACCACGTGTTATCACGTTATTGAAAACTATACTGACGAGGTGTACATCTTATTTTATGGGTCATATAAGCCAGTTAAGGCCACAACGATTAATTACAGCAAGACTTATGACATTGCCGTTTTAAGGTTGGAGGATAATGAGGTTAAGGCCAGTCCGTGCGCGGTGGCGGAGATTGCGGATAGTTCGGCCGTAGTTGAAGGCGAGCCGGCTATCGCGATTGGAAACCCGCTTGCGCTTGGTATTTCAGTCAGCAGCGGGATTATTAGCTCGCCCGTGAATATTATCTCGATTGAGGGCATAAGTACGCGTGCGATTAAGGTGGATACGCCTATCAACAGCGGTAACAGTGGCGGCGGCCTTTTTAACAGCAAGGGGCAGCTGATAGGCATTGTTAACGCGAAACTGATTGACGAAAAAATTGACAATGTTGGCTTTGCCATCCCAAGCAATGTTGCGATAGGGCTTACTAACAGTATTGTTAAAAATGGCAACGCTAAGCCGCGAAAGGCCTCGCTGCCATTTACATATTCGATTCTAAAAACGGGCAACAGTATTGACGCAACGGGCAAACTTGCGCAAACCATCATTGTTGACACGGTTAAAGCCAGTGGGCTTGTGGGCGTTGGGACTACGCCTAATATTCAAAGTGGCGACGTTTTGGTTTCAATCAAAATTGGCGAAAAAACCACTATGATTGACAATCTTTATGACCTAGACGACCAGCTTTTTGGTCTTGATAATGGCGACATTATTGAGATTACCCTAAAACGCGGGACAAGCGCAAACGTAACGTATTCACTTAAAATAACGGCGATAACGTACGTGTAAAATTATAGGTTTTGACTGACTTACATAAGGCGGATGCACGTTTAATAAGCGATTATTTAAGTTTATAATATATGGCCGATTGCCTTAAAAACACTTGCAAACGTGCCCAAGAAAGTGGTATAATTGTATGTAAGCAGGCGCGCGGTGACGTGGCGCATTTTATGGAGGAGTTTGATATGACAGAGAAAAAAGTTAAAGCGATTCTTGCTAAGCAGCTTGGGGTTGACGTAAACAAGATTTCGGCTGACACCAATATCGCAACCGATTTGGGCGCTGACAGCCTTGACCTTGTTGAAATCCTTATGAGCCTTGAAGACGAGTTTAAGGTTTCAATCCCAGATGACGCAATCCCAGGGATTAAAACGGTAGCCGACCTTTGCAAGTATATTGATACTGCTGGTAGCTATTAATATTTGAAGTTTATGTTTGTCAAAAAAATATGGTTGGAGATAATCTTCAACCATTTTTCAAATCAGTTTTTAGTTGTTTGTGCAGGTATGTGTTTAAGGATAGAATTTGTGTGGCGGGATATAAGGGCGACTTAAAGACTTAATGACAGCAATTGCAAGGGGGAAGCAATGAAAAAGTTTGATTTGGTTAGGCTTGTTAATGCGGATAAGTATGATAAAAATGGGCTGAGTAAAGACTTGCGCGGGATAGTGCTTGAAAGTACGTTTGACGAGGCAAAAGTGCTGTTTTTTAACCCGCAAATATTGGGCGACAGGGCGGTGGTGACCGTTAGTTGCGGCGATTTGGCTTGTGAAACGGCTGCATTGCCTGATGGAATTAAAGACGAGTTGGCGCGCGCTTGCATTAAAAGCACTGATGAAAAAGACTGTTTTTTAAATCCGAAGATTAAGTATCTTGATACTGTGCGGTTGTTAGTTGATAAGGAGCGGTATAACAAACTTGGGGCGTTTAAAGGTGCCGAGGGGTGCGTTGTTGATGAGATGATTATTGACGGCTTTGTTTTGGTGGATTTCACGGATATGGATAGCAATGGACGGGTGCTGGATGACTGCGTTCCTATCAAAATCGAAGATTTAGAAGTTATTTAAAAGGGGCGGAAGGCCTCTTTTTTTGTTGCTTTGAAATTGCCCGCATTTAGGGCGTGCCTAAAAAATTGTAGATAAAAAAACTGCCGACTGGGCAGTGATAATATAAATGAAAACAGTATGATGTGGTAGTATAAATAAAGGCAGTATGCTGCGATAATGTAGAAAAATGCAGTGTGCTGCGGTGATGTAAATAAAAAAGCCGTACGCTGCGCAATTTCGAACGAACGCACCGAAGCGGTAACACAAGCAGCCAACTCCACCAAAGCTTCCCTATGGCACATAAAACTCAAACTTAGTGATGCTGCCGTCAGGCTCTGACACGGTTCATAAGAGGTTTATTGCATAAGACCTTGGGCTCAACATCGCTTGCTTTGTTCGGCCTTCCATACGCGCGCCCTAAAAAGGCGTTCGACCCCTGCTAAGCGGATTTCAGGGAACAGGGCACCGCTACCTCCCCATCTAGTACGGCTTTGAGTATTATATCATAGTTTGGCGCGGGTTGCAACAGTTTTTGATTAAAAAGTTTGCGTCTTTGTTGTGGTTGTGGTATAATAAGAAAAAATTGGTGGAGAGAAGTTATGGGGTCAAACGCTGAAAGATTTATCAATTGTTATAATGTTTTGGATAAAAGTTTAAGGGATATTTATAATCTTAAACCAAATCTTACGTTTTCGGATGTTATAAGAAAGGCTGCGTCGGTCAATTCTGTTATCAAAAAATATGAGGACGATATTATTGATTATGGCCGCCTTAGAAACGCGATTGTTCACCGCAGCATTAGTGGTGAGGTCATTGCAGAGCCTCATGATGACGTGGTTTTAAAAATCGAGGCGATAACAAGGCTTATCACAACGCCGCCAAGAGCGATGGATAGCGTGGTCAATCGTAAAGTATTTTGCGTCACGGCTGATACTCCGCTTAAACTTGTTATGTGTGAGATGTTTAAGTCGGGCTATTCAAATGTGCCTGTTTACAGCGGTAATACACTTTTAGGCGTCATAACGCGAAAGATGATTATTGAGGCGGTTGGAGAGCAGTGCTTAAATAACGAAAGCATTGATAACTTTTTAAAGAAAAAGGTGGTAGATGCGCTTGATTTGGAGGGTATAAGCAATCACTATGAGGTGGCGCCTTCAAGCATTACGGTTGACAATCTTTTGTATATGTTTCAACAAAACCGCAAACTTTCAACGGTTATTATCACCAAGTCAGGCAATTATAATGAGCAGCCTTTGGGCATAGTTGTTACGGCTGACACGATTGACATGCAAACAATTTTAGATAATTATTAATAATTTTACAACTAGTGTAGTGACTTTGCGTGTTTTTGGTTCAAATTGAATGTGATAATAGCAAAAACGCATCAAAAACTGCAAATTGAGGCGTAAAAACCTGAAAAAGTGGCGTATTTTCGCAAATTTGTGGTTTTATCGGTGAAAATTGATACTTGTTTGTGATTGTAAGATTAATAAGTGTTAATGGTGAAAAATTGTAAAATTGATACAAACAGATAATTTTATCATATTAAATTGGGCAATAAATAATGAGGAATTTATGAAATATAATAATGAATGGAATGATTTTGAGGTGCTTAGTACGGGCGGCGGCGAAAAGCTTGAACGCTGGGGCGACGTGTATTTGTTAAGGCCTGACCCACAGGTTATCTGGGAAAGTGAAATAAATCTTGGCAAATTTGCTAAGCTTAACGCAAGGTATCACAGGTCAAGCGAGGGCGGTGGTGGCTGGAAAATTATGCGTCCGTTTAAAGAAGAGTGGACGGTTGGCTGGCGTAATCTTAAATTTTTAATCAAGCCGATGGGGTTTAAGCATACGGGTCTTTTCCCTGAGCAGGCGGTTAACTGGGCAACGATGATTGATCTAATTAAAAACGCAAATCGCCCAATAAATGTTTTGAATTTGTTTGGGTATACGGGCGGGGCGACTGTTGCGTGTGCTAGCGCCGGGGCAAGTGTGTGTCACGTTGATGCGGCTAAAAATATGGTTGAAAGATGTAAGCAAAACATAGAACTTTCGGGGCTTAAAGATGCGAGCGTAAGATACATCGTTGACGATTGCAGAAAATTTGTTGAGCGCGAAATTAAACGTGGCAAAAGGTATGACGCAATTATTATGGATCCGCCAAGTTATGGCCGCGGAACAAACGGCGAAGTATGGAAACTTGAAGACAATCTTTTTGAGTTTGTTAAACTTGTAAGCAAGGTGTTAAGCGATAACCCGCTTTTTGTTTTGATAAATAGTTATACAACTGGGCTGGGCGGGCAGGTTATGGAAAACTGCCTAAGGCTGGCGATTGATAAGAACGCAGAGTGCGAAAGTTATGAAGTTTGCTTGCCATGCAAAGACGGGTTGTTTTTGCCTTGTGGAAATAGTGCGATTATGACCTTTAAAAAGGCAAAAACGCTGCGAAAAACGCAAAATAGAGGTCTTTTGACGTAAAAAACTGTTAAAAAATGAAATTAACGAAATTGAATTTGGGGCTTGAAAATTGCTGAGTTGTTTGGTATAATATCTTGTGAAAGGAAGATGTATGGAAAATTTAGAAATTCTTTATGAAGACAATCACGTGTTGGTTGTTAAAAAACCACAAAATGTGCCGACGCAAGAAGACGAGTCAAAAGACCCTGACCTTCTTAATATGGTTAAAGGCTATATAAAAGAGTCTAAACACAAAGAGGGCGAGGCGTATGTTGGCTTGGTACATAGGTTGGATAGGCCGACGGGTGGTGTGATGGTTTTTGCTAAAACAAGCAAGGCCGCTTCGCGACTTAGTGAGCAAATTAAGTCGGGCGAGATGGAAAAAACTTACTATGCTGTAACGCGCGGTGTGCCTAAAATCAGGCACTCGGTTTTGGTTAACTATCTTAAAAAAGACACCGAAAACAACAAGGTTTCGGTGGTGCCACAAACTACTGAGGGGGCAAAACGTGCCGAACTTGAATATTGGGTGATTGACGAAAGCGATGGTTATGCGCTTGTGCAAATAAAACTTAAAACGGGGCGCGGGCATCAGATTCGCACGCAGCTCAGTTACATTAAGTGTCCAATTTATGGTGACCAAAAGTATGGCGGGGTGGATATGCCAAAAGCCAACCTTAACCTTTTTGCGGTTGACCTTAAATTTACGCACCCTACCACCAAAGAGCATATGACGTTTAGGTGCTTTCCGCCAGAAGATGAAAATATGTGGAACAAGTTTAATCTTGAAAAATACCTTGATTTAAAAGTTGACCATCTTGATTAATTAAAAAAAATTATTTAATTTAGCCTTATTAAAATCAAATAAAAACATTAAAAAACCACTTAGAAATTCTAGGCGGTTTTTATATTGTGGTTAGTTTTTTTTACCCCCTCTGCTTCACTGCGTTCAGCACCTCCCCCAAGGTGGCGGAGTGGTTTATAATTTAAGGCGGGGTCGGAATTTGGAGCAAGAGTAGGTTTAGCGGGTGGAGGTGGAGCCGAAGCCGCCCGTGCGAGCAGTGGTTATTGGCGCGTCACCCTCACAGGTTAAGAATTTCGCAAAATATCCTTGGCCAACTTTTTCGCCTTTTTTAATAGTGTAATCAGTGTCATTAATGTTATAAAGCAAAAAGCCAAGGTTTCCATCATTGCTTGGGTTTTCATAATAATCGTTTTCAATAATGCCTACGCCGTTTGCAAGCAGGATTCCGCGGGCGGCGTAACTGCTGCGGGTGGCAAGAAATAGGCCTTCATCCGGCTCGAAGCATGCCTTAACGTTTGTCCAAACGCAGGTAATTTTGCCAGCGGGCAGAGTAACATCTGCGGGCGCAAAAAAGTCATAACATACGGCGGTTTTTGTTCCTCGGTAAGGAAGTTTGGTGTCTTCGGTTGTGTATTTTCTAAACTCTTTTTTAACTTGTTCAAATTTTCTCATAGTGTCCTCTTTATGCTTTTTAAATTGACATTTCTATTAGTTTTTAATAAAATGTTTGGTTGTTTTTAAATTTTTCACGTTTTTTATGTTTCTGTTGATTGTTTTTGCGGTTTTTATATAAAAATAATTAAATATTAAGGCAAAAACGCATAAAAAACTGCAAAAAGCTTTTATTTTTTACGTAAATTGTTGCAAAAATGTTGATTTATTTGGCTTTACTTACTGCCACGCTTACCGCTACGGTAGCGCCAACGATAGGGTTGTTGCCCATACCAATAAAGCCCATCATATCAACGTGGGCGGGGACGCTTGACGAGCCCGCAAACTGAGCGTCGCCGTGCATACGCCCCATAGTATCAGTAAGTCCGTATGATGCGGGGCCGGCTGCAACGTTATCTGGGTGCAGGGTACGCCCCGTGCCGCCACCTGAGGCTACGCTGAAATATTTTCGGCCGTTTTCGTACGTCCACTTTTTATACGTCCCTGCAACGGGATGTTGAAAGCGGGTAGGGTTAGTGCTGTTGCCAGTTATTGAAACGTCAACTTTTTCAAGCTGCATAATAGCAACGCCTTCGCTTACGCTATCAGCGCCATAGATTTTGACCTTGCTGCGAGAGCCCTTGCCAAATGAACGCGTCCCTACAATTTTAAGCGTGTTTTTAGCAAAGTCGAACTCCGTTTGAACGTAGGTAAACCCGTTAATGCGCGCGATGATGTAAGCTGCATCTTTGCCAAGGCCGTTTAGAATGATGTTAAGCGGCGTTTTTCTTACCGTGTTGGCGGTGTTGGCGATGCCGATTGCGCCCTCAGCGGCGGCGAAACTTTCATGCCCCGCTAGAAAGCAAAAACTTTTTGTGTTTTCGTCTAACAGCATATGCGCAAGATTACCATGCCCAAGGCCGACCTTTCGCACGTCGGCTACCGACCCCGTTACGCAGAAAGCTTGAAGACCTGCGCCCAAAACAACGGCTACGTCTTTGGCCGTACGGATATTGCGTTTTATGGCTACTGCCGCGCCGCAGATATATGCCCAAACAGCGTTGTCAAAGCAAATCGGCTGAATAGATTTAACAATACTTGCAACGTCAATCCCTGCGTCTATGCAGATTTTTTGTGCTTCTTCAAGGCCGCTTATCCCGTTTTGCTTTAAGAACTTTACGATGTTTTCTTGGCGTTTTTCTTTTCCTTCAAAAGTTATCATAACTTACTCCTTTCGTGGGTCAATAAACTTGACACCCTCGTCAAACCTACCGTATTTTCGCGTGTTGTCTTCAAGTGCTTTTGCTGGGTTAACTCCGTCACGAATGGCAGCCATCATCTTAGCGATGGCAACATAGGTATAGCCGATGACCTCGCCGTTTTCGTCAAGCGCAAGTTGGGTTATGTACCCCTCGGCGGTGTTAAGATACCTTACGCCCTTGGCTTTGGTTGAATACATCGTGCCGACTTGGCTTGACAGGCCTTTGCCCAAATCTTCAAGCCCGGCGCCGATTTCAAGCCCTCCTAGTGAAAATGCAGATTGACTGCGGCCGTAGGCGATTTGTAAAAACAACTCGCGCATAGCAACGTTAATAGCGTCACAAACAAGGTCGGTGTTAAGAGCCTCTAAAATAGTTTTGCCCGTTAAGATTTCGGCGGCCATGGCGGCACTGTGCGTCATACCACTGCAACCAACCGTTTCAATAAGCGCCTCTTCAATGACGCCGTCTTTGATGTTTAAGGTAAGCTTGCACGCGCCTTGCTGAGGGGCACACGTCCCAACTCCGTGAGTAAGGCCTGAAATATCAGTTATCTGTTTGGCATGAACCCATTTGCCTTCTTCGGGGATAGGGGCATTTTCGTGTCTTGCACCCTTAGCAATAGGGCACATGGATCTAATGTAATTAGAGTATTCCATTTGGTTCTCCTTTAAGTTAGTTTATATTCAATATTATAACACTTACGTGCGCGTTTAACCAAATATTTTGAGTGACCTTTTAAAATAAACGGACTTTGCGGGCAATTTTGTTTTGAAAATCGGGCAAACTATGATAAACTTAATCTAGTGGGAGAATAATATGGCACAGGTTAGTGAGTATTTAACGGCAGAGGGTAGTTTTGCGCTTGAAATGGATGAGAAGCGCTCTCGTTTTATCGCAGTGGTGACGCACGTTGAGTCTATGGGTGACGTAAACGATTTCCTTGATAAACTTAAGAAATCTAATAAAGACGCCAAGCATGTGTGTTATGGCTATTGTCTTGGGGCAGACTCTATGACAGCCAAAAACAACGATGATGGAGAGCCGGCGGGGTCGGCAGGGGCGCCAATTAGTGACGCACTTGCTAAGATAAAACTTACTGACACGTTGGTGGCGGTTGTTAGATACTATGGCGGCATTCAACTTGGCAAATCAAAGCTTTCAAGAATGTATTTTAATGTTGCATTTGAGGCGCTTAAACAGTGCAAAAAGGCGCGTATGGTTGACTGTGCTATTTATGCGATGACTTTAAAATACCCCGATTTTGTACCTGTTGGCACATATTTAAGAGACAATAAGCTTCCTATTATTTCGGCCGAATATGGCGATGTTGTAAGTTTGCGAGTGGCGCTTCCTAGTTATGACACGGATAGGCACATAAGCGAAATCAAAACACGGATGAGTGAAGAATTTATGTTTTCAAAAATTGACAGTGAATTCTTTAAGATGGACTAAATGGGCAAGATAACTTCAATTACAACTCAAAAAAACAAGTCACGAGTTAATCTTTTTATAGATGGCTCGTTTTTTTGCGGGCTGATGGCCGAAACGCTGATAGCTAATCACCTAAAAGTTGGCCAAGAGGTTGACGAACTTGAACTGGCTGACATTATAACTGAAAGCGAAATCAAAAAGGCGCAAAACTATGCCTTTGGGTTAGTTGCTAAAAAGCCATACACTAAGTTTGAGTTAATTTCCAAGCTTAAAGCGCGCGGATATGACGGGCAAATTATTGACGCGGTTTTGAAAAAGCTTGATGAATATGGGTTTGTTGACGATTTGGCATACGCTAAGGCTTTTGTTGCGTCGGGGGGCAACAACTCTAAGCGAGCGCTTGAACAAAAATTGATGCGAAAAGGGGTAAAAAAGGCGGAAATTGAAATTGCGGTAAATGACCTTAAAAAGGGGGATGAAATGGGTAAAATTGAGGCAATTTCCGCAAAATATATGAAAAACAAGGCTAAAACACGTGAAAATTTTGAGAGGCTTTATCGCTATCTTGCGGGCAAAGGTTTTGATTTTGACGCAATAAGTGCTGCGGTTAATAAATTAAAAGAGGGAATTGATGATGAAAGTTGGGATTGATTTGGTGCGCGTTGAGCGGTTTGAAAAAATGGCAGATTGCCCTGAAAAACAAACTAAGATTTTTAATGCAGAAGAGGTTGAATACATTAAGTCTAAAAAAGGGGCAAATGTAAAAGGTTTTAAAAAGGTTGCGACTATTTGTTACACAACGGCGGGGCTTTATGCATGTAAAGAGGCGGTTTTAAAGGCGCTGGGCGTTGGAATAAATAAGGGGACAAGCCTGACCGACGTCTTTGTTTCGCATGATAAGATGGGCGCGTGCGTAATATTATTAAAAGGAAAGGCAGAGAGGCTTTTTAAGGCTGGCGGGTTTAATGAGATTTGTGCCAACATAAGCCATGATGGTGACTATGCGACCGCGATTTGCGTTATAAACTAACAAAATGTTAACGTTTCTTGCGCCGGGCTTGATGAGAAGCATTACGCTGGTAACCATAAATATGTGCGGGGGAGAGGTGGCCAAAATTTTAATAAAAAACGCAAAACAGAGGGGCTCGTGGTAACAAAAATGGGCAAAAATGTCAAAATCGAGCTAAAAGTGTTAAAAATGTGATGCAATGGTATTGACAATTTAGGGGTTGTGTGGTATATTTATTGCCGATAAAGAGGATTTGAATGTTTAGGTTTAAGGAGGAAAATTATGGATAAAAGATATAATAATTCTTATTTAAAAAACCTTTATTTAGACGAACTTAGTAAAACTATTGGCGCGTATGAAAAGTTGACCGATCAACTTAACGATATCATTGGCTCGGGCAAGGATTCGATGACAAATGTTATCAATCGAATTAACGTATCAATTGCAACCCAATTAGACGAAAGTCTTATTGAAGAGATTAAGGCTAACCGCGCTGAAACGCCGTTTGAAGTTGATTTAAAAAACCCTAAGCCTATCGTTAAGGCGTTTGCTAAGATGAACAGGGCTAATCAGTCTTGGTTGCTTGACCAAGAGGGTGACAACTATAAGTTTATGGCGCTTAAAAATCTTAGCGAGCAAACAAGGTATCTTCGTTCGTTTTTGATTGAAGCGGGTAAGGCGCTTAGTTATGATGACACCAGGCCTATCGCAGATTTGGTTACGTTTTTGTCAAGCACGGATGAAGTGCTTTCAAAACTTAGCGAGCAAGTTGATAAAAACAACAACACAATGAACGTTGATGTTGATTTCTGGAAAAACTATTCAAACTTTTTAAGCGGTGAAATCAATGCGCTTAAAAACAGCATTGTTCGCGGCGAGATGGCACGTGCGGTTGCTGAACGTGTTGAAACAGACGAGGCGGCACCAATTTTTGTGAACACCAACTCTGCTAAAACAGAGCCTTTTGTTGCGTCAAACACTGTAAAAGTGAATAACACAAAGGCGGGTACTGTGACTAACAATGCTAATGATGTGCAAGTTTCAGGCGCGGCTGTTGAAAATGCGGCGGTTAATGCAGAGGTAAACACTGGCGATGCAAGCAAAAAGGCTAAAAAGGGCGAATTTAAAAAGCAATTAAAGGCAATTGTTGCGGGCGTGCTTTGTGCTGGCTTCGTTGCGGGTGCTGCGTTCTTAGGTAAAGCGTGGGGCAAAGCAACGGCTAAGGCAGAGATTGACAAAAAAGATGCGCAAATTGGCCAACTTGAAGACAAACTTGACAAGGTTTATGACGAGAATGGCAAAGTGCGTGAAGAGTTTGTTATGAACACTGAAACGTATAAAAAACTTTTAGAGCAGTTTGACTTTAACAAGTTTCAACTTGACCTTATTTCAAATGACCTTATTGATGCGAAAGAAGAGTTTAAAAACCTTTATAACAAAGTGTTTGACAAAAATGATCAAATTCGTGAAGACTTTATCACGTCGTCACCACTTTATAAACAGTTTATTGAGGATACGGTGCGCCAAGTTAAAGAGCTTCAATCCGAGAATGCAAGGCAGAAGGCGGAGTATGATGACCTTTATAAAAAGTATGAAGCTGCCCTTAACAAGGGTGATAATAGTGCGCTGATTGCCGAGCTTGAAAGTCAGCTTAAATCCAAAAATGACACAATTGGTTTGATGCAGATTAAGATTAGTGGTCTTGAAAATAATCTTAAAGACAAAACGAATGAATTGATGAACTTGCAGCGTAAGTGTGAGGCGCTTCAAAAACAAATTGATGACCATCAATGCGAAAACCAAACAGAGTTAGTTAAAAAGCTTCGTGAAGAGCTTAAAGCAAGTCAAGAGCAAACTGATGCTGCGAACGCACGTGCTGACAAGGCCGAGGCGGACAGGCAAGCGGCTGCTGTTGAGGCGGCTAATGCTAAGGCAGAGGCAGAGGCTGCTAAGAAAGACAAGGCGGAGGCCGAGCGTAAGGCGCAAGAGGCTGCTCAAAAGCTTGCCGAGGCAGAGCGCAGAGCACAAACTGCCGAAGCAGAAGCGGCGCGCGCTAAGGCTAATGAAGAAAAGGCCTTAACAGACCTTGCTAACGCTAAACAGACTATAAGCGAGATGGCTGAAATTATCAAAAACTTACAAGACAAACAATCGGGCAGCAACGTTAGCGATGTTAAGCCTTCTAACCCTGGTGGCGCATCACACGTTACTGATAAAGACAACAAAGATGAAAAAGATAATGATGAGGGCCATATCAGCGGAAAAGATAACCGCCCAGAGTTTAGCAACGAAAGCGGTAGATAATTTATAGCGTAGGTAATTGTGATATTTTTAACTTTTAGCTACGCAAAAAGCACATAAAATAAAGCACATCAATTGGTGTGCTTTTTTGTGTTAAACTTGCGGAGAGAGCAAATCAGCAAGCGGTTTATGGTGGCGATACAAGGATGGTTGATTTTGTTAGATCCTGTAAGGGATTTTTTGTTAATAGCAGGTTTAAAATTGACAAAATTTTGATTAAAATATATAATGGGTATATGGTAATGAATTTTTTAGGTGGCGGCGTGATAAGCGTTGCGCTTGGCGGGCAAGAGCTTGCCGGAAGGGTGGCGTTTAACATTGGTGCGACGCCGATTTATTGGTATGGCGTTATTATGGCCGTTGCTATTGCGGTTGCGTTTGGGTTGGCGTTTTTGCTAACAAAACCGAAAAACCTGCCAAAAGACGTGCCAGTTGATGTGTTTTTGGCGATTGTTCCGCTTGGGATTCTTTCGGCGAGGCTGTTTAGCGTGTTGTTTGAAAGTGGTACCACTATTCTTGACTTTTTTAAGTTTCGCAATGGCGGTATGAGCATTATTGGCGCGCTGATTGGCGGCGTTTTGGGCATTTTAATTTTGTGCAAGGTGAAAAAATACAAGTTTTTGCAGATATCTGATCTGATCGTTCCGTGCCTTATTTTGGCGCAGGCGATAGGGCGTTGGGGCAACTTTGCTAACGGCGAGGTGTATGGCTGGCTGGTCACTAACCCTGCGCTGCAATGGTTTCCGTTTGCGGTTAATATTGACGGGGCGTGGCATTTGGCGCTGTTTTTCTATGAGTTTGTGTTAAACCTTGGCGGATTTGTTGCGCTTATGTTTATCTATTTCAAGACAAAAAAGGCGGGGCTTGCTACGGCGGTTTATCTTATGAGTTATGGTGCGGTTAGGCTTGTGCTTGAAAGTTTTAGAGACCCTGAATACATACTGCGGCTGGGCGTTTTGCCTATTTCACAGGTTTTTGCGGGCATTATGCTTGCGGCGGGGGTTGCGCTTTTAATTTACGTTTTAAAGAGGAAAGAAGATAATGAAAAACAAAAAAACTGAGTTTACTCAGCAAGAAGTTGATAAAATTGTTAAAGAAATGCTGACCGAAAGCGAGATGTCGGCCATACGTCAGCGCGAGAAAATAAGCGAGCTTAAAGCCGAGGTTTTAAGGCTGCAACGGGCTGCTAGCGAAAACGAAAAGCGCGAAATAGAGATTGCTGACGCGATAGACAGGTATAAAAAGCGCAATACCTATCTTGAAAATATTATCAATATGCGGTTTGACCTTGAAATTTCGCGGCTTGAAGCGATTCAAGAAATCTTAGAAGAAGATTTTCGCGACTATGACAAACTGGTTAAAGAGAAACTTGAAGCCGTTATCGCGTCAATCAAGGCGTTTAGTAATGACATAACTGAGGTCGAGGAAATCGCTAAAATTGAGCCAACTAAGCCGATGGAGTTAAGCGAAGACCTTGACAAGCGATATATGCAAATTCTTTCGCTTTATAACTATACGATGGCTAACAGTGGCACTAAAAAGCGCGGCCGACCTAAAAAGGGCGAAAACGACATTGAAACATATTTAAGCGACGTTAAGAAAGAGAATGACAGCAAAGAACATATTGAGCCGTTTGACTTTGAAGAGGCCTTGCATCCAACTCAGTCCCTTGAAGAAATTATGAATGATTTGTTAAATTAATAATTTGTAAAAAAAGGCTTTTTAAAAAATATAATCTTATTAAAAACAAAGAAATAAAACACCTCCTTATGGTATGAAAATTCATATTAAAGGAAGTGTTTTTTTATAAAAGGAGGTATAGAAAATTGCAAAGTTTGATGGTTTGGCGCAAAAGTGTAGCAGGTTTTGCGCAAAATGTCTATAAATTGTGTTTTAATTAACTAAAAAGCCCTCAAAAAATGCAATATAAGCGGTAAATTAATGAAAAATAAATAAATAATTACGATTTTTATGCAGAATGTTAAATTTTAATTTATGCGTTTTTGGATTGTTCTGGCGAGTCGCAGACGATAACTTCGGTGGTTAACATGGTGGCGCACACACTGGATGCGTTGTCAAGCGCCGTGATGGTAACCTTGGCAGGGTCAATGATACCTTTTTCAAACATATCACAAAAGCACAGGTCTTTGGCGTTATACCCAAGTGTTTGGTTGTTTTGCTCTAAGATTTTTTGCGTAATTACGCCGCTTTCAAGCCCCGCGTTTTCAAGAATTTGCTTAATCGGCGCAAAAAGCGCTTTATACACGATAAGTGCGCCCGTTTTTTCGTCACCGCTTAGGGTACTGATAAACTCAAATAGGTGTGGGGCAGTTTGTAAAAGCGCGATACCACCGCCCACAACGATGCCTTTTTCGGTGGCTGACTTAGTGGCGCTTAGGGCGTCTTCGATGCGCAATTTTTTCTCTTTCATTTCAACTTCGCTTACGGCGCCAACTTCGATAACGGCAACACCTTCGCTTAGTTTTGCAAGACGCTCTGCAAGGTTAGTTTTTTCATAGTCGTCAGCGGTGCTGTTTGCAAGCGCTTTTAGTTCGGCGCAGTGCCTTTTTACCGCGTCCTTATCGCCAGCGCCCTCGATGATTGTGGTCGTATCTTTGCTGATTTTGATGGTTTTAGCGCGGCCTAAATCTTCAATGGTGACGGTTTGTAAGTCGTCGCCGGCCTCGGTGCAAACAAACTTAGCACCAAGGCAAAGCGCGAGGTCAAAAAGCGTGTCTTTACGTTTTTGGCCAAATGACGGCGCTTTTACGGCCACGCAGTTAAAAATCCCGCGCATCTTATTTAAAACGATGGTGGCAAGTGCGTCACCCTCGATGTCTTCGGCGATGATTAGCAGTGGGCTGCCGGTTTTTGACACCTGTTCAAGCACGGGCAAAATCTCGGCAATCGTTGTGATTTTTTTGTCGCAAACCAAGCAGAACGGATTTGAAAGGGTAACAAACGGAGTGTTCTCAGTGTTCATATATGGGCTGACGTAGCCGCGGTCAAATGTGATTCCCTCAACAATTTTAAGGTTGGTTTTGGCGGTGTTAGACTCTTCGATTGTGATGATGCCATCAGATCCGATTTTGTCCATCGCACGGGCTATGATTTCGCCGACCTCGTCGCTGCCGGCACTGATTGCTGCAACCTGCCTTATTTCAGTGTTGGTTTGAATGGGTTTGGCCATATTTTCAAGCGCGTGCGTTACAAACGCAGTGGCCTTTTCAATGCCATTTCTTAGAATGATTGGGTTGGCGCCGCTGGTAAGGTTTTTGATGCCCTCGCTTAAAATAGAGTGCGCAAGAACGGCCGCAGTGGTTGTTCCGTCGCCCGCGGTGTCGTTAGTTTTGATGCTGACCTCTTTTATAAGGTTGGCGCCGACATTCTCAAATGGGTCGTCAAGCTCGATTTCTTTGGCGATGGTGACGCCGTCGTTGGTGATAAGAGGGGTAGCATATTTGCGGTCAAGCACCACGTTTCGGCCGCGTGGGCCAAGTGTTATTTTTACCGCGTCTGCAAGTTTTTGGGCGCCTGCCTCTAATGACGCGCGCGCTTTGTCTGAAAATTGTAAGATTTTGCTCATGTTATTCTCCTATTTTTGCTAAGATATCGGTCTGGCGGATAATGACAAGGTCTTCGTCTTCAAACTTAAATTCTATGCCGCCGTATCTAGTATACATTACGCTGTCGCCAACTTTAATATACATCTTGTTGGCCTTTCCGTCCGTTTCGCCGCCGTCACCTGCGAAGAGGACTTTGCCAATAGCGGGGCGCTCGCCGCTGGCCTCGGGCAAGATTAGTCCGCTTTGGGTTGTTTTTTTGTGTGGTAGCGGACGGATAACCACACGGTCAAAAAGTGGTGTTAGTTTCATTTTGTTTCTCCTTTTTATTAAGTTTATCCAAGAAAATGCGTCAGGTAAACCCGCGCGCGTAACATAAATTGAAAAAGCGCGTCGAGTTGTAGCATTTTTGAAAATATGTTGTCATAAACTTGGTTAAACGCTAAATTCAATTTATCATAAGGAGAGACGCATTGCAAGAAAGTGTGACAATTCTTAATTTTAAAAAGTGGCCGAAACCGCGAAAAATGCTAGCAATTTTGCTTGCGGCTATTTTTCTTTTTATTTTGATAATTGGCGTTATTATCGCACTATCCGTCAACTCTAAAAAATATTATTTTGCTGACGAAAAACAGCTCTATGTTTATTATGCTGATATAGAGTCAAGCCTTGTGCGCGCCAAACAACGGGCGAGCGAAATCGCGTCGGCAGGTGGGGCAGGTGTTGTTTTAAGTTCGGGCGAAAAATTCTATATTTGCGCGTTTGTTTATAGTAATGAGGCGGACGCAAAAACAATCAAAGAGCGCAATAAAACTAACTTTCCCAACTCTGGCGTGCTTATTAAAAAAACGCAAAAATTGACATCTAGAGCGAAAAAAGTGCTTAAAAACGATGAAGATACGCGCAGCTGCGTACATTTGCTTGAAGACTTGTTTAATAAATTTTGGGCGCTTAGCGTTGATATTGACACGAATAACCTTGGCGAAGTAAAGGTCTTTAACACAGTGTTTGGTGAGTATGAGAAGGTGGCTGAAAAGGCCAGTGCTATGTCTGACATACATTCGATAATTTCTTACACTTATGACGATTGCGCAAGTGTTTTGAAAGAGTTTTTAAGCAAAGCAGACACATTTACGGAGCGCAGTAGTGGAGTTAAAAAATTATGTTTTGAGATGGTGAAAATTTATAACAACCTAGCAGACGTTTTAAATAATAAATAATATTGCATTTAAAAAAAACGGACAAAGAAATTTAGAAACCTAACTGTTAGAAATAAAATAATTAAGTTGCTGACAATTAGAAATCAAATTGTTAGCAATATGATAATTAGTAACCAAATAATTAGAATATCAACAATTGGCAATTGAATATTTAGTAAATAACAGTTAGAAACTGAAAAAGGCTAATCAAATAATTAAGATTGGGGGGTTAAGCGAGAGAGAATGGGAATTTTTAAAAACCTATCAAATTAATTTGCAAAATTACTAAAATATGGTAAAATAGTATCGTAAGAAACTATCGATGGAGAAACAAAGGTGGGACTGTTTAACTGGCTGATGAAAGGTATGGGCTTTGAGGGCGACGAAGAAAATTCCGCGCCTGACAAAACCAAACCACGCAAAGAAAAAAAGAAAAAACGAAAAAAAGACAAAGAGGCACAAGAAGAAATGAACAATTTCATAAGTGATAATTCGTATGCGTCTAACCCTGACCAGTTTAACACGGCGGGGCGCTTTGATAATGGCGCGTCTTATATGGGTCAGCAAAATATGGGCGGCTATGGTACTAAAAATGTTGTGTTCTTTTATCCAAAAAATTATCAAGAGGTTCAAAAACTTGTTGATTATTTAAAGCAGGGCGAGTCGGCCATCCTTAACCTTGATGGCATCAGCGATGACGAGGCGCAACGTATGCTTGACTTTGTAAGCGGGGCGGTTTATGCGCTTAACGGAAGTACGCAGCGTGTTTCGGGCAACATCTTTTTGCTTACACCAGAGGGGCTTAATATTATGGTGCCTAATGAGAATACTGATAAAAACTAATGATAATTTTACTTTTTAATTGGGCAAAATTTAACGGAATTTAACTCTCTTATGAGAGTTTTTTTGTTGTTTAATTTTTATTTTTTAAAAAAATTATTTATCAATTCTTTGTTTTTATTTAAATATTAGTGCTAATGCTATACTAACAAAAAACGCAAAATTAACATTAAAGTACGAAAAAATATTAAAAAATATGCAATAATTATATCAAAATTGCAGAAAATAACAGCGGGAGTTATAATATAATGAATATGAAAGGGTTAAAAGCGGAAAATGAGGAGCTTAAAGAAAGGTTAAGAATTCAGGCGGGGGATATTGACTATTTGCGCAGTTATATTTTACAACTTGAACGCACGATAGAAGAGTTGCATCAGCGTAAAAGGCCAGACGAGCGCGAAAGGTAATTTTGTTTGACTAATTAATTTAGTTATGATAACATTAAACAAGAGGGAAACTATGTTTAATGTTCTTTTTGTTTGCAGCGAAAATACGTGCCGTAGCCCTATGGCAGAGTACCTTTTTAAGCATCTTTTAACAAACCTTGGAATAAAGAATGTGCGGGTTAAAAGTTGTGGCGTTAACGCGCGCGAAAATGGAACGATTAACCCTAATACTAAGGCCGTTTTAAAGCAACTTGGGATAAAAACACACTTTAAACCTAGGCAGATAACTGGCGATTTGGTGCGCGAAAGTGACTTGATTTTAACGATGACAATGGGGCACAAGATGAGCGTTGCGCTTAAATATGATTGTATTAATAAATTGTTTACGTTTGGGGAATATGTTGGTGGCGATGACGTTGTTGACCCATATGGAAGCAGCATTGCGGTGTATCAGCAGACGGCGAATGTAATATACTCGAATTTAACAAAACTTATAGAAAAACTAAAAAAGGAGGGCAAAATTTAATGGTAGACAAGGTTATTTGTGGGTTTGACTCGCGCGGGGAAAAGCAGATTGATGTTATCGTTTCGGCGCTGAAAAAACTTAAACTTAAACCCGTTGTTATTGATTGTGCGGGGCTTGACTATGTTGACGCAACGCTTAAATGCATCACGGCGTTTGAGAAAGACAATTCGGCCGATGCGATTTGTTTGGTATGCGGCACGGGCGTGGGCGTAAGCATTGTTGCTAATCGATTTAGTTTTATCCGCGCGGTTAATGCGGAGAGTGCTTCAAAGGCGTATTTTGCAAGACGTCACGAAGATGCTAATTGCTTGTGTTTGGCGGCGGGGTATAGCGACGGAAATGAAACCGTTAATACACCGCAAATTCAAGAAATTATTGATACGTTTTTTAAAACAGAATTTGAAGGGGGTAGGCATAAGGAGCGCGTTGATAAGCTCCAAAAAATGGGCGAATGAAAAATGATACTACGTCAATAATTTTAAAAACGGCTGCGCTTACGCTTTTTTATATCGTGGTTGGAGTGTTCTTTGTTATGACCGCTCTTATAGTATTGTCTCCACGCAAGATGGTTAATGTTTACAGCGACCTGAATCTAACTGGGGCAAAGGCGTATGCGTTAGAGCGAACCTATAACAAAAGTAAAAAACTTGACGATTTGTATAACTGCATTAATGCCACAATTTCTGCAAAACAGAGCAATAAAACCATAAAATATATAAAAATAATGCAAAAAAGCGAGCATTTTGCGGATTTTGCGAATGCGGTCAACGAGCGAAATATTAAGGCCAGCGAGAAAAAATATTGGGTTTATGTTTGTGATTATGAGGGCTTTTTAAGGTCACAATACCTTGTTGCGCTTTATAATCTTAATGATAAAAGCAAAGCAAAAGACTTAGCATATGGCCGGCTTAGCGCGTCAAACAACATTTATTCGTGGGAATTTGGCGATTATGTTGACTGTGTTATGACAGACGTAGCACTGACCAAAGACCAGAAAATTTCGGCACTTGCGGCGATTTATTCCGACACGGTTGGTGGAGCAAGCGTAAAAACTTTGCTGCTTAATAACATTGATACGGTTGAAGAAACCAGCGACCTATCGGGGCTTGAAAAGCTAAAAGCGATTTATCAGAAGACGCGTTATTATGACACGTATGCGGTTTTGGCTGATGCGGCGGGAGACACCGAGGCGGCGGAGGCGGCACGCGCGGAGATTGGAAAATGCAATGATGATTATTCGCTTGCGCTTAAACAAGTTGCGGCCTAGCGCGGTGATAATTTAACAAACAAAAAACTACTTACTTTCAATTTGGGTAAGTAGTTTTTTGATGCCTAGAATTGTTTTTAAATAATTTCTGTTATTTAATTTTAAATATTTTTATCAATAACTAAAATTATTTTTATATAAATATTGGCTATTTAAAATTTAAGAGTTTTTTGGATATAGTCTTCAACCTCGCCAAGGCTCAGGCGAATTTGCTCCATCGTGTCACGGTTTCTAAGCGTTACGGTGTTGTTTTCAAGCGTGTCAAAATCAACGGTAAGGCAGAATGGCGTTCCGATTTGGTCTTGTCTGCGATAGCGTTTTCCGATAGAGCCCGCTTCGTCATAGGTGCACATAAATGATTTTCTTAAATCGTTATAGATGGCCTTTGCCTTCTCGCCCAAGTTTTTTTGAAGAGGTAAAACCGCAACCTTGTAAGGCGCAAGGGCAGGGATAAAGTGCATAACAATGCGCGTGTCGCCGCCTTCAAGGGTTTCTTCGTCATACGCGTTGCAAAGGGTGGCAAGCAACAACCTGTCACACCCGATAGAATACTCAATATCGTGAGGGATAAACTTTTCTTGCGTAACAGGGTCAGTGTAAAGCATTGACTTTCCGCTGAACTCTTGGTGACGAGTTAGGTCATAATTAGTGCGGTTATGGATACCGTTAAGCTCGTTCCAGCCGTGAGGGTAGCGATAGATTATGTCGCAGGCCTCTTTTGCATAGTGCGCCAACTTTTCGTGGTCTTTATAGTCAAGGTCGGCTCTGTCAAACCCAAGGTCGATAAGGAAATCCATCGCCTTTTTCTTGTATTCTTGATAAATCTGACTTGACTCTTCGCCGCGACAGAACATCTGGTGCTCCATCTGTTCAAACTCAATCGTCCTGAAAATAAAGTTGCCTGGGGTTATTTCATTTCTAAAAGCCTTACCAATCTGCGCGATACCAAATGGTAACCTTGCGCGGGTCGTGCGCCAAACGTTAAGAAAGTTAACAAATTCACCTTGCGCGGTTTCAGGACGGAGGTAGATAAGGTCAGCATTGTCCTCAGTTACGCCACGGCGCGTTGAAAACATAAGGTTAAAGTTTTTAATCTCTGTGAAGTTGCATTTACCACAAACTGGGCACTTGATTTGATGTTCGGTGATGTATGATTGCATCTCTTCTTTACTCATTGCGTCAACGTTCATCGTGATTTTATGTCTGTTATTATAGTCTTCAATAAGGTTATCAGCACGGTGGCGAGTTTTGCAGTTTTTGCAGTCCATCTTTGGGTCTGAAAAACTTGCAGTGTGGCCAGATGCCTCCCAAACGCGTGGGTTCATCAAGATGTCAGCATCAACGCCATACGAATTGTCGTTTTCTTGAACGAAACGCTTCCACCAAAGTTTTTTGATATTGTTTTTAAGTTCAACACCTAACGGGCCATAGTCCCACGTGTTGGCAAGGCCATCATAAATATCACTACCTGGGTAAACAAAGCCCGTTGCCTTGCAGTGATTAGCAAGTTTGTCTAGCGTTAAAAAGTCTTTTTTCATAGTTTTTTCTCCTTTTTACGGTTTCTTATGCTAAATTGCGTTTTTTGCAAATAAAAAGCCCTAGGCCTTATTTGCCTAGGGACGAATTGATTATCCGCGGTTCCACCCTAATTACAAGCAATATGCTTGCCACCTTAATTTAAGTTTGTTGCTCGCTTGGCGCCACCCAAGGTCTTCACAACTATTAACTTAATAATATTTTATCACCGCAAAGTGGGGTTGTCAAGAGTTTTTGGTGTTCAGTTTTGATAAATTTTTTATAACTGTTGTAATCGCTTGTGGTTTGGGTTATAATAAAAGTATGGCAACTAAAGAACAAAAGTTTGAGTTAATTAGCCCTCATAAACCAACAGGAGACCAGCCTCAGGCAATAAAAAGTTTGGTTGAGGGCGTGCGTGATGGCTTGCGGACGCAGGTTCTTTTGGGCGTAACGGGAAGCGGGAAAACCTTTACGATGGCTAACATTATAAAAGAGGTTAACCGCCCGACCTTGGTTATTGCGCACAATAAGACGCTAGCGGCGCAACTTTGCAACGAGTTTAGAGAGTATTTTCCTAACAACGCAGTTGGGTATTTTGTTAGTTATTATGACTATTATCAGCCCGAGGCGTACATCGTTTCAACTGACACTTTTATTGAAAAAGAAACGCAAGTCAACGAAGAGATTGATAAATTAAGACACTCGGCAACCTGCTCGCTTTTTGAGCGAAAAGACGTTATAATTGTGGCGTCGGTTTCGTGCATCTATGGCCTGGGCGAGCCGAGCGAATACCAAAAAATGGCCATCAGTTTAAGACCGAATATGCACATTTCGCGTGACGAGATTATTATGAGGCTGGTTGATAACCAATATAAGCGCAGTGATATTGAGTTTGTTCGCGGGACGTTTAGAGTTAACGGCGATGTATTGGATATTTTCCCTGCTGACCAAAGTGAGCACTGTATCCGCGTTGAGTTTTTTGGCGACGAGATAGAAAGCATTAAAGAGGTAGACGCACTTACGGGCAAGGCGATAAACACGCTTAGCCACACGGCGATATACCCAGCAACGCACTATGTTGTTGGCAGCGATAAACTTGAAGCGGCGCTTGGCGAAATTGAAAAGGATATGACGCAAGAGGTGGCCGACCTTGAAAACAAGGGCAAAATCCTTGAAGCACAGCGATTAAAGCAGCGTGTAAGCTATGACATAGAGATGATGCGCGAGGTTGGCTATTGCAACGGTATTGAAAACTATTCGCGATATTTTGACGGGCGAAAACCGGGCGAGACGCCATACACGCTTTTTGACTATTTCCCTGAGGACTGGCTGCTTTTGATTGATGAAAGCCATATAACCATTCCGCAGATAAGAGGGATGTATAACGGCGACCGCGCGCGTAAGGATAACCTGGTTGGATACGGGTTTAGGCTTAAATCAAGTTATGATAATCGTCCGCTTACATTTGAAGAGTGGGAGAAAAAGATCGACCAAGTTATCTGTGTGTCAGCAACTCCGGGGCCGTATGAACTTGAACGGGCGGATAATGTTGCTGAGCAGATAATAAGGCCAACGGGTCTATTAGACCCCGAGATTACCGTTTTGCCAACCAAAAACCAAATGGACGTTTTGATGGGCGAACTTAACAAAACGATTAAGTCGGGCGGGCGCGCGCTTGTTACAACGCTTACTAAAAAGATGGCCGAGAACTTGGGCGCATATCTAACTGAAAACGGGATTAAATCGACCTATCTTCACAGCGAGATTAAAACGATGGAGCGTATTGAGGTTATCAACAGCCTGCGTGCGGGCGAGATTGACGTCATCGTTGGAATCAACCTTTTAAGAGAGGGGCTTGACCTGCCTGAGGTTAAGTTGGTTGCTATTTTGGATGCTGATAAAGAGGGCTTTTTGAGAAGTGAGGGCGCGCTTATCCAAACGATTGGGCGTGCGGCGCGTAACAGCGAGGGGCGCGTGTTGATGTTTGCGGATGTGATAACGGACAGTATGAATCGCGCGATAACCGAGACTAACCGTAGGCGCGAAATCCAGATGGCATACAACAAAAAGCATGGTATAACGCCAAAAACTATTATCAAAGATATTAAAAACACCTTGCAGATTTCAACCAAGGTTGAAGAGAAAGCCAAGGCGGTTAAGAAAGAAAATATCCCTAAAATGATTGAAGACCTTAAAGCGATGATGAAGGTGGCGTCAGCAAACCTTGACTTTGAAAAAGCCATTGAACTTCGCGATGAGATGATGAAGCTTAAAAAGAAACTTGAAAAATAAAGATGATTTAAGAAGGATAAAGATGAAAGATTGTATTGAAATAATTGGGGCGAATGAAAACAACCTCAAAAATGTTAATGTAACTATTCCGCGAAATAAGCTAGTTTTGTTTACGGGGCTTTCGGGCTCGGGCAAAAGTAGCCTTGCTTTTGATACAATTTTTGCGGAAGGCCAGCGCAGATATATGGAAAGTTTGTCAAGCTATGCGCGTCAGTTTTTGGGGCAGATGCAAAAGCCAAATGTAGAGAAGATTACGGGGCTTAGCCCGGCGATTGCAATTGACCAGAAAACGACGTCGGCTAACCCAAGGTCAACGGTAGGGACGGTTACTGAAATATATGACTATATGAGACTTTTGTTTGCGCATATCGGGACGCCCTATTGCGTTAATTGTGGGCACGAGATTTCACCGTCGTCAATAGATGCTATTGTTGAAAAGGCACTGAGCGCGAAAGAGGGCGCAAGGCTTATGGTAATCGCGCCGGTTGTAAGAGGGCGAAAGGGCGAGTTTTCAAAGATGTTTGAGGGCTTTGCCAAGTCTGGATTTGTTCGCGCTATGGTAGATGGCGAGATTTTTACGCTTGACCAAGAGATTAAGCTTGACAAAAACAAAAAGCATAACGTGTCAGTTGTTGTTGACAGGCTAATCAACAAAGAGGGGATCAGGTCGCGCCTTAGTGAGTCTATTGAAACGGCGCTTAAACTGGCCGACGGGTTGGTTATTATCAACACCGATGGCCTTGACACGATGTTTTCAACAAAGCATGCGTGCAGTGAGTGTGGGTACAGTTTTAGCGAGATAAGCCCAAGATTGTTTTCGTTTAATACGCCGCTTGGGGCGTGCCCAACATGCTCGGGCATTGGGTTTAAGATGGAGATTGACGAAAACCTTTTATTTAAAGACAAAACCAAGTCTTTAAACGAGGGCGGCTTTATGAGCGTTAACTGGTTTACGGGTGATTATTTCTATAAATATCTGACCGCGCTGTCAAAAAAATATAAGTTTAGCCTTGATACGCCGATTGGCGAGCTGCCAAAAGACATTTATGATATGATTCTGTATGGCAATAACGGCGAAGAACTTAAAGTTCAGTATGCAACCAACAATTTTTCGGGTGAGTTTAAGGGCACGTTTGAGGGGATAATTAACAATCTTTACAGGCGCTATCGCGAGACGACCAGTGATTTTATCAAGGCGGAGATAGAGCGGTTTATGGTGGCGCGCCCTTGCCCAACGTGTCGCGGGAAGAGGCTTAACAAAGAAGCGTTGTCTGTTAAAATTGCGGGTAAAAATATTGCTGAGGTTTGTGACCTTAGCGTTGCGCAGATTATTGAGTGGTTAAACACGTTGAAGCTGACTAAAAAGCAAGAAAAAATCAGCGCCGATATTTTAAAAGAGATACGCGCGCGCTGTTCGTTTTTGATTGAGGTTGGGCTTGATTATCTAACATTGTCGCGCTCTTCGGGGACGCTTTCGGGCGGTGAGGCGCAGCGAATTAGGCTTGCAACGCAGATTGGCAGCGGGCTTGTTGGTGTGGCCTACATTCTTGACGAGCCTAGCATTGGGCTGCATTCGCGCGATACCGAAAGGCTTATAAAAACGCTTACCGATTTAAGGGATATGGGCAATACAGTGATTGTTGTTGAGCATGATGAAGACACTATCCGCGCGGCCGATTTTATTGTTGACGTTGGTCCAAAGGCGGGTGTGCATGGCGGCACTATTGTTGCAACGGGCACGCCGAAAGAGATAGCCGAGTGCGAAAAGTCAATAACGGGGCAGTATTTATCGGGCAAAAAAGAAATTGCAGTGCCGAAAAAACGTAGACCTATGTCTGACAGAGCACTTGAAATTATCGGGGCAAAACAGCATAATCTTAAAAATATTGACGTTAAAATCCCGCTTGGATTGTTTGTTGCGGTAACGGGTGTGTCGGGCTCGGGAAAAAGTAGTTTGGTCAACGACATTTTGTATCCGGCGCTTGCTAACCAACTAAACCGCGCGAACTTGCCAAAGGGGGAATTTAAAGAACTTCGTGGCGCTGAGAATCTTGACAAGGTTGTTGTTATTGACCAAAGCCCTATTGGGCGCACACCGCGCTCTAACCCTGCGACGTATACTGGTGTGTTTACGCAAATTCGTGAGCTTTTTGCTAAAACGCCTGACGCGAAAGCTAAGGGGTATGGCCCCGGGAGGTTTAGTTTTAACATTAAAGGCGGGCGATGTGAGGCGTGCGGCGGCGATGGGCTGATCAAGGTTGAGATGCACTTTTTGCCTGACGTTTATGTAACGTGTGATGAGTGCCATGGAAAGAGGTATAACTATGATACGCTTCAAGTAACATACAAGGGCAAAAATATTAATGACGTTTTGGAGATGACGGTTGAGGATGCACTTAGTTATTTTGAAAATATTCCGTCAATCTTAAACAAAATTCAAACGCTTTATGACGTGGGGCTGGGCTACATTAAACTGGGGCAGCCCGCAACGACATTGTCAGGCGGCGAGGCGCAACGTGTTAAACTTGCGACGGAATTATCAAAGCGCGCAACGGGCAAAACTATGTATATTCTTGACGAGCCAACAACTGGGCTGCATACTTATGACGTTGACAAGCTTATTTCAATTTTGCAAAGGCTTGTTAGCGCAGGCAACAGCGTTTTGGTTATTGAACATAACCTTGATATGATAAAAGTGGCCGACTATATCATTGACCTTGGCCCTGAAGGTGGCGACCGAGGTGGCAAAATTGTTGCAACGGGTATGCCCGAAGAAATTGCTAAAAATAAAAAGAGCATAACGGGCAGGTATCTGGCTGAGAAGTTGTAAGCCGCAAAAGCAAGTTTATTTAATAAAAATTGGCTAGACCAATGGTTTTTATGGGCCAAATGCAGAAAGTTGATAAAGTGGCCAGTAAAATGTAAAAAAATTGCAAAAATTAGTAGAAATATTAAAAAGTTGCTTAAAATGTTGGATATTTTTATTAAAATTGCGTTTTCTAATTTAAATTTTGTGTTGCGATAATGATTAAAATTGAGGGCAATCGCTTAAAGAAAGGCTTTGGGCGGTTGTTTTTTTGTGTTTAAAATTTGGTTGTTGGGCAAAAATTGAGGTATGAGTTTAATGGCTATTAGGGCGATAATAATATATTTGTTTGTGCTGATTGTGGTGCGGCTTATGGGCAAAAGACAGATTGGTGAGATGCAGCCGTTTGAGCTGGTTATAACGCTTATCATTGCTGACCTTGCGTGTATACCGATGGCCGAGGTGGCAGTTCCGCTTGGGCACGGGCTTATCCCTATTTTTACGCTTTTGGTTATTCATTTTTTGTTGTGTTTTATTTCGCGAAAGTGGCAGTGGGCGCGGTATTTGGTGTCTGGCAGGCCGGCGATTGTTATAACGCCAAAAGGGATAGATTATCAAGAATTAAAGCGACTTAATATGACGCTTGACGACCTAATTGAGTCAGTGCGCGGGTGCGAGATTTTTAACCTTGACGAGGTGGCGTACGCGATAATCGAGACTAATGGCAAAATGTGTTGCATACCAAAGGCTGAAAGCGAACCGGTAACGCGCGAAGATATGAAAATTAAACCCGATCCGGCCGCGCTGCCTGTTAATCTTGTTATGGATGGAAAGGTGATGAAAGAGAACTTGACGCTTTGCAAAATTGACATTGCTTTTCTTGGCAAAATCTTAAAAAGAGCGGGCATTGCGCAGGTTAAAAAGGTGCTGATTTTAACGCTTGATAATAATGGAAAAGTGTTTATCCAAGAAAAGGGGCAACAGTATCAAACTTTTTCGGTTAAGTTTAACGGAGGGGAAAGTTGGTAAAAAAGTGGATTGTTATGATAGGCATAATTCTTGCGATTGTTGGCGTTTGTATCTGGGAAAACTTGTATATCCAAAAGGCGTTTAGTTTTTTGGAGGGGCGGCTTAACGAAATTGAAGTTAAACTAAGCCAAAATGAAGAGGCTATAAACACGCAAGAAAATATAAAAGAAATAAAGAAGCTGCACGAAGAGTGGCAGCATTACAGCAACGTTTTAAAGACCATTGTTTGGCATACAGGTATGAAAGATGTTGAGATTAATCTTAGCCGAATTTTGACCTATGTTGAAGAAAATGATTACACCGAGGCGATGGTTGAACTGCATGTGCTTGAAGATTTTTGTAAACACTACAGTAAAGATTTCACGATAAATATTCAAAACATACTTACAAAAACTTATAACCTGAATTCAAATATTTGTAAAAAAATAGTTGCTAAAAGCATGCTTAATGTGTAGAATATCTTTAAATTAAACAAAGGAAATAATGAAAATGAAAATAATTGTGCAGCGTGTAAAAAGTGCAAAATTAGAGGTAAATGGCGAAAATTTGGGCGAAATTTCAACGGGGCTGGTATGTTTTTGCGGTTTTTGCGAAACGGACACGCGCGATAAATTTGAGTTTTTGGCGCGCCGAATTGCGGGGCTAAGAATCTTTGAAGACGAGGCTGGCAAAATGAATGTTAACCCCGATGGGGCAGGCGCTGACTTTATGATTATCCCGAATTTTACGCTTTATGCAAATTGTCTTGACGGGTTTAGGCCATCTTTTATCAAGGCAATGAAACCTGAACTGGCAAAGTCTCTGTTTTATGATTTTGTTGAGTTTTTTAAAACCAAAACAAGTCGAAAGGTGGTAAGCGGGGTGTTTGGCGCGGATATGCAAATAACTCAGCATAATGATGGCCCAATCACGCTTGATATCGAAATTTAACATTAAACTGACAAATTTAATTATCTGTTGTAACGAACTTGCTTTTTTGGGCAAGAGGGCGGGCGGCAGATTTTTTTCGTTTGAAAACGAAGGCGCGTATGTTGGCAGTGTTGGTTAAAAGCAAAAGCGTTCCTATAAATACAACGCTTAAAACGCCGCCAAACATAAGGGCAAGAAAACGCGGTAAAAAGGCTTTTAAAAGGTTATAACACAGTTTTGAAAGCAGCGTGGCAGGCGCGCACAGGCCTAGGCACACGAAAAGAACTTTAATAATGGTGCCTGAAAGCAGGTCGCGCTTTTTAAGCATAACAAGGTTAAGCACGCTTGTTGTTAAACTTAAAAGCGTCATACCCAAAACAAGCGCCCAAACGCCGATGTATTTTGGAAGAAAGTAAATGCAGATAAACAGCAGAACGGCGCCCGCGACGTAGTTTTTAAGCGATTTCATTTCAAGGCCGACCGCGTTTAAGACGCACGAGGTTATCTGATTAAGTCCCAGTGGGATCATAATAAGGCAGGTGGCGGACAAAAAGTAGCCGGCCGTGCGGTTTGAAAACAGAAATTCGCCAAGGTCGGTGCCCATACAAAAGTAGGCTGGCAAAAGAATGATTGAAATCACGATGCTTAGCCCAATAGCCATATTAATCTGAGCTTTAAGAGCGCCGAAATCTTTGACATCTTTATCAATATTGGTGGTTTGTTCGCTAAGAGAGGGGATGATGGCGACGGATAGGCTGCTTATCAGCGTTCCGGGGATCATAAGCATAGGAAAAGTCATTCCCATCAAAATGCCAAACTGGGCAAGCGCTTCGCCCGCCGTGTAGCCATAAAGCATAAGGCGCGCGGGGATGATAATTGAAATTATTGACGTAACCAGCCCTGACGCTGTGCGAACGGCCGTTATCGGTGTGCTGGTTTTAAGCAGGGTTTTAAAGCCGCCTTTTGGGTTTGAAAGTTTTCCGCCGAACGCGAAATAGCAAACAACAACAAACGCGGCGGATACGATGCAGGCAAGGCTAAGCGAAAGCCCCGCGCGCTCTTCAAGCCCCATATTAAGCGGAAGGGTAATAAGTAGGGCAAGGATAATCAGGCGCACAAGTTGTTCAAAAAACTCGGCGAAACTGATGGTGAAAAAGTGCTTTTGCCCCCACATAGCGCCGCGCAGAATAGTGTAAACCGAACTTGAAACAACGCCCGGAAGCAATAGTAGGAGTACCTTGGTTGAACTGCTGCTGGTAAAAATCAGGTTAAGCAGTTTTGGACACAATAATATAATGACGCTTACTGAAATTGACGTAACAAGCGCCACAACAAGCCCAGCTGACACCATCTTGGTTGCGCCGCGTCGGTCGCCGTTATTTGAAAGGAAGGAAACGTACCGCGAGATGACGGTTGGCAGGCCGCTTGCGACTAGTGTTAAAAGCACGCCGAAAACGCTCATTGCAACTTGGTAGGTGCCTAAAAGTTCAGCGCCTAATACTCGCGACAGATAAACGCGCAGCAAGAACCCCAGTGCGCGTGTTAAAACTGAAAATATTGTGACGAATGCCACTGCTTTGAATAATTTGCCCATTTTTTCTCCTTTTATTTAAGTATATTGAAGCAAGTTTTTGTTAGAACGGGCAATTTGGCAATTTTGCTTGCATTTTTATCTTAATTGCGTTATCATAAACGAGTAAACAAATTACAAAGGCGTTGAAATTTTTTAAAATAGTATTGAAAAACGTCAGCAGATTACAAATAAATTTACGTATAACCGCCCAAACGGGTGGCGATAAGAGGAAAAATGGTAGAGATTAAAAAATGTGAAAGCCGCAAAGATTTCAAGCGGTTTGTTAAGTTCCCCGCGTGGCTTTATCGCGGAAATAAGTGTTATGTTCCGCCTTTTGAGCAAGACGAGCTTGATCTTACAAACCCTAAGAAAAATGCGTGCTTTGAAGAGAGTGAGGCCATATACTTTTTGGCTTTTAAAGATGGCAAATTGGCGGGGCGAATTGCGGGCATAATTTCGCACGCGTACAATGAGAAAAACAAGACGCAAAGGGCGCGCTTTTCGCGATTTGAGTGTATTAACGACCGCGAGGTGGCGGATGCGCTTTTAAAGGCGGCTGAAGACTGGGCAAAGTCTAAGGGGATGGTTGATATTCACGGGCCGCTTGGCTTTAACGACCTTGAACGCGAGGGACTGCTTGTTTCTGGCTTTGACAAAGAGGGTTGCTATCTTACCAGCTATAACAAAGATTATTATCAGGGTTTTATTGAGGCGAATGGCTATACGCCTGATGCTAAGTGGGTAGAATGGCGCATACCCGTGCCTAAGAAAAACAGTGAGCGTGCTGAGCGCGTGGCGGCGGCCGTTGAAAAAAGATACGGCTTTTATGAAAAGCAGTTTAAGACCTCGGGCGAGATTATTGATAAATATGGCGCTAAGTTTTTTGAGCTTTTAGACCTTTGTTATAAAAACATTTATGGTACGATTCCGTTTAACAAGAAACTTGTTAATCAGACCATTAAGTCTTTTAAATTGATTATTGACAAAAAATATGTAAGCCTTATTTTTAACAAAGAGGACGAGCTTATTGGTTTTGGCGTTGGCTTTCCGTCAATTGCGCGCGCGCTGAACCGTTCAAAGGGTAGGTATCTTCCGTTTGGCGTGTTTAGGCTATTGCATGCGATAAAGCATCCAAAAGTGCTTGAACTTGGACTTATTGCGGTGCATCCAGACTATCAAAAAAAGGGTGTTACTGCCATAATTATCCGCAATATGCTTAATCGTATGATTGAAAACAATATTGTTTATTGTGATACGGGGTGTCAGCTTGAAAACAACACGCCGGCGATAGAATCACTGGATATGTTTGAGAGGGAGCTTATTCGCCGCAAAACCTGCTATATAAAAACCTTATCTTTTAGCGAATAATTGCAGAAAATGCGAGGCTTCCAAGACGTCACGTACGAAGGGTACGCTCTGTCTTGATAAGCCTCTTTTTTCTTGCTTATTCATCTAAAATATAAGGTTTTTAGGAAAAACTTTAATATTTGGCGACTATGTCGCAAACTGCAAAGCCCGAATTGGACGCGAGTACGAATGAGTACACTTATCCAATATCGGGCATTTTGTTTGTGCCATATTCATCCAAATCTTAAAGTTTTTTGTGGCTTATTTATAATGTGATTTTATTAAAAAGGTTTTTAACAGGAACTCAATATTTAGCGATAAACGTCAAAATTACAAACTGCAAAGCCCGAATTGGACGCGAGTTCGTCGCAATTCAAACTCAATTTATGCCCACTCTTACTAACGTAAGCGGTGGGCTTTTTCATCGTTTGATTGCTCCTCTTCGCCCGCAGAATTTATGCTAAATTCTTTGGCGAGCACGCTGGCGCGTGGGACGAAGCGGATGAGATTGCCACGTCACTGCGCTCCTCGCAATGACAATTAGCAGTAGGGGTGTTAGTATGATGGCAGTAAGCGTAAAGATATTTACAACGAACACTGGCCGAAGTGCAACGTAGGTTTGGTGAGTGTAAATATGTTTACGCGGGTATTTAATTAGGTTTATGCCCCTATGTATGTGAAATAAAAAATACTCTAAGTTTGGTATTGATTAACTTAGAGTATTTTTTTAAGTTGATTTTAAACCCCCTCCGCTACTATGTAGCAAACCTCCCCCTAAAGGGGGCTGGGCGGAGGCTTCGCTGGTAGTGTTGGGTGGAAAAGTGGGATTGTTTATACGAAGCCGTCTTTGTCTGGCTTTTTAACTGTGCTTTTTTCTTGGAATTCGGCTTGGTTTTTACCCACTACTGTGGTGTTTTTTGGAAGCTTTTTTACTCCAATTGAAACAAGCGCAATAATAAGAGCCGCCGCCGTTACAAGAGAAGAGAACACTACAAAGAAGATAACAAGTTTGTCAGTGCTGGCCGCTGGGTCAGTTGTGTTTGTGTTTGATGAAGCGGCAGTTGAAGAAAAGTCTACCTTTTTAATAGTCGATTCGTTGCCAGTTAAGTTTTTGGTTGCTGCTTTAAAGTTGTCTTCGGTTATGGTTTCAATATTGATGTCGCTGATAAGAGCATATCCATTAACTTTGTTGCTAGAGTCGCCAAGCGCAAATTCAATCTGAGTTGAGCTTATAGCATTTTCGCCAGTTTTAACGTATGCAACGTATTGAACATATCCATTGTTTTCACTAACGTCGGTGGTGTTGACTTTAGTAAATGTGGTGTTGATGTTTTTGAATTTTACCGTAAAGGCCTCGCCAACGTCGCTGGTTTTAACCCAAACGCTGAACTTAAAGAAGCTTGATTTTGCAAGGTTATAGCTTGTAAGTGGGGTGGCGGCTGAATATTTATTACCGTCATTGATCAAAACAAGAACCTTGCCCGACTTGCTGCCGTCACGGGTTAAAACGCTTGACGTGATGGTTTCGTTAAAGTCACGCGTGATGTCGGCGATAAAGATTTCGCCAGAAACAACATTGTTGCCGTCCTTTTTCTCTTCAACGGTATAGTTAAGGCTTTTATAATAGTTTTTCCCCTCAATAGTTTCGGTTGTGTGAGTTGTTGCTGCGTCGCCGATAAAGTCAACAAACCTTGTGTGGTTATTAAGCTGAGCGGCCTCAGTGTTGTTAGATTTAAGCGCGTCTGCAAACTGAGTGTCTACGGACTGTTTAACGCCGTTGGTTGATTTTTCAGCAAGGGCGGTTATCTTTGCCTCTTTAACAAAGATAAGGCCTTTGGTGTTGCTTAAACCAACGTCCATTCTTACGCTGCGGCTTGATGAACCAGCGCGTACGTAGAAGGTATAGGTCTCCCAACTATCAAAAACAGTTGGGGTGATAGCAATGTCTGTTATAGTTTTGTCACTGTAAATTAGGCGGACAAAAACCTTGCCACCCGTTTCAAAAGTTTCGGTGCTTGACACGTAAAGGTCAACTGAAACCTTGCAAACTTTACCGCTGCCGATAGTATTATAATCGGTGCTTGAACGGTAATAAACCTCACGGTTTTTGCCATCCTCTTGGGCTGGCAGATTTTTAGCCCAAATGCCAAGAATGTTTGCCTTTATTGCGGCTGAGCTAAGTGGATTAATCGCGCCGTTAAACCAAGCGGTGTCCCACGTGTTAGTAGGAACAACGCCTGAAACAACATCGTCTTCTTTATATACTGAGCGGTTAAGCGTCCAGCTGGTTGGGGTTAATGGATAGTTAAGTTCGCCCGCCTTGTCAATGGTAACAAAGTTAAAGTATCCATTTGGGATAGTGGTTGTTTGAAGCACGCTTGAAGAAGAGAGGTCAAGCTTTTGGTCAGACTTAACGTCACTGCCGTTATAGGCTGATGACTTGATTTCTTCTATCTTAATCGCGTCAAAATATATTGTTTTGCCGGCTGGGGCAATAAGGGCAATGCGCGCGCTTAAATCGCTTAAAGCGTAGCCGCGAACATAAACCACGCATTCACCCCAACAATTAGCATAGTTTTCACCCTCGATATATGCGTCTGAGGTGTTAGACTGACTAAGCAACTTACCGCCTTCGGTGCCTTCGATTGGCTTCTCTCCAGTTGAGATGTGGCTTAAAACCATCAAAGTGGCCTGAGCGCCTTTTTGTTTTGATTTTACGCGCACCGAAACGCGATATACGCCAAACTGTTTAACCTTAAAGGTTTTAGAACTTACAAGGCCAAGGTCAAGCACATCGTTAGTGTTTGCAATCTTTAAGATTTGGCCGTTTTCGCCAAAGGTGTGGATACCTAAAACCTCGCCATCGTCGCTGGTGGTTTTAAACTCTTGCGCCTCGTCAACAATGCTGGTGTTAAAATAAATGTTTTTTCCTTCATTTTGAGCATTATATGCGTTATAGTAGGTGCGTTTGTCAGTGTTAGACAAATCTTCTGGTGCGTAATAATACCAGTCTTTGGTGTTGGCGTCAGTGCGGCTGAATTTGCCCGATACGTCAGTATAGTCATTAGGATTGATTTGTTCTTCAAATCTATTGTAAATTGTGCCACTGCCGTTTTCAAAGTTAGAGTAGTTATAGTTATTTGCGGTGTCAGCATCAAAGGCGTTGGTGACAAGCACGTTAACATTGCAAACTTCAATAGTTGTATCAGCGGCGTCGGCGGTGCCTGTTACGTCTTTTGGTGTTTCGTGGTTAATGGTTTTGTTTAAAAAGTCAGTCACGTCAATTTGGTCAATAGAAATTTGATCAAACAAAACATAACCAGTAACTTTTGCATCACCGTTTGGGGAGATTGTGTTTTTATTTCCAAGTTGAAGGTTTAATTTAATATTATCTTTTGTGTCTGAGTGTGTTGAGATGAAAATATAGCGTTTTTGCCACATAGATGTGGTGCTTACAACTTGCGAATCGAACTCAATACCGTTTGAAATTCTAACACTTGCAGTTGCATTGCCCGTTGTTAAAACATAATAAGACAAAACATAATAGCTGTTTTTAGCAAGCTCAATTGATGAACTGTTAGTTTCGTAATAAAAGAAAACGTCTTTTTGTTTAGCTTCGTCTTCTGTGTCTTGAATTTTTGATGGAGATTCGTCTGCTTTAATATAAAGCACATAACTGTCAGGCGCGCCATCGTATTTGGTTAACCCTGAGTTGTTGTTATCGCCGTCAAGGTTAAATGATGCGCTTGATGTAAACGCGCTTGCGTTGTTTGAGTTCGTGTTCCAATAAATGGTTGAACTTGAAACAAAGTCCCACTTAGTGTAGTTGGCGGGGCTGTATGCAAAAACTATGCCAGCAAGGGGCATAATTAAGCCAAAGCACGCCGAAAAAACTAAGGTGAGAGCAAGCCAAAATGTTGTAAGTTTAGTTTTAAGTTTGTTTTTTGTTTTCATATTGCATTCCTTTTTTTAATGTAGTCTTGATTATTATAATAAATAAAATAATAAAAATCAATCAAATTAAAAGAGATTTTGCCCCGAATTCATAGTTTTTATAGTTTTAAAGCACACTAAAAGTATGAAAAAAGGATGGGTTATAACTTTTTTAATCATTGGTGGCGTTTTTGTTGGCTTCATTAATGGCTTTTTGGGCGCAGGTGGCGGCATAGTCGTGGTGCCCCTTATTAAATACCTGCTTGATTTAAAGGTAAAAGAGGCGCATGCGACGGCCATTTTTGTTATCCTTCCGCTGTGTGTTGTGTCAGGCATAGTATACCTTATTCGTGGCGCGTTTGACTGGCAAATCGGGCTGCCGGTTTTTATCGGGTCAATGGTTGGCGCGGTGGCGGGGAGCCTGATACTGTCTAAACTTAAAAACGATGTCATCGTTTATATATTTGCTGGAATTATGATTTTCGCAGGCGTGAAACTAATTTTTTAGAGGTTTATTATGAGTTTTTTGTGGTTTAGTTTAATTGGTGTTTTAAGTGGCGTTTTTGCTGGAATGGGCATGGGTGGTGGCACGTTTTTAATCCCGCTTTTAACCATTTTAATGAAGGTTAATCAGCAGGTTGCTCAATGCGTAAATTTGTTAGTTTTTATCCCTCTTGCCATCGTTGTTTTAATTATTTACAGCAAGCAAAAATTGCTGAAACTAAAGGGTGTTTTTTGGCTTGTTGTTCCGGCTACGATTGTTAGTATTTTAGGGAGTTTGTTGGCAATTGACATTCGCGGAAAAACGCTTAAAATAATTTTTGGAATATTTTTAATTTTGGTTGGAATTTTTATGGTAATTTCAACAATTATCACAAGCGTCAAGAAAAAGAAAAGTTAATTATTTTATTTATCCCCCGAAAATAAGTTGCTTGTTTTTTAAGAATTTGATAAAATACGTTTGTTAAGAGTGGGGGAATGTATGGCTTTTGCGAATTTTCGCGGGGTTTATATAAAGGGGTGCAGAAATGCATTCAAAAACGCAGATATCGCGGACGTTAAGTCTTCCGCGTTATTTTGCGTTCCGCTTAAAATGGGCGCAGGGGCTCAGAGCAAATTTTTACTGCATACGGGCGACTTGGTTCGTGAGGGCACGGTTTTAGCAAGCCCCGCCGACAATACGTCGGGGTTTATTTACAGCCCAGTTAGTGGCAGTATCGAAAGCATTGCTGACGGGCTTAACGCTCTTGGTCAGCCTTGCAAGATTGTAAGAATTGCGCCCGCACATAAAAATATAGAGTTATTTTTTAAGCCGATTAGTGACCTTACGGCCAGCAATCTATTTGGCCGCCTTGTTGAAAGCGGTTCATTTGATAATTGGGGAGATCGATATCCAACTTATTTTAAATACACAAGCGCTGAAATTCGCAACACGCGCACGCTTATTGTGAAACTTTTTGATAGCGACGGGTATTGCTATTCAAACGCGGCCATTGCTCGCACAAAAACGCGTGAAGTTGCGGTTGGTGCAAGCCTGTTTTATAAGATAAGCGGAGCGAAGACGCTTTGTTTTGCGGTGGCGGACAGCGCCGATGAGATTATCCCAAGACTGCGCGAAGAGATGCGGGCGTCGGGGATAATTGAAAACCGAATTAAGTTTGTTAAAATCCGCGCAAGATATCCGTTTGATGAAGACCATTTGCTTGCCAAAACCTGTGACGGGTGTACGATTAAGATAACTGAAAATGTTTGGGAAAAGGGCGTTGTTATCGAAAATGCACAAACGTGTCTTAACTTTTTTAACGCGGTTTATCTTAACAAGCCTGCTACTCACGGGGTTGTTACCATCTCGGGAGGGTTTATTAAAAAGCCGCTGACTGTAAACGTGCCTTGCGGCCTTCCAGCAAGCGGGCTGATTGAAAGTAACCTTTTTAAAGACGCAAAGCCCGATGCCTTTTGTTTGGGCGGCGCACTTTCAGGTTTTGCGCAGTGCTCGATGGATATTGGGGTGCCGCTTAGCGTGTCAAGCCTTAACGTATTCAAGCCGAACTTGTGTGATAATAACGAGATTGACTGTGTTAACTGTGGCAAATGTAACAATGTTTGCCCTGTTAAACTTTCGCCTGTTTTGCTTGATAACTATGCGCTTTGTAAAGACTATGGCAGGGCTAAAAGGTACGGCGTGGAGGCGTGCATTAACTGTGGTGCGTGCTCGTTTGTTTGTCCGTCAAAACGCTTTTTGGCGCAGCGAATTTCGGGCGTTAAACGTGCAATACAAGAGGGGAGGACGATGTGATGAATGAGTATCTAAAAGTTTCACCTAACCCGTTTGTAAAGGCGCGTGGGAACGTTAACCGTATAACCGAACATAAGATTTTGGCGCTGATGGCCGTTAGCATTGTTGGCATTTGCCTTGCGGGCGCGAAGTCGGCACTAGTTATGCTTACAAGCGTTGCAAGTGCGGTGGTTTTTGAGTTTTTGTATGGCCTTATTGTTAACGAAGAAAAAAAGATAGAGAACTTGTCTTGCGTTGTAACGGGGATGATTTTTGGTTGTTTATGTGCGCCAAAAACGCCGTGGTACGTGCCGATTGTCGCCATGTTTTTTGCCACCGTTATTATCAAAATGATGTTTGGTGGGTTTGCTAATAATATGTTTTCGATCGCGGGGTGCGGTCAAATTTTTGTTGCGTGTATGTTTGCGGGGGTTATGAACTCGTGGCAGGTCGCGCGCGGGATAGGCTTTGCGTATGACCCGATTTCAAGCATCGCGGCGCATAATTTTGACGCGTTTAATGTGCTTGACTTTTTGGTTGGCGACGTGACGGCGTCAATCGGTTGTATGTGTGCGCTGGCCGTTTTGATTGCGGGGGCGTATCTTGCGCTTGCTCGGGTTATTGACATTAAGCTTCCGCTTATAGCGGTGGCGGTTTATCTTGTAACGGGCTTGTGCTTTAACGGGTTTAATATAAACTGTGTTTTGCCTTATCTTTTTGCGGGTAATATGCTTTTTGTTAGTTTATTTTTGCTTACTGACTTTATTACGCGCCCTAACACGGTTTTGGGTCAAGTTTTGTATGCAGCGATTTTTGGCGTTTTAAGCGGAGTGTTTGTAAGCATTGATTTGTGTGGCGAGATGGGCGTTATTGTTGCCTTGATTATTGCTAACTGCTTTACGCCGCTTTTTGACAGGGTTATAAGGCCAAGGTATTTTGGGGAGGGCAAGGTATGAGCAAAACGAATTTAAACCCAATTTTTATTGTAACCTTGGCCGTTATTCCGCTTATAAACGTAACGAAAACGCTTAATGAAGTTGTGTTTTTGGGGCTTTTAGTTGGGCTTACGTATATCATTGCGATTTCGGTTGTGTCAATTTTTGAAAAACTGGTTGACAGAAACCTTAGGTTTTTTGTGTTTATGATTATCGCAACGGCGATTGTGACGATTTTAAACTATGTTTATTCAACCTTTCCTAACTCGCTTTATACCGACGCGGGGTCAAAAATTAACTATTGCCTTGTTTCGGCAGGCATTCTTGCGCTTCAACTAATTTATAGGCCACGAAAAGATGCGGGCAATTATTTCTTTGTTTTGCTTATTCAGGTGCCGCTGTTTTTGTTTATCTATGGCGTGTTTGGCTTTTTAAGGGAACTTTTGGCGTATGGGTCAATCTGGAAAATAAATATGGGCTTTTCAGGGCTTGAATTTTTCAGACTTGGGGCGGCGTCGTTTATCATATTGGCGTTTATCTGTGCGTTTGTGAATGCGTATTATCTAAGCTGGACAAAAAAGAAACAACAATACGAACTTCTTGTTGAAAAATACAAGATGAAGATTAATGTTGAGCATAATGACGCGCGCGTTAACGTTGTGGACGCGGCCGAGGCTGAATTTGGCGCCGAAAAACACACAAATGGCGGAGGTGAACAGGATGAGTAATGTTGTTTTTGTTATCCTTTCAACGCTGTTTGTTTCAAACGTGTGCGTAAGTGAGGGACTTTGCGTGCCGTGTTTGGTGGCGTATAAGCGCAGTTTTCCGTATACGGCGCTGTTATGTGCGCTGTTTGCGTTTGTGCTTATACCGGCGGGCGTGGTGTATTATTTTATCTATAACAACGTGTTGCTTGAATTTGACTTGCAGTTTTTGTCGCTGATGATAATGGTGACGCTTATTGGCATATTCAGTTTTGCGGGGTTTTATATTTTAAGGGCTATTAACAAACAAGCATTTTTCGTTTATGAAAAAAGTTATACGTTTTTGTTTACATTTGTGTCAGTTTTGGGCGTTTTAATCTTTACGGTGGCCGATCAGATTTTCGGTCAATATATATTAACGCTTGTTTTTGACGTTGTTGGTTTTTCATTTATTAACTTCTTTGTTTATGGGGCGTATTTTAAAATTAACGGTGGGTATGCGCCTAAATATATGAAGGGTCTTCCGCTTATGCTTATAATGCTGGCGGTTATTGGTTTAGCATTCAGTTTAATAGGACGGGTAGTTTAACAAATGAACATGTTTAACATTGCTATTATCATAGTTTCGGTGGCGCTGGCGGTTTTTGCGGTGGTGTTTATTGTTGCGCTTATTGTTAAAAAAAGCAAGCCGAAAAATGCGTCGGTTGACCTTGTTACTAAACTTTTGCCCGGCGTAAACTGTGGCGCGTGCGGAAAAGAGTATTGTAAGTGGCTGGCAGAGGACATTGTTGAGGGCAAGGCCAAGGCCGAAGATTGCCCGCTTTTAAGCTTTGAAAACCGCGCAAAAATAGAAGAGGAGTTTGCTGGCGAGATTAAGCCAGACACCAAAAACGTTGCCTTTGTTCGCTGTAAGGGAGGCAGCGATTGCCCGTCAAGGTATATTTATGACGGAATGCCTTCCTGCGGCGCGCAAGACCAACTTCACAGTGGCTGTAAAGCGTGCGAGTATGCGTGCTTAGGCTGTGGCGACTGTGTTAGGGCGTGCCCGTTTTCGGCTATTAAGATTGACAGCAAGGGAGTGGCATTTGTTGACCCTGAAACGTGCGTGGGGTGTGGTAACTGCGTGCTTAGTTGCCCAAACAAGCTTATAACGCTTATTCCGTATACCCAGCGTGTTGTTAATGTTTGCAATAACCGAGACAGCAAGGTGGGCGAGTGCTTTGATTGTAAGGTTGGCTGTATTCATTGTGGGCACTGTATAGAGGTTTGCCCAACGGGTGCAATTTCGATGAAAGACGGTATTCCTGTTATTGATAACGAGAAATGTATTAAGTGTTTTAAGTGTATTCGCGTGTGTCCAAACCACTGCATTTCAAGGCTGTAAAAGTTTTTAAAAAAATACAAAAATTAAACCTTTTCAAATTGCCTTTAATGTGTTATAATTTGATTAACTTAACGAAAAGAGGAGAAAAAATGTGGATAAATTTGCCATAATAACTGTTGAATCTAATGCTGCGAAACTTGTTATCGCATCTGTAATAAATGGAAACTATTTTACTATTAGTGACTTTGAAAAAAGCGCGGTTAAGCTTGAATGCGAGGCCGATGCGGATATGTTTTTGAAAAAGAGTCAAATTGACTCAACTATCAAGGTTTTAAAGAATTTTAGAAAACTTTGCGAGATGCACCAAGTTAAGCGTATCATCCCCGTGGCGGTTTTCTCAGGCGACAAAAAGCCTAAAAATATTTACAGTTTTTTTGAAGAGATTTTTAACAGTTGTGGGTTCAGGTTCACAATTTTAAGCGAAGAAGAGCGAAACCAAAATATCTGGACGGGCATTATTAACACATTTGATTTGCCTAAGGGCGTAATGTGCCATATTTCAAGCGAAAGTGTAAGCATTTGTTTGTATAACCGCAGGAATATTATTAACCAAGTCAACCTTAATTTTGGGCCAAAAACGCTTGCGGATTTGTATCCGCTTGACGCAACTAATAAGGCTGAAAACGTTAAGCACATAACGGAGCACGTTTTAAAGGCGCTTGATGAGGTAGAGTTTTTAAATTCGGTTGATGAAGACTTTACGTTTATTGGAAGTGGCGAGTATTTTATTGACGAGTCTAACCTTGTTAAAAAGCTTAAAAAGTATCCGCTTGATATTGTTGACAACTTTGTGTTTGACGCGGCTGACCTTGGGCGCGTGTGTGACCAAGTTTCGGCGGCCGATATTGACAAAACCAAGAAAATTAAGGGCGTAAGCGAGCAGCGTGCGGACGTGTTTGTTGCAAGTATGCTTATCTCTTTGGCCGTTGCTAAAAAGCTTAAAAGAGAGCAGGTGACGGTCATCGGGCGCGGACTTGTTGAGGGCATTTTGTTTAACCAGGTTATTGAGTCAACGCAAGAAAAGCCAGTAAGCGACGTGTTGTCTCACAGCCTTATAAGCCAGTCGCAGATTTATAACGGCGAGAATTTCAGGCATGACGAGCAGATTTATAACCTTGCGCTTTTATTGTTTAAGCAGCTTCGCGTTTTGCACAAACTTCCACGAACGTACACCAAGGTGTTAAGAATAGCGGCGTTTATGCACGATTGTGGCGAAAGGGTGGGCTTTGCTAACCGCGCGCGCAACGGGTTTAACGTGTGCTTGGGGTCGGACATTTATGGCGCAACGCACCGCGAATTGTTGCTTGCAAGCTTTGTTATTGCCTTGCATTATGGCAAAGAGTTGCCTTTAAGCGATTTTATTAAGTATAAAGATATCATCACCGATGAAGACATTGCTGCTGTTAAAAAACTTGGCATCATTTTAAGTCTTGCGGAGGCGTTTGACAGGACGCGTAACAGCGTTATTGTTGACATTAACTGTGACATCCTTGGCGATTCGGTTATAATGAAGACCATTTCAGTTGCGGACAACTCGTATGAGGTTGAAAAGGCCGCTGAATGCGAGAGGGTGTTTGAAAAGGCATTCAACAAGAAGATCGAAATCCTGTAAAAAGCCTTATCTTTTGGCGCCTATGTCAAAAATTTCA
>ULRP01091099.1_pt1 | contig 43266 bp, 40 predicted proteins | sample 1955521 | NCBI WGS metagenome assembly ULRP01 (sample SAMEA4835685, study PRJEB28245) | human gut metagenome | biome: gut microbiome; material: fecal sample | place: Denmark | collected 2008
GCACAATCATTTCTGCATGGCTGAACTGTTACCATACACTTTGCTGCAGCTCTCCTGTTTATTGACATAACTCCTTTATTTGTCTTATAATAAAAAGGAAGCGTTGGCGCTTTCAGGGGGGGACATATGAAACGAGTCAATACATCCGACCTTGTTCCCGGCATGGTTACTGCTGAGGACGTATATAATTTCAACAACCAGCTTATTTTACCTCGTGGAATTATCCTGACCGATTCTACGATTACAAAGCTTGCTTTTTATTCAGTTCTTACCTTATACGTAGAAGATCAGCTTGTAGTACAGTCTGCACAGACGGATGATTACACCACCTCCTATACAGACAGGCTCAAGCGCAGTCCCGAATTTACCAGATTCCACAAAGAATTTGAAAATGACGTGGATTCCTTCCGTGGCGCAATGAATGACGTCATAGAAAAGGGATCTCCTTTGGATGTCAATAAACTGATGAACCATACCCTGAATATTCTCGACCTTGCAGCAACCACCCCGAATGTTTTTGACATGCTGCACTGTATGAGGGAATATGATGATGAGACCTATGTGCACAGCATGAATGTAGCACTGATCTGCAATATTTTTGCACGCTGGCTGCGCATGAGTGAAGAAGAAATTGCGAAGGCTACAACAAGCGGTCTTCTCCATGATATTGGTAAGATCAAGATTCCCGACAGCATTCTGAAAAAACCGGACAAGCTCACCAAACAGGAATTTAACATCATCAAGCGGCATCCGCAGGAAGGATATCGTCTCCTTTTGGATTCCAAACTGGATGAAGATGTCTTAAATGCTGTTCTGATGCATCATGAGCGCTGCGATGGAAGCGGCTATCCTTTTGGCCTCATGGCCAATCAGATCGGAACCTATGCCAAGATGGTTGCCATTGCCGATGTTTACGATGCAACCACTTCTGCCAGAGTTTACCGTGGTCCCTTATGCCCGTTCTCTGCCATCTCGATTTTCGAGGACGAAGGTCTGCAGAAATACGATCCCAGATTCATCATGACTTTCCTGGAAAATGTGGTAAATACCTATCTGCTCAATAACGTCCGTCTCACCAACGGAACTGTCGGAACTGTTGTTTTTATTCATAAGGATAAGCTTTCTTCGCCGACGATCCGGACTGCCGGCGGTTTTGTAGACCTGAGCACACAGTCCAATCTGCAGATTGAGGCACTGATTTAGCGCACCAGATTTGATTTTAACTATTCAAAACATCATTCGTCATATAAATACTACACATAATCAAAAATTCCCTGAATGACATTTGAGACATTAACCACCTCAAACATGGATATTCTTCCTCTTTCTTTTATATTCGAGAATCAATAGATCCAACATTGAAAGTGTCTCACATCGAATGTATCTCTCCCTCTTTCCCTTCATCAACGTTTGTCCATATAGGAAGCAGTCCTGAATTTAAATTGCTTATAACAGAGGATCACCCCAGTCATATTCTCCATCCAACATTAGTTTTCCATCATACTCCGCTGCTCTCTCCTCCAACGTTTTGTGATGAAATGGTTTCATCAATGTAATTACACCATTTGCTACCGAAACATCCAGATTCTCGTTCAATTCAATTCCGGCGCTTTTGCGTATATCCTTTGATAATCTAGTTTCCTGATTATTTCCCCACTCTTTTACCTGTGCCTGCATACAAATATCCTCCTTCCAAATGTATATCTATATTTTTCAGAGGCATGCTGCCGTAACCAGGTTGATCCCCTATGGGTTCTTCCTGATTTTTCTTACATCATCTGCAAGGGCAGACACAGCCAGCAAAAGTCGTGCACGGATGCACGACTTACTCTGCAAAGAACACGGATGTTCTCTTGCAGAGGATTGCGTTCAATTTCAACACTGCCACACTGACCTTGCACAGGATGATAGAAAAATCGGAAGGTTCCAACGGGAGTAACCGGTTACGGGCACATGCCCCTCTCTCCGGAAGCAAAAAAGACCATCGCTTCCAACATATAGAAGCAACAGCCTTCCATCATTCTATGAACCATCAAGCAATTTCCTAATCCTTCATCCCTATCTGACAGAATCCCTCTCATCATCTCCGGAAGTACTCTTTTTAAAAGCAATTCTGCCATCATGGCATCTCTCAGCCCGTCTTCAGCCGGAACTTCTGCAGATCCCGCTCCGTACTGATCTTATCAATCTGGGCTCCAAGGGATGCAAGCTTCAGATGAAAATCCTCATATCCACGTTCAATATATTTAATATCATCAATCGTCGTAATTCCTTCTGCGGCCAGAGCGGCAATTACAAGTGCTGCTCCTGCCCGGAGATCCGGCGCACTGATACTGGCACCCGTATACCCGGGAACTCCGTCAATGATTGCGGTATTTCCCTCAACCTTGATATTCGCACCCATTCTGGTAAGCTCGTCCACATACTTAAACCGGTTCTCGAAAATACTCTCAGTCACAATACTCGTTCCCTTCGAAAGTCCCAGTGTAACCGTAATCTGCGGCTGCATATCCGTCGGGAATCCCGGATAGGGAAGTGTCTTTACATGCGTATGGGTAAGCGGCTTCGATGCCACAACACGTACGGCATCATCCGATTCCTCGATTTCACATCCGATTTCAAGGAGCTTTGCGCTGATGGACTCTAAATGCTTCGGAATAACATTCTTAACGATTACATCGCCCTTTGTTACCGCTGCAGCAAACATAAAGGTTCCTGCCTCGATCTGATCCGGAATGATTGTATACTCTGTACCATGAAGTCTTGAGACACCCTTGATACGGATCACATCCGTACCGGCGCCCTTGATATTGGCTCCCATGCAGTTTAAGAAGTTCGCCACATCAACCACGTGCGGCTCCTTCGCTGCGTTCTCAATGATCGTCTGTCCTTCTGCCATTACAGCTGCCAGCATCACATTGATTGTTGCTCCAACCGTAACCACATCCATATAAATATGACTTCCTGCAAGCTTCTGTGCCTCTGCAAAAATCAACCCGTTGGCAATCTTCACGTCCGCGCCAAGTGCACGAAAGCCTTTGATATGCTGATCAATGGGGCGCAGTCCGATGTTACAGCCACCGGGTAAGGAAACCTGTGCCTTCTTATACTTGCCAAGCAATGCCCCCAGCAGATAATAAGAAGCACGGATCTTCTTAATGTAATCCCCTTCGATTACAAGATCCTTGATATTTTTGCCGGAAATCCGGGCGGTGTGGCGGTCCACCCGCTCCACGGTGCCTCCAATGCTTTCAATGGCCTGCATCATCACATTGGTATCACGGACATCCGGGATGTTTTCTATTAATACGGTTTCATCCGTCATAACGGCTGCTGCCAGAATCGCTAAGGACGCATTCTTTGCGCCACCGATTTCGACTTCGCCAACTAACGGATTACCACCTCTGATTGCATACTGTTCCATAGCATACCTCGAAATGCGTTTGATATATTCCATCCGGTATTTATCATCATACGTAGTAATATTTCAGTAGTTCTGCAACTGTTTCATCTCTTCACGGTTGCATTATTTCAATCAACTCAAACGGAATTTGGTACGAAAACTCTTTTATCATTATAACATAATGTAAAAGTCTGTAAACCCAAACATCTGTTTAGGACTAATTCAGGTATTTCAGCGGGTTCACCTGGGATCCGTTAATCAGGATCTCAAAGTGCAGATGGGGTCCTGTACTGACACCCGTATTTCCGCTCAAAGCAATCTTCTGTCCCTGGGAAACCGTCTGTCCCGCAGAAACGAGCACCTTGCTTAAGTGTCCGTACCGGGTCTGTCTGCCATCCGGATGATTGATATATACACAATATCCGTAGCCGCTTCCCCAGCCGGCTCTTGCAACGGTACCACCACAGGAAGCATAAACTGCGGTTCCTGTCGGTGTTGCCCAGTCAACTCCTTTATGATAGGAGCTTGCGCCTCTGGTCGGACGATTGCGTCGTCCAAAGTTTGACGTCAGACGTCCTCCGGAAATCGGCTTGATATAGGTCGGAGGAATTTTAGTCCCGCGTTCCACAACCTTCGGAACTGCCACATAAGTAATCTCCTCCTTGATAATCTCCTCCGAAACCTTTTTATTATTTTCAAAGGCTACAACCGCAACTACCTTGCGGTGTCCGGCGGACGGCTGCTGATGCACCACAGTTTCTGTTGTATACCAGTCATCATTATCAATATAAATGACATCCGCGTCATAATCTTCTTCATAATACATTTCTTCCTGACGCAGGACAGCCAGCATCGGTTCTTCGACCGTTACAATCAACTCCTGATCCGGACGGATCATTGAATTTTCATCCTCTAAGGACTCATTCATTTCAATCAGCTTGTCCAGCGGAACATTCGTCTTAATGGCAATTCCTGACAGGGTATCACCGGAAACCACCTTATAAATCTCATTTTTCTCTTCGTCACTTGTCACTTCATTGATGGCAAGACTGATATCCGTCAGTTCACCCTCATCCAGATACGCCTCAGCTACCTCTATATCATCCCCGAAACTCATAGAGATTATACCAAGCTGGTAATCCTCAAAGTCCTTCTCCACATCCGGCTCAATCTGGTCAAACAATGCCGTCATATCTGCCTGGAACCCGGCTTCCAGTGCTACAGCCTCCGCCGCCTCTTCCTGCTCCTGCATCTCCTCGCGTGTTGCAACAGATGCACTCATAACCGGAAGCTCTCTTGTCGGATCAAGCTGCAGTTCCACCTGATACTCTTTGTCCTCATCATATTTATTTACTGCTGCCTGCAAAAGTGCAACAACCTCATCCAGATTGGCAAGATTGATGATTTTTTCATTGATTTTAACCACATAGGACTTAATCATGGATTCCTTCATGTCGGAGGAATAGACCTTCTCCATGTTATTGATCACAAGCTTCGGAGAGTCTACTCTGCCCCATAGCACTTCCTGCCCGACGGTTTCGATTTCGCTCTCCACCAGAACCAGATGATTGTTCCGGGAAGCCACATTTCTTCGCGCTTCCACCGCATAGCTCTGTGCATCTTCGACAGAATCGACCACGCCGACTTCCTGTCCATTCAAAAAAACCGTAAACATATTATCTCCGGTTTTTACAAATTTCACAAAAGACGGCATGAAAAAAATACTGACAAAAACTGCCAGCAGTGCCATCTTTAAAAACCGCATTTTTAACCGTTTATAATGTGATGATAAATGTATCATAAATCATTCCTGTTCTATAGTTTACATCAAAAAGGTAACTGTTTTATTTTAACAGTTCTGAATTTACTTGTAAAGAGCCTGTTCTTTCCATGTATTTCCGTTTATAATCATAATGTAACTATTCAGAGCCAACCTGGAAAATATTGCATATTTCCCCGGTGCGGCATATCCACCAAATAATAAGAAAAGGAGAGAGCCATGGGCAGCGAAACCATTTTTCACATTGACGTCAATTCTGCATACTTAAGCTGGAGTGCCATCCGCCGCCTGCAAAACGGTGATCCGCTCGACCTGCGCACCATTCCTTCCATCATCGGCGGCGATCAGGAAAAGCGTCACGGCATCGTTCTCGCCAAGTCGATCCCTGCTAAGAAATACGGTATCCAGACCGCTGAGCCGATCGTCAGTGCTTTCCGCAAATGTCCCACTCTCGTCATGGAAAGTCCGGATATGCATTATTATCATCAGAAAAGTGAAGAACTGATGAACTTTCTTCGTTCTGTCTGTCCTGATATTGAGCAGCTCAGCGTGGACGAATGTTTCATGGATTATACCCCCATCCAACGCCACTACGCTTCTCCCATAGAAGCGGCTTTCCATATCAAGGACGAGATCCGGAACCGGTTTGGATTCACAGTGAACGTCGGTATTTCCGATAAGCGTGTGCTTGCAAAAATGGCCTCTGATTTCGAGAAGCCCGACAAGGTACACACCCTCTATCAGTATGAAATCAAAGAGAAAATGTGGCCACTCCCTGTTTCTTCCTTATATATGTGCGGCAAATCCAGTGTACAGGCCCTTCATAATTTAGGAATCCGTACGATTGGCGATCTTGCGACCACCGATGCATCCATTATTGCATCCCACCTCAAAAGTCATGGTGTCCTTTTATGGCAGTATGCCAACGGCATTGATGACTCCGGTGTCACCTCCGTACCTGCACAGGCAAAAGGAATCGGCAATTCCACTACCGTCGCCAAAGATCTCACAACAGCCAAAGAAGCCTATCCGATTCTTTTATCCTTATGTGAAAGTGTCGGTGAACGGCTTCGCCATGCAAGTCAGTCTGCTTCCATGATAAATGTTGAAATCAAATACGCCGACTTCCGGAGCGCTTCCCACCAGAGAAACCTCCCGGAACCGACGAATGCAACTACTCTCCTTTACCGGAATGCCTGTCAGTTATTTGACGAATTATGGAATGGTTCCCCGATCCGCCTGCTGGGTGTTCGCACCACCAGATTAAATGATATGGATGCCCCGGTCCAGTTAAGTCTATTCGACCAGATTTCCACCCAGCCGGAAAAGACCACAGGTCCATCCCGTGAAAAGCTCGATGCCCTCGACACTGCCTTAGATGCCATCCGCAATAAATACGGCAAGGATGCGATTGTGCGTGGAAGTCTTTTATCCCAACAAGTTCACTAGACTCACCTTTGGTTCGCCAAGTGAACTTGTATGGTTCGCACTAAGCTCGAAATAACCTCGCTAAGTGCTCTACTCCAAAAGAAAAACGATAGAGTCCTTTCGGAGTCTATCGTTTCTTTACGCTGTAACCAAATGTTCCAAGCTTCTCTCCGAGCGTGTAATACGTTCCGTGTGAATAAGCAATCGGGTCTGCTTTTTCAAGAGAAAACTTTCCATTTTCATCCATATATTTTTCATCCGCATGTACGGATACGACCTTCGCCACAAACATATCATGTGTTCCCAGCCGGAGCACCTGTGTTACCCTGCATTCAATGTTCACAGGGCTTTCGTCTAAAAGAGGTACACTTACTTCAGCTGCAGGGCTGATATGAAGCCCGAGCTCTTTGAATTTGTCCACATCCCTGCCGCTCTTCACTCCACAGTAATCCGTTGCAAAAGCCAAATCCCTGGTGGTCAGATTGATCACAAATTCTCCTGTCTCTTCGATCATATGATGGGAATAACGTGAGGGACGGACAGAGATTGATACCATTGCAGGATCGCTGCAGACGGTGCCTGCCCATGCCACTGTAAAAATATTGGGATTGCCCTGCTGATCCGCCACAGTAATCAGAACTGCCGGAAGCGGATAGAGCATATTCCCCGGTTTCCATGTCTGTTTAGCCATATTTCTATCTCCTGATGTCATATATCCTTATGAATGCAGGCATTCGCCGTACATATCTCCATGATTTGCATAGCTCTGAATAGTTACAATATTCCAAGTAATCCAAGAACAGCTACGATCAGATTCAGTGCGGACAGAATCATTGTAATCAGGACAAGTGGGAACAATATGCCCGACTTCTTCTGTGTCTTCTGCAATTCCTCCTTCAGTTCCCCTGTCCGGCGGTCCAGTTCCTCTACCATGGAAGCCTGCACATTACGGTACACCTTCACATTATCGGTATGGAGAAAATCTTCCAGGTTCTTAATGACATTCTCGGTCTTATCCTGGAGTTCATTCACCATCTCCGCAATCTGCTGGGTGTTGTCTGCATGCTCCTTAATTTCGGCAATCTTCGCAAGACTCTCATCAATTGCCTTCTGGATACCAGCCATGGAAAGATCTGAGGTTTCCTTGATTTTGGAGACGGAAGCAGCTTCTACTTCTCCTGCTGTTTTACCTAAATGTTGTCCCATTTTGTCCGCTAACTGCTGAACATCCTGTGCCGTCTCTATATTCTTCAGATTCACCTGACGCATTTCCTGAAGGCAGTCGTCATATTTCTCCATCTGTTCTTTAAACAGGGTAAGCTGCTTTTCAAGGCTTTCAATCTCTGCCGCATCTGCTGCCGCATTGGCCCGGATCATCTCCTGTGGGGTAAATTTCTGTACAATTTCATCCATAAAATTATCCATACCTATCCTCTTTCCAAAAACAAATGTCTGTTTATAATCGCTTTATTATATCATAACTCTTACATTTTTACAATTACTGTCGTTTTTGTGCATATTGCACATATTTTGCATCTGTTTTTTTACATCGTTGTAAAAATTAACAACATTTTCATAGCTTGTTCATAATTTGTTCATAATTGTATTGTACTATATATACATAGCAACGGAAACATGTAATGTTTTTCATTACACACATAGATAAATTTTTTCATAATAGCCCAGGCGCAGAGATGTGTCTGGGCACTCCTCATTTTATAGAGCAAAATTTATGGAAGAAAATCAGTTACCGTTCAGAGCAGGTTCCTCTGAATATTTCAAAAAAAGCAACTGATTTCTTCTCCGCGAGCTGCGCATCCATACAGAGCTTTCTGCTTTATTAAGAAATTCCGTGGGAATTTCCTATAAAGTGTAAAAGACTCAAAATGTGGTATTATCTTATGTAATTCATATCAAAGATAACACAGCATTCTGAGTCTTTCTTATGTTCCTTTATTCTTCACCAAGATTATTCATACTGAGAACTTCTTCATTCAGCGAAAGCATCTTATCATCAAGCGCTGCCACCATATCCGCACACTCTATCAGCTCACCCTGGATATGCTCCGGCACATTTCCTTCGAACTTATAATGAATCTTATGCTCTAAGCTTGCCCAGAAATCCATCGCTACTGTACGGATCTGGATCTCCACCTTCGTATCCACAATCCTGTCTGACAAATATACCGGAACCGTCACAATCATATGATAACTGCGATAGCCGCTCGGCTTCGGATTCTTCAGATAGTCCTTCACCGAAATCACCTTAATGTCTCTCTGGTTACTGATCATATCGGCAATACGGTAAATATCCGACATGAACGAACAGATCACGCGGATCCCCGCAATATCATTAATGTATTCCACCATATTGGAAATCGTCGATTCATAGCCATACCGTCTTAACTTCTTAACGATACTCTCCGCGGTCTTAATCCGGGATTTGATATGTTCAATCGGATTATAGCTGTGTACGTGCTGAAATTCATCATTCAGAATCTCCAGTTTCGTTCCTATCTGCTTCAGAGCTGAACCATAAATAAGCATAACCTCTTTCCAGTTATCCACATCTCCGTCACGTCCTGTGATAATATCCATAAGCAACCCTTCCTCTCCCTCTTCGGGAGTCCCCATACTCCACTTATATCATAGCATATTTTCACAGGAAAATGCATGTTTTTATAAACTTTTTATACATTTTTCATAATAAACTTATCGACGAATTTCTTCTATTCCTTCCGGATATAGAGTTCATAATGCTCACTTTCGTTAACCTGCGTAAAATGATCCTTAATATAAACCGTATCCACCGCTCCATAGCCATAAAGTGTCGGCCATTGCGGAATTTCCTTCGTTTCGTCATAGATTTCCTTCGGAATGAGGATACACTGCGCATCCGTAACTGTCACCTCTGCCGGTTCCCTGTCATAATAAAATTTCAGCACATACTTCTGATAATCATCTACCGGAAAGCAGGTCTGCAGATTCTCCGTATGTCCCCGGAAAATATCAGCGATTTCTGTTTCACGCTCCGCATACTGGGAATGATACGAGGATCCGCAAAGCTCAAACACTGCAAACCCCAAAAGCAGTAAGCAGCAGTACTTCCCTGCAATAACCATCTCCCCTTCCGAAAATCGGAATATTCTCTCCACCAGATGCTTCAGCAGCCACACCAGCATCAGGCTGACCGGAACGGCAAGAAACGAAAATACCCGGTAATACGGTTGCACACTCTGAATCACCAGCATCACCGGCACCATCACCACGGATACCGCCAGATAGACGTGGAAGAACCATGAAGCCTCATCCTTTTTACGGGAAAAGCATGCACTCACGACGGCAAGCGCACCCCCGATGGCAAGGATCACCACAAGCACCTCTCCAAGCCCTGCATAGAACAGATTAAACACACCCGTAAGATAATGGAACAGCTCCTTCACGATGTAGCTTCGCTCATCCCCTTGAATGTACGGAGTCGCCAGCATATATTCCATGCCGGTCCGCAATGCTTCAAACGGTGTTTTCAGAATGATTTTTACCTGGTAAATTCCATAATAAATGCTGGATGGATCCTTTGACATGAGATTTGATCCGATTGCAAGCCAGATCACCGCATATAGCAAAACCGTCAGGCCCGCTGCCACTACGGAAGCGGCAATCAGCTTCCACAGTGTTTTATACTTTTTCGTAAAAAGAAGGGTAATTCCACCCGTGATACAGACCGGAATAACCCAGAAGGTCGAGCTTACCAGCGTATACAGCCCCCCTGTCAGGGAAAGGGCATAAAGGATATAATCTCTCCTCCGCGCCTGCTCCTTACAGATCTTAAAAAGACTTAACAGGGCAAGCAGATAACAGGTTGTCGCAAGTGTATAGCCGCGTCCCTGCACCGAAAGATTGTTGACCTGCCAGACTGCCACATACAGGAATACCACCCCTGCGGAAAAGAACCGGTTCAGGAATTTCTTCGCAAACTGATACAAAAGAAGCATATTGGCACAGGACATGAGAAACGAAACACCACGAAGTCCGATATAGGGATTTCCCAGATAATCAAGAAACGCTGACAGCACCGAATAAAAGACATGATTATTCGGCACCGGCCAGTGAATTGCCGCATAAACCGGTCCCCTTGAAATAAAGGAATAGTAGGTATACAGCTCATCATACCATGGTTTGATTGCAAACATGCTGACTGCATAATAGACTGCCATCCCTAAGAAAAACAGGCTGAATAATTTATTTTCTACTATAAATGCTTTGATTCTTTTCATGTAAATTCCTTTTCCCTTAAAATAAACGTAGGTCAAAAATTCTTCATCATATTCCGTCAAGGGTCAACATGACTCTGATTTGTTACCAAATGGTAAACATTAAAATAATACCTCTCCAGCAGATAGGTTCCTTCTTCGGTATAGGCAATCCCTTCGGTCTCCCATTCCTTCAACAGCTCCTCCCTGCTGTTGAAGCTGCCGAAGAAATAAACATTCCTTTCCTTCACAAGCTGCGAAAGCTCTGTAGTATCCTCAAGTCCCCGGCACTGCGGAAGCAGCTCTGCAATCAGGTCTTCCGGATTGCTTCCATACAGCCAGATCTCATTTGAATCCTTCAGATAACAGGCTGTCACGGCCTGCACATGATTGAAGTTGCAAAGTACCACAGCATCCTTTGGAAAATCTGCAAGAAAGCTCTGCGTTGCTTTCATCTCTACGATCTTCTTATTCTCTTCTCCATAAAAGCCCTGCATATTCGAATATCCCGAAAGAAGAAACGGCACGAATAACAGAATGCCCCAGTTTTTCTCTATAAAATCCCACAGCACAACTGCTGCCACAAGCCACATAGCCCCAAGGCAGGGGATGAGATACCGGTATACGAAGATTGGACGATTCAGAATCGAGCATACAAATCCAATCAGTGTAGTAAATACCGCAATCCATAATCCGGTAAGCAGAAAGAAGCGTCCCCTTGCATCCTTTCTTTTCATAAGGAAGGAATACAGGAAGGCTGCACCAAAGAATAAAATCATCACACAGGCCAGCACGTAATTCTTCTTTACCGCATAGGAAACCGGCAGGAAAATATATTTCATGCATCCAAAAATACTTTTCCAGGTGAGCGGCTGAATCCAATAGCTGCTGCTTACCGTCCGTACCTGCGAGAAAAAGAACGGCAGCCACGGAAGATAAGCAAGCACGGATAATCCGGCACAAAGCAGAACCTTCCCTATACATTTTCCTGCTATCCTTCCGGTTTCCTGTTCCGTTGTATGTTCTGCTTTCCATCCTTTCACAGGGGCTTTTGTCAGAATTGCTTCCTGCTCTTTTAATTGTTCCTTATGTATATGCGTCTTTTTACAAGATGTTTTTTCTGTTTTTCCTTTATGCGCCTTAACAACGAAGAATACAAACAACGCAATATAAATCGCAATCACCGCTACGCAGGCATAATACTGGGTATATGCCGTGAGGATTCCATAACCCCAGAACAGAAGCCAGTGTTTATTTTTCTTCCACCCTTTTATCAATCCATTTTCTCCAGTGACGGATCCTGATGCCAAAGCTGCTCCGGAGGTTACTTCTGATCCTGCTGCTTCCGGTTCTGCTGTCTCTTCTGTTCCTGCAGCCACTCCCGGTTCTGCTGTCTCTTCTATTCCTGCAGTTACTTCCGGTTCTGCTGTCTCTTCTGTTCCTGCAGCCGCTCCCGGTTCTGCTGTCTCTTCTGTTCCTGCAGCCACTCCCGGTTCTGCTGCCTCTTCTGTTCCTGCAGCTGCTCCCGGTTCTGCTGTCTCTTCTGTTCCTGCAGCTGTTCCCGGTTCTGCTGTTCTCTCTGCTTCAGATATTTCTTGCGCAGGAAATGCACAAACCAGTTCATAGCTATGTACGAAAGCAGCCGTAATAAAAAACAATGCCAGGGAATACATCCGGATCTCCACCGTATAGTTGGAGATCTGCGGCATCGTCATTATCAGAAACCAGAACAGCCCCGCAGTATGCAGTCCGAAGTTCTTCCGGATCGCTGTCAGTGTATAAACGAAGATTCCCACAAAGGGAAGCATTGATGCAAGCTTGCACAGTACGATGGAGGAAGCCGCCGGAACCAGTACCTTCCCAATATCATGAAAGAGCTTCAAATACCAGTAATAAAGTGGCGGATGCACATCCTTCCCGGTAAGGGCAGCAATTTCCTTATAACTATGTTGTATAAAATTCACGGAAAATACTTCATCAAACCAGATATCCTGTCCGAATGCCTGAAACAGGCATACAAAAAAGGAAAGAATTCCCAAAATCAGAAAGAGAATTCCACAACCATTCTTCCATTTTTCTTCCGGTGTTCCAAAAATAAGCCTTTGTATTATCCTCATAATTGCTATCCCACATTAATCTCCTGCGTCCTTTTTCTCTTACGCAGTACTCTGATCTGTCACTTATTTATCTTAACATGATCCCCCGGAAAAACAAAGCGATAAATAAAGCCGCTGTAGTTTTTCCACAGCGGTTTCTCTTATCCTGATATTTTGTCCCCTCCAGTGCCTGATTCCATCCGTACAGATTACCGGGATCGTAAAGCTCTTTCATGATATGATACCCATAACAATTTCCACATAAGCTTTAAGTGGCGCAGACCATCCCGTACCGACCTCAAATGAGAGTGGTGCCCTCTTTGATCCTTATAGAAGCGTACCGGAACCTGACGGATGTTCTGCCCCAGCACGGCAGCCCTTCCTATCATTTCCGTAGCGAATTCCATCCCCCCACACTGGCATCCGAGTCTCAGGAAACAATCCCTGTTCACTGCACGTACGCCACAGTGAAAATCCCTCACATCCGTTCGGAAACAGCACCTTCCAATAAAAGATAAGACAGGCACTCCGATATATTTATGGGAAAAGCCCATTGCCCCCTTCTCCATCGGGTAAGCAAAGCGATCTCCGATTACCATATCCGCACCCGCTCTTAATTTATCGAGAAACGGCTGCAGCTCTTCAAAGGAATAACTGCAATCACAATCTGCCATGATCACATATTTACCGGCTGAGTGCTTTAGTCCAAATCCCAGGGCATTGCCGTAGCCCTTCCGGTCACAGGACAGTACCTTCGCTCCGGCATGTAATGCTCTCTTTGCTGAAGCATCAGTACTTCCATTATCAATAACCAGCACCTCTCCATCAATATGGTAATCGTGCAGGAAAGAAACTGCCTGTCTTACACAGCCTTCAATTGTGTTTTCTTCATTCAGGCATGGCATCAGAATCGTCAATTCCATGTGCAGCGCGTCTCCTTCTCTGATTTAACGGAATAACACTATTTTTTCTTTCTCAGGATATTCCGGATTCCCAGCTCATACGTAATGAACAGCACCCCGGTAACGGTTACAAGCTGTGCACGGTACGTAAAGAAGTAATGCAGATAAGCATGATTTTCAAGCACTATATAGCGCAGATACGGCACTGCACCAATCATCAGGATCAGTAACAACAGGCGTCCGTCAAACTGTTTTGACCGGAAAAGATAAATTAATGCCAGACAGACAAAAAGCACCGCAAGAAAGCTGATTGCGGCTGCTCCCATTCCCATCGTATTACGGAAAGGGAACAGGCTGCCCTGGTTACGGATGACCGCTCCCAGAAACCGCTGCATTCCGGATGCCTCCGGATCAAGATTCGTATTGCCAAGATATACCGCTCCTCCGATCCGTTCTCCCGCTGCCTTCATTGCCTCTCCAAATGCCTGCCTGCCAAGCACCACCACAGCAAGAAGCCACTTGGTAATAAACATAATGGCATAAGAGCTTCCCCAGCAGAGCAGACCACAGAGCAGACGTCTGCTTTCCTGCCGGATGCTTTCCAGCTCTCCTGCCTGATAACGCAGGACAAGCAGCAGCAAAATCGGCATGGTCACCGTCAGTGTCTCTGTTGTCAGAAAGTCAAAAAAGCAGGTCCACACACCGGAAGCGCACAGAATTGCGTATACTCTCCGGTAGAAGGAGCCGGTATCGGTTCTGTGTGGAAACCAAAGCAGCAAAAGAATCAGAAAAATATTCATCAGAAGAAAGGTTGTAATATATTCTATACTGAATGCACACATCCAGGTCTGAACAATGACGTTTCCCAGAAAATAGCAGACCGCCAGTGTTTTTGCCTTTTGCTTCCACATGAGTGCGATCACCGTAAGAGTAAGCAGTAACAGCACGACTCCCAGTATGATTCTCGCTCCGCGTATTCCCGTAAACACAAAAAGAGGACGAAGAAGAACCATTCCTCCGTGCCAGTAGCGGAAATAATCAACGTCAGGTGTTTTATCACCTGCGAGGCTTTCGGCAAGGCTTACCTCCACTGACTGAAGCTCCGGATTATAATAGGAAGCTTTTATCAGGGAACGCAGCAGATCCTTCTTATCGATATGATATAAAATATTCACAAGAATACAATCTGCATAATTATCCTGTCTAGTATTAAACTGTCCCTCCAGTAATAGAGGAAACAGCTCGTGCTCTTCAAAGTAAGCCCCGCTCTCCACGCAGGACTCCCTGATCATGCTCTTCGGAATCCATCCGGTTATCATAAGGAGCAGCATCGCACACAAAATGCTTGCTATTACAACTCCTGCCATACCAACCAAAGATTTCCACTGCTTCTCCACTGTTCTTTTCGTCCTCATATTTGTTTATTCTGTTTTCAGGCTGTTCCGTTCAGGGAAAAGGGTTAGTTCCATCCATACAGATTGCCAAGATAGGTAAATCCATAAAACAGCTCACTGTCTGCCGGTGCCTGTCCTGCCGGAATCGTAAAGCTCTTTCTGCTTCCGTCCGTATCGGTAAAGGTCGTCTTAAGCGATACATCCGGTCTCTTCGCAAGCTCTTCCATCATTCTTCTGGTATAGCAGCGGAACGGATCCGAATTCCATTCCACAACCGCATTCTGCGGTGCATTCTGTATTGCCCCGCAATATTCATGAAAATAAACAAGTGAAGCTGATATCGGGTATTCATCATCTACCGCTCCGCATTCGCACCTATGCTGCATCAGGCCGTCGCTCTCAAGCGTTGCCTCCAGTGTTTCCACCCATTGAAAGCTGTGCTCGTGGCTTGCTACGAGCTGCGCCGGCTGCACCGGCTGCACTTCTTCATTTGATTTCAGAGGATATCTCACCATCCAAAAAGTATTTCTCCACTTTGCTTTCTTAACAGAATATGTATACCCAGCAGGCAGTGTTACTGATACATAGCCTCCACCTGGTCCAACAGAGTTATCTAGAGTCTTGACACTATATTTCGGCCCCGTCCAAGTCCAAGGAGAACTCATCAAGTTGTTGAAATCCTCCTCAATTTTATCCTCATTCTTATCATCATATATATAGACAACTATGTCTCCACTACCCGTACAAGAATAAAAAAGTGTTGTTCCTCCAGAAATGTTGTCACCTATCTGAATACCTGTAAAATCAATTTTAGCTTCATCTGCCAGCACCATCATGCCCGTTCCAAACATCATCGTAAATGCAAGCACAAGTGCAAGCAATCCCTTTATTCTTTGAAATAATACCTTCTTTTCCATTTCCATCTCCCCTCCTGCTGGATATAGCTTTCTTATATAGCAGTTTAGCACATCCGTCCATGGAGCTCAATAGGTTTGGAATGAAATTTGACAGCAATGACGATCTATTGCATAATAAAAAAACATCCTGCTATGATGCAGGAGCTAAATAGTAAGCATAGAGCGAGGAATCATTCATGAGTAAAAAAGCATTCCATTTTTTTCAGGACATTGCAAAGCACCGTACCGCCATCATGATCGGCATATTCTTTCTGTATACTGTATTCATGCAGGCATGCCCTTCTCTTGCCGGCTTATCCCATGAATATAAGACCGGCATATTTGTTGTAATCCTGCTCCTTTATCTGGCAGGCTGCTTTTTTATGGTTAAGAATAACCGTCTCACGACAGATGATAAGGTATTTCTTCTGATTACCGGGGGCGTAATTTTGCGAAGCTATTATGTAATCTGCACCGGCGTGGTCGACCGCCAGCATGACGAAGGCTACTTCTCCGGATTGTCCGATGATCTGATTAATCCCGGCCACCTTGGCTACATCGAATACCTGTGTAAGTTCGGACATCTTCCGGATTTCAGCCCTTATAAGCTGTTCTCCTATTATCATCCGCCCTTTCACCACATCCTTTCCTGTCTGTTCATCGATCTGCAGATGCTGTTTGGTGCCGGTGACCGTCTGGCGTTTGAAAACATCCAGGCTCTGACACTTTTATATTCCAGCCTGTGTCTCACCGTCGGATATGGCGTTTTAAAGAAAATGAGGTGCTCCGATACCTGTATGGTACTCGCCATGGCACTGCTCACGTTCCATCCGGGCATGATTTATATGTCTGCAAGCGTCAATAACGATATGTTATCGACACTGCTTACCTTTACCTGCTTTTACTTTGCCCTGTGCTGGATGGAACATAAATCTCTGAAAAATCTCATTCTTATTGCCTTATCGTTAGGCTTTGGAATGATTACCAAATTAAATGTTGCCGTAATGGCATTCCCACTGGCGGCCGTTTTCCTGATGCATTTCGTGAAAGAGTGCAAAGCCGGACACATTTGGAAATCCATCCGTGAATTTGCCATTTTCGGCGTTCTGACTGCCGGAATCGGTCTTTCCTGGGTCATCCGGAACCTCGTTTTCTACAATACCAATCCGGGCGTACCGATTCTGCCTCCGGAATCCGAGCAGTATATCGGTAAATTCTCCTACTGGCAGATCTTCGGACTTCCTGCCTCTGCGGAGCTTGCTTATCCGTTCCATACCATCAACGGAAATACCATCTGCAACACCTGGCAGATTCTATTCCGGACCTCCATCTTTGATGAAGTCCGTCCGGAATTATCCGATTTCCTTTTACAGTGCTGCCGTGTTGCCCTGATTCTTGCAACAACGCTTGGTATTTTGTTATTTGTCATCAACATCCTCATGGCAATCCGCGAAATCCGCAAAGGAAACCGTGAGCTTGGCGTATTCCTGCTGGTTGGTTACGTTCTCGTTGTACTGACCTTTATTGCTTTTATCATCAAGTACCCTTATACCTGCAGTGCCAACTTCCGCTATGTGGTGGTCGGACTTCTGTTTTCCGTCATCGGACTGATCCAGTTCTGCGACCGTTCCCGTATGGAAAGCAGGGTACATCAGATCTGTGCAGCCATATTGGAATATCTGGTGCTTGCCTTTGTCATCCTCATCACACTGGTTCTGCTTACCTGGAATCAGTGGTAGACCACAGCCATTCAGAATACGGAAGAGGAATTTTAAACAGATACTGTCAAGATTATATAAGGAGATTCTGAAATGTTTCGTTTATGGGCTAAAATATTTAAAGAAAATCATTTACTAAAAGATGTGGTGATCTGTAATGATCAGGAGGATACCCGTACCCATAAGGTATTTCAGGCACTGGATGAGGCATGCTATGAGCTGGATCTCACCCGCCCCATCTGGCTGGACCTCAATATCAGGGACTTTAAGCGCCATTCCAAAACACGTTTTACACAGGACAGCTTCATTGAGCATATTGATTTTGACTATCTGGAAATTCAGGTCATTGAAGAAGATTAAAATCAGATTTGTAACAGTTCAGCCATGGCCATTCATAAGCTGCCGGATTGCCACAAAATCATTATTCATCTGAATGTAAATTTGTACAAAAAGCAATTTGGAAAACCTCCGATCGTTTGCGAATAAAACCTCCAGATTGTTTGTGAATAAAACGATTGACACTGCATATCTTATGTAGTAGTATTTACTTATTCCTAATGTAGTTTTAAATACTACGTATCGTTATTTAAAGGAGGTTTTCTTATGCAAATTACAATTCGTGAGCCCGGAAGTGCTCTTACCCATTTTATAGCAATGTTACTGGCAGCCTTTGCTGCTGCTCCGTTATTAACCAAGGCAGCGCTCTATGCAGGCCGGGAATCCATTATCGCACTCAGTATTTTCTGCGTGAGCATGATCCTTTTATATGGAGCAAGTGCAACCTACCATTCCTTGAACCTGTCCGGGCGCCCCTTACGCATCTTCCGTAAGATTGATCACATGATGATTTTTATACTGATCGCCGGTTCCTATACCCCGGTCTGCCTGACTGTCCTTGGCGGGAAGCTTGGTTACACCCTGCTTGCCGTCATCTGGGGGCTTGCCCTGTTCGGCATGATCCTGAAAGCCTGCTGGATCACCTGTCCGAAATGGTTTTCCTCTGTCATTTATATTGCCATGGGCTGGGCCTGTGTTGCCGTATTCGGTCCACTCCTTCAGGTACTTCCCACTGCTGCCTTCCTCTGGCTGCTTGCCGGTGGCATCATCTACACCATCGGCGGTGTGATTTACGCCTTAAAGCTCCCCTTATTCAATGAAAAGCATGAGTTCTTCGGCTCCCACGAAATTTTCCACCTCTTCGTCATGGCCGGAAGCTTCTGTCACTTCATCTTCATGTACTGCTATGTGGCTTAAAAGACCTTTATAAGAATTTCCTATAAAAAAAGGATCCTTACGGGTCCTTTTTTATTCATAAGCATTCCATAATACTATTAAGAACAGCTTCATCATGTCATATTAAATCACTTTGCATCCGCATATCCATTGGGATTCATGCTCTGCCATCTCCAGGAATCCTCACACATTTCCTTAATATCATACTGTGCTTCCCATCCCAGTTCTCTCTTTGCTTTATCCGCATTGGAATAGCATGTGGCAATATCTCCGGCACGACGCGGTTTAATCACATAAGGGATCTTCACACCGGTAGCAGCCTCGAAGTTCTTCACGATATCAAGAACGCTGTAGCCCTTTCCGGTTCCCAGATTGTAAATTGCCAGTCCGACCTTCTCATCAAGCTTCTTAATCGCCTTCACATGACCGATGGCAAGATCGACAACATGAATGTAGTCGCGGACTCCGGTTCCGTCCGGGGTATCATAATCATTGCCAAATACACCAAGCTCCTTCAGCTTACCAACCGCAACCTGTGTTACATATGGCATCAGGTTATTCGGAATACCATTCGGATTCTCCCCGATCAGTCCGCTCTTATGTGCTCCAATCGGATTAAAATATCTTAACAGAATCACATTCCATTCCGGATCTGCCTTCTGCATATCGGTAAGGATCTGCTCTAACATGGACTTCGTCCAACCGTATGGATTGGTACACTGTCCCTTCGGACACTCCTCGGTAATCGGGATCACTGCAGGATCTCCGTATACAGTTGCGGAAGAGGAAAAGATAATGTTCTTCACGCCATGCTTACGCATTACATCTACAAGCGTCAGTGTTCCAGCAATGTTATTCTCATAATATTCCCAGGGCTTCTGCACGGATTCCCCAACAGCCTTAAGACCTGCGAAATGAATACAGGACTCAATGCTCTCTTTTTCAAAAATCCTGTTCAGTGCCTCACGGTCAAGAATGTCTGCTTCATAGAAGGTAACCGGCTTCCCGGTAATCTTCTCCACTCTTTTTAAACTTTCCCTGCTGGAATTGCTTAAGTTATCCACAACAACCACTTCATATCCGGCATTCTGAAGCTCCACCACAGTATGACTTCCGATATAGCCGGCTCCTCCGGTTACTAAAATTGACATCTTTCTCTCCTCACTTTCCTTAAGGACTTGTTTCCCTGTAATACCAAATGTCTTCTGTGAACTACCCATTGTCTTAAGCCAATGGGCTTCCTGCTTCAAGACCTGGTTTTGCTATCTATGGACGTTACTGCTCACCCGCACCTCGTTCCACCATCAAATCTGTCACTGGCTGCTGTGTGAACTGTAACCTATGGGTTCATTATATGCCACCCGGAATAGTTTCACAATATAGAAATGTTGCTCTTATCTGTCAAAATGTTGTCTGGCTGCTGTGTGAACTGTAACTGTCCGGAAACAGTTCTGTATCCTTACACCCTGGTAGTTATAACTGGATTCCATTTAATTTACACAGCTCTCTTGCGCTCTCTACGGAATCCACACCGGTCGCATTTTTGATGGGTGCAAACTCTTTGCTGCGCTCTACCTCAAACGGCAGGCAGTTTTCCATTTCATGAATCATATCCAGCACAAGCTGTTCAAATTTATATCCATTGGGAGCCTCCGGCTTCACCTTTTTCCCCTGCTCATCTAAATAAGGAATCTTCTTTTCTACCACGTGCAGGGGAAGATTCTTCTCACGGATCTTCTCAAGCTCCGAAATCCGGAACAGATAATTCAGAATCACACCGAAGTTGTAGGCAGGATCGCCTGCCGCATCCTTCGCGTCACGCATTTCCTCCGTCAGTTCATAGTATTCTACAATAGACGGTCTGCCATCCTCTAAGCACATTACACCAACCTTCTCGTCCGGGGTTACCTTCTTTACCACTTTCGAGCCGGCTACACACCGGTTCTCCAGAACCGCACCCACGAAAACCGGATCGGCAATCCGCTGTAACACGTTATCTACTGCGAAAATATTCAGCCATTCCACGCCATCCTCCATCGCCTTCTGTGCAATGCCCCATTTATGCATGGACAGATACCAGCCACCATTCCCGTTCGGAGATGTGGACATCTTCCACTTTTCTTCAAGATAAACCTTGCCCTCATAATCGGTTGCCGGTGCCATCTCCTGCATAAAAAAGGTGATATGCTCCGCTGCATAGCCGAAGTAATCATGCTCCTTCAAAAATGCAGTCGTTGCCTGATGATTCTTGTCACTTGTCATAATATAAAGCGGAATGAATACCCCCGCTTCCTTCACGACATCCATCAGGTTTTCAATGAGACGCTGGAAAATATATACTTCTTTTGTAAGACCGATATTAAACATTCCCTTCGGATTGTCGGATCCAAGCCGGGTTCCCATTCCGCCGGCAAGAAGCACCGCACCAACCTTTCCCTCACGGATCGCCTGTAAACCGGTTTCCCCAAACTGCGTCTTTTTCTCTTCGATCTCCTTAAGCTGCATGGCTGCAAGGGGAGTAATCACACCCTTCTGCGGCTCCTTCTTTCCATCCTTCACGGCATCCAGAATTGAAAAATCCGTATCCTCAATCTGCTTCAGCAGTGCTTCCTTCTGTTCTTCGGAAAGCTCCTCATAATATCTTAAAACCTGCTCCTGGCCTGCCTTGTGCAGCTTGTCCTTTGCTTCCTGTAAATTCATACCTTCCCTCCATTTCCGGCTCTTCCCCAATCGGAAATCACCCTATATTCCGAAGTGCAGCATTCTGCTTATAACAGTTCAGCCATGCAGAAATGATTGTGCAAAATGACCGTGGGAGCTTGCTCACTAAGGGCTGCTTATACAATCATTTCTATAGGGCGGACGCCCGACATGAAATAAGCTGCCGGAAAACACGTATATTTGTCAGTCAATCTGTACAATCCGGCAGCTTATGAATGGGCATGGCTAAGCTGTTACTTCTGCTTCTTTTACTTACGATTATAGAGTATTCCCCTCGATTATGCAAACCATAAGTAAGAATTGTCTCACTTATGGAAGTATTTCCATTAAATACAAAATCCAGCTTTTCCCCATAATGAAAACCATGTCTTCTTCTGACATGCCGCTCTGCAAAAGAGCTGCTGTCACCATCGGAATCCGTGCATGATCCGGCAGGCAGTCATTCTTCTGTATCGGCGGCTCTTTTCCCTGCAATCCGGCTCGTGCTTCGTCATAGGAATCGCACAGATCAAAACCAAAGCCGATATGTTGTGCTCCAAGTCTTGCGGTCTCATATTCAATATGCTCACACATTCTGAGCAGATGACCACCATTTAAAGAACCCGTAATGTAACGGCATCCGTTCAGTCCCATAATGCCACCCTGCTGCGCCAGCTTCTGCATCTGTCCATCCGTCAGATTCCGGTAATTGTCATATATCGTCCTGCTGTTTGAGTGTGTTGCCACAAAGGGGCGTGTCGTAATACGGCATACATCTGTAAATCCGTCATCATTTAAATGGCTCACATCCAGAAACATGTTTAGCTCCTCCAGTTTCCGGACCGTCTCCATCCCCTTTTCAGTAAGTCCTCCCCGTATCTGACGATGCTCCGAAGCCTTACAGCAGCCTGTTGCCAGTGCATCCTTTCTGCTCCAGGTAAGCGCTGCTCCACGGACTCCCTGCCTGAAAAGCTCCTCGAGTCGGTCTGTCTCTTCTCCAATACAATCGAGGCCTTCCATATAAAGAAGAATTCCAAGCTCCCTTTTTTCTGTATTCTTCTGATCCAGAAGCTTCGCAAGATCCTGTCGGCTCCGGATCAGCAAGACCCTCTCATAGAGCGGTTCCTTCTCCCGGGACCTCTGAAGTTCAAGATTACAGGTAACTATCTCTCCCTTTAAAAGCTTAATCTGCATCAGCGCATTCGCCCACGCATGGTCCAGATCACAGTTTGCCACATAAATTGAAGAGGCTATCACCCGGATGCCTGCCTGATAAAAATTCTTAAGATACCGGTGGTACAGGACATTCTGCTCGCCCAGCTCATGTCGCAGCACAAGCTCACCTGCCAGATCCAGATGCATATCCACTACCGGATGCTGCTTGTGCAGCCTCAGCGCCTGTTCTAAATATCTGCTCTCAATTTTCATATCTATGCTATCTGTATGACTACTATCCGCTGTATTGCCTATGTTGTCTATACCACTGTATTCTGTCACTCTGTCCTGATTCATCATGCTGCCTTCTCGCTTTCCAGTCTCCGCCTCTGCTCCAGCAACTCCTATCATACGGAACAAATGCTGACCACAGGCTGCGCTCTACTCTTCTGCTATCAGCATATGCGAAGATAGAACGTTTGGCAACCAGGAAACGCCAAGATACTGCACTGCCTGTATAAATAGATCACCTCAAAATATCAGAAGCTTCTTAAATATATTCTTAACCAATATATTTTTACATCTTTTTACATCTTAAAACTTGCTATTGCATCCCTTTCCTTTTTATGCTATTTTATAGAAAAGCATACAACTTCTGTGGTATCTTATTAAATTCTTTTTCAGAATTCCAGACTTATACCCTAAGTATGAATTTGAAGTTTTAAATGATTGCAATGTGGATCTCTGTGACATCTGCATATGCATCTCGAACTTACGATCCATGTTACGGCCTGTGATCGGTTCAGTTTTATTTGCGGTATCTGTATTTTAGGAATTCCTAACCACCCATTTAGGAAATCTATGCTTTTAAATTCACGTAACTTTCATTATTTAAAGGCAGAGGATTTTCATTTCTGTCTGACTACATCATAAAAGGAGAACCAATGGGAGAAAAAGATCATACCCAGAAAATGCTGATTGGATGCCGGGACGTTTTTGCTGAACTAATCAATGTCTTAGTCTATTCCGGCGAGAAAGTTGTGAACGAAGCCGATCTGTTAGCCGGCCCAACAGAGAGTCTTTATATCGGAACAGACAAGCAAACCCACCAGCAGTTCCGTGACTGCAGCATGTACGAACTGCATAACGGCGAAATTCATGCACTTTATAACCTTGAAAACCAAAGTATCATAGATGCCCACATGCCACTTCGCTGTGCAGGCTATGATGGTGCTGCTTACCGATCACAGTATCAGCACTTGGAGCGCGGTGTCTATCCAGTTATTACACTGGTTTTGAATTGGAGTAGGGAACCATGGAATACATCCCGCTCTCTTATCGGATTATTCCGTTATAAGCCACACCCTGCTGTGAAGGCTTACATCAATGATACCTCGTTGCACGTATTTGATATGTGTTTTCTTAAAAAAGAACTGCGTGAACTGTTTCAGGGCGACCTACGCATCATCCTCGACTACTTATGTGATCGTGAAAGCCTGTTGAAACGGAACCAGACAATGAAGCACCCGGAAGAGGTGATCCGGATGCTCCATGCTCTGACCGGCGATGATCAATATTTAAACTCTATTCCACTATTTACTTCACCTGCTAAGAAAGGAGAATCTACCGTGTGTGATTTAATTAATTCTTATTATACCAAAGGAGTAACCGAAGGACATAACACCGGGCTTATCGAAGGCCGGAATCAAGGCATTCAGGCCCTGATCCTCGTCTGCAAGGACTTTGGCTGTAACTTTGAAAACACGCTCACCCGTATCAAAGACAGCTTTTCTTTATCCGATGACGAAGCTCTGGAAGATATGAAGCTATACTGGTAAATCCTTCGCAGCCATGAACCTTTCGTAGACCTCCTGCCAGCACTCCTCCGGAATCATAGGCCATTGGCACCTGCCATACTTCCGGGTACACAATTCCATGGCCTGTGCAAGGAGGCTTCCATGTGAGGAATCAGCTCCCCGAAGCATCCATTCCGTAATTCTGGTCCAGTCAAGGTCAATAGGTCAATATAGAAATAAGAAACATATGAGATTGTACTGTAATGCAGGAAGGACACCTGCAGAAGCTGCCAGGTCAATGAAATCAAAGAAATTATTATATGGAACGTGCAGCAGAGCTTCTTTTACAGCCGGATCATAAAATCACCGATATTGCTGAACGTCTTGGCTACACAGATAATCATTATTTCAGCAAAGCCTTCAAGAACTACTATCACATTTCACCCACCCAGTATCGCAGCTCACACGTGAAAACACCCTCATGACTTTCATGAGGGTGTCTGGCATTAAACATCTTATCTTTTTGTCTTATCTCTATTCCTGTAAATCTCTCTGTTCTGCGAATCTTTCTGTTCCGAAAATCCTACTTTTCCAGATCCAGTGTTTCCAGTAATTTCCGGATGTCCTCAACGCTGAGCCATTCGGTGTTGTTACCGGAGCTGTAGGAAAAGCCGTCTTCTACCTTGCGGCCGCTTTCGTTGATCTTCTGCTTATCATTCCATACCACCTGCGGATATACGATGAAATGCTTGTCATATTCATAGGTAGTAGCAGAATCCTCCGTGGTTACCATGATTTCATGCAGCTTCTCGCCGGGACGGATACCAACCTCGGGCATTTTACATCCGGGAAGCATTGCTTCTGCCAGATCGGTAATCTTGAAGGAAGGAATCTTACTGATGAAGGTTTCCCCACCGGTTGCTTCCTCAAGAGCCTTGATCACAAGCTCTACGCCCTCCGTCAGACTGATCCAGAAACGGGTCATGCGGTAATCAGTAATCGGCAGCTCGTTACCGCCATTTTTAATAATGTTATGGAAAAACGGAATAATGGAGCCACGGCTTCCTGCCACATTTCCATAACGCACGATGGAAAAATTAATGTCCTTGGAACCGGCATACGCATTCGCTGCAATAAACAGCTTATCCGAAACCAGCTTCGTACCACCATAAAGGTTCACCGGGTTCACCGCCTTATCGGTAGATAAAGCAACCACCTTCTTCACATCGGAATCCAGTGCACAGTCAATGACATTCTGGGCACCATGGATATTCGTCTTAATTGCCTCGTTCGGATTGTATTCACATGCCGGGACCTGCTTTAAGGCTGCAGCATGAATGACATAATCCACACCCTCAAAGGCACGCATCATGCGTTCCTTATCACGCACATCTCCGATAAAGAAACGAAGCCTGTCCGCATATTCCTTAAATTCATTTGCCATGATAAACTGCTTAAATTCATCTCTGGAATAAATAATAATCTTCTTCGGATGATAATGAGTCAGCACATATTTCGTAAAACATTTACCAAAAGATCCTGTTCCTCCGGTAATCAGTATGGTCTTGTCATCCAATAACATAATTTAAATCTCCTTACTATTCGCTGTACATACGCTTATATCTTATCACATATCTGTGATAACTTCAAACACTAACTGGCAGACCCCAGACCCCTTAACATAATCCTTATTTAACTGAACAGATTTCATAGATCGTCCACATATTCTTCCGGGCGACTTCTTCATATGAAATCTCCCCAGAAGCATCGGAGCCATCCGGGAATTCTGTCCCGAGAAGCCGTTGCAGCTCCTCCCCCTGATTTTCACAATCTGCCATATAAATAATGTATTTCTGAGACTCTGCGGCATTTCCATTCAGGAAGTTCTCACTGGTAAGAATCTCTCCCTCTCCCGAAATGGAGGCAAGGTAAATATTCTCATACTCACTCAGTTCATCCAACAGCCACCAGATATGCGTTTCGGAAGCTTCATTATACAGAACAATCACCGGCGTTGTTTCATTCCGGTGGACAAATTCCTGCACCCCTGCTTCCTCCGGATAAAGGAAAAATACTTTATTACCGGTCAGATTCAGTGCCGCCATCAAAACTACTACAAGCACCGCCTCTTTACCTGTGATTTTCTGCTTCTTACCCGGTGCACTCTGTTTTCCGTTCTCTTCCTGCGGCAGATTTGGGGATGCCATCAATGCGATCCGTTCAGCAGCCTGTGCATTTCCCTGTTCCATTTCTTTCAGCACCATATACAGGCTATATACCAGCAGGAGAACCAGGACTCCGTAGACCGGAAGTTCATAGCGGTTTGAAGTTTCTCCAAGCAACAGTGCCGTCTTCGCAACCGTGAAAAAGTATCCTGCTGCTGTAAACAGTAAAAGTCCGACCGGCGGTGTCAGTATCCTCTCCCGCTTCTGTTCTCTGCCTGACCTTTTCGCCCTTTTCTGTAAAAACCGGTTGGTCACGGCAATCAGACAGATCAAAAGGAGCCAGATTGCCAGAAAACCGCCCATCATATATTTATCAAACAGTCCGGCAAAAAACTGTATTCGTTCCAGGGTATTGGAAGCATTGGTAAACTCACCGACCGCCTCCGTTCCACGGTATCCCTTGAAAATATGGGAAAGTGCCGAAGGATAATAAACAAGTGCTGCGCCAAGGGCTGCTGCGCACGTTCCCACATAAGCCACAAGGCTCTTCCATTTCTTTTCCTTCAAAAGATACAGGCAGAATCCGACTCCCAGGAAGAAATGAAAAATAATATAATAATACTGTGTCAGGAATCCGAGAAACACCGTAACAGCAAGCAGCAGATAAAACTTCCAGTTCTCCCTTTTCCGGACAAGGGCACGCAGATGCAGGCACAGGCATAACAGTACAAACACGGTCAGCCACTGGTACATCCGGATAAACATCACGCCCGAAATCACCGCAGCACCAAAGCCCCACATCGCACAGACAGTTCCGGCAAGGGCATATCCCCTTTTCCGGTAAGCCTGCTTCTGACTGTCTGAAAGCTCCGGCTGCCTGCTCATGGGATATACCGCTGTAAGATAAGCGGCATAGGCAAGCAGGATAAAGGAAATCACAAACCCTGCAAGATTTACACTGATTCCCTGCCATTTGCTGAAAATCCCGGGTGTCAGGGAGCACACCGTATGAAGCAGATAATAATAAAGCGGAGGATGCACGTCCCACGACTGCATCTGCTTCACCACCCCGTACCGGAACTGCTCTCCCGGCAGCACCACAAGTTCATTTCGAAAGCTTTCACCGGTTGTCCATTCCCTGTCATTTACGAAAAGACCCGCTGTCTTATTGGAGGAATAGTAGGAATATAGTTCATCCTCATGGAATCCGGCCTTGCGGCTTCCATAATAAAACAGCACAATGATCTGCAGACACAGAAGCAGTACCATTCCTATGAAAAAAATCTTTTTATTCTTTTTCTCCACGCAAGTTCTCCTCTTGAATCTTGTTTTTCCGTAATGCCCAATGCACCTTGCGTACCAGCTTTGGTGCCGTTCCGAGCAAAAGAAGATAGGTTTTATTCTTCTTTGTCAGGTAGGGATTCTTCCGGATCTCCTTTTTGTGCTTACGAAGATATTGCTTCACCTGCTGATAAAACTCATTGTCGGAATTCATCATCGTAACAGGAATATGCAGCATATAATCCAGCCGTTGAAACAACCCGAACCGCATTGCTTCCTGTGCAAGAAGCGGGTACTGCTCCTCCACAATCTTCGAAACCCGGTCTGCATTCCTTACAATATCCGTAAACACGGGAGGAAAATAATTTTCATCATGCGTTCTGGAATTGCTCCCATAACGATAAAATACGTGATAATCCTGCTGCGGCAGTACGGCAATCCCGGGTACCTCCGGCAGCATCTGCACCAGCAGATAAAAGTCCTCGTTCAGCTCTCCTTCCGGAAACCTCCTGTTTTCAAACAGGGACCGGTGCGTCAGTCTTGTACAAAAGGAGCAGTCGCCACGATGAAGCAGCAGCTCCCTCATAATAAACTGACTATCCCGGATCTCCGCTTCCTTTGGTGGCTCACAGACATCCGGAAGCCGGTTCCCCCGCTCATCAATCTCATCCCGCGAGCATTGTACCATCAGCAGATTCTCCTCTTGCGCTGCCGCTAAAAGCCGTTCATACATCTTCGGCTCAATATAATCATCACTGTCCACGAAGCCCAGATACTCACCCTTTGCCTGTGCGATCCCTAAGTTTCTCGCAGAAGAAGATCCCCCGTTTTCCTTATGAAAAACACGGATCCTCTTATCCTCAAGTGCCAGCTTTTCTGCCAGTGCACCGGTACGGTCTGTCGATCCGTCATCCACCAGAATAATATCCAGATAAGGATAGGTCTGCTTCCGTATGGAGTCCACGCATCTTGGCAGATATTCAAATATATTGTAAACCGGCACAATCACGCTGATTATTATCGGTTGATCCATCTCAAAATCCTTTCTAATTCGTAACTGTTCAGTACCTTCACAGTTACGATGCAAAATCCATTCCAAATCGGCCTCATACAGCTTTTCAGCAATTACGTTACGCTCTGCTTAATGGCCCTTCTTTCGCAGGAACCAGTTTACCGCTTTTCTGCACTTCCTTAATCACGCGCAGCAGCTCTAAGGCTGCATGCTCCGCATTCCAACAGGTCGTAATGGTTTCATTCGCCGCCTTTGCCATACGCAGTCGCAGTTCAGGCTTCTTCACAAGCTCTGTTACTTCCTGCAGCAGCTCCTTATAATCCTTCTTAAAAATAAATCCATTCTCACCATTTTTAATTAAGTAAGGCACAGCCCCCGCCTGTTCACAGGCCACAACTGCACAGCCACTGTTCATTGCTTCATTCACCACGGCTCCCCAGCCCTCCAGATGGTTACTTGGGAACACCATAATGTGACTCTGTTCCATCCGGTCACGCACAGCTGCCGGAGACTGGAAGCCATAAAAAATAACCTCCTTCTCAACCTGCAGGTCCTTTGCCATCTGCCGCAGCTCCTCATCCATCTGACCGCTTCCAGCCATATGGATGAGGACCTGTGGAAACGCTGCTTCTGTATCCTCCTTACTCTGACCCTCTTCCCACAGCTTCTTAAGATCTGCTGCCAGACGGATCATGTATTCCGGATGCTTTAAAGGAATAAACCGTCCTGCAAAAATAATGTCGATCCCGTCTTTTCTCTTTTTCTCCCAGAGGGTATCCCCTTCATAGGTACGAAGCTCCGGAAAATATCCGAATTTCAGCTTTTTCCCCGGATAGGCATGGATCAGCCTGAAGTCCGATGCCACATAAGCCCCGGCACATAGCAGATAGGCCGGGGCGTTCCGGTATCGGATATGCTCTTTGTATTTATGATATAGCCCTTTCGGTGAAATGGCTTTCCACTGTCCCTCACGGTAAATCCGCTCGGTGACACGGAAGGTCAGCTTCCCGGCATTCAGTCTTTGCTCAATCAGATCCTCTCTGCCGCTCCATCCGGCAAGCACACAGTCGCTTTCCATGATTTTGCGGATACAGAAATCCTCTTCCTCATAAAGGCAGTGCACATAGGGAAGCTTCTCCTCTCCTGACGACCAGCCCATGTTGCGGCGTTCCTCTTCCATCGGCTCCGTCTGGATAAAGCAGTAGTCCTCCCCTGTCTGCGCATACATCGCATTGGAAAAGGGAATCTGATGGTGATTGATATAATTTGAAACAAACGTTATGGTCATTGCAAAATCTCCCGGTATATTTCCAGTAAACGCTCATAATTCTTATTACCATCATGAATATGGGAAGCCCGGATCCGTTCATGCACCGACAATTCCTTTGCCAACACCTGATCCGACCAGATCCGGTCAATGGAATCGGCCAGATCCTCAACGTCCTCATTATGAAACAGAAGTCCTGTCACACCATCCTCTACCATGCTTGGTATTCCTCCTGTCCGCGACGCCACCACCGGCACACCCAAAAGCATGGCTTCCCCAATGGTATTGGGGGAATTTTCCATTACCGACGGACACACAAAAACACTCGAACGCAGAAACTGTGCCTTCATCTCTTCGGCAGACAGCCTGCCAAGCACAATGACCCGATCCTGCAGCTCATATAACCGGATCAGCACAAGCAGGTATTTTCCATATGCGGAGAGCCTGCATCTATCCTTCGCCGTTTCATGGGAAATAATGCTGTTTCCGGCAACATAAAGCTTCAGATCCGGATAATTTTCCTTCAGTCTTCCCATCGCCTCAAGCAGAAAATGCATTCCCTTAAGCGGATAATCACCCTGTCCCAAAAAAATGCTGTGGCATTCGGTCTGCTCCTGCTTCCATCTGCCCTCATAAAACTCCTGACGCATGGTTTCATTCATGGAATAATAATTGGCCCGCGGATTGATCTTCGCAGTCTCCGCACGGTCAAACTCGGTTCTGCCTGTAATATGATCGGTAAGAAGAAGTGCCTGCCTCTCGTTCCCGGCCCGCTGATAAAACTTATACTGCTGCTGACGCATGGAATCCCGCCTTACCACATCCCGGAAGGATGCCTGCTTAAACACATTCTCCGGAAGTCCTGCACGATACGTCTTTGCAATCTCTCCGCACAGGCCCTGAATACCGATCAGTGTCTTCTGTGGATTGTGGAAGGCACGTACTGCCGCCAGACAATGCGGAAACTCGGTTCCGAAAATATGAATCATATCCGGTTTCACATCCTTCAGGATTCCCCGAATCCGTGCTTCCAGCACCGGATCATAGTTTTCAGGCTTTAATAAGTCTTCCTCAAAGGCATAGCACGGTCTCCTGAATCCCTTAATCTTCAAAAACCCGGCATTCCTTTCTCGCTTCCCTTTGCTTCTGCTCTCTGCATTTTCCTCTGCTTCTGCTGCATCACAGTCAAGAACACCCGTTACCGGAACCTTGTCAATGTCCTCCTTCCGCATCGGAAAGCAGACCGTAATTTCAAACGGAACCTCCCCCTTCAATGTCTTATCATAAATTCCGGATAACCATCCCTCCCGGTTTGAATAGGGCATCCCCAGTTCCCTTGCAATCGCCGGAAGCATGATGTTACAAATCCATAAGACCTTCTTCATCTGCCAGTTCCCCCCCTTTCTGATACTTCGTATCACTCATTGACCTGCTCTGTCCTTCCTGCCCGTTCCCTGTCACACTCATCTCCGGTAAAGTGCAGCTTTCAGCCGGTTATACAGTGCTGCCGTCTTTTCATTCTTCGATATCCGGGTACGGAGAGGCGCAAGCGTCAGGCATAGAATCAGCCGGTAGGTAAACCGCTGTCCGAAAGACATATATTTCTGTACTATTTTCCTGTGTTCCTCTTTCGATACAGCAAGATTCTTCTTTGTTTCCGAGAATCCCCCGCCTTCATAATCCGCCACCGTAATCCCGGTATAAAACGGATTCGCCTTTGCTTCAAAAAAGCACCACAGAAACTGCTCATAGTCTGCCCGCACCCGGTATTCCAATTGGAACGGATGTCGTAAAAGCAGCTCCCGTTCATAAAAGCACGCCTGATGACATGGCACATTCCGGTAGCATCCAAACGCATTAAGCTTCGGATTCGAGGAAACAAGCTGTCCTGTCACACGCTCGTACACATTTCCATAGTAAATTGCAGAGTGCTCTGTGCCTGTCTGTTCCTGCCCGGCAATCCGGTCATGCATGTCTGCAAGCACCTGTTCGTCCATAAACCAGTCCCCGCAATTCAGGAAAAAGACAAAATGTCCCTTTGCCTCTTCTACTGCCTGGTTCATGGCATCATAGATTCCCCGGTCCGGCTTCGTTACAACATGTAACCCGGACTGCTCCGGATCCAGCTTCTGTAACGAGCCATCTGTTGATCCGCCATCCTTTAAAACAATTTCATAATCCCGGAATTCCTGCTTCTGAATACTCTGCAGGGTTTGCAGCAGCTTTTCACCGGGATTTAAACACACAACAATAATCGAAAAAAACGGTGTCATTTCACACCTCCTGAACCTATACTATCATTTTGGCATAGTGAGGCTATGTAACTGTTCAGCCATGCCATTCCTAAGCACTATGTGACATCTGACAGAATCGGCACCATTTCATGGAACAGGAAGGTCTGGTATGGCAGAATGCGAAGCCCGTTTTCTCCTGCCTTCATCAGAATAAACACCGCAAAATACACAATTCCTGCCAGAATCACACCCGCACGGCACAGCTTCCTGAGCTTTTCATTCTCAATTCCATTCACCAGTGCAGGCAGAAAGAAAATATGGGTAATTGTCAGATAATATCCGATTCTTGAAATAATCGGCAAAAACGAGCAGCAGACATACATCACCAGTGCGCCCAGATTACAGTAAAAGTAAAAGCGGTTCCTTATATTCTCCTTTACACATTTCTTATAGCAAAGAAGTGCCAGAACAAGCACGGCTGCACAGCGCAGAATATTAATCATGCTGGTTCCGCCCTCTAAATATTCGGTATCCTCATAGGTCGGATACAGGAATACGACAAGCTTTAAGTAAAAATCCTGCAGGAAGAAAAAGGTCGAACAGAACAGCGCCGCAAGAACCAGCTGCCACTTTTTCCAGCAACGGGAAGCAAGGAAATACAACGGAATCACGACAAGCAGCGACTTATGCATCGTCGCCCCCAGCAGAATGAGCAGAATAAACTTCCCCCACTCCTTCCGGAGCACATAGGGAATGGCAAAAAGGGCAATCGCAAGTGCCAGATAGTACCGTACCGTGTTAAAGGTCTGGAAATAATATCCCAATGCCATAAACAGGAAAAAGCTGAACGGGAACGAATCCGCCTGCTGATAAATCGCCTTTAAAAACAGGTAAATGGTCGCAAATGCAAACACGGCAAAGACAAGCAGATAATTCTCAAATCCGCTGATTCCGTACAGAATTTTTACCACCCAGTTAAAACCGAATTCCGTAGGAACCACAGCATCACACCGGATCAGATGCATAAATTCCACATATTTTGCGTAATCATTTCCCACATTCAGACGAAGCGCCGACACCAGAAATAAAAGCAGAAAAACAGATACCAGACAAAGCCTGTTCAGTATCTGTTGACGTGTATATAGAAATCCTTTGTTTTCATAATGATTATCGACCGGCAGTGTAAGTCCCGCTGCCAGCACTGCTACCAAACTATATAAAATCATAAGCGTCCTCTCCGCCTATCGCAGCTTTCCTTCCCGGATTCCCTGCTTCATCAGTCCGTAAGCCGTCCGGAAGTTTATTGTGGTAAGCATTTCTTTCCGGTTGCTCCATAAAAAACGGATAGAAAACAGCTTCGCCATACATCCGTAAAGATCATGATATAATACCCCTCTGTCAAGGAAAAACTTCTCATGGTATCCTGAAAACCAGGTTGACTGACGGTACACCTCTTTACCCAGTAATGCCGTATCTGCATAAATCCGCAGTCCCTTTTTCAGGCAGTCATGTAAAAACAGACTGTCCTCTCCGTTGCTGTATTTCGCGCCACCGCCATATAACAGGGAATAGGTTACATTTGCTTTTAAAATTGCATCCCGCCGGACAGCAATCGCATACGCAGGATATCTGCCATAATTATACCAGTGAACCCAATGCCCGGTTTCGTTATAATACGTTCTTCTCCGTTCGTCTACCTCAAAATTAAAGGTAATGACCTGTGCCTGTGGATGCTGCTCAAATGCCTGAAGTACTTTCTGTTCATAATCATCCTGATATATGAGGTCTTCATCTGAAAACAGGAGAATATCTCCATCGGCACGCATCAGTGCCGTATTACGGCTCAGTCCCACGCCCCGTTCTGCCATCGACAGACACCGGATGATATGCTCCCTGTATTCATATTCCTGATAGCCAAACCGGTCACACTGATTCACAATCCATGCATCCGTCCGGACATTCATGCGTTCCGCCAGAGTCGTAACCTCTTCCTTCACGGCTGATACCAGTAATTGAAGCTTCATAACTTATCCTGCTTTCCGTGTTTATCCGTAACGGCTCAAAAGCTATGCAAAATACCGGTTCAGGTACTCTTCATCAGCTTCCGTCACGATAATACCGTAGACGTTGCAGTCCTGATTCTTTAAGAAGCTCAGCATTCTCTCGGTCTTACGGCTTACATCATTTCCAAACGGGATCAGCAGAATCACACCGCCATTTTTACGAATGGCTGCACACTGCTCTTCTCCCATGTCACTTTCATTAAATACGGTAATCTTCCATTCCTTAGGCTCCGGAAGAATGTCTTCATCCTCCTCGTCCTCATCCTCCTTGCGGACATGCCATACCAGTTCGCCACCGATATCCTTATCACCGCCGAGGGTTCCGCCCTCTTCCCAGTTTAAGAGCTTATCCATATCAGCCTGACGCAGCTCTCCGTGATTATCCATATCCAGAAGCAGCATGTCCCTGGAATCTCCCATCACATACAGAAGATCGGCCTTCAATTCCCTGACAAAGGGCTGAAGTCCCTTCTGGTTCCGCGTCATAATACCGAGTGCCTTATAGGGATATCTGCGTTCCACATCAGCCTGCACATATACCCCGTCATCTAACACATACATAAATCCAAAAACAAAGAAACTGACAAGACCAAACAGAACCGCTCCTGCAATCAGGGCTTTCGTGGTATCATCGCTCCAGTAAATACGCTTCGGCATATCGGACCGGATCGTCACGATCTTACGAAGCTCCTCACTCTGATCTGCATAATCCGCAAGCCCCTCTTCTACAGCCGCCTGAATCTCGCGCACCATCTTCTCACTGTCACCCTTTACGGTTATGGTAAGCAGACGGATATCAGACAGAATCTCTGCTGAGGCCGCATCCTTGACTTCTTCTTCCTCATACCCTGTAAGGTGGTTCATAATTGCAATCAGAATAGGATCGGTATCCAGCAGCTCATTCCAGGTGTAGCCATTATAATACTGATATACATCCCCGTTTTCATCCTGGTTAAAGGTGATGTACAGCTTGGAAACACTTTCATATTCCACCGGCATCTTCATGGTCCGGATCATCCGGTACGAGATCGCACCGATCATTCCTCCCACAAGGATCAGCAGTAAAATAATCCATATTTTTTTCTGAAAATACAGGGTGAAGCGTTTCAGATCCATTCCCCGGTTCTTATAATCTTCATTCATGTGCGTTCACTTTCCTTTATTTGCGGTCTTCCCCATTCTTCATGGCTGTTGTCTGATTGCTGTCAACCCCTTCGGTACTTTCCGGTTTAATCAGAATCTTCAGTGTTAACAGCATGAGCTTTAAGTCAAGCCATAAGGAATAATTCTCAATATAAGACAGATCCAGCTTCAGCTTGTCATACGGCGTTGTATTATATTTGCCATAGACCTGCGCATATCCGGCAAGTCCGGCTTTCACCTTCATACGGAATACGAATTCCGGCATCTGTTCCACATACTGTGCAATGATCTCCGGACGTTCGGGACGCGGTCCGATAAAGGACATGTCCCCAATCAGAATATTAAACAGCTGCGGAAGCTCGTCGATCCGCACCATACGGATAAACTTACCGATTGGCGTAATCCGGCTGTCATTTCTCGAAGCAAGTCTTGCCACGCCATCCTTTTCTGCATCCACCTTCATGCTGCGGAACTTCATGATCCTGAATTCCCTGCCGCCACAGGTACACCTGGTCTGCTTATACAGAATGGGACCCCCATCGTAACACTTGATACAGATGGCCGTAATAAGCATAATCGGTGACGTAAGAATCGTCAGTACCAGCGAAAGAACAAGGTCGATCATCCTTTTTGCCATGCGCTGCTCAACGGTAAGTGCATATTCTCTCGTCAGGAAAATCGGTGTATCAAACAGATGGAGCTGATCGGCTCCGGCAATCAGCACATCCGGAATCTTCGGCATCATATAAACACGAACAGACCGGCTGTAACAGTATTTCAACAGCTTATTCCGGTCTTCGGTGGAAATATCCCATAATACAACGGCGTGAAACCCGGAATCAATCTCTTCCTGGATCTTCCAGATTCCTTCCTTAATGTTCACACATTTCGTAATGCGGTACTTGTCCCTGCGGGACTCAAATTTCCGTAAAATATCTTCAATACTGCGGTGTCCATGTACAAGCAGCATTTCTCTCGGTGGAAATACCCTGCGGTAAACCCGGTTACAGAACACCGTCCAGATTCCTGAAATCAGGAGCTGTAAAACCAGGGCCTGTGCAAAGTATACGACCGGCACAAGACGGTTGCTCATCAGGGAAATCTGAAAATAAGTAATCACATCCACAATACACAGGGACACCAGCTGGGAAAGAAATACATCTCCCGGCTTCAGATAACCGATTTTCAGTCCGCCATACGTGCTTGTAAAGAAAAACAGCAGTACAAAATAAATGGCAATAATCAATAAATGTCCCTTGAAGAAGAATTTCAGCCCCAGATTAAAACGGTTTACTATCGGGTAATAATTCCGGAACCAGATATAAGCATAAACTGCTGTTTCAAGCAGAAGGCCGGCAAGGCTCAGCCACAATACACATACCCGCTTCAGAGATTCCAAACGTCTCACGTTGCACCTCACAATTTTATAATGGTGGAATAACTATTCATAAAGCAATTTACACAGCTCTGAAAGTTACAGGTCTTCCTTAATCAGATAAATCGGCCTGCGTTTTACCTCCAGATAGGTCTTGGCAAGATACTGTCCAAGAATGCCCATACAGAAGAACTGCACGCCACTGATCAGCAGGATAATACATACAAGGGAGGGCCAGCCTGAGGTCTTATCCCCAAAAATCATGGCTCTTGCCCAGATGAAAATTAGAAAAACAAATGCCAGGATACAGAACAGAACCCCCATCAGTGCGGCAAGGGCCAGCGGGGCAGTTGAAAACGACGTAATTCCTTCAATGGAATACACAAACAGCTTCCAGAAGGACCACTTGGTTTCCCCCTTCTTACGTTCGATATTCTCGTATTCCAGCCACTTGGTCTCATAACCGACCCAGCCATAAATTCCCTTCGTAAAACGATTATATTCGGGCATGGAAAGAATGGCGTCCACTACCTGTCTGGTCATTAAACGGTAGTCTCTGGCACCATCCACAATTTCCGTCTTTGATATTTTGTGCATCAGTCTATAAAAGCATCTGGCAAAAAATGACCGGATCTTCGGCTCGCCCTTTCTGGTAACTCTTCTCGTTGCAACCGAATCATATCCCTGATCGATATAAGAAAACATCTCAGGAAGAAGCGATGGAGGATCCTGAAGATCGGCATCAAGGAACACGGCATAATCACCACGGCACTTTTCAAGACCTGCATAAATTGCTGCTTCCTTTCCAAAATTACGGGAAAAGGACAGAAGATGCACCCGGCTGTCTGCTTCAATCAGCTTCTTCACCTCGGCAACAGTGTGGTCTCTCGAACCGTCATCCACGTAAATCAGTTCAAAATCGAGATCCTTTTCCCTAAAAAAGGACTGGTTTTTTATAAACTCGTCGTAAAAGTCCCGCACATTTTCTTCTTCATTGTAGCATGGGACAATTGCACTCAATAATTTCATGGTCTATCCTCGGTTATTACAGCATTCTATTGACTGTTCAAAGCCATTCTCCATATAAATCATGGCCTGTATTTCCCTGAATGCAGGCATTCACAGAAAGCAATTTTGCATGGCTCTGAATAGTTACCCATAATTTACATGACTCATGGCAGTTACAGTTTACCACATTTTTTTCTTTCCTACAACACAGGAACAGGTCAGCCACGAAACACCGGACTGACCTGCTTGGCTCTGCAATATTCTATAATGCTTCAATCCGGCTTTCCTGCAGATTCATTTCCGCCGTCTTTCTTTGCCGTAAAAGAAAGGATCACATCCGTCTCTTCGGATTTATAATAAAACAAAAACAGGAAAATCAGTACAAAAACCGTAACCGTCACATAGCAGTCTGCCACATTAAATTTGGGGAAGTCAATCGGAACAAAATAGATAAAATCCACCACATAGCGGTTCATCACACGGTCAATGAGATTTCCCACTGCACCACTGATCAGAAAAACACCACAGATCCGGATCGGATAAAACCTTTTGTTATCCGGTAGTGTAACCAGTTTATAAACCACAAATACAATGATCACAAGCGTTACCAGAATCAACGGAATCTGCAGTCCCCGGAAGGATCCGAATGCTGCCCCCGTATTTTCAAGGTAGGAAAATTCCAGTACCCCTTTAATCAATACAAGACTTTCCTTTCCCTTTAATACTGCCACCGCCCACTGCTTCGTCAGCTGATCCAGTGCAATTGCAAGAATCATAATCAAAATCCCTGTCAGAGTCTGCTTCTTTTTCATGTGATACTCTCCTTAACAACTTTCTCATTATAACCAATCCTGAAATATGTGGTAACTGCTCAAGGTGTCCGACGTGTCATACTGCCATATATCAGCTGCAGTCCGACCCTGTACATTCATAAGCTGCCGGATTATAAAAACGGATTATAATACCGGCTTCCATCCCAGAAGGTAATGGCAAGTCCGCCAATCAGAATCACGGTTCCAATGATCAGCGTAATCCAGTCACTCTTTTTCATGGGACGCTTCCGGTACCAGGTCCGCTTCTCCTTCTTTCCAAATCCACGAAGCTCCATAGCATTACTGATCGTTTCGATACGATTGAGGCTCGACATAACAAGCGGAAGCAGAATGGCTACCGAATTCTTCATTCTTGTCAGCACCTTATCCTTGCCGGACAGATCAACACCACGGGCCTGCTGTGCCTGGCTGATGTTGTGATACTCGCGCTGCACATCCGGAATATAGCGGAGTGCCAGACTCACCGAATAGCCGATCCGGTAATTCACACCGATTCCCGAAAGACTCGCTGCGAACTCACTCGGATCCGTACATGCAATAAAAAGCAGTGCCACCGGAACCACACAGACCACCTTCATCGTCATATTCAGATGGTAAAAGAGCTGCTGTGCCGTAATCGTATAGGGACCCGCAATCGTGAAAAGTACATCCCGGCTTTCATAAAGCTTTACCCCGTATTCGGGGGAAAACAGATACACAAAGAAATTGTTCAGCAGTAAAAATACTGCTGCAAGTCCCAGCACAAAGCTGATATCCTTAATTTTAATTTTACTCAGCTTAAATATGACAAAACTGAAACAGAGCATGACAACCAGCACTCTGGTATCATACGTTACCATGGACGCAATGCTCCACATCAGGAAAAACAGAAGCTTTGTTGTTCCGGTCAGTTCATGTACAAAGCTCTGCCGCTTGATATAGCTTAAAATTGCAACCTTAGCCATGCGCCGGAACCTCCTTTTTCTCCTGTGTATGTTCTTCCTGGGCAATAAACCGCTCCGTCAGTCTCTGCGGCGGTTCCACGCCACATTTTAAGCTCAACGTATAAAGGCTTGTCTCCTTTAAGCTTGCACGCTTCACAAGCTCCGGATCATTCAGCACATGCGCAGATGTCGTATCTGCGAGCAGCTTTCCTTTACAGAATACAATCGCCCGCTTTGTATATTCCAGCATAAGATGCATATCATGCGTAATCATCAGAATCGTAAATCCCTGTTCATTGAGTTCCTTTAAGAACTCCATAATTTCGGTATAATGGTGATAATCCTGCCCTGCCGTAGGTTCATCAAGGATAATCACCTGTGGGCGCTGCACCAGAATACTTGCAATCGTCACACGCTTTTTTTGTCCAAAGGATAACGCAGAAACCGGCCATTTCCGGAAGGGATAAAGACCACAGATCTTTAAGGTCTCTTCTACCCGTTCCTTCCGCTCTTCCGGTGTCATCCCGGTCTGTAAAAGTGCCATTTCCACTTCATCCCAGATCATCGGCTTCGAAATCATCTGATTGGGATTCTGCATCACATAACCAATAAAAGAGGCTCTCTCTTTAATGGTATCTGAAGCCAGATCTCTTCCGCGAAAGAAAATCTTTCCTTCCTGTGGATGCTCAAAGCCACAGATCAGCTTGGCAAGCGTACTCTTTCCGGCACCGTTCTTTCCGACAATGCTGACCATTTCTCCCGGATAAATTGTAAAGCTTATATCCTCGAGATTCTTCCTTCCTTCGCCATAGCTGAATGAAAGATGCTCCACCTTTAAAAGCTCTGTACCCGGCTGCTGTTCTTTTACTTCCTCCTGCTGCTCTAAAACCCAGTTCTTTACCTGCTGCTTCTGTGCATCGGTGAGCTTCAGCGTATCCGGATGCTCCGGGCAGATTTCCGGTGTTACCGGAACAAGCGCATACCGAAGTGCCGTAAGATAAAGCGGCTCCCGGATTCCTCTCTCCATAAGGAAATTCCCACAAAGCAGTTCTCCCGGCGGTAAATCCGCCACAATGGCTCCGTCCTGCATCAACACCACGCGATCCACGTGCCGCCACAGGACATCCTCGAGACGATGCTCAATAATGAGAACTGCCGCTCCGGTTTTCTCCTGAATCTCATCAATCAGCTCAATTGCAGCCCGGCCTGCTGCCGGATCCAGGTTTGCAAGCGGCTCATCAAACAGAAGAATCTTCACATCATCCACCATTACACCGGCAAGACTGACCCGCTGCTTCTGTCCTCCGGACAATTCATATGGTGCATGATCCAGATGATGCTCAATATCCACAAGCTGTGCCACTCTCTGCACCGTTTTCTTCATATCGTCCTGCGGCACACAGTCATTCTCAAGTGCAAAAGCAATATCCTCTGCCACGGTCAGTCCGATAAACTGTCCGTCCGTATCCTGTAGAACCGTTCCTACGGTATGGCTCAAATCAAAGACGCTGCTTTGTGTCACATCTTTACCGTCCACCAGAACCTTACCGGTAATTTTACCGGGATATGCATGGGGAATCAGACCATTGATACAGCTTGCAACAGTACTCTTCCCGCTGCCGCTCGCCCCGGCAATAAGAATCTTCTGGCCGGGATATACATCAAGATTGATGTGATGCAGCGTCGGTTCTGCCTGTGCATCATATTGAAATCCAAAATCCTGAAATGAAATGATTGGAGAAGTCATGGAAAACCCTTTCTAATATAATTCAAGCTGCGCCTATGGCCTGCTTTCATTAAGTACTCTACTCAATAATACTCTACTCAAAAAAGAGCTGCTGCATCTAAGCAACAGCTCTGATCCATACTGATTAATCTTCCTTGCTTAAGGAACCTTTCTTAACAAGGGTCTTGGAATATGCAAATAACAGTAATGTTCCAACTACGCCGGTTGTAATAATGTTAGCAATTGATGCCATAAGTCCCTGTGCAAACAGCTTCTCAACAGGTTCGGAATAAATCACAATGTCAAGAACCGGTGCAACAACAGCCCATGCTACCAGGTGGGCAACAATCTGTGCAATGTTGAACTTAATCATCTTCTTTTTGTCAAAGCCATCGCTTAAGTCAAGCTTCATGGTCATAAGACCAATGATCGCACCTACCACTGCGGATGCAATGATCCAGCTCCACCAGGGACCATAGCTTGTAGCATCGATCAGGGTATGTCCGATAAATCCGATCAGTGCTCCTGCAATCGGTCCAAACAGGGTAGCAAACATTGCAAGGATTGCATACTGTAAGCTGATGTTGGTATTCGCCACGAATGACGGAATTGCAATCTTACCTAATACAAAAAATAATGCAGCTCCAATACCAATCGCAACTACTGTTTTAACAGAAAATTTCTTCATTTGTGAGTCCTCCTCATAATAGTATAGATATTGTGCGTTACGAGGGTCATTATAGCATAGAATCCTTTATGATACAAGAAACCGCACAATAAATTCCACATCCGTAATCAAAAGGCACAGAAACCCTGTAAAATAAGCTTTGCTCTTAATCTGAAAGCCATAGGTATAGCCGGCATACAGTCCAGCAACTGCCATCAGGACTGCCAGTGCAAAAAGATTCCCACAGCGATCAGTTTTAAGAAACCTTCCGGGTGGTCGAGCAGCTTTGATTACCTCCTCCTTTTCCTGAATTTATCAAGATCAATCGCATAACTGCTCTCATATAATTTCTTAAGGGCTGTATCGGAATTGAACTTCTCATTTAAAGCAAAATCAAAGCTCCAGGTCATGTACCACAGCCACGGTACCTTTTTCTCCATAAGAGCCTCTGGATCCGGCAGAATACCGGTTTCTCCAAGAGCTGCTCCCTTGTCCTGCTTCGTCACCTTCAAAAGCTCTTCGTACTGTTCCTCATAGGCCCCATGCACATGAGGTTCCGTATAAAGATCCCGGGAAATAATATCGCAGTATTCATCCCCGACATAGCCTTCCGGAAGCGGAGAATTCCACACCCAGATCAGGTTATCCAGATGATGATGCTGTGTATAATAACGGAACATAAAGCGGAACAGTTCTGCCGCCACTTCCGGTCCCTTTGCTCCCCACCAGAACCATTCACCCTCGGATTCGTGGAAAGGACGCCACAGAATCGGGATATGACGGTCGCAGAACGGCTGTAAAACCCCTGCCATATG
>ULRP01020045.1_pt1 | contig 43231 bp, 60 predicted proteins | sample 1955521 | NCBI WGS metagenome assembly ULRP01 (sample SAMEA4835685, study PRJEB28245) | human gut metagenome | biome: gut microbiome; material: fecal sample | place: Denmark | collected 2008
GGTGCTTCATCGGCTACCGGAGATTACGGTGCTTCATCGGCAACAGGCAACTGTGGAGCTTCATCGGCAACAGGCTACAAAGGAGCTTCATCGGCAGAAGATAAAGACAGTATTGCAGTGGCTTGGGGTTATCACGGAAAGGCAAAAGGTGTCTTAGGTTCTTATCTTGTATTGGCTGATTGGGAAGGCGACGAGCGTAATTACTGGACGCAGGAACTTTGGTCACTTAAAGGTGCCAAGATGGTACGTGTTGACGGAGAGAAAATCAAAGAAAACACATTCTACACTATGATCAATGGTGAGATCGTGGAGGTGAGAGAGTAATGAAACAACCCAAAAAACTAACACGAAGCCAAAAAGAGATCGTCCATTCGCAAGGCTATAACGTAGATGAATGGATGGTGCGGAGAGAAACTTCTTTTCATTTATTCCTAGTTCACAAGCAAACAGGAAGAAGAGTGACAATTGATAATTATATTCGGAGGGCAAGAAGATGAGCAAATTCAATCCATACGTTGTAGCCGGAAGCATTATGGCACTTGCTGGCTCACATTCGATTTCTGATGAGTTTCAGATGATTCCGAAGATTATCTTAATCATTGGCATTGCCATTACAATCTACGGATATTGGAACTATGAAAAGATCAACAAGGCAATGAGAATTTATAGAAAAATGGAAGGGAGAAATAAAAAAATGGGAGAAGTAAAGAATATGTTTGACTTAAACAAGCTGAAAACAGAAAGAAAGAAAAAAGATCGTTCTTTTGAGGAAGAATTGGATCGCTATGAGGCGAACACAAATGGTGCATCGGTTGAGAGTTTGGTAAAAGAGTTTAAGGATTCTCTAATGTTTGGAATTTATGAGGGCGCAATTAGAGAGGGTTTTGATTCAAACATGACAAGTCACATGATCGGGGCGATTCTTCTTGCAAAAGGCCGTATAGATAATGGGATTTTCGACAGAATTAACAAAATTTCTTATGATTTGTTATTCGAGAAAATGGATGAAATTGTGAGAAAGGAGATCAAACATGAAGAAGATAAGAATTAAGCATATTTTCTTGCAGAATTTCGGTAAATTCTTCGGCGCAAATACCGTTGATGCTGATATTCCAAATAGAACAGAGATTTGCGGAGTGAATGAATCCGGCAAGACAACCATCAAGCGTGCAGTTCAGTATGTGCTTAATTGCCGGGATGATAACGGCAAGGAAATCACAGGAATCCGACCGCATGATGAATCCGGAAATGATTATTCAGGGACCGAGACAACGTGTGCAGTTATGTTCGATTTGGATGGTACAGAGAAAGAACTGAAAAAGGTTTTTCGTGAGAGTATCAACAAGAACGGAGACTTTATCGGGAACATTACAGATTCATATATCAATGATGTACCGAAGAAAGTCAAGGACTACGCAGAGTTCCTTGAAGATAGTTTTTTGGATGCTGACAAGCTACAGTATTGCTTGAATGCTCAATCGTTGTTGAAGAAGTCACCGGCAGACCAACGAACTGTGTTGGAAAAGACATTCGGAGATAAAACGACATTAGATATTGCACAGGAAGATGAACAGTTTGCACCTATTGTACCGATGCTTGCGGATGGAACAATTAAGGAACTGAAAGAGCGTTGCAATCGTACTCTGAATGGTTCACGTGGAAGATCGTCGTCTAAAGGACTTCGTCAGATTGCCGACGAATATGCACCACGTATCGACGAATTGATGAAGCAAAAGACGGATGTTGATGTGTCGCAGTTGCAGTCGATGAAGTCAGACATCGAATCCAAGATTGATGATGTAAACGCCAAAATCAAAGATGCATCGGCAGAGCATGATGCTTTAGGACAGGAGATTTTGAATCTTAAATTTGAACTGTCCGGATTGCAGAACAAGGCAAACGAAAATCTTGATAAGACGAGAGCGGAGCTTACACAGAAGTCTTTTGATGTCAACAAGAAATTGATTGCACGGAAGAATATGCAAAACGATCTGTTGCGCATGAAAGAGAACTTTGAAGCAGAGTTTAAACGCCATGTTTCTCTTCGTGAGCAATATGCAGAAGATTGGAAGCGAACCAACGCAGAGACAATCGGAGAGAATGACACGATTTGTCCGGCTTGCCATAGAGAGCTGGAGAATGCAGACGAAATTCGGGAGAGGTACGAAGAGACAAAGAAACAGAGACTTGACAACATTGTTGCAAGTGGGAACTTCGAGAAATCGGAACTTGAACGCTGCAAGGCAGAGATTGAACAGACAGAGAAGCAGATACAGGAGCGGGGCAAGAGAGTATCAGATTTGCAGGCTGAATATGATTCTCTGAACAATCGAATTGACGGGATGCCGGTCTGCGTTGATATTACGAACACTTCCGAATACAAGAAAGTCAAGTCAGAGTTAGACGAAAAAGAAGCTCTTTATAATAAGGAAGCGATTGGTTCAAATTTGGTTGATTCTTTGAAAGAGGAACTTAAAAAAATGCAACATGATCTCTTGGATGTGACGGAGAAAATCGGAAAGGCGTCGGTCAATGATTATATCGACAATCAGATATCACAGCTTCGTGAACAGCAGAGAGACACACAACAGAAGATTGCAGATCAGGAATCAATCCTTGATTTATTGAAGAAACTCGACCGAAAGAAAAACGAGATTCTTTCGGAAAATGTAAATCAGTATTTGGAGTTCTGCAAAGTGCGGTTATTCCGGCCACTTATCAACGGAGATACAGAAGAGTGTTGTGAGTTCGTCTATAAGGGAGAACCGTATAACCGCAACATGAACCACGGTGCAAAGTTGCTTACGGAAATCGATATTTGCCGTGCTTTCCAGCGTAAGAATGACGTGGAAATGCCAATCATCATTGACGATACGGAATCCCTGGATGCATGGAGAATACCGGAGATTGACACACAGTTGATTGTTATTCGCAGAACGGACGACAAGGAACTGATTATTAAGGATATGGAGGAATGAGAGTATGAGTAAATTTAAGGTTGGAGACAGAGTGAAGCTTGTGAATCCTATGGAGCTTGGACGGAATTTTTGTGGAAGAACATGAACTATTGAGTACATCGAAAAGAGCAATCAGGATGACCTTGACTATGCGGTTGAGTTCGACGAAGAATCACCTAAATTCCATGATTGCTTCGGTCATTGCGTGAAGAATCATGGATATTGGTGTAATGACGAAATGATTGATCTTGTAGAACAGGAGCAGTATTACAACGGAAAGATTTTTGTTGTCGATAGCAATTCTTTTACATTTGAATCCGGACATATTTACGAATTTGTGAATGGTCGTGTGAAGATAAATGGACTTAAATACCCTATTGTGTTTCCGCCATTAAAGAATTTCGAAGCCGTGAAAGATTATTTGGGTAGTGGAAGCTATGTTAGGGCAATGGAAGTAAAAGAAGATTAGGAGGGTAAGTAATATGGCAGAGAATACACAGATTGCAGAGAAGAAAGCATTTACCACTTCGTTAAGTGAGTGGAGCAATGCAATAACAGGATTGATTATCGAAGATTATAAGTCCTGTGGTATGAAGATGGATGATTACTCGAAAGAGTGCGCTATGGAAGCAATGACAAGCATTTACAACCTTGTCAAAAACGACCCAAAGATTAGCGGTATGGGAACCCTTGATACAAGCAATTTAAGAGGAATTGTAAAGCGTTGCGCATCTCTTAAATTGAATGCAAGCGCATATCCGAGAGAGTGTTATTTTCAACTTCGTAGTGTAAAAGTCGGAATAGACCCACAGACGAACAAAGACGTATGGCAGAAACAGGTAGAAATGGGAATCGAGGGAAGCGGTTACGATTCATTGCTTGCTAATTATGGCAAGGATGTAAAACAGGTATATCCATATTGGGTAATTAAGGAAGGAGATGTATATATCCCACCAAAACACAAAGGACTTACAGTTACAGAACCGGAATGGGAAGAAAAATTCTTGTCAGATAAGGCTGTCAGGGTTGTATATCCTGTGAAGTTGAATGATGGAAATATCACATATCTTTCGGCAGACCGCGACAGCGTAAAAATCAATCTTATGGCGCATGTTAAGCAAAACTTGATGAATGTTACTTTTGGAATTTGTGCTGATAGATATAAAGCAACGGAAAAACAGAAATCGGAGATTAAGGCAAAAAAAGAAGAGATTCTTAATGCTCTTAGATCATGCAAAACCGTTGATGAAATGCTTAAATGCGAGATTGCAAGACCATATATCAGCGGTGCGTGGCTTGATACGCCGGAAAGCATGATTGTACGTAAGATGTGCAACAATGCGACGAAAAAATACCCGAAAAATTATGATTCTATGGCGAGACAGGCACAGATGGAAATGGATGAGGTATATCAGATTTCGAAGAATGAGATTGAAGAAAACGCCAATTCCGTTGACTTTGACGAGGATGTTGTTGATTCAGAGATCGTGAGTGAAGAATCGGCAGAGCCGGAGTTTATGAAGGGAGAATAAATGCAGTCGGAAAGTATAAAGAAAATGATGGATGACATGAATAAAGGTGTTTACGACTTAACCCGTTGTGGCGAATGTACTCAATGCGGTGGCTGTTGTAGCAACATGCTACCCATGACAGAAGAGGAGATTGACGCTGCAGCTGAATATTCAACCAAAGAAAAGGCGACTAAGGCTATGGCAATGCTTAGAGAAGCATATTGCAATAATGAGTTTTATCATCACACAGCCACGACAAATACTTTTCAAGGAGCTATGGGCCTTTTAAGCAGTGAAAAATTCAAAGAGGTAACGAGCGAGTATTTTCAGTTCCCACAGGATGATGAAATCGAGGTGTAAGTATGACATTATTAGAATTACAGAACATATTGGGTAAGCATATTGAAGCTATTGATCGCGAAGATATGTCGCCGGAGCAAAGAAAAGAAGAATACCAAAAGAGCGAATCGGTTGCTAGACTTGCGAAGCAGATGATTAACAATGCTGATGTTGTTCTTAGAACAGACAAGCTGATTGCTGAAGGAAAGCTATTAAAGGGAAATACAATATCTAAGATTGTCGGAAGTTCGGATAATGAGTAGATTTTACACAGAGGAGCAAAGACAATGGATTTTTTGTAATCAAAAAAAATTTACAGAATATGGGGAATTGACTGCTGCTTTCAACAAACAATTCAACTGCGATAAATCGATACATGCTTTACAACAATTCGCAACAAAAAAGTGCGGAGTTCACTTGAACACTGCAAAAACAAACACTCATTATACGCAAGAACAAGAGGATTATCTTGCTAAAAACTTTTGTAAATGTAGTGGCTATGCTGAATTAACCGCCGCCTTTAACGAGAAATTTTGCGATTGCAGAAGTGTGTCACAGATAAGCGATAAATGCTCGAAAGGGTTGAAATTAACAGGCATGAATAATGTTACAAGGTTTGAAAAGGGGAATATTAAAGAGCAATGCCAAATCGGTACATTGCGAAAAGGTCGAAACGGAACAACCTACATAAAGGTTGTTGACAGCAGAAATTCACATGCAAGTGGATATAGGGAACCTTGGTGGCTACCTATTCAGAAGAAAATATATCAAGATGCCTATGGAGAAGTGCCACAAGGCAAAATGGTTATATTTCTTAATGGCAATACAGAGGACTTGTCGATTGACAATTTATATGCGATTGACCGAAGGATATCAGCTATATTGGCTAAGAATGGTTGGTATTTTCATGACGCAGAACGTACCTTAACGGCAATTAAATGGTGTGAATTGTATTACAAACTGAAAGAAGGAAGAGTGAAATGAAACTTAAATGTATCGCCACAGGAAGTACAGGAAACTGCTACACATTAACTTCCGAAAGCGGAGAAACACTTATCCTTGATTGTGGAATACCGATCAAAGAGATTAAAAAAGGCTTGAATTGGAACATAAGAAACGTGGTTGGCTGCATAGTCAGCCACGTTCATTCAGACCATAGCAAGTCGGTAAAAGATTTTGAGAATATGGGAATACCTGTATTTGCACCATACATAAGCGAAAAACCTATGAAGATTGGAAATGGAGATTTTAGAGTACAGCCATTTGACCTAACAACATTAGACGGCAGATGGACACACACAAATGCAGATGGTAGCGAATGTCCTTGTTATGGATTTTTGATAACTCACCCAGAGATGGGGAGAATGCTTTATATAACCGACACAAATTTAATTAAGTGGCGATTCAAAGGCATAACTCACATTCTCTTAGGTGTGAACTATGACAAGGATTTAATCGACAATGAAGATTCCGCAAAGGTAAACCACGTATATCGGGGGCATATGAGTATTGACACGGCTTGCGATTTTGTTAAGGCAAACTATTTAGATAGTTTGCAGAACGTCATAATGTGCCATCTATCAAGTGAAAATGCTGATAGTGATAGTTTTATCGAGAAGATGAAAAAAGTTGCCGGAAACGCAAATGTAGACGTTGCAGATCGTAACAAGGAATGGTTGCTACGGAATCCGAGTGAATGTCCGTTTTAAGAGAAGGAGTGACAGCATGAAAGATATTGAAGAAATTAAGAAATCACTTAACTACGTGAAGAAAATCGACATCAACACATACAGCTCAGAAATCGTTGTTGGAAAGTATAAGGGCAGCGTTGTTTTTTCAAACAATGAAAGAGGCTATGAACACATAAGCTTCTGCCCGTATAACGGACGATTGCCGGATTGGAATGCAATGTGCGAGTTGAAAGATGCGTTTTTCGACGATGAAGAGGAAGCATATCAGATCATGCCAAAGAAAAGCGAGTACGTCAACATGGTTGAAAATTGTTTACATCTGTGGCGACCACATAACGGATTGGAGCTTGGGCTTCTTACACGTATCAAGCCTGGCAAGATTATTCAGGGCAAGGCGGTGGGATGATGAGCAGATGGAAAGAAAATGATTGCGTTGGATGTCCGCAAGGTTGCATTAACTGAGGTAGAAAGGATGACTATTACGTGTTTGAATGCGACAGATGCGGTGAGACAACAACCGATGCAGAAAAGTTTATTCACGATGGCGATAACGATTATTGCCGGGATTGCTGGGAGGATGTGAAGTACGAAATGGGAATGAAGAGAGATGCTATGCTGTGTAAGGCTATTGATGATTCAACACATGATTGGATTGAAGGAAGCCTTGTAATTCAAGATTGGAACGACAACTTTGTGTTCATTATCGAGAAGTTCGAGGGGGCCTGTTTTATGCGGTCTGCAAAGGAGCTTCTCATGGATATGGCGCACATCATTGACAAAGATACGATTTGCCGATGCACCGGATGCAGAGACACCGATGGAGAACTTATCTATGAACACGATATTTGCGAAGATAAGAACGGCAATCGGTATGTGTGCCGGTGGATTGCAAGTGCAGCGTGTTTTGAGTTTAAGTGCAAAGAGACAGGCATTTCATACGAAATGACGTATGCAGAGGATTTCATTGTCAAGGGAAATGAATATGATGATTTAACATATTAGATGTGGAGGTATTAAACATGAACAAAGTAATTTTGATGGGGCGATTGACCCGTGACCCGGAAATCAGATACACACAGGCATCAGAACCGTTGGCAATCGCTAGATACAATCTTGCGGTTGACCGCAGATTTCAGAGAAGAGACAATTCTGGAAATGAGCAGACCGCAGATTTTATCGGATGCATTGCGTTCGGGAAGAACGCCGAGTTTGCAGAAAAGTATTTGAAGCAGGGTACAAAGATTGCGATTGTAGGACGCATCCAGACAGGAAGTTACACGAACAAAGACGGAAATAAGGTGTACACGACAGACGTTGTTGTCGAAGAACACGAATTTTGCGAAAGTAGACAGGGCGGTAACACACAGGATTCACCGAAGCCGATGCCTGCTGATGCTGGATTTATGGATATTCCAACAGGATTGACAGGCAACGATTTACCATTTAAGTAGAAGTTGATAAGTGGTGGGCGGTAGGGATAAAGGAGAGTGAAAAATGATTTCAGATGGAATTATTGCAGGTGCAAAAGCCGTATATCCGTCAAGCTTTATATATAGAGGAATCTTTTCTTTTGAATCATTCAGAGAAATTAAAAAGTTTTGCGATGTAAAACCCATGAGAATGTATACGGATGGCACCTGTGATTACATTATTAGATATCGAGAAGAAAGCGAGATCGTGAATAATGATGAACAGAATCAGTACAATCAAGGCGTGGACGACGTTGTACAGGCGATTAAAGACCTTGTTAGTGAAAATCCGACAGATTGCTTTGCGCAGATTGTATCTGATTTAGACCAGATAGCAAGCGACTTAAAGGAGTGTGAGGCATAGGTGGCTACGAATTACATACAGGTGTATGCGATTGAGAAAAAGAACAAAGACAGACTTCTCAAAGTGAATCCTAAGCTGAATGATAAAAGCGGTATATATTTCCTACTTAGAGAGGATGAAAACGGATTTAAGTTTGCATATATCGGACAGGCGGTACATGTAATCAGTAGATTGGCGAGCCATTTATCCGGCTATCAGCAACACATAGATTTAAGTATCAGATCGCACGGATTGTACGATGCAGAGAAAAATCCTTACGGATGGCGAGTTGAATTTTTGAATCTTCCGACTTCACAGCTTGACGAAGCAGAAAAGAAGTATATCCGATTATACGCCGATAAAGGTTATCAGCTTAGAAATGTCAGTTTAGGCGGTCAAGGAGAAAATCGTGCAAGCGGTTCAATAGGCGATAGAAAGGCACCTAAGGGCTATATGCAAGGCATACAGCAAGGTAAAAAGAACCTTGCAAGGGAATTATCCAACATTGCAGAAAAGCACCTTAAAATCGAATTAAGAGAAGATAAGGTAAACAATAAGGTATCGCAGAAGCAGTATGAGAAGTTTATGGATTTATTGAAAGTGGGTGAAAAGTAATGCTGATACCAACAGTTAAAGCTAAAGAGTTTGAGAAGTTCGGCTTTAAGAAATGCAAGGGCGAATATGGTAAGCAAGGCTGTTATTACTTGTGTGTATCAAGAGGTGTAAAAATGTTTTTTGTGAGTGATGCGTATTTTGGCGTTAATGATTGGAGTGATAATGACCCAAGAATCCACAAAGACGCTAATTGCAGATACAGAGACCGCAGGACATATCTTGATATTATCTACGAGTTAATCAAGGCGGATATGCTTAGAAGCGATTGTGTGAAAGTGGGTGGTAATGATGAATGAAAAAGACCATAAAGCTGATTTTAGCTTTATAACAAGAATGTTAGAAGAAGATAGAAAAGCTGGGTATGAACACGGATATTCAGTTGGTTACAACAAGGCTGTTGATGATTGCATTGAAGAACTCAAAAAGCGAAGAGACACACGCTATATGAAAGTAAATTGTGATGATGTAGAACTTAAAATGCTGGCAGAAAAGCTGAAAGGAGCAAAACAGAATGAAGATTTTAAGCAAGAAGAAATACAATAAACTCATTGATGATTTTGAGGAATTGCAGAAAAAGGTCGAGGAACTCAAAAGGATAAACGAGAGTCTTGGGAAAAAGCTGGAAGATAAAAAGACGAGTTGCAAAATGAATGGTGGAAGTGATTTCTGCTTTAATTGTGCAAATTCTTACAGGTACAAAACATATTGGGGAACAACGGAAGTTGAGCGGTGTGGTTGCTTACTTGATGTACCTTGTGAGAGCTTTAAAAGAAAGGGGATTGGAGAATGAATGATTGCAATGGCTGTAAATACGAAAACAGCACAGATATAGAGGTGCATTTAGAATTTTTCACAAATTGCAAAAGGGCTTATTCTAACGAAGAAGATAGAGAATTTCACGAAGATAAGTATGAAACTGTAGATTAAAAATCAAAGAAAGGAATAAGGTTGTCCGGACATAAAACCTAGGTTTCCTTTTGGTAAAAAATGTTAGATTTTGGATATTATAACATGGATTGTATACAAGGAATGAAAGAATTTCCTGACAAATATTTTGACCTTGCGATTGTAGACCCACCATATGGGAGAAAGGAACACGGTGGAAGAAATAGAAGCGGATATGTTAGGCAGAAAAACGGAAGTAAAATATTCGTAAAAGATGGGCAGTACGGAAATCGGAATTGGGATAACAATCCCCCTTCAGAAGATTACTTCAATGAACTTATGAGGGTTTCAAAAAATCAAATTATTTTTGGCTGCAATTACTTTGATCATCCGCTAATAGGTGGTCGTATCGTTTGGGATAAATGCAACGATGGAAGCGACCAGTCAGACGCAGAAATAGCATACTGCAGTATGAATGATAGGGTTGATATTTTTCGCTATATGTGGCGAGGAATGTTCCAAGGAAAATCAATTACTGAAGGTACTACCCAGCAGGGTAATAAAAGATTGAACGAAAAGCGCATACACCCAACGCAGAAACCAGTTGCGTTATATGAATGGTTATTAAGCAGATACGCAAAGCCTAATGACATTATACTTGATACTCATGTAGGCAGTGCAAGCAGTCTGATAGCTTGCTATAACGCAAATCATAAATTTGTTGGATTTGAGCTTGACAAATACTATTACAAGGCATCAAAGCAGAGGTTAGATACCGAAATGGCACAAATGAGATTAAGTGATTTTATGTGAGGTGATGTTGTATGAATTTTGAAAATTACTCTTGTGATAATCAAATGAGCATATTTGACTTCACAAGAGAACCAATCAGCATAACAAAGCCTATTCGCTTAATAGAATTATTCGCCGGCTACGGAAGTCAAGCAATGGCTTTAAAAAGAATAGGCGCAAAATTTGAGCATTACAGGGTTGTGGAATTTGATAAGTATGCTATTGCAAGCTATAACGCAGTACATGGAACGAATTTTCCTACAATGGATATAACTAAGGTTCATGCAGAAGATTTGAATATTTGCGATACAGAAACCTTTACTTACTTACTTACTCTTTTCCGTGTACGGACCTGTCTGTTGCCGGGAAGCAAGCCGGAATGTCTAAGGGCAGCGGTACACGATCAGGTCTTTTGTGGGAAGTTGAAAGACTTCTCACAGAGATTAAAGACAGCAACGGAGAATTGCCACAGATATTATTCATGGAAAATGTACCACAAGTACACGGCAAGAAAAATATTGATGATTTTAAAAAGTGGTTGGAATTTTTGGAAAGTTTAGGCTACACGAACTATTGGCAAGATTTGAATGCTAAAAATTATGGTGTGGCACAGAATAGAAACAGATGTTTTATGTTTTCGTTCTTAGGGAATTATTTATATAATTTTCCACAACCTATACCACTCAAAAAGAAGTTAAAAGACTATCTTGATGATAATGTAGATGAAAAGTATTACATCAACAATGAAAAGGCTGACAAGCTGATAAAACAGCTTATTGACAATGGTACATTACCAAATACAATCCCTAAGAGCAGAGCAGAGCAGAGCAGAGCAGAGCAGAGCAGAGCAGACTTGCGTTGACGGAACAATCAATAAGCCGCAACGAAGAGAAGTTGCAAACTGCATCAAGGCAAGATATGACGCAGGAATCTCAAACTTGCGGTCAGAAGGAAACTGTGTTGTTGAAAGCGGTTGATTTGTCAATTAACAATCCAAAAGAAAAGATTATTGCTAATTGCATTTTGTCTCATATTTCAAAAGATGGAAATGCAATAGGAAAATATGCATCATTAAATACAGGAGTGGTTGAATGCAAGAAGTTAAAGCTATAGGTTCACTTGAAAGCAAATTTGAAAGCACTAATAGAATTTATGATGGGGGGTGCAGTCCAACATTGAGTACAATGCAAGGTGGTAATCAAGAACCGAAAATTCTTGAAGAACAAATTCCGTGCAAATTGAATAAAATGCTGGAAGGACATTTGGATAGCTTAGACAACGCCAAAATATGTGACATTGATACCCCTACCGCAAGCACAGTAACAGCAAGATATTATAAGGGAATTGGAGCGCACAAAGACAATATGTGCATAGTCGCTATGCGTGGCAGAAATCCTGATAATACGTCAGACAGAACCGCAGGAAGTCCGACAGAACAGAGATTAGAGGTAAATATGCAAGGCACAAGTAATTGCTTAACAAGTGTGCAGAAAGATAATTTATTGCTTGAAAAACCTCAATATCGTATCAGAAAGCTGACACCGAGAGAGTGTGGACGGCTTATGGGTGTATCTGATGAAGATATTGACAAAATGGCAGCAGTAAATAGCAATACGCAATTATATAAGCAATTTGGCAATAGCATCGTTGTAGATGTTATGTGCGCTATGTTTAGGAATTTGAACATTGAGCAGGAGTGATTAAATGGTAAAATCACTAGCACCGTGTATGGATTGTTCTGATAGGCATATCGGCTGTCATGGTATATGTGACAGATATAAGGCATATACAGATGCACATGAGGAACTTAAAGATAGTATTCGACAACAGAAATTTGTGCATAATTCTCTGAAAGATATGCATAAGGAACAATACGCACGATATTTGAGAAATCGTCACAAAGAAAATTAGGAGTGTGATTGAAAATGAGCAAAAGCAAAGAAGAGCAGGCAAGACGTGAGGGAATGTCTTATGCGCTTAGATACGCAAGGGAACATGGCTTAGATGCCTTAGAATCCGATTTAAAGAAGCGTGGAGCATATAACATACCTGTACGGATTGATGATAAGGCATTGCAGGAGTTTACAGACAACGCCAAGAACATGATGCTTGACACGATTCTGATTCTTGCATCTGTAACACTGCATGATGAATTTGGATTCGGTAGAGAACGATTAAACCGGTTTAAGAAGCGGTTTAATTTCAAGGCAGAGTGTATCGGAGAGAACTATACCGATTGGAACGATCAGATATCAATTTTGAAGGAAGAGTGCGGATTAGAGTATTCAATCCGCATGAACGAAAAGGATGTGAGATTAAAGTGATTATTATTGATTCAAATGTAGTGCAGAATAGCATTAAGCATTATGGCTCCGATTTACAGACTACTGTATGCATGGAAGAGTGTTCGGAGCTTATACAGGCAATTAGCAAAATGAAGCGTGGCAAAGATAATAGAGACAATCTTATTGAAGAGATGGCTGACGTTATGATTTGCATGGAAATTCTGAAACAGGTTTACGGAGTATCCGATAGTGAGATTCAGAATTATGTATGCAAGAAGCAGGATAGATGTGTTGGGAGGATGGAGAGCGATGAATCATAGGAGGTGGAAAAAGTCATATAAGAAGCGGTACGGAATACGACCGATTATCTTTCTCGACAAGAAGCGCAAGGATAAGGCTATGGCTATGATACGTGATCATATATCACAGGTTACGATCTACACGCTGGAGAATCAGTATTATTGGGAACTTGGATGCTATTACAACGAGACTTCAATAGATAGCAAGAAATCAATGCTTAAAGCGTGGGAAGGAGGTGTGGTAGATAATGACGATTGATGAATCAATAGAAAGATTTAAAGCCTTGGCAGAAAAGGGGCATATTATATTTTCAAAAGACCCTGATATTGCTGAAAAATTAAACAAAGAATATAGGCAAGTTGCAGAATGGCTGGAAGAACTGAAAGCATACAGAGAACAGCATCAGGCATTGTGTGATGCATACGATGTAAATACAGTTGAAGATATTTACGACAAGGCGATTGACGATTTTATCAAATCGGTAGATAAACATTGTGGATATTACGCCGGAGAATGCAAGAATCTTACGCGTGACGATCTTCTTAAAATTGCAGAAGATTTGAAAAATACATAGAAATCTTTGAGGAGTGATGATTTTATGAGTGGATGGATAAAACTTCACAGGCAGATCCAGGAATGTTTTTTATGGAGAATTAAAGAACCATTCGATAAAAGAAGCGCATGGATTGACTTGTTGCTTCTTATGGAACACCAAAACAAAAATCTTATGATTGATGGAAAGATCGAGACGATTAAGCGTGGTTCCTATATGCTTAGTATAGAGAAATTGTGTGATCGTTGGATGTGGTCTAGGAACAAGGTTAAGCGTTACTTGGATGTGCTCGAGCGCGAACATATGATAGTCACTAGGCGAACCAACAAAGGAACACTTGTAAGCGTAGTAAATTACTGTGTTTATCAGAACCAAGAGAAACAAGGCGAACCACCACACGAACCACCACACGAACCACCACTTGAACCAACAGACGAACTAGCACTCGAACTAGCACTCGAACCACCAGGCGGACTACCAGACGAACCACAAATAAAGAATATAAGAAATAAAGAAGATAAGAATATTTATATAGTATCTAACGATACTATATGTCAGACACAAGATTTCAGACGTGTTGTGGATAAGTGGAACGAACTTGAAAAATACGGAATTGCGTCAATCAAGAAATTGACAAGCGGTTCTAACAGGTGCCGGATGCTGAATGCGAGAATTAAACAGTTTTCACTTGACGACGTTTTAACTGCAATTGAGAACATTAAGGATAGCAGTTTCTTGCAAGGAAAGAGTGATAGCCGACGCCCTTGGGTAATTACATTTGATTGGTTTGTAAAACCGAATAACTTCCCAAAGGTTTTAGAGGGTCAGTATTCGGACAAGAAAGACGGTCAAAACAGATCAGGTCAAAAATCCGTAACTGATATGCAGTTAGATTCGCTTGCAGAACGCCAAAAACAGAGCGTTCCGATTATGAGCGACGAAGAAATAAATAAAATGTTTGGAGAGTGATGTGATATGGAGAGATTGACAGAAAGAATAGATAATGTTCCGGATGGAGAATCTGGCGTGTGGGTAAAAGAACACGATTATGTATCAGCTGCGGAAAAATTAGCTGAATATGAAGACTTAGAGGAACACGGCAGACTTATAAAATTGCCGGTGAAAGATGACACGACAGGACATAGAGAATGTGTTCATATAAAGTCTGCATGCTACCACGAGGATTACAAGTGTTCAGAATGCCCTCTTACTGAATTATTTTGTGATGAATTTTACAAAGCAATAGATAGGTGCTACGAGGAAGCATACGCTAGTGGATGTCTCGCAGGCATAGAGCTAGGCAAATCCGAAGCAGAAGCAAAACTGAAAGAATTGAGATAAGAAAGGTGGTTGAAAATATGTTTGTACCTTGTGAATGGTATTATGAAAATATCTTAGGAGATAATTGCGATAATCAATGCGAAAAATGCTTTGGAAACAAGGATATACGAATTTGTACCAAAGATTTTGAATTGAGCAAAGATGATACTTTAGACAAATTTATGGTTGAAAAAGGCTCGTGGTGGATATGTAAGTTTGAAAATGAAGATCATATTTTGCTTTGGGATGGTGGAGATATCGAATTGTATATGCATACAGTGCATCCAAATTACAAAGATTTTGAAAATTTTAATTACCAGGAAGGATTGATATGTAGCGATGAATAAAAGAAAAACAATACCTAAAAAAGTGCGGCAATCTGTATATCTCATGTATAACGGGCATTGCGCTTATTGCGGCAAACAGATTGATTATAAGGATATGCAAGTAGACCATGCAACACCGCTTAGGATAGGCGGAACGGACGACGTTTCAAATTACATGCCGGCTTGTAGGAGCTGCAACCACTATAAAGCCACTTTAGATATTGAGGGATTTAGAAATTACTTGTCTGAAATACACAAAAGACTTATGCGTGATAGCATACCATATCAAGTGGCGGAGCGGTTTGGAATCGTGAAGCATATGTCGGACGATGTGAAATTCTATTTTGAAGAATTGAGAGGTGGAGAATATGAGTGATATTGGAAAAGCAAAGTCACAGACCAAAGCCGACAGAATAAGGAATATGTCGGATGAAGAGTTAGCAGAGTTTTTAGATATTGTCGGAGAAGATGGTATTTCCTCACAGTATGCGGACATTCCGTGCGATTGTTGCTGTGAAAAAACGGAATGTTCTAAATGCTGGAAAGAATGGCTTCAGTCAGAAGCAGAATAGGAGAGAACATGGAAGATAGATATTTATTCAAGGCGAAGAGAGTTGATAATGGAGAATGGGTGCTTGGCGTTTTGTTTGACGGAGAAAATCATTGCATTATAGGGCAAGAGATTAAATTTAGTCCGTACCAAACAAATGAATGTAAGATTGTTGGGTATGAAGTAGATAGAAACACTATCTGCCAATCCACAGGATTGAGAGATAAGAATTGCAAGCTGATTTGGGAGAATGATATATTGGATGGTTTTACGTATCCATATATGTCAGACGGTGTACATAATTACTACGTTGAAGTTTGTTGGTGTACTAATGTTCCTAGTTTTGGTATTTACACTCAAAAATATCCAGAATCAAAAGTTGCCGGAATTTCTGCTGGAATGACAGAACTTATGGAAGATTGGAACCCAAATGATTGGGAAGTTATCGGCAACATATTTGACGATAAGGAGTTGGAGAAAGGGGAATGAGTATGAAACAAATATTGTTTAATACAGAGATGGTTCGTGCGATTCTGGACGGACGAAAGAGTTGCACCAGACGGATTGTAAAACATGATGTTAAAGCAATTCTGAATAGTCCGTATCACAAAGAGCATCCAGAGGTAGAAGACAAGCAGATTATCAGCAAGTTGTGTATGCCGCCATATCAGATAGGCGATATTCTGTATGTGAGGGAAACATGGTGCAAAGGATTAGAACGGTATATCTACCGTGCAGACTACTCCGATACGGAGAAGTTTTACCAGGGTGGAAAAGAAATCGAGATGAAATGGCATCCCTCCATCCACATGCCGAAAGAAGCTGCACGCATCTGGTTAAAGGTTACGGATGTGAGGGTGGAACGGTTGCAGGATATTACAGAGGATGAGACATTTGAGGAAGGTCTTGACTTCACGCCTCCATGTTTGCACTTAACAGGAGAGAACTATTGCGATATAGATGGGCCATGCACAAGTAAAATTAAATACTGCGATATGAGTTCTGGTGAACTATTTGGGGAAGTATTGTGGAATCCCACAATCAAGAAATCCGACCTTGACCGCAATGGTTGGAATGCGAATCCGTGGGTCTGGGTTATTGAGTTTGAGCGATGTGATAAGCCAGAAAGCGAGGGATAATATGAAAAAATCAAAGGCAGAAACAATAGCGTATGCAATCAAAAAAGAATGTCAGAAATTTTCGCTGTACGATTGGTGTGATAGTTGGGATATTACAACAGAAGAATTTGACGAATTTTTAGCACTTGCAGTAGATAATGCGGAAGTAGGAGAAAGTGAGGGATAATATGACAGAGAGTGAAGCTATTGAAGAACTGAAATATGATTGTAATGAACTTGGTAAAGCAATCCCTTGTGATACTTCATGGGGATGTTCTTTTGAAAATGCTTATGAAATGGCAATACAGGCACTTGAAAAGCAGATACCGAAGAAACCGATATATATCGCAAATTTAGGTTATGCGGCATTATGGCTATGTCCAGTGTGTGAAAGAAGAATAGTTAGAAGCGATTTAAAGTACTGCCACCAGTGTGGTCAAAAGTTAGATTGGAGTGATGAAAATGAGATTGATTGATGCTGATACTTTAATCAAAGATTTAAGCTATTTATATACAAAAAATCGTATTCCTGTTGATATGAGAGCAAAAGAAACATTATCAACAATTATGGAACAGCCGACCGCTTGTGACACAGATAAGATCGTGGAGCGGTTAAAGGAAGCATCATATGAACGGTTTGGGAATGACGGCATGGGCGGAGAGCTTGTGATTAACTTGGATGATGCAATCGAGATTGTAAAGGAAGGTGGCAAAGATGAATGATTTAATTACTCGAAAATCTATAATGAGACTTTTGCGCGACTTACGTATTGATAATATGCAAGTCAATGGCAAAAGCATTTTGACGCATATAAGAGAAATTCCAACAGCAATCAACGTAAATCGAGTAATCGGAAATTTGAACGCAGAAGCAGATATATCCTGTGAAAACTTTGATAAATACGCAAGAGAAGTTGCTATTTCCGAAAATGAAAATACGTTTTCAGCAGGACTCATCAGGGCGGTAGAAATTATAAGGGAGTGTGAATCAGATGGGAATGGTTGATGAACTACGACGGATGCGAGCAGAGAGCGCAAGCAGAAATTTCAAACCGGACTATAAATGCCCTATCTGCAAAGACACACACATTGTAATTGTTAAGGATTCAGATGGCCGGTCAGTAGCAAGAGATTGTGATTGCATGGCGCAAACCGTATATCGTAGATTGATGCGTGCAAGCGGAATTGATGCGGAAGATGTGAATGTCAGATTTAATGATTTTCAGACATTTAACGAACAGGAATTACAGATTGCGAAAGCAACCGCTGCTAAGTATTGCAAGGATTTGCCGATGCAACGATATCAGAAAAATAACAGTTTATTACTTACCGGACTTCCGGGAAGAGGAAAGACAATGTTAGGCTTTTGCGTTGCTAACCAGCTTATCAAGAATGGCACACCTGTTCAGTATGTGAGTTACCGGGATGCAATTACAAGGTTGAAGCAGAATATTACAGACAACGTGGAGTATTCAGAAGAGATAAACCGCATGAAGAATGTGAGTGTTCTGTTCATTGACGATTTATTCAAGGGTAGAAGCACAGACAGCGATAAAAATATCATGTACGAGCTTATCAATCACAGATACTTGAAGCGGTTACCTATGATCGTTTCGACAGAGAAATATCCGAAGGATTTACTTGCTGTGGATGAAGCAATCGGTAGCAGAATCATTGAGATGTCTAAGGGGTATGTGGTTGAGTTCAAAGAAAGTGGCAATTACAGATTGAGGTAGTATTTATGGATGATGATTAAGAAAGGAGTTTTGAAGATGGCGAGAAAAAAAGGATTTGGAGTAAGCCCAATCACAAACAAAATTTTTTATGGCACACAAGACACCGATAAGGGGATGTGGGTTGGAACAAAAACAGATGTGACAGAAGATGTTATTTCTTCGGTTTTTGCTTGGTTTGTCGGTAATATGAAAGATGAACACAGAAAGCGCACAGAGTATTCAATCACATACCCGGATTCCGATTATGAATTGGTTATGCGGAAGAAAGAGTAAAAATTCAGAGAAAGGAGGCAGATAGATTTGTCCGGACAATAAATCGCGATTTGCTATCCTTTAAAACTATGAGTAGTGCATATCATAAAAATATTGCAGAGGGAAGATGCGGTCAATGTGGCAAAATCAATGATCGGACGGGAAAATCTACGTGTTCTGAATGTGCGAAAAAAGACGTTATAAATCAAACGGAGACACGAAATTGGTATAGAAATCATGGATATTGCCCTCGATGTAAAAAAAATAAGCTCATGGGGCAAGAAAAAACATGCGTTGAATGTAGGGCAAAGGACGCAGAATCAAAGGCAAGAGAAAGAGAACGAGAAACGCAGGAAGATAAAGACAAAAGAAACGAATATGCAAGAATAAGGTATAAAGTCAAACAAAGCGCCGGAGTTTGCCCTAGATGTGGTAGAAAAATGACGAAAAACACTAGTGCATGTGAGAGTTGCCTAGAAAAAAACAGAACAGGAACGCCGGTTTCAGAAAATGGAAAAGATCGAGTGAAAATGGGATTGTGCTATTGGTGTGGGGTTCCTGTAAAGCCGGGGTACAAGGTTTGCGAGAAGCACTATCAGATGAATTGCGAAAAAGCAAAGAAAGCAAACAGAGACTATCTAAGAAAGAGTAACAAGGCATTATTTATTAAATATTAAAGGAGAAATGGCTTATGAAGTTTAGTAGACTTACTAAGCCGGAAATTGAGGGGATTCTTACTAAAGCAAACTTTACGGACGAAGAAGAACAGATTTTTAGAATGTTGTGTCGGGGAAGCACAATATCGGAAATAGCATATAGGATGTCTATATGCGACAGGACAGTAAACAGGAAAATTAGTTGCATACGAGACAAGATATCTCGTGTTGAAGGAGATGGTGATAAATGGTTATAGTAACCATCGAGGGTAAGGAGATTGATGTTGAAAATATTGAATTGCCAGATGAAGTGTTAAGGATGATTGCAGAAGCGATTGACAGTAAATAAAGAATGAACTAAAATGTGTCGCAAGTGTAGTAATGCGGCACATTTTTGATAGGAGGTATAAAAAATGGAATGTGTTGCATACATGCGTGTCTCGACAGAAAAACAGGCAGAAGAAGGAAACGGACTTGAAAGCCAAAAGCGAGACATAGAATTGTATTGTAGAAAAAACGAATTGATTATTTCTGATTGGTACATTGATGACGGATATACCGGTGCTAATATGAATAGGCCGGAGTTGCAAAGGCTAATAAACGATTGCGGCAGAAAACGTGTGAAATGTGTTGTCGCATTCAAACTTGATAGATTGTCAAGAAGTATGGTTGACGGAATATACATGATTGAAAGAGTTTTTCAACCCAACAACGTGCAATTTAAGTGCGTTCACGATTCAATATCTTATGACAGTCCGATGGAGCAGGCATATACTCAAATGATGGCTGTATTTGCACAGCTTGATAAGAATACTATGATGCTTCGTATGCGTGGAGGAATGCTGGAACGTGTCAAACAAGGGTATTGGATGGGTGGAGGGAATACGCCTTATTGTTATACATACAGCAAAGAAAAAGGCATATTGATACCAATTCCGGAACGAGCAGAACAAGCGAACAAGGCTATTGATTTGTTTATCGCCGGAAATTCCGATGTAGCGATTCAAAGAATTTTAGGATATACAAGCGAATTGGTTGTAAGAAGCATATTGACAGGTGTTGTAAACATAGGGATGATTCCGTATAAAGGGAACATATACCAAGGACTTCACGAACCTATTTTTGATAAAGATAAGTTTGAGATGGCACAGCAAATAAGAAAATCAAGAAGAAGCAAAAAATCTTATTGCCAAAACCTTACTCCCAATATGCTTACAGGTCTGTGCTATTGTGGAGTTTGCGGTTGCAAGATGCGTTATCAAAAATGGACGAATGGAGTTAGAAAGATTTATTGCTGCTCACGGAATAAGGATTTGTACTATCTTCCGAACTTTAACAACGATTGCGATAACTCTATAGAATGGGCGGATAATATCGAGAATATTGTTGAATCGGAAATGCTGAAAATATCTGTAAATCTGTCAAAATATAAGCCAAAAGAAAAAGAAAACAAGATAGACATAATGCAGTCGCAGTTAGATAAGGAAAAATCAAAATTGAAACGGCTGTATGAATTATACGCCGACGGAAACGATACAGTCTTAGATATGATAAAAGATCAGGAATCAAAAGTAAAAAACCTCGACGATTCAATCAAGGAAGAACAAAAGTCCGGAGACAACAATCCGAAAAAGCAATTTGTTTACGAGAATATTAAAAAACTTGCCGATGTTTGGGACGACATCGACAAGCCAGCTAAAAACAAGATATTAAAGACTATAATAGACAAGATAATTATAGTCAACGGAAATGTGGAAATTCAATTAAAGAATTTTTAGCACCTACTATACGCCGTGGGTACAGCGTAGGTACTGAATTTGACATCCAGTGTCTGATCGAAATTATCCAGTGCTTTGATCAGCCCGATGCAGCCGACCTGAAAAAGGTCATCGGAGCTTTCGATGTTGTTGCCGGAGAACCGTTGGATCACACTCAGAACAAGTCGGAGGTTTCCACGGATAAATTCTTCTCTGGCACTTTTATCCCCTGCGTTCATGCGGGCGAAGAGTGCCCGCTTTTCATCCTCAGAAAGCAGTGGGAGCTTGCTTGTGTTGACTCCACAGATTACTACTTTATTTCCAGCCATAATTTCGTATCTCCTGTAATCCTTTTGTTCACTACTAGAAAGGATTTACAAATCTGTGGAAAGCTATACAATTTTTGGTTTCCAGTTTCTGGCTATATGGCAAAGAATCTGTAAAAAATACCAATTTTGCATAAATACCTGCCAATTTTGCACAAGTGTAAAAAACACCATTTTTATGTGCTATGATACGAACAATGGGTAATACCAGAAACAAAAATAAAAAGCTGAGAGGAGAGAAGCGTATGCAAAAATGGAAAGTTTGCAAGAAGTTGATGGCGGTCATACTGACGCTCTGTATGGTGCTGCCGTTGATTTCAAACCAGTACTTAGTTGTACGGGCGGAAGAGACCGGAACCGGTACAACAGACACAAAGAAGCTGTCGGATCTGATTGCGGCAAGTGATTATGTGCCGGTAGACCTGACCAAGGGCGAAGATGTGACGTTGACGGATCGGACATGGACGACGGATTCGTATGAATATGTTACATCGTATTATCAAGGAAGTGATAATGCCCAGAAGCAGACAAAAACGGATCGGGGTACGTTGTATCAGATACGGAAATTAGAGGGAGAAACTTTCAGAGTAGAAACAGACTTGGAAAGTGAACTATTATGGTATGAAGAAGATCACATAGACGATGGATATTCACAGGCATATTCACAGTACAATAATAGTCAAAAAGATACTATATACTTGTGGATTTCGCGGGAAAATCCATACGGAAACGAGATACCAGAGAGTTATACAATTACATTTACACCCGGAAAAAAGATTTCTGAATATAAGGACAAGGCAGCGGATATAACTTTAAATCAGACTATTACATTGGACACGAATGCAGATAATTATATAAAAGATGTAAGTCCGGATAACTGGTATGTATGCGATGGATGGTTATATAAAAGCTCCTTTGAATCGGGATATTACACACTGAATCTTGATAATAATAGCGGAAATTTTCAAATAGAGGTTTTCACGTTGAATCAAGAGGGACAATATCAGTGTACTTCAGAGAGATATACGGATGAGAGCAATTCACAGGAAGAACAGTTACTGTTTGAAAATGGATATATCTTTATAAGAAATGTAGCCAACGCTGAGAATATGTCGATTTCACTGGATACTGCAAAGAAATTGTCAGAGCTTACAATTCCAGAGCTTGTAAAGGGAGAATCCTATACATCAACTTCGGAAGACAGCAGCTGGAAGGCTGGTGCTTATGGATATCAGCATCGGATTTATAAAATTTCTGTGGCTGCCGGGAAGATGGCAAGTGTGTTTGTTAAAAAAATGAATGATTCATCTGCACGGAGAATTGAAGTCTTGGATGAGAATCGTATGGAGTTGGAAGAAAAAGATTTCTCCATAAGTGGTAGTACAACAAGTGTTGAACAACATCTGATTTTAAATAATGACACGAATACAGAAAAAGTGTACTATGTTGGCGTTTACGCAATGGATGGAACAGAGACTTATACGATTAGCTACGAGGATATTGCAACCATAGATGCATATGCAGAAAAAGCAGTATCTTTGACAGAGGAAACACCGATCACATTTGCCGAAAACGATGCAAGACTGATTAAGTATGTGTCATATGAGTATGATTATACTCCGGCACGTCCGTGTTATACAGAAGGTGCGTTGGTAACATTTGATGTACCAGCCAAGACAAGTGCAACGTTTAAGCTTGCAAATGATAGCAGTTATACAAATTATTCTGTATATACAGATTTGGCGCATGAAGAAAGCCGGCAAACGGTTGGTACAGCAAGTTATGCTGTTTATAATGATACAGATACCGTTAAGAAATATTATGTATTGATTCCGGTAAATCAGGCGGTAAATGCTACAGTATCTGTGAAAATGAAAAAGAGTATCCAGTTGCGTGAAGTACCGGAATTACAGGTAGGCGATAATACGGTTACAACAGATGCACAGACAGTGGAATATACGTATGCAGGAACTACGGAATATTGGAATGGACATGTATATCAGTTTACCGTGCCAGATGAGGGAACGTATGCCATTGGATTAAAATACACCGGAACAGATCTGGATACATTTAAGTCTATGGAGCTGGACATGTATTCATCCGATGAGAATGGTGATTATGCGGGATATATAAATAATGTTAGTACGAATAACTATGATAAGATGAATGTACTGTCATCGTATCTGGAAAATGACAAAACATATTATTTTAAGCTTCAATACACAGTAGATAATCAGGCAATTACAGAAGCAAAAGATATGCAGGGTGTTACAATCTTCATAGAGAAAGATGTACCGGAAATAAAGGACATTCTGGATTCTGCACAAACGATAACAGCAGCAACAGAAGATGCTGTATCGGGTGATGATATGCGGATTGTAAATATCAATGAGAATATGTACTGTGGCAAGCTGTATCAGATCACGATTCCTGCGGACTATGAAGCTGCAATTGAGGCAGATAAGGGAAGAGTTGACATTTACGAGCAGGTAAGTGGAGCTGTTGTGGATACATCGGATTATGTACGATCCAGTAATTGGAACGAAAATGCGATAAAGGGCGTTCTTCAGAACAACAGTGATGAAGCTAAGACCTATTATGTGTTTGTAAAGAGTCCGTTCTCGAAGGTTACGATTGGTGAGTTCAAACAGCAGACGCCAGCAACTTCGATCGAGAGTGCCAATATTGCAGAGCTTACATTGAAGGATGCAAAGCTGCTTAGCGATTTGAAAAAACAGAATATATCGTTTTCAGTATGGGATTATAATACAAACACAGTAAAGAATACGAAGAAAGAAAGCTATTGGTTGAAGTTTACTGTACCGGAAAATGAAGTCTATACATTGGATACGAGTTATAGTGAGACTTACGGTGATGGAAGCTGGACATTTACAGTTTGGAGTTATTATGACAAATATGACGCATATGTATCTGGTGGAAATCATTTGGTTAATTCAGGAAACTATACTCGAAGAATGGATCGGTTTACAGAAGGAACCTATTATATTGCAATCGAGGGTTCCGAGGAATTGCTGCCGATTCAGATTTCTTTGAATCAGATGGCGAAGATTGATTCGTTAAAGGATAGTGCAGTTGAAATATCGGATACTATCTTACAGGCGGGTTCAGTTACGTTGCCAAAGCTTGAAAAGGAATATGCATATCTGGTAGGCTATGGCAATAACTTCTCTTTTGATTATGGTAATCTTATGAAGGTTACTGTTCCAAAACATACAACCTATATGTTCAAGTCTGAAGAATCTGGCTGGTATATGTATTTGTATGAGGAGGATTTTAACAAGGCAATAGAGGGTAACAATCAAGTATCTGCAGTAAATACAACAGATACGGATAAGACGTATTATATTTGGAGTCGTATAAGCGAATATTCAGAAACGATAACAATCGATGTAAGTCAGGTTGAACTTCTTTCTGCAAAGTTTGACACAGCAGAAAAGCTGGAAAAAGGTAACACAGTGACGTATCAGTACAGTGAATCAGATCAATCCTATATGAAGGATGTAACGTATTATGATGGAATGGGAGGATCTACGGTTTACCAATATAAGCATGCGAAATTGTATTATCTGGATGCTCCGGGTATGTATAGTCTGAGTCTGACATCCAAACAGGATGCTTCCAATGTATCTGTGACTGTATTTGATAAGAATCAATACATAATAGGAACATATGCATTTGAAAACAAGGCGTATGAGAATGATTACTATCTAGTGGATGGAGAAAAAACATATATTCTGATTTCACAGGATAGTGAGAATCCGGATGCAGAGATTGAACTTACATTATCCGATGTAAAAGAGGATCGATTGCTGACATCCAATCTGGCAGAAGCAGAAACAATCAAAGAAGAGAAGACTGCCCTTACAAATCAGGATGAAAAGAAATATGTATTCAAATGCAAGGGTGAAGATGCGAACACAGGAAATATAGAAGAAAGTTATGCTAAAACAACTGGAAAGCTGTATAAATATGTTGTAGAGCCGTGGTCAGATATCAAGTTTACCGCAGATACGTTCCAAGGCAGAATCTGGATTTTTGATCAGGATGGTAATTTCCAGACTTACGAGGATGTCTGGTATGATACGATGAATTACATATATACAAATGATTCGTCGGCGTATGTGGATCTGTATCTGATGTCAGACAAACGTGGTGATTTGGATGGAACATTGACAATCAAAAAAATAAACTCCGCTGTGCCATTGGGAAAATATGCAGAGCTGGCAATCGAATTACCAGAATCATATACCACATCAGTGGATAAAATCTTGACGGTTCAGCGACCATATAAGGATGCAGATTATGAGGTAGCGTACAAAGAAGCAACTGGTAAACTGTACAGCTTCAATGTTCCTGCAAAGAACAAGGTAGAGATTACAGCAACGAAGAATGCAGGACTTGTCGTCTATAGTGATCTGGACGATGCACCAATCGCGGATGAGATGTCAAGTGTGACATTTAATAATCTCGCAAATGAAGAACAGACTTATTATTTGTGGGTAGAAGGGGACAATGACGGTGTTGTTGTAACAACGACAAAGTCATCGTTAGAATCAAAGAAAGAAACAACGGAGAATGGTGAGAAGGTTGAGACGACCGTAGATACAACCGATGATGACACGTTAATTATAATAGCAGAAGATAAGGACACGGCTGGAAAAGTAGCGGATGCGACAGTCAAGGTAGAACAAAAGGGTGGCATCTCAGAGGATGCAATCAAGAAGAGTATTGATGTTGTATCACAATATAACTCGGATAATGACGGTAAGGAGCAGATCAGCAACATTCAGGCATCTTACACAGATGACAGTCAGACAACCGTATCTTCAGATGTATTGAACAGCTTGAAGGATGCACAAGTTTCATTGGAGATCAGCAAGAAAGCATCGGACGGAACGGTAGAATATACATGGAGCTTTGATGCAGATTCCCTGAAGGAAACAGAGGTTACAGGCGGCGTGAACACGAAGCTGAAAGTATTTGAGGATGCAGTAGGCTATGGAAATCAGAAGGTAGTTGAAGAATTGACCGATCCAGATGCAACGAAGTGTGTAGTGGCATTTGCACATGATGGTGAACTTCCAAAGAATACGAAGGTAACAATCGCAGTTGGTGACCAGTATGTTGATGGAACTACGGTTTATTACTACCATATCAACAAAGAGACAAATGTATTAGAGCCAATCGACAGTGTTGTAGTAAAGGATGGAATGGTTACATTGGTACTTAGCCATTGCTCTGATTATGTAATATGCGATAAGAAGGTTTGTAAGCATGAGAAAACAGAAGTCAGAAACGCAAAGAAAGCAAGCTGTACAGAAGCAGGGTATACCGGTGATACTTATTGTGTGGACTGTGACACGAAGCTTGCAACAGGTGAAGTAATCGCTAAGAAAGATCACACATCCAGCGACTGGATCGTAGATAAGACAGCAACCGTCGATGCAGAGGGAAGCAGACATAAGGAATGTACCGTCTGCAAGACAGTTCTTGCAAAGGAAGCAATCGCAAAGCTTCCAGCACCAACACCGACGCCAGAACCAGTTGTAATACCGGATGTGACAATCCGTTACACAACCCATGTACAGACCTTTGGCTGGCAGGGCGACGAGAACAATGCAAGCAAGTGGTTTGTAAATGGTAAGATGGCTGGTACAAGTGGCAAGGCAAAGAGACTGGAAGGCATCAAGATCCGTGTTTACGGAAATGACAACCTTGGAATCCAGTACACAACCCATTGCCAGAGCTACGGCTGGTTGCCTTGGTCCGCAAATGGTGAGATGAACGGAACTGAGGGTGAAGCAAAGCGATTAGAGGCAATCAAGATCCAGCTTACAGGCGCAGATAAGGATAAGTACGATGTTTATTACAGAGTGCATGCACAGTCATATGGCTGGCTTGGCTGGGCGAAGAATGGCGCACCATCTGGAACTGCAGGTTATGCAAAGAGACTGGAAGGTATCCAGATCGTGGTAGTGAAGAAGGGCGCAGCTGTACCGGGTGTCAACTACGCAGGTGTTAACGCAGCATCTGGCGTACATCAGGCAAAGAGTTATATTGCAAAGGCTGGTTCTTCTCCAGTGGTTGGCAATCAGGCAACTTCAAATACAAATCCAAGTGTGGCTGGAGAGGCAAATGTCAATGTTGCATACCGCACACACGTACAGACCTTTGGCTGGCAGGGATGGAAGTATAACGGACAGATGAGTGGTACTTCCGGACAGGCAAAGAGACTCGAAGGTATCAACATCAAGCTTACAAATAAGCCATACAGTGGAAGCATTGTTTACACAACCCATGTACAGACTTACGGCTGGCAGGGAAATGAAAACAATCCAAATACTTGGAGGCGCGATGGAGATATGTCTGGTACAAGTGGAGAGGCGAAGCGTCTCGAAGCAATCCGTATTGCACTGACTGGCGAGATGGCAGAGCATTACGATGTATATTACCGTGTACATGCACAGAGCTTTGGCTGGCTTGGCTGGGCAAAGAACGGCGAAGCAGCAGGAACCGCAGGACTTGCGAAGAGACTGGAAGGAATCCAGATCGTGCTTGTACCAAAGGGTGGTAATGCACCAGCGAGAAGCTATCAGGGTATCACCAGTGTGAAAACACAGGCATATATCAAAAAATAAGCAGTAAAAACAGGGCTTCGGGGAGTGAAATCCCCGGAGCTTTTTTTGTCTAAAATATTGAAAGTAAGGGAAGAATGTGCTAAAATACCTAAGTTTGTTGTAGTTGAGTATGTATATAGAGATGAGGAAAGAGATATGCAGATTACAAGAGAAGATGTAAGAAACGTAGCAATTATCGCCCATGTCGATCATGGTAAGACAACCCTCGTGGACGAACTGTTGAAGCAGAGTGGTGTATTCCGTGACAATCAGGAAGTCGCAGAGCGTGTCATGGATTCGAATGACATCGAGCGTGAGAGAGGTATCACAATCCTTTCTAAGAACACCGCAGTTACTTATAAGAATACAAAGATCAACATCATTGATACGCCGGGTCATGCTGATTTCGGTGGCGAGGTAGAGCGTGTCTTAAAGATGGTAAATGGCGTTATCCTCGTGGTAGATGCATTTGAAGGTGCGATGCCACAGACGAAGTTCGTGCTCAAAAAAGCACTGGAACTGGATCTGAACGTAATCGTGTGTATCAATAAAATCGATCGTCCGGAGGCAAGACCGGCAGAAGTAGAAGAGGAAGTATTGGAGCTTTTATTAGAGCTTGATGCAAATGAGAAGCAGCTTGACTGCCCATTTGTTTACGCATCCGCAAAGGCAGGTATTGCATCCCTTTCACCAGATGAGCCGGGTACAGATATGCAGCCATTGTTCGAGACGATCCTGAAATATATTCCGGCACCAACCGGTGATCCAGATGCAGGTACACAGATTCTGATCAGTACGATTGATTATAATGAGTATGTTGGCCGTATCGGTGTAGGTAAGGTGGATAATGGTACGATCAAGCTGAATCAGGATGCAATCATCGTAAACCATCATGAGCCTGACAAGTACCGCAAGGTAAAGATTGGTAAGTTATATGAGTTTGAAGGCCTGAACAAGGTGGAAGTGAACGAGGCAGGTATCGGCTCGATCGTAGCGATTTCCGGTATTTCAGATATCCACATCGGTGATACAATCTGTTCACCGGATGATCCGGAACCAATTCCGTTCCAGAAGATTTCTGAGCCTACGATCGCCATGCATTTCATGGTAAATGATTCACCGCTCGCAGGTAAGGAAGGAAAGTTCGTTACTTCCCGTCATCTGCGTGACCGTCTGTTCCGTGAGTTAAATACTGATGTTTCTCTGCGTGTGGAAGAGACAGACACGACTGAGAGCTTTAAGGTATCTGGACGTGGTGAGCTGCATCTGTCTGTATTGATCGAGAACATGCGTCGTGAGGGCTATGAGTTCGCAGTAAGTAAGGCAGAGGTTATCTATAAGGAAGATGAGAAGGGCAAAAAGTTAGAGCCGTTCGAGATTGCAGTCATTGATGTGCCAGATGAATTCTCCGGTACCGTTATCAATATGCTGAATCAGCGTAAGGGTGAGCTGCAGGGTATGGCACCAACTGGAAATGGTACAACGAGACTGGAGTTCTCAATTCCATCCCGTGGACTGATTGGTTTCCGTGGTGATTTCATGACCGCTACCAAGGGAAATGGTATCATCAATACGATGTTTGATGGTTATCAGCCATACAAGGGCGATATGAATTACAGAAGTCAGGGTTCTCTGATCGCGTTTGAGTCAGGAGAGAGTATCACATATGGTCTGTTCAATGCACAGGAGCGTGGAACACTCTTTATCGGACCGGGCGAGCAGGTCTACGGCGGTATGGTCGTTGGACAGTGCGGTAAGGCAGAGGATATCGAAGTAAATGTCTGCAAGAAGAAGCAGCTTACGAATACACGTGCATCCGGTTCCGATGATGCGCTGAAGCTGACACCTCCAAAGATCCTTTCTCTGGAGCAGGCACTGGATTTCATTGATACTGACGAGCTTCTGGAGATCACACCGAAGTCCATCCGTATCCGTAAGAAGATTCTGGATCCAACACTTCGTATGCGTGCAAAGCGTGCAATGCAGTCGAATTAATCTGTCGAAAACCATCATATTAAAAAACAATGTGAGAAATCCGTTAAATTTGTGCAAAATTGACGGATTTCTCTTTATTTTTTGTGGAAGATTTATGCGCGGTGTGATAAAATAAAAAAGACGGAGCGGAATACATAGGAGATGTGTATTTTGCTGAAAAATAACAGGAGGAGGTTACTATGGGTTTAACAATATGGCTGATTATAACTGTGATACTGATCGTGGTTGAGATCATTACACTCGGACTTACGTCCATATGGTTCGCAGGCGGTGCATTTGTGGCAGGACTGATCTCGCTGACCGGTGCACACTGGTTGGTGCAGCTTCTTGTGTTTGCGGTTGTGTCGACGTTGCTTTTTGTGTTTACCCGGCCATTTGCGGCGAAGCATCTGATGAAGAATGTGGAGAAGACGAATGTAGACAGTCTGATTGGAAAAGAAGGAATCGTCAAGCAGGAGATCAACAATCTGGAGGCACAGGGTGTTGTGAAGCTTTCGGGCATGGAATGGTCTGCACGTTCCGCAGATGATTCGAAGATTGCTGCGGGAGAGAAGGTTCTCGTGCAGAGCATCGACGGCGTGAAGCTCATCGTGACGAAGAGCACACAGGCATAGGATAGTATAGAAGAGTTGATTGAAAAAGGGAGGCAGAAAGATGAATGGAGCACAGATATTAGGTATTTTTCTTGTAATTTTGGTTGTTGTAGTGATTTGCAGTTCTATACGTGTTGTACCACAGGCACATGCATATGTCATTGAGCGTCTGGGAACATACAATACGACATGGTCAGCAGGTCTGCATTTGAAGACGCCTTTGATTGATAAGGTAGCACACCGCATTTCTATGAAAGAGCAGGTTGTTGATTTTGCACCACAGCCGGTAATCACAAAAGATAATGTTACGATGCGGATTGATACAGTCGTATTCTTCCAGATCACAGATCCGAAGTTGTTTGCATATGGTGTGGAAAAGCCAATCATGGCGATTGAAAATCTGACAGCAACAACGCTTCGAAATATCATTGGTGAGCTGGAACTTGACCAGACTCTGACATCGAGAGAGACGATCAATACAAAGATGCGTGCGACTTTGGACGAGGCGACAGATCCTTGGGGTATCAAGGTCAACCGTGTCGAGCTGAAGAATATCATTCCACCGGCAGCTATTCAGGATGCGATGGAAAAACAGATGAAGGCAGAGCGTGAGAGACGTGAACAGATCCTGATTGCAGAAGGTGAGAAGAAGTCCGCAATTCTTCGCGCAGAAGGACAGAAGGAGTCTCTGATTCTTTCCGCAGAGGCAGAAAAGCAGTCCGCAATTCTGCGTGCAGAGGCGACAAAGGAAGCAACCATCCGCCGTGCCGAAGGTGAGGCAGAAGCAATCCTGAAAGTACAGCAGGCAAACGCAGATGGTATCAAGTTCCTGAATGAAGCTGCACCAGATCAGGCGGTTCTTACATTGAAGAGTCTTGAGGCATTTGCCAAGGCAGCAGACGGAAAAGCAACGAAGCTGATTATTCCGAGTGAGATTTCCGGTATTGCAGGGCTTGCGTCTTCCCTGACAGAGATTGTGACGAAAAATAGTGAGTCGTAGACAGGAGGAAGTTTTGAATGAGTGATAAGGCATCTGCACAACAGGATTTACTAAAGGAGCTATACAACTACAGTGCAACTATCATTCCCGGAACGGAGACACTGATTGCAGAACTCAGACACAACCGGCAGTCCGATACGGACGAGCTGTTCAATCTGGTGATTCAGGGAATCAACTGGGAGATCGAAGTGTTTAATAACTGTGAGGATCTGATTAACCGGGATGAACAAAGAATTGACAAAGGCAGGATGGCGTCCGCAGTCGGACGCCTCGGCAAAGTGCTGCAGGAAAAGGATGATATCAAGCTTGCAGCGTCTCTGGAGGTGGACTTTTTACCGTTCTTAAAGGCGATGAAACGTGTTGCAGAGACGATGAATGTGTAAAAAAATGTAAAATTTAGTATTATTTACCATTCCAATGAGCTTTTTTAAGAAAAAATTATAAAAATTGCCTAAAAGTGTTTCACTTTTTTAGGTTTAATGCTATAATACAAACATATTATGCTAAAAGGGGTGACATTATGATTAAAAAAGAAATGATAGCTATGCTTTTAGCAGGCGGACAGGGAAGTCGTCTGGGCGTTTTGACTTCTAAGCTTGCTAAGCCGGCGGTTGCATTTGGTGGAAAATACAAGATTATTGATTTCCCACTCAGCAACTGTATTAATTCGGGGGTTGATACTGTCGGCGTGTTGACACAGTATAGACCACTCCGGCTCAATCAGCACATCGGTATCGGTATCCCATGGGATCTGGATCGAAGTATTGGTGGTGTAACCGTACTTCCTCCATACGAGAAGAGTGCAAACAGCCAGTGGTATACAGGTACTGCGAACGCAATCTATCAGAATCTTGAGTATATTGACTACTACAATCCAGACTATGTACTGATTCTCTCCGGAGATCATATCTACAAGATGGATTATGAGGCGATGCTTGACTATCACAAGACAAGCAAGGCCGATATCACATTGGCAACCTATCAGGTACCAATGGAGGAAGCAAGCCGTTTCGGTGTTGTTATCACAGACGATACCGGATGTATTCAGGAGTTTGAAGAAAAACCGGAGCATCCACGCAGCAACAAAGCGTCTATGGGTATTTACATATTTAACTGGAAGGTGCTTCGTGAGGCTTTGACAGCACTGAAAGATCAGCCATCCTGTGACTTTGGTAAGCATATCATTCCATACTGCCATGAGCGTGGAAGTAAGATCTGTGCTTACGAGTACAAGGGCTATTGGAAGGATGTAGGAACACTTGGTTCTTACTGGGAAGCAAATATGGAGCTCGTAGATATTATCCCAGAGTTCAATCTCTACGAGGAGTTCTGGAGAATTTACACAAAGAGCGATCAGCTTCCACCACAGTACATTGATCCGGAAGGATCTGTGACAGAGAGTATCGTTGGTGAGGCAACGGAAGTTTACGGTACTGTACAGCATTCCGTTATCGGTTCCGGCGTTACGATCGGAAAGGGCGCTGTAATCAAGAATTCCATTATTATGAATGGTGCAGTGATTGGTGACGGTGTCGTTATGGACAAGGCAATTATCGCAGAGGGTGTTCATATTGGAGACAACGCAGAACTTGGTGTCGGCGAGGAAGTTCCAAATGAACTTGCACCACATATCTACTCATATGGTCTTGTAACAATCGGAGAGAATTCCGTAATTCCGGCAGGCGTTAAGATTGGTAAGAACGTTGCCATCTTTGGTGAGACAACCATTGACGAATATCCGGATGGATTGTTAAAGAGTGGGTCTAGTATTATAAAGGCAGGTGAGTAGAATGAGAGCAATCGGTATTATTTTAGCAGGTGGAAATAGCAGCAGAATGGGAGAGCTGTCTGCAAAGAGAGCAGTTGCAGCTATGCCAATCGTGGGAAGCTATCGTGCAATCGATTTCACACTTTCCAACATGACAAACTCCCATATCCAGAAGGTAGCTGTTTATACACAGTATAATTCACGTTCGTTGAACGAGCATTTGAATTCTTCCAAGTGGTGGGATTTCGGTAGAAAACAGGGTGGACTTTATCTGTTTACACCAACAATCACAGCGACAAACAGCTATTGGTACAAGGGAACTGCAGATGCGTTGTATCAGAATATCAGTTTCCTGAAATCAGCGCATGAGCCATATGTAGTTATTGCCAGTGGTGATGCAGTGTACAAGCTGGATTATAATAAGGTACTGGAAGAGCATATCGCAACAGGTGCAGATATCACAGTTGTATGTAAGGATATCCAGCCGGGCGAGGATGATATCAACCGTTTCGGTGTTGTAAAGCTTGCAGATGATAATCGTGTAATCAGCTTTGAGGAGAAGCCAATCGTGGCAGAGACAAATACAGCATCCATCGGTGTATATGTTGTAAGACGTCGTCAGTTGATTGAGTTGCTGGAGGCATGTGCTGCAGAAGGCAGAAGCGATTTTGTAAATGACATTCTTGTTCGTTACAAGAACGTAAAGAAGATTTATGCATATAAGCTGGATTCTTACTGGAGAAATATCGGTACGATTGATTCTTACTTCAAGACCAATATGGATTTCCTGAAGAAGGATATTCGTGATTACTTCTTCCGTCAGCATCCGGATGTATATTCCAAGGTGGAGGATTTACCACCAGCAAAATACAATGGAGATGCAGCTGTCAGCAACAGCCTGATCGCAAGCGGAAGCATCATCAATGGTACGGTAGAGGATTCCGTTCTTTTCAAAAAAGTTTATATCGGTAATAACTGTGTCATCAAGAATTCTATTATTCTGAATGATGTACATATCGGGGATAACTGTTATATTGAGAACTGTATCGTGGAGAGCCGTGATACACTTCGTGCAAATACAGTACATACAGGAGATCCAAACGAGATTAAGGTCATCGTTGAGAAGAATTTTAGATACGCATTATAATTTCACAAAAAGAGTTGCGTAAAAGGGGGACTAATATGCAAATCACAGATGTAAGGGTACGTAAGGTTACAAAAGAAGGCAAGATGCGCGCAGTTGTTTCGATTACAATTGATGATGTATTTGTAGTACATGATATCAAGGTAATTGAAGGAGAGAAGGGATTGTTTATCGCGATGCCGAGTCGAAAGGCGTCGGATGGTGAATATCGGGATATTGCACATCCGATCAATTCTGAGACAAGAGACAAAATCCAGAGTCTCATTCTTGAGAAGTATCAGGAAGTAGCGTCTGAGTCTGAGGATGAAGAGTAAAATAGCAAAGGGCTGTTGCGTCTGCGACAGCCCATTTTTTCAAAATAAGTAAGGAGACGTAAGAGGGCATGGAAGAAGAATATAGCGTAAGTGTGACACAATTGATTCAAAAGATGAATCTGATCAATCATACGCCTGAAATTGATACCGATCATATATTGATCAAAGATCCAAATATGAACCGTCCGGCAGTCCAGCTGGCGGGCTTTTTTGAACATTTTGATTCCGCACGTATTCAGATATGTGGAAATGTAGAGTTTGCGTATATTTCGAATATGCATACAGAGGAAGAGAATATCCAGATATTTGAGAAGTTATTTGCATTCAAGATTCCGTGTCTGATCTTCTGTCGTAATATCAAGCCATATGATTATATCATCGAGACCGGAAAACGATGTGGAATCCCAATTCTGACTGATACTTCCGAGACGACGTCTGACTTCGTGCATGAGGTTGTAAAGTGGCTGCATGTGGAGCTTGCACCGCGTATTTCCATTCATGCGGTTTTGCTGGACGTATATGGTGAGGGTGTCATGATTACCGGAGACAGTGGCCTTGGTAAGAGTGAGGCGGCTCTGGAGATGATTCGGCGTGGACATCGTCTTGTATCGGATGATGTTGTAGAGATCAAGAAGGTTTCGGATGAGACGCTGATCGGTACGGCTCCGGATATTACGAGACATTTTATCGAGCTTCGAGGAATCGGAATTATCGATGTCAAGAGTATGTTCGGTGTAGAGTGTGTCAAGCATACACAGAGCATCGACCTGATCGTGAATCTGGAAGAGTGGGATAAGGATGCGAACTATGACCGTCTGGGACTGGAGGATCAGTATACAGAGATTCTCGGAAATAAGATCGTCAGTCATTCGATTCCGATTCGACCGGGACGAAATATTGCGGTTATCGTAGAGGCCGCAGCTGTCAACCACAGACAGAAGAAGATGGGATACAATGCGGCTCAGGAATTGTATAACCGTGTAACACAGAATATAGCGAAAAATTCACATAATGTCTAAGAGAAATAAGGAGGATATAGAGGAAGATGGCAAAGTATGTATTTGGTGTAGATATCGGAGGAACAACAGTTAAGATCGGACTTTTCACAGCAGAAGGAACGATGGTTGACAAGTGGGAGATCACAACACGCACCGATGAGGGCGGAAAGTATATCTTAGGCGATATCGCAGCATCCATCGAGGATAAGCTTGCAGAAAAGCAGATTGGCAAGAGCGAAGTAAAGGGTATCGGAATGGGTGTTCCGGGACCAGTCAAGGCAGATGGAACCGTTCTTCGTTGTGTAAACCTTGGATGGGGAATCTTCAATGCAGCAGATGAGTTATCCAAGATTATCGGGCTTCCAGTCAAGGTTGGTAACGATGCAAATATGGCAGCGCTCGGCGAGATGTGGCAGGGCGGTGGAAAAGGCTTCAGTAACATCGTTATGGTAACACTTGGAACCGGTGTTGGCGGCGGTATCATCTTAGGCGGAAAGATGCTTTCCGGTGTGAATGGTGCTGGCGGTGAGATCGGACATATTCAGGTGAACGATGATGAGACAGAGGTTTGCGGATGTGGCAGAAAGGGCTGTCTGGAGCAGTACACATCTGCAACTGGTATCGTAAGAATGGCAAATACATTGCTCAACACAACGGATCGTCCATCTGCACTTCGCAACGTACAGTATGTATCTGCAAAGGAAGTGTTCGATGCAGCAAAGCAGGGCGATGAGCTTGCAGCTGAGATCGTAGACAGACATGGAAAGTGCCTTGGCAAAGCATTGGCACAGATCGCATGTGTGGTTGATCCAGAGGTTTTTGTTATTGGTGGCGGTGTATCCAAGGCAGGTACGATCATCACAGATACAACAGAGAAATATTTCAAGGAGTATGCATTCCACGCATGCAAGAACACGAAGTTCACACTTGCAACACTTGGAAATGATGCCGGTATGTATGGTGGAGCCTGTGCGATTATGAACGATTAGTGATGCCTAATCGTGAAAATGACGAAGGGAAGCAGTTTTCCTTAGTATTTTTCTATATATTTACACATTGAATAAATTTTGCCCATAAGCTATGATAAAGCAGAGCTTATGGGCTTTTTTATGTTTATTTTTGTGAGGAACGTATGAGTTTGAAGATAGAAGAGATTAAAATATTGGAGCAGGAGCCGATGTGCAAGCATACGACATTTCGCATTGGCGGGGCGGCAAAGTATTTTTCAATGCCGAAAAATACGGCTGAAATCCAGACATTGATCGCGTATTGCAAGGAACACAAGCTTGATTATTGTGTACTTGGAAATGGAAGTAATGTCCTGTTTACAGACGCCGGATATGATGGCTTGATTATCCAGATTGGCAGTGCCATGAGTGAAATCCGGGTGGATGGGACTTCCGTGTATGCGCAGGCAGGAGCGATTCTGGCGCGCGTGGCGAATCTGGCATATGAGGCGGGACTTACAGGCATGGAGTTCGCTGCAGGTATACCGGGAAGCATCGGTGGCGCGATTGTGATGAATGCAGGCGCCTATGGTGGTGAGATGAAGGATATCGTATCGTATGTGGAGGTGCTGTCGATGGATGGCACACTTCGAAGCTATGCTTGTGATGAGATGGAGTTTGCTTATCGCCATAGCATCATCGATGCAGATAAAATCGTGGTTGGTGTCGGACTGACACTGGAACACGGAGATAAGACAGCAATTCTTGACCGGATGAATGAACTGGCGGAGGCGAGACGAAGTAAACAGCCGCTCGAATATCCGAGTGCAGGATCGACGTTTAAACGTCCGGAAGGGTATTTTGCAGCGAAGCTGATTGATGACAGTGGATTGCGTGGATACCGGGTCGGCGGTGCGATGGTATCGGAGAAGCATTGTGGGTTTGTTGTGAATGTGGAACAGGCAAGCAGTGCAGATGTGCTGGCAGTGATGCAGCATGTGCAGGAAATTGTAAATGAGAAGTACGGTGTGATGTTGGAACCGGAGGTAAGAATAATCCGATGAGATTTGTAATTGTAACAGGAATGAGCGGAGCAGGAAAATCAACGGTGTTGAAGATGTTAGAAGATATGGGGTTCTTCTGCGTCGATAACCTTCCGGTCATGTTAATTGAAAAATTCGCAGAGATTGCGCATGATGATAAGCTTGAGGTCGACAATGTCGCTATCGGTGTGGATATCCGAAGCGGGCAGGCACTCGGTGAGATGTCCGTGTGTCTGGAGACTTTGAAAAAGCGTAACTTTACTTACGAGATTCTTTTCCTTGATGCCAATGAACCGGTGCTTGTAAAGCGATATAAGGAGACGCGAAGAGCGCATCCGCTGTCCAAGCATGGCAGGATCAACGAAGGCATCGTCAAGGAACGCGAGAAGATCGAGTTTTTGCGCCAGCGTGCGGATTATATTATCGATACGAGCAATCTGCTTACAAGAGAGTTAAAGCATGAGATTGAGAAGATATTTGTGGAGGGCAAACAGTATAATAACATTATTGTGACTGTGATGTCCTTTGGATTCAAGTATGGAATCCCGAGAGATTCCGACCTTGTATTTGACGTACGTTTTTTGCCGAATCCATATTATGTTCCGGAGCTTCGCCCGCAGACAGGAAATGATAAACCGGTCTCTGATATGGTGAAGGATTGCAAAGAATATCCGGCATTTATGGAGAAGCTCACAGATATGCTGGAGTTTCTGATTCCCAATTATCTGAAAGAGGGTAAAAATCAGTTAGTGATATCCGTGGGATGTACCGGAGGAAAACACCGCTCTGTGACAGTGGCAAATGCACTGTACGAGACATTGGAGAAGCTTCCGTATACGGTACGTCTGTATCATAGAGATATTGGCAAAGACCGTATTGTGAAAGGGGAGTAGGTATGTCGTTTTCATCAAAGGTGAAAGCGGAACTGCTTTCCCATATCAGCACAGGCAGACATTGCCGGATGGCAGAGCTTGCTGCTATGATCGCAATGTCCGGTGAATACCGGGATGGTGTCTGGACGATGCGCGGGGAAAACACGATCTTACAGGAGAAAATCACGAAGCTTACTGCACTTCTGGATGTGGATATTAACACACCAGAGGGCAGACAGATGTTAAAGCTGACGGATCATGGAGATTATCTTTCGGTGAATCCGATTCTGGTAGAACGGAATTGCTGTAAGCAGGCATTTATCCGCGGGGCATTTCTGGCAACTGGCTCCCTGACTGATCCGGAGAAGGGGTATCATTTCGAGATCGTCTGTGACCATGCGGAACAGGCGGATATGTTAGCCAGACTGATTCGTGATTTTTCAATCGAACCGAAGCAGATCCAGCGCAAAAAATATTATGTGGTTTACATCAAGGATGGATCAATGATCGTTGATCTGTTAAATATCATGGGGGCGCATGTGTCCCTGATGGATATGGAAAATATACGCATTTTAAAAGACATGCGCAATTCCGTCAACCGGCGTGTAAATTGTGAGACTGCGAACTTAAACAAGGTTGTGAGTGCTGCCGTCAAGCAGATGGAAGACATCACGTATATTGAACAGACAAAGGGATTAAAATATCTTCCAGAGCGTTTGCGGGAGATCGCAAGTCTGCGTATGGAAGAACCGGATACGAGTCTAGTGGAGCTTGGTAAGAAATTAAATCCACCGCTTGGAAAATCCGGAGTCAATCATAGATTGAAAAAAATAAGTGATATAGCCAATGAGCTAAGGAGGAACCAAAATGATCAGTAAGACAGTCGTTGTGAATTTACCAGCAGATGCAGAGGCAAGACCGGTGGCCGTTCTCGTGCAGATTGCAAGCAAGTATGAGAGTAAAATTACAATCAATTCTCAGAACCGGAGAATCAATGCGAAAAGCATCATGGGAATGATGAGCCTTGGATTCGGTAACGGGGATGCGCTTGAAATCGAAGCCAATGGACCGGATGAGGAGGTTGCTGTCGAGGAAATGAAAAATTATATTGAATCTGTCAAGTAGTCTTTGTTGCATAAGAATTTTAACTATGTTATTATATAAATAATTATGCAGGGGGAAAGACCACAAAGGAGGATATCAGATGGGAAAGCTTAGCAGTTTTTTTAGCAAGATTCCGTTTTTGTCCGGTCTTGGCGGCAAGAAAAAGTCAGCCAAGAGCAACGTAGAACTTCAATATGATAAGGCAATCAACCTGATGGAAAATGGAAATGCCGAGGACGCCGTAGAGATATTCGAAAAGATTGTAGATATTGCAATCATGGATCCGAATTATAAGAATTTCGGTACGGATGCCTTGAAAATATTAGGGGAGCTGTATGAGACCGGAAAGTATAGCAACTGTATTGTCGATGTGGATTTGAATAAGGCGACACAGTACTATGAGAAATATACGAATTTGAGTAAGGATGGCGAGATGATCTACAAGCTCGCACAGATGTTGTTGGATATTCAGAATTTCTCAAAGGCGATTACATTCTTTGAGAAGGCAACGGAGTGTGGTATCAAGGCAGCGTACATGAATCTCGGTAGTATCTATGAGAATGGTCTAAATCGTATCGATCAGTATGGAAACAAGAGTGATTTTGTCGTACCGGTGGATTACGAGAAGGCAATGTCGTGGTACAAGAAGCTTGCAGATATGGGAGATACGAAAGCAAAGGCTGCGTATGACCGTGTCGATTATGCAAGTCAGCATACAGACAGTATTGAGTTCGAAGAGAAGGACAAACTGTATACAGAGATTGCAGAGGCAAGACGTGCGAAAGGCAAGGAACCAAAGTATAAAGCAATCGATCCGGCACGTTTGCAGTATCAGTACACCTATGTACATAACCAGATTGATGGTTATATCCACAAGCTTCCTAAGGACTGGGTAAAGACCATCAACAGCGATACGGACGAGGAATATTATGCACCAAGCCTTACTTACAAGGATTTTGCGATGTATGTAAGCTATGACAGTATTCCAAGAGATTCCAAAAAGACATTGGAGAATTATCTTCGTTATTGCAACGATGCATTTGACGAGGAATTACAGTTGAAAGCATACATCACAGAATATGCAGATGGTATCTGCACAACGTTCTACCACAAGGAGATGGAAAAGGGTATTGTAACCTTTGCGTTCTATCAGGGTAAGCGTCTTGCATGTATGCGTTTTGTATGTGCATCCATGGAGATCATCGAGCAGTACGAGGAGATCATTTTCGAGACAGCGAACTCGTTCGCATTCGTTGATCCAACCCTGGTTAGTGACCAGAGCTTGAACCGTAAGGATAACCAGTATTATAGTGAGGCATTGTACTGCTATTACTTAGAGGACTACGAGGGCGCGATGGCGGCTGCAAAGCAGGCATTGAAGCTTGGTAGTATTAAGGCAAGTTATCTGTTGATCGAGCTGTATTACGATGATGATTCACCGTATAAGGATCTCGAGAAGACGATCAGTTACGCAAAGCAGTTGTTTGATGCGACGAAAGATCCGGATCTGGCATTCCTGCTTGGTAACATTTACGATCAGAAGATGAAGGATTACATGAAGGCACTCAACTGGTACGAGACCGCACATCGTCTCGGCCATCGACGGGTTGCATTCTATCTCGGACGTTTTTATTACTATGGTGTACTTCGTACGAAGCGTGATGGTATCAAGGCGTTAGAGTATTTCAAGGAAGCGCAGGCAAATGGTATTCTGGAAGCAGAAGCTTATATCAAGGATATTCAGGAGCTTGGCAACGAGGATTTGCAGCGTTCTGTGGAGACATGGGAGCGTTCCGTAGAAGCCGGAAGCGGACAGGCAGCTTTGAAGGTTGCCTTGTACAAGCAGAGTCAGGTGTTCTACATTGCAAATTCGTATGAGATTGAGAAAGCATTTTTGGAAGCCCTTGGACTGGGAAGCTATCAGGCTGCTTATGAGCTTGGTAAGATCTACCAGCAGCAGGAGGCAGATGAGAATTATCGTGGCGAGATCAAGAGTATCAAGTACTTTGAGAAAGCTTACGACAATGGATATGAGGACTTCGATAAGGACAACCTGTTCAAGGTCATCGAGTATAAGGCTGGCAAGACAAGCGATATGAGCAAGCAGATCGAGTTTTATATGCAGAGTGCTAAACAGGCATATGTCCCTGCCGTGAAGAAGATTGTTGAGATGGTAGCGTATATCACACCGAATATCGTAGACTTGTATCGTGAGTTGTGTGAGATTGCGGAGACCGGTGATGACAGCGCGATTATCTCTATGAATATGTTGGAGAAGAAGTATACAGACCTTGTTATCAAGCAGCCAACGAGTGGACAGAAGGTGATCGAGAACAAGTTCTTCCGTCTGTGCGTTCCGAAGGAGAGTACAGCCGTGATCAACGACGAGGGTGGTACGATCAAACTTGCAGATTCCGTTGTAGAATTTGCAGTTGCTGAGATGCCAGTCAGTGCAGATCAGGAGGAAGATTACCTGAAGATTTACAAGCTGATCCTGTCTGAGTACCTGCCGGATGAGAATGCAGAGATTATCATTGCGAACTCCCGTATGATCGGTTCCGGTATGCGTGAGACAAAGAACAACGTACATTCTTACAGTATCCTGTTGATCAGCTCAAAGAACCAGTATCTGTTCAAACTGAGCTCCAGAGATCGTCGTGAGATGATGATGTTCAAGGATAAGGTGCTTGAGATTGCGAAGTCTCTGGTTGAGACTGGCGAGATCTATGTTGCAACCGAGGAAGCAAAGAAGAAGATTGGACTTTCGTTCCTGCTTCAGTCGAACGACAATGGATTCCTTTCAATCGGAAAAGCAGAATAAGTTTAGAGTTTATGAAACGCCATGCGTTTGGGATTCCCAATTGCATGGCGTTTTTTTATGAGCGAATCCCCGCGCATCCTGTTAATTTTGTATCTAGCCATGTGGTCAACTCATATATGATGTATTGAAATTAAGAAGTTCTAAGATGTTCTGATATAGGTAATAAACATGCACGCAACCGCCGCCAATTCGCCGTCCATGGCTCAGTGGCGG